>Ga0315277_10007889_pt1 | contig 13734 bp, 11 predicted proteins | sample YL17G05_15_MG_FD_203695 | JGI IMG/M metagenome (GOLD analysis project Ga0315277, IMG submission 203695) | Sediment microbial communities from Yellowstone Lake, YNP, Wyoming, USA - YL17G05_15 | ecosystem: Environmental > Aquatic > Freshwater > Lake > Sediment | place: USA: Wyoming | collected...
GAACCATTTCACAATGATTTTAACTGGGCAAAGAGTACCAGATCGTAGGCTCGGAGGAACACCTGTTGCAGAGAATCAAATGCTACACAATTGACTTGACCAAAATAGACGGTAAGGGAGAATTCAGATGCCCCAGATGCGGAACTAAGATGTCTCCTGACGACGAAACAGAAGACGTCTACACGATCCTCGAGGCAGCAACAAAAGAGGATTGTTTAGAAAAGATAATCCTACAATGCAACAAGTGTCGAAGCCAGATTCAGCTAACCGGATTCGACTTCCTGAACGAGGCAAGATGAAGACTCAAACCAGATTCGACAGTCGCGCACGCTCTATGACGCTACGTCTGCCCGTCAACGTGTCCAAGCGTTTGGCGACGCAACCAAGTCAAAGAAGCTTCTTCAAGAACCTGTGCCCGCGAGATTTCATGGGGCATCCTCGCAGGCTCCTCCTTTTCCGGAGAACCACGATGGCAACTGTGAAGCATCCTGCGAGAATCAACAGAGACTCTGGCCCGATTTCCGGGATTACGGTTTGAGCCATGCTTTGAATCTTTGCAGGAATGCCGTTTGTGTTTGAGGACGTGAACATCTGACCACCGGTGAGGCTTGCCCAGTGTTGCCAGAACGGAGTCGTGGCTACGACGAGGTATCCGTAACGGATGACGAGCAATACAACGTGGTTTGTGGCCATCTGTCCGAGCACCGTCTGCAGGTCCAGGTCGTCAGACGTGAACATTATCTCGTCCCTACCGGGATCTCCTCCGGTCGACAAGTTTCCCATCTTGCCAGGAACTCCCTCGTTCAGGTTATCATCGTGCGGAATGCTGTCGCAGAGCATCACTAGGACCCGAGCCGCGTCCGGTCTCCAGCCAATCGAAGGGTCCGCGTAGCTTTCGTACATGACCCTCTCATAGTCTTCCGGGTCTTCGTAACTGCCGCTGCCCAGCGCAAGACGGTCTATCGCACGCGAGACGACTGTCCGATTTTGTGTCACGGGCTGGTCCAGCCTGTACGCATAATCCCCGCTCGCCGCGACTCCATACGTCGCTCCGTAGCCGTAGGATTGATACGCATGGGGATAGTCCATGTGCGACACTACGCCAAAGGCCGTGTCGACTGACGATTGGTTCAAAGCCGCAATTATGTTTGAGGCTTGGGATTTGGCAGCCCCGAAATAGTAACCCATGCTTTCAGTTAGGTCGAATGAAAAGACAACATCTACCTTCGGCGCTTCATCAGCCTTTGACAAGGCGACGAAAGTCGGAAAAACCAGTATAAAAACGAGAGCGAAACACACGATACATGTTCTTACAGTTGCCAAAGATCAGCTCCTCCACTAGCGCGCGCGAAGATACCCACTTTCACACAGTATGACCTGCATTGCATGCTTCCCACACGCTCCATGAAACAACTGCTCCTTCAGACCATAAGAATCAAGCTTCGAAAACTGAAATAGTCTACACACCGATATACCGCGCGTGTTCGCCGAAAAGACAGGCAATAGCGTTCGATTCTTGAAGAAACCGAGTCTACGTTACAAGGTTTCTCCATCTAGCCTGCAACGCTTGGCTAATAGAATAATATTCCATAACACTTAATATTCTGATGAAACCTCACTAGTCTAGGGGAAGACTGTTGAAGATACTAGAATGGCTAATGATAGTGTTCATGCTAGCCATCCTAATTCTCATCAGGCCAGCCACGTCCGCGGCCCTCGTACTCGACATCGCGACCAGCAAGCAGGTCTACAACGCAGCAGAGACTCTTGAGATTGGCGGAAACCTCTCAAACAACGGAGCGCCCGTTCCCGATGCACTCGTGCTCCTCCAGGTAGACAACCCCACACACAACATGTGGGTGATCAGAACGCTGACAACGGGACAAAGTCCCACGGGACCCTTCCCCGTGGAAGTGCTGAATGTGACTGCCACCGATTCAAACGGTCGGCCAAAAGACTTGTTCAACCGCGGTGAGGACGCCGGCTTCAAGGTTACCATCCAGAACAACGCAGGTTCGCCTTACGCCGTCTGCGTCATGGTGAACCTCTTCTACAGCAACGGAGTCCCCTTCAAGCTTTTCACTATCTACAGTGGAACCATAGATAATGGCCCACCAGTAGTCGTCAGCATGTGGCCTATAGCAATCCCAGTCAACGCCGCGGCCGGACAGGCAACGGCACATGTGTCCATACTCAGCGGCTTTCCAAACGCAACAGGATTCCCGTACGCCCCTGAAAAGACAGGAACGTTCAGAATAGTCACAAGCGACGGAGGCTACGTCCCGCCCGCAAGTGCACTGGGCACCTTCAACTTTACTATACCGCTACTGTCAATCCCACCATGGATTGGCAATTACAGCATATATGCAAGAACACGCTACGGCCCTATGATAGCATTGGGCAACGTCACCTTCGGAGTAATACTCGCTGGCGACCTGAACCACGATGGAAAAGTCGACATGAAAGACATCGCCATCGTCGCAAAACTATTCGGCACACGACCTGGAGACCCCTTGTGGAACCCCGTGGCAGACGTCATTAAAGACGGAAAAGTGGACATGAAAGACATATCCATAGTGGCGAAGGAGTTCGGTATGACAACGAACCCTTGAAAGAAAAAGGAGCAGATTAACTTGAAAAAGAGCCTCTTCGAAGAAAAACTCCCTGACACACATAGGAGACTATGTTGCCTGGGTGAAACGTTCATCATCAAGAGAGTTGTTGTTGGGTGGTCAGCATGAAGAGGCAAGCCTTTTTTGCTGCACTGATGATCGCTTCGGTATTGCCGACTGTGCACTTCCTGACAGGAAGCGTGCAATCCGTCGGGAACACCGTACTCGCAGTCTCACCGTCTCAGCTCTTCGTTGACTATCCGGTATCATTCACTGTGAACATAACCATAGCAGATGTTGTGGACCTCTCCTTTTGGCACATCAAATTGTTGTTTGACCCTTCAATACTAGTCTGTTCGAACGTGGTTGAGCCGCCGGATGGCATCTTCCACACACTCGACACGATAGGTCTAGGCATGAGCATAGACAACACCGCCGGATACGTTGGCGCCTACGACGGACTCTGGACTACAGGCGGAGGCGTCAACGGATCAGGAACCGTGTGCCAAATTCGCTTCCAAGTTTCACGTCCAGGCATCTCAAGCATCGCCTTCACAGACTTTGGCAGATACGGCGGCACAATCATCTATGGTTCTGCTCAGTTTCCAAACTCTTTGCCATTCAACGCGGCTAACGGATATGTGCAAGTGAACGCGAGCGGATTCCAGTCAAACACTTTCCAAGCCGTCAAAGGAAGTGTCACATACAACGTGATCGCGTTCACCAATAGCACAGTGTCGACCTTCAACTATGACCGAAACAGCGAGACAATCACGTATAGCCAAACAGGACCCAACGGGTCAAACGGCTCATGCACTGCCCTCATTCCCAATGGCTTAATGAACGTGTCCTGCTTCGGAGTCCTAGTAGACGGCAAGGCAACGTACTTCACCGCATACGCGGACGGCGCGAACCATTTTCTCGTGTTCACGTATGATCACAGCACAACAGAAGTATCGATACTGCCGACTGTCACTGGAGATCTAAACGTTGACAGAAAAGCAGACATGAAAGACGTTGCAATAGCTGCGTACTCCTTTGGCAGCTCCCCGGGCACGTCAAAATGGAACCCCATCGCAGATGTGAACGGTGACCTGATGACGGACATGAAAGACTTGGCCTTCGTAGCGAAGTGTTTCGGCCAGAGTTACCAAGCTACCTAGCAACGCCTGCGCCTACATCATACGCGCCCCAAGGCATGACGTTGAAGCCGTCATAGTTGCCAACGATTCTTGAGCCCGCACGTTCTCAGTCTGCAGAATCATTTTGAACCTAGCGCGCATGTTTGTTCCGAAATTGGCCCATAAATCGCTTTTATTCGCCTTCTATGATTCAAGGAACGTTTCGGGCTTCGTATCTGTTCATGATTTCTTTAAGCAACCGTCTTCTTGAGCATATGCAGAAATGTGCAAAACGGAATTATGGCCATTTTCGACCACTCATGAAAGACGCCGAATGAACAAGCACGCTCAAGCATACCCGATGCCAGCCAAGAACCAAACAATCCACAGTAGAACTAAGCGCGCGCGCGCGCCTTTTCTCACACCTCCCATGACTCATTCTTCATTCGGCTGGCAAGGGGCTACAATCACTCATCCGGGCGAGAAGCCCAGTTCTTTAGCAGCTCACGGGCATCGTCCAGTCAATCTACCGGTCGCACGGACCATGGTCAAAAATGGACTATCCAGCCCACTCAGTGCATACGAGTCGTCTTTCATAAAGTCAATTTAGGAACAGAGACTGTGTGAAAACTCGGCTTGGTCTCAGAAAATTGCTTGTTTTGTGTTTATGAAGTTTGACTTTAGGACGTATTCTATACATACAAGGCGCAAATTCTTGAGCTAGATTAGACTTTTCACACAGTCTCAACACGCACGCGCGCTACGCTGTTGGATGTTGAAATGTTAAGACCTGTTTTTGGAAATTGAAACAAAAAAGGGGAGTAGTATGTTGATTTATTCTACGCTGATTACTGTGGCAGTATGTAGATCGTCGGTGCTGGCTTGAATTCTGGAGTCCACGGTGCGCCGCCATCTATCGGTTCCTTGTCGAATATGTTCGCATGTACCGTAGCGATTCCTGCGTAGGCCCATTTCGGTATGAAAATGTTGCCCGACCGTGTCGCGTTCTTGTATTGGCAGAACACTGTCCCGCCGACTTGGGTCGCGATTTCAAAGTGTCCAATCACTACGCTGAGTTCGTCCATTATTGCGACCTTTATCAAGATCGGATAGTACTGCTGGGCATGAGACCCGAACTCGACAACTACGTTCACCTGGTCGCCGTGGATGTATGAAGGCTTGTCTGTGGTCACTTTCCAGATGCGAACTTTGTAGTCATAGTGGAACGCTAATGTGTCGTTGATGAAGACGTCAGCCAGTTGGACCGAAGCGTAAACGTGCCAGACTCCGAAGAGGCTTTCTGGGTTCTGACTTGGCCAGGGCATTCTAAAGGTTATGGTTGCAACGCCGTTCTCGTCTGACGATGCGAACAGGTTGGCATATAATGAACCGTCTGGGTAGTTGATCTGGAAGCCGACAAGCTTGTTCTGTACTGGGTATAGGTTGTAGGTCACGTTTGCATTGAAGTACACCTGCGATTGTTCTTCGACGAGGTCCATAGGTTCGTTGGGTCCCTGTCCTCCGTACGGTGCTGGGAACGCCAGATATGTGCCGTTGCCGATTGGGCCGTATCCACTGTTCACGGCTCCGCCGTAGACGTCAATGTCTCTGCCCGGCAGCATTGGATATATGGTGTATGTGCCGTTCTGTGGACCTGCCAACGGTACGGCTACGATGTTCTGAGTGTCATAGTTTTCAAGACCGATTGCCAATTGTTCGATAATTTCCAATGGGGCTGTCGTCGGGGGCTCTCCGATGGATGTCGCGATTGGCTGAGATATGACTTTGAACGTTATGATCGCTACGACTCCTGTGCCGCTCGCTGCTGGTGGATTCCACATTCCTGAGCCATTTGGATAGACCATGTCTCCAACCAGAACGTGCGGGCCGTAGCCACCGTTTGTTTCAAAGTATGATTGCCAGAACGTGCCCAAGCTGCCCTCTTCTTGGCTTGCCCAATATGGGAAGAACGGTCCTTCGTACGCTACCACTGGTTCTATGAGTGCATTGGGGTATTTCAGTCTGAACTGAAGGCCCACGAGTCTCCAGCCCTCTGACAGGTCTTTCAGCGTGACTGTCACGTTGAAAAGTTTACCTAGAGCTGCTCCTGGACCCATTGCCGCATCGGAAACCACAAGCTGTGGCTGAGCCAAGAACAGGAAAGCTACGACTCTCACGGACCCGTCGACTTCGTTGACAGGTGTGATAGGTCCATCAGGGTTTGTCAGTGCATAGTTGTTCAGGTTCAGCGGGCTAGAATCGAAGCTTCCTGCCGGAAGTGGCGGTACTGCGCCCTGTATGAGTATAGTGAACGTGACGTGCGCTATGACTACGTTCCCTCCCGGGGTCGAGGTTGGGTTGCTTACAGTGAGTGTTAGATCGCCTGGGTTGTTGACAAAGTTTGTTGTTCCCCAGATCGCATCGAATGTGACGGTCGTTACAGACAGCAATGTCGAATTGTAGGCCAAGTGTGTGGTGAGGCTATTCAGGTTCCATGCTCCGTTTATGCTCAAGACGATGTCATCTGTGAACGTTGTCCCGATGTAGTGTTGTGTGTTGTCATCGAACAGGTTCTGGTTGGGTGAGACTGACAATGTTGGCGGTGGAGGTGCCGACCATATGAACGTGTACGTGGCTGAACCCAGACTCTTTGCAACTTCACTCAATTCGGGGTCCAGAATGAATGATTCGGTAGGGTCAAGGCTTATCTGGCTTGTAAGCGATCCGCTCGGTGGTGCAGCCACTATCTGAAATTCAATCCAGATCAATGTGCTGTCAGCAATTGCCCCAACGCTGCCTGACAACAGTGTCTCACCAGTCGAGAGAAAGCCTGTCACGTTGTCAACTACTGCCGCAACTCCAATGACAGTGCCCCCCGCAGCAAAGAACTGGCTCGTGGTTGCGCCGGTGACGGCAGTGCGAACTACTTTGATTTGGGCAGGGTTAAAGAGGACCTTAACTTGCCACGTGAACGATGGTCCTGTCGTGCCTATGTGGATGGTCACGTTGAACTTGTCACCTATGTTTGTGGTGGCTGTGTTGAAACTCAAAGTCTCGGGCATCGGCCATATTGCAGGTAAAGGTGGTGCTGCCATTACGGGCATGACGCTCATGAATATCGCTGCAACTAGTAGAATAGCAAACATCTTTCTTATTTTAAGCATTATTGAATCTCCCTTCTCCTTTCAGCTAAAGATTGTAAATCTTGTTTGGATTTAAACCTTCTGGAACTATCTTCTACATGATTAATTAACCAAAAGATTAAAAAAACGAAATAGCGCGCCAGCGTGTTGCTAGATTTGAGTAATTCGCATGAACCTGTTCGACCATGCCAGACTCGGATAGACACATGTGGTCGGGCATGTAGAAGTGTGAGGAGAGCACACGCAGGCTCGGAAGGCAAGCGCGTTAATTGACACAAACAAGACTATCTAGCAGCGCTCCAGCCCCCATCGCCAAAAAAAAGAAGCATCTTGCGTGCCACTCTGCCCATGTAAATATGAATGCGATGGCGAAAGCTGATATGATTCTTCTCTTGAGTGCCCCTGATAGGAAACTGGAAAAGCACCTGGTGCACATGGGTGTTGAGACTATGTGAAAACTCGGCTTGGTCTCAGAAAATTGCCAGTCACCGCGAGCTGCGCGACAACGCCAAGGTCATGGGTGATGTACAGGATGAAAGAGTTGAAATTCTCTTTTCACAGTCTGGCGAGGTTTAGTATCTGAACCTGAACTATGACGTCAAGGTTTGTGGTTGGTTCGTCAGCTATCAACACCTTGAGGTTGCACGCCAGGGCCATGGCTATGACAACTCTCCGTACCATACCTCCGCTGAGTTCGTGCGGGTACATGCCAGCAACCCTTTCAGGATCTGGTATCTCTACGCTCTCAGAACTTTCACGACTTCCTTTCTGACTTCGCTCTTCACTTTCTTCTTGGATCCAAACCTCTGCATGAATCTCGTACTCAATGACTTTGGACTCCTAATCATTCTCCGGCAGTTGCTCGCTTCGGCCGAACTTTTCTTCATCTTCTCCAAGGAATCCAAAGCACTCTTGAGAAATTCGGGTTTACGATGCACAAGCATGACCTCTCCAATCGGGTCTTCCACAGTGTAAACAGGGTTAAGATACGCCCGTGGTTCCTGAAATATCATGGATATGTCTTTCCCACGCATGTTTCTGAGCGATGAATCATCCATTAGGAGGACGTCCTTCTCGTCCTTGCTTGTTTCTAGGTAATTGTCTCCATCTTCAATCCTTCCGGGCGGAGGCACCAGCATCAACACTGAAAGGCTGGTAACGCTTTTCCCAGAGCCTGTCTCTCCCATAAGTCCTGACCTCTCCTTCTCTTAGAGAAACTCTGACTCCGTCTAACGTTTCTACCACGCCTGCGCGCGAGGAAGAATTGATTGTGGACTTTTCACGTTGACATAGGCATGCGTTTGCCGCTCAGTAGCGCGCTGGCTTGTCCCTAAAATGGTTAAAAATGGTCATAAGTCTTCTTTCGCCTTTTCGCACCTGATTTGGGCTTCTTTGGTGGGCAAATCTTGACCGAGTTGAAAGCTGGCAAATCACGGGGTTCCAACAAATCCTGAAGAAAGCAGAGTTTTCCCATAACACATTGAGGCTGCAGCTAGCCCACTTGGAACGCCAAGGCCAGCAAGAGGACCAAAAACATGGTCACACCTCAAAATTACCCCCAAACCAGAAAACAAGACTCATGACCAATTTACACCAATTTCGGGACAAGGCGCCGCGCTATAGTTGCGGCCTCCGTCAAAATCCCAGATGAAAGCGCGCGCTTCGCCAGCTTGAGTATACAAATTTAATGTCGCGCTCGTGGATTTCTCACGTGAGCTGGTGTTTGCCGCTGAGTAGCTTTCGCGCTTTCAATTCTCTTCTATGCTTGTTGTAGGACTTCACTTCTTTTGCTGCATAGAATACAGCGCCAACAATAATGATTGCGAACACCGCATATACTAACGGTGTCCAGTCCAAACGTGTAAGCACCAGGCCAACGACGATGGTCAGCTGCACCTGGTCAGATGTGGCCGGCGGATTTTCCAGGTCTTCGACTGTTAGCTTAGCCATGAAACTGCCCGTATCACTATATGTGTGCATGATTACAGGGTTGTTCGTTGAAGTGATGTTTCCATCGCCAAAATCCCATTTGTACTTGCCTATTGCTGCCACGCCAATCACTCTTGTTCCGTTCTCTAAGGTGATCACACCGAGCGAAGCTGAGGCGTTGAAAGTGACTACGTAGTCCTTGTAAGCCTGTGCATACAAAAAGTCGCCCACCGGGGGATGGCCTGGAATAACGAGGTTTCCACTTCCCTGAGGAACCTCTCCAGCTGCAGTAAAGAGAGCAATGGGTTTGGACGCGCCTGCCCCAACTATCATCGTGGCACTCTTTGTTGTGTATGGCACCTCCAAATTATCAGCGTCCAAAACATACGAATAGAACGCATCATACTCGTTAATAGTCTTGTGAGCCCGATTGCCCGATGTTGCGATCAGTATCGTCGTCTGTCCATCAGCCAAGGCAGTTATGTTCGCCATACACAAAATACCATTTGACACTGACACTGGATCGCCGAGAAGAACATTGCCATAGTTCACGTAGCCCATCCTGTCCAGCAGGTCTATCCCAAAGTCTGGGTCGACCGGGATCTGTGCCGCACTGCCGAAAACACTGAGTCCAGCGGGAACCCACATCGCAGTAAGATTGACAACTGATGCGTTATACTTCAGCGTCAGCTGCCACGTGCTCAGAACCGCAATGTTCGTCGCATTGATCAAGATCGTAAAGTTGTCTCCACTCGAAACTTGGATCAATTCCGGATCGATTATTATCTTCGTTTCCCCCGCTGCACGAACTTGACTAACCTGCGCGCCCAAGCCAAGCAAGAAGAATACGCAGATCATCACCGCAACGAGCTTACCATACTTTGTATCTTGCATGTTCAATCATCCACCTGCTAACTCTTCTCCGGATTAACCGCAAAACAAGCCACATAATGCTGGCTTCCTGCATCCAACAGTTGAGGCTCTTTTTGTTTGCATATATTCATCGCCAACGGGCATCTAGGATGGAAACGGCAGCCAGCAGGAGGGTCAACCGGACTTGGAACCTCCCCCGTTAACGGAGGACGCTCCTTCCGTCGAGTGGGGTCAGGAATAGGCACCGAAGCTATCAGAGCCTGAGAATACGGATGCAATGGCTTCTTGAAAATCTGTTCCGTAAGCGAATACTCCACGATCTTGCCAAGATACATGATCGCGACTCGATGACTGATGCATTCAACGATGCTCAAGTCATGACTAATAAACATGTAAGTCAGGCCGTACTCTTTCTGCAAGTCCGTGAACAGGTTCAGCAACTGCGCCCTGACCGAAACATCGACTGCAGATGTCGGTTCGTCCAGGATAACGAAGTCAGGACGGCTTACTAGAGCTCTGGCAATAGCCACTCTTTGTCTCTGCCCCCCGCTGAACTCGTGGGGAAACCTGTACATAGCCTGGTCTGAGAGTCCAACACGACTCAGAATCTCAAGCACCATCTTCTTCGCCTCCTCACCTTTAGCGATTCCCTGCGCGACAAGCGGTTCTGCTATTATGTCTTTGACAAGCATCCGCGGGTCCAGCGACGTCGTCGGATCTTGATAGACAATCTGCATCTTCCGTCTAAGCAGGAGCAAGTCTCTGCCACGGTAAGTTGATACATCATGCTGCTCCCTGAGCCTTCTAAGCCTCCGGGATTTCGGGTTGCTTGTCTCCAAAGCGTTGATCTCGTCGACAACATCACTGGGAACGCCGAAGAAAATATGACCAGTACTCGGCTTGTAAAGTCTCAAGATCGTCTTGCCGAGTGTTGTCTTGCCACAACCTGACTCTCCGACAAGTCCGAAGCATTCGCCCTTCAGAACATCTATTGATACGCCGTCGACAGCTTTCACGTTGGCAACACTGCGCCTGAGCACTCCACCAAGTATGGGGAAGTATTTTTTCAGATCTCTTATCTGCACCAAGTAACTCATTGAGACCCTCCGTAAAGGTAGCAGGCAGCAAAATGGCCTTTTTTAACTTCGAGGAACGATGGCTTAACCTTTTGACATATTTCCATAGCATAAGAACATCTGTCACGGAATCTGCAACCGCTGATCGGATTGATCAAGCCTGGAACAATGCCGGGTATAGACTTGAATCCCTTTTCGGGGTTTGGAATCGACTCCAGGAGTGCCCGCGTGTATGGATGATACGGGGAGCCGAAAATTTCAAAAACGTCCGCAGTTTCCACGACATTTCCAGCATACATTACGGCGACACGGTCGCACAACTGAGCAACGACACCAAGGTCGTGGGTAATATAAAGAATAGAGGATTTGAAATCTTTCTTCAACAGTCTTATCAGGTTCAGTATTTGAGCTTGAACTGTAACGTCAAGGTTTGTAGTGGGTTCATCTGCAATCAGCACTTTCGGGTTACATGCCAAAGCCATTGCAATAAGGACTCTCTGCGCCATTCCCCCGCTCAGTTCATGCGGATACATTCTACAGACTCTTTCAGGGTCAGGTATTTCGACACTCTTCAACACTTTGGCGACTTCTTTTCTGACCTCAGACTTCAAGGTCTTCTTAAGACTAAGCTTCTGGATGAAGCGAACACCAAGCGACCGAGGATTCTTTAGCATACGTCTATAGGTATTGGCTTCGACTGTACTCCCTCTTCGGTTCTTCTCAAGTACATCCAGAGCATTTTTCAGGAATTCTTGCTTCCGATGTACAAGCATGACCTCGGAAATCTGGTCTTCAACCGTATAGACTGGATTCAGGTAGGCTCTGGGCTCTTGGAATATCATCGAAATGTCTGCGCCTCGCATGTTTCTCAGTGAGTCGTCGCTCATCAATAGAACATCTTCTTGTCCAGAGTCCTTTTTGACGTAGATGGCTCCACCTTCAATTCTTCCGGGCGGAGGAACCAGCATCATCACCGAAAGGCTCGTCACGCTTTTGCCGCTTCCGGTTTCCCCAACGAGTCCGAGAATTTCCCCTTCCCTTAGAGACACGTTTACTCCGTCAAGGGCTTCCACTACTCCTGCATATGTGTAAAAGTTCACCTTCAGGTCCTTGACTTCAACAATAGTTTCCAGGCTCATTTTATCTTCTCCTCAAAGTAGGGTCCAATACGTCTCTTAGAGCATCACCTAGAAGGTTCCAACCCATCACAAACGACGTAATGAACATTCCAGGAATCAGAAACGTATGCAAGTTACCTATCAGTTGTTCTGGCCGCGACATCCAAGCCCGGCTCCTCTGTATGATCTGACCCCAATCAGCAAAATCAGGTTCAGCTCCTATCCCAATGAAACTCAGGGCGGCAGCACTCAGCACTATTGAGCCAATATCTAATGTCGCGACTATCAATATAGGGTACACGGTGTTCGGCCAAATGTGTTTCACTATGGTGCCAAAATCCGTGGAGCCGGAGGCTCTTGAAGCCTCGATATAGTCCTCGTTCTTGACACGCAAAACTTCCCCTCTGATTACTCTTGTATAACCTGGCCAGCCTACAAGCGTAATAGAAATGAGCACTTTGTCGAGACGCGAAAGGTTGAGATCATATGTGAGTGGATAGTAGAGAATAGACAGCAAAGACAATACGAGCAGGGCCTGAACCACAAGCAACAGTTTCTTGCTGGGCCGAAGGGCCAACAGCACGAAGGAAACCAACGCGAACATCACTACGAACAACATTGACAGGTTAATTGGTATCTTCGCCGGGAAAGCAATAACCAAAGCCATTGCAAGAATCAGTCCTGGAAACGCAATAATAATGTCGGTAAACCTCATGAGGACCTCGTCTAGCATTCCTCCATAGTACGCCGCCAGGGTTCCAACTAGCAAGCCTACGATCAGTGAAATTCCCACTACAGTTAGACCCGTTCGAAAGGCCGTCAGTGTGCCCCAGATGCATGCGTAGTAGAGGTCGTACTGTTGGTCCGTCGTACCGAATATGTGTCTCAAAGTTGGGGGCGTCGGATTCGGTGTTAGAACGTGAATCTCGGGGTCGTTCGGAATCTTGAAGGAATCGAGAGAACCCGGTGGGGGGGGAGCCAGAACAGGAGCAAGCATTGCAATTGCAGCAAAAAAAAGAACTATTATAAGACCAGCCAACGCCAATGAATTCTTTCTTATCCTTAAGAACATGAATTTCCATTCTTTGACACGAGGTCGCATAGAAACTTTCAATTCTTCAAATCTTGAACGCATAGTCATAGCTCAATCCAACCTGATTCTAGGGTCAATATAGGCATAGAGTATGTCCACAATCAAGTTTGCGATAACGAAAATCACTGCGCTGAGTATCGCATAACCCAAGACGGCAGGTATATCTGTAGAAAGTGCCGCACGTGCAGCCCAGCTTCCTAACCCGCCGAATGCGAAAACGGTCTCCGTGATTACCAATCCTCCCAGAAGACCCGCCACGAGCATTCCAGACAAAGTGGCTACGGGTATCAGGGCGTTCCTTCTCGCATGCTTATATATTACTACATTCTTGCTCAACCCCTTAGCTTTTGCAGTTATGATGTAGGCTTTGTTCAAAGCCTCAAGCATTGATGAACGCATCACTCTAATCAGAAGGGCAACATCAATTGCCACAATAACCGTGACCGGCAGGATGCAGTGTTTAATTGCATCAAGCGTAATATCTGGATGACCATTCAGAAGCCCATCAAACACGTGTATTCCTGTGTAGGTCGTCCATGTGTGAGCTCTTATTCCATCGGCTATAAAGTCTATGTTGCCGCTGCTGAGTGGGCCAATGCTTACCCAACGCAGCTGACCGCTGAAAATCGAAATAAGTATTAGGCCGAGCCAAAAAGAGGGAAGCGACCATCCTACAATAGAAGCTATTCTGCATACATGGTCAATAAAGCCGTTTCTGTGTATGGCAGACTGGACGCCGAGGTAAATACCGACGAAGATTATGATGGGA
>Ga0315277_10007890_pt1 | contig 13734 bp, 15 predicted proteins | sample YL17G05_15_MG_FD_203695 | JGI IMG/M metagenome (GOLD analysis project Ga0315277, IMG submission 203695) | Sediment microbial communities from Yellowstone Lake, YNP, Wyoming, USA - YL17G05_15 | ecosystem: Environmental > Aquatic > Freshwater > Lake > Sediment | place: USA: Wyoming | collected...
GGAGCGGCGGATTCCGTTCTATCCGCCTGTTGGCGAAACCGCTCTATACGTCCCTTTTCCGGAGCTCCCAAACAGTGCCTTTCTTCGACGGGCAGTGGACGCGAAAAACGCGTCGGTTGTCTGCCTCCCAAGACGGGAACCCTAAGGCAACACGCCACGTGTACAAGTCGAGCACATGAAGGAGGGCGGCACAGACGCCTTCCGGCTTCTTGTACGGAGTCTCATAGCAGAATGTGTCGCCTAGTTCGTGCATGCACTTGCCGATCTTCTCCACCATCTTAATCTCAAGCGGCCCGGTCGCTTTCCAGGTGCGCTTGTACTCCTCCTCGCTCATTGATTGAGTGCCACAATCGCGATTCATATACCGTGCTTCCTGTTGGCTAACGCTTCGCGCATCAGCCGCGTCTTTAGACCGTCGGCTGCGTCCGCTGGTTAGAGTTCGTCAAACGACAGAAGCGTATTAAGCTTCCCGAGAACCTCCAGAACGGTCTCCTTCGGCAAACGACAGATCAGTTGAGCTCGCCTCTCCTGTCAATCAAGACTCTTCACTTGATCTGACAAAATCGCACCGTTGACAGGAAGACTAGGTGGAAGCAATACCTCAAAAGGATAACCTTTGACATGGCTCGTGATCGGGCAAAGAAGAGCCAAACCGACTTTCTTGTTATACTGAACGGGAGAGATTACCAGTGCCGGTCTGCGCCCCGCTTGCTCATGTCCTGCCTGTGGATTGAGAGAAATCCAGACGATATCACCGCGAGCTGGTATATATCGCTCCGCCATCACCAAGCCTCTCGGCCAACGGCTGGACCGAAGTCTGCCCCACCGTGAATATTCTTCTTGGTTACACGTGCTAAGAGTCTCGTTAGTGTCCACTTCTCGCGAGACACCGGCGTGACCACGAGTTTCCCATCAGCAAGCGAAAGATCAATCATGGTGCCCTGCTTCACCCGAACCTCTTCGGCAAATGGCTTAGGAATGCGCAGGGCAAGGCTATTACCCCATTTCTCGACTCGCACACGCATCGCTCTACCTCCTTATGTATCTACAATGATGATACATCATCTTGCCAGACAATCGCAAGTCCAAATTCCTCTGCAGAAAACAAGATTTCGTACGAGTGCCTCGGTGTCTGAGAGAAACTCCTCAGTGAGCCCGCTCGGGGGGTCACGATGCGCGCTACTTTTTGGTTCGACGCAATTCTCGCCTGATTCTCTTCAGCCCGCACGGTTCGCACCAGTACTGATCATCAAAGTGAGAGTAACCATCCTCAGAAAGAGAGAGACATAACCTTGCCGCATGGTAGCCACACCAGAACCAAGTGACATCGCATCAACTGACAAATGCGTGCGTGTGCCATTATTCTTAACCGGACAGGAGATGCTGCCGGCTTTCCGCGTGAGAGATGCCACACCGCCTTTTTGATGTCTTGAAGCGTCCTCGTGTTACCACGTTACCTCCCTTTGTCCTTTCAACGCAAGCGCCTTTGCTGCCTACCGGAGAAGCTCAGCCGCCCCTTCACAAACGGGTGCCTGTCCTGCATCGTTCGGGGCAAGGACGAGCGGTATCCAGACTGCCATGTTGTTGCCGTAGAAGACTGCCGGCCGAATAACCTCTGGGCAAGGAACCGCGTGATTAGCCATACGATAGTCCCCGTCAGCATCGATGTCGTAACGGTGATCAAGATTGACGTTCCGACGGCAATTTGGCGGCGCCGCCACCACGGCAGGAGTACCTGAATACCCTTGTCCGTGATGCGAGGGCGGTAGCGTGGCGGCCATCCCAGTTCTGGGAGTTCGGCGAACCGTCTGCGGATGAGATCATTCATGAGAACCTGGCATTTGTCAGGCTCGCACTTCAGTTGCTTCGCAAGATCTGATACCACCTGCTCAAACGTACGGGGGTCCGGGATCTTGGGAGTTTCGCTCTGGCGGATCGTATCAAGACGGCGCAGAATCTGCTTCTCACATTTGCTCAAGTAAGTCATGTTCCCTGCTCGGCTGCCTTCGTACCAGGCACCGCCCTCGGCATCCTCTGTGCGGGCGCATGAACCAGCCTGCTAATGGTATAGTTAAGGTGATCCCCACTGCTCAAACCCACGCCGCGCTCAAAACAGCGTGACTTCAACCTCGTCAGCGGCTTCGATCCCTTCTGTGTTCATGTCAACAAGAATCCAGCCGTCGGCATCTGCGAGCGTCGACATAGCCCACGAACTGCGTTCTAACGGGATTGCCACCAATCCGTTTTCATCGCGTTCGAGCCTTACTCTCACATATTCGTCCCGACCGACTAATGCGGGTAACCGCCGCTGGAGTCTCGCCTTAACTGTAGAACCGCTTCGACCGTGGACCATCCCTCTCGAACATCCGGACAGTTGGTCGAGGATCGGTTTTACGACGACCTCGTACGAAACGAGAGATGAGACCGGATGACCTGGGAGACCTATGACAGGTTTCCCTCCGATGGACGCCACTATCGTCGGTTTGCCCGGACGGGTTGCGATGCCGTGAACGAGGATTTCGCTGTCGTGGAAGGATTCCAACGCTGTCAATGTCAGGTCGCGTGCCCCAACCGAACTTCCACCCGACATGAGCACCATGTCAGCCGACTGCATGGCTTGCTCGATAGCTTTTTTGAGTATGCTAAGTTCGTCCTGCGCGATACCTGCGGGAACAGGAACTCCGCTGTCTCGTTCGATGAGCGCTGCGAGCACAGCGCTATTGGTTTCGCGTATCTGACCTATGCCGGGCTTTTCTTCCGGAGGAACAAGCTCGTCCCCTGTTGAGATAATCGCTGCAACCGGCTTCTTGTACACATCTAATTTCATAGCGCCAACGGAAAGCAACGCGGCAACATCTTTCGGTGCTATCCGTTTACCAGAGCGGAGGATTATGTGTCCTTTCTCGAAATCTGCGCCGGTCCTGGCGATGTTCTCGTATCGGGCGACCGGACGGGTTACCGAGATAGTTCCATCGGGCAGCCGTTCTGTATATTCCAGCATGACAACGGCGTCTGCGCCGTCAGGAAGCGCTGCACCTGTCGCGACTTCGACGGCAGTTCCGCGTTCAACAACGCATCCCGCAGGTTGCCCCATTTCGACGCGCCCGATGAGACGCAATGTCACAGGGGTTTCGGGCGAGCAACGGGAGACGTCTTCCGCCTTGACCACGTACCCATCCATCGTCGCCCGGTTGAAATGCGGCACATCGCAGGATGCCGTTATGTCGGCGCTCAACACGCGTCCTGACGCGCGTCCAGCCGCAATTGTCTCTGTTCCGACCGGACGGAAGCGCGACACAAGGTCCAGCACTTGCTGGCGTGTGCGTGTCTCGAAGAATGCTTCTTTCATTGTCTCGTTCGAACTCGCGGTCAGGGAGTTCTCTCTTATGAGGGACTAAACGAATGCGCCGCCTTGGCTATCGGTCACCGACGTTCCGGAGTGATTCTCTCGACGCCGTTGAGATAGGATCGCAGTCGCTCGGGCACGGTGACGGTCCCGTCGGCTTCCTGATAATTCTCGAGTATGGCGACGAGCGTTCTGCCGATAGCTAGACCGGAACCGTTCAACGTATGAACGTACTCGGGTTTGCCTCGGCTATCGCGTCTGAACCGGATGTTAGCGCGCCGCGCCTGAAAATCGGTGCAGTTGCTGCACGATGATATCTCTCTGTACCGACCTTGACCCGGCATCCAGACCTCGATATCGTACGTCTTTGCAGACGCGAACCCCATGTCGCCTGTGCATAACGTTACGACCCGGTACGGCAGTTCGAGCCGCTTCAAGACTTCCTCTGCGTCCGCAACCAGCTTTTCGAGTTCGTCATATGATGTTTCTGGGGTGCATATACGAACCAGCTCAACTTTGTTGAACTGATGTTGTCGCATCAGCCCGCGCGTGTCTTTCCCGTACGAACCGGCCTCAACACGGAAACATGGGGTGTATGCGGTGTAGAGAAGAGGCAGCTTATCCCCGTCAAGAATCTCGCCCTTGTGGATGTTGGTGACCGGAACCTCAGCGGTCGGCACAAGGTAGAGGTCTTCGTTCTCGCATTTGAACAGATCCTCACTGAACTTTGGCAGGTTGCCTGTACCTGTCATCGTGTCAGCATTCACCAGGAACGGAGGTAAGACCTCGATGTACCCGTGTTCGTGCGTGTGCAGATCAAGCATGAAATTCATTAACGCGCGTTCGAGTTTGGCTCCCATACCTACCGAGAGCGTGAACCGGGCTTTGCTCATCCGAGCGCCCCGCTCGAAATCCAGGATCCCAAGGTTCTCGCCGATGTCGGCATGATGTTTCGGCTCGAAGTCGAACGTTCTCGGTTCGCCCCATCGCCGTTCTTGCCGATTACCGCGTTCGTCGGCTCCTTCCGGAACGCTTTCGTGCGGGATGTTCGGCATGAGGAGCAATCTGTCTCGTACTTTCAGCTCCTTTTGACGGACCGCTTCGTCGAGTTCCTTGATCTCGTCTCCGACCGTGCGCATCCGTTCGACGGCGTCTGTGACGTCCTTGTTCTGCTTCTTGAGTCGGGCGATCTCCTCGGAACTTTTGTTCCGTTCGCTTTTCAACTGTTCGACCTTGAAGAGCGCGTCGCGCCTCTCCTGCTCCAAGCGCAAGAGCTCGTCCAAATCGAACTCGATACCCCGTTTTCTGAACGAATCTCGAACAAGGTCAACATTATCTCTGATGAATTTCGGGTCTAGCATGATTGTCTCGACGCGAGTATTCTCGCCTCTGCCGGTTCCTCAGACGTTAGCTCCTTCAAACACTTCCAGAATCCGGTCCAGATCCTCCTCGCTGTAGAACTCGATCTCGATTTTCCCTTTGTCCCCTTTCTGGATGATCCGGACATGCGTCCCGAGCAGCCGCTGCAACTCCTCCTCGATCGCCTCGATGTGGACATCCCGTGGCGTCGCGCTCGGTGCCGGTGCCCGTGCCCTTTTTCGAGGCGCTGTTTCAGAGAGTCCTTCCGCCTCGCGAACCGACAGATCCTCGTTTATGATCCGTTTGCATGCAGCTCTTTGCGCTTCCGGAGTCCGCAATGCAAGGAGCGCTTTAGCATGCCCCATTGTTATTTGTCCCTCTGCGATGAAATCCTGCACCTCTTTGGGGAGCTTGAGTAGCCGCAAGGTGTTCGCGATGGTCGCGCGGTCAAGACCGAGCCGCCCTGCAAGGTCTTCCTGCGTCAGCCCGAACTCCTCCGTCAAGACTCTGTACGCTTCCGCTTTCTCGATGGGGTCGAGGTCCTCGCGCTGGACGTTCTCCACAAGCGCCAGCGGCAATAACGCGTCGTCGTCAACGTCCCTTACGATCGCGGGAATTGTTTCAAGTCCCGCCTTGACTGCAGCCCTTAGCCGCCGCTCGCCGACCACGAGTTCATATCCCGTCGGCGTGCGACGCACGGTGACTGGCTGAATCACGCCGTTCGCCTTGATGGATTCCGCGAGTTCCGCTAACGATTCCTCGTCCATGCCGCGTCGCGGCTGATACCTGTTCGGAACGATCTCGTTCGGGGAAAGCTGCAGTATCCGCGGCGCCTCTTGCCGCGCCAGGTCGTCGCGGATCAGCGCATCAATCCCCCTGCCGAGCGCCCGTCTCTTTGGAACCAGTTCCTTTGCCATTGGCTATTACCTCCTCCGCCAGCGCCAGATACGATTCTGCCCCTTTCGATTTGATGTTGTGAAATATGATAGGTAGCCCAAAGCTCGGTGCCTCGCTCAGACTGACGTTGCGCGGGACCACCGTGCGGTATGCCTTATCGCCAAAATAGGTTCGAACGTTTTCCTCGACCTGATACGAGAGGTTGGTGCGCCGATCGTGCATCGTGAGGAGAACGCCTTCGATCTTCAGGTCCGGGTTCAACCGTTCGCGTACGAGTCTGATTGTCTCAAGAAGCTGAGTGATACCCTCAAGAGCATAATATTCGCACTGCAGCGGTATAAGAACAGAGTTCGCTGCAACCAACCCGTTTACGGTGAGCAAGCTCAGTGACGGCGGACAGTCTATAAGCACGTACTCGTACTGTGTCCGAACTGGCTCGAGCACCTCTTTGAGCCGGAACTCGCGACGCGGCGTGTCTATAAGCTCAACCTCGGCGCCTATCAGGCTCATATTGGACGGGACAAGATCGAGCGTCTCGATCTGCGTCGGTATGATTGCATCCTGGAGAGGACACTCTCCGAGCATCACATCGTATATCGTCTTTTCGAGAGTGTTCTTGTCTATACCGAACCCGCTCGTGGCGTTCCCTTGAGGGTCAATATCTATGAGCAACACCTTGAGTTCCGACGCCGCGATACACGCAGAAAGATTCACCGCCGTCGTGGTCTTCCCGACGCCACCTTTCTGGTTGGCTATCACTATGACTTTCGTTTCATTCTCGCTCATCGTGATGCCTTAACGACAGACGCGTCGTGGCTTGCTTGAATCGTTTCTCCGGGCTCGATTACAAGAAAACGCTCCTCATCCCAGTTACCATCTACCATGTCAACGATCAGCCGCGGGTCGCCGGGGATCTCAACATAGTCCCACCCATGAGTGGCTGCAACTCCTTGCGTATGTTCCTTGAATCTCGTGCTGTCAAAGAACCCGAGATCCACGTACGCCGCGCGATCATATTCTCTCATCCACGCTTGTGAAATTTCAAAGAGGTACTTTGCATTGTCTTCCCCGTACTTCTCGACGTATTCCCGATAGATCGCGTCATACCGAGGCTTGTCAGCGGCTCCATCGGTCTCGATCCAGCCCGGCGTGTACCAGTACGTTCCGGGATGTTCGTGAAACAGCTCCATGTACCGCTCTTTCGAGCCGAGGAAAAACGTGATGCAATCGTGGGCGCGCGGTATGATGAGCTTGTGCTTCCTAGACCGGAGACCTTCCGTGCCGTTGCTGCACAGACCGTAACCTATCAGAATAGCGTCGTACTGACCGGTCTTATCAACGGCGTCAATCTCAGCTTGAAGCGAATCGCGGAGCTTCTTCGGCTCCGCGTGAAGACCCTGTTCGAGAAAACGCACCTCAACCGTGTTGCGAGATATCGCGGGGTAATAACAGAATTCTCGATACAGAACTTTACACGCAATGAGGAGCAGTCTCACCTGATCGAACCCCCAAACCGCCTTCACCGATATGATATTGTACCGCGCAACTCATAGAAAGTCAACCATTTTTTCGGGATCAAGGATTCACAAAGCCAACCCATACTGCCTCTGTACTTGACCATTGTTTCATTCAGTGGCCGGTACAAGCTGGGAGAAAAACAGCAATGACGTTTGGCTGACGTTCCGCTGCGACGACGGAGCTCCTTTTCTGAAAGGCGTTGACGCGAACTTTTTGTTGACAGGTGTCCAGCATTGTGGTAAAGTAATAGTTGATTTCGATTATTCAGTTTACCAGCTATCTCAGCACGATGGATTTGGGGGTTGTAGGATACCGTTGGGGAGGTTCTCACCATGATCAGTTTCTCGCTCACCGAAGAACAGGAAATCTTGAGGCAGATGGCACGGAGGTTCGCACAGAACGAAATTGTACCCGTTGCGGCAAAGTATGACCAGACGGGCGAGTTCCCGTGGGATATCGTCAAGAAAGCGTTTGACGCCGGGCTCGTGAACGACGTTATCCCTCAGGAATATGGTGGTCCGGGGATATCGCACCTTGACAGTTGCATCGTGAACGAAGAGCTTGCTGCGGGGTGCGCCGGCATAACGACAACAATCATGGCGAACTCGCTGGCGTTGACCCCGATCGTTCTCGCTGGAACCGATGAACAAAAGAAACGGTTCCTTTCGCCGCTGTGCGAAAAGGTCTCTCTTGCGGCGTTTTGTCTCACGGAACCGGGTGCTGGCTCGGACGTTGGCGCGATTGCCACGACAGCAGTGCGCGACGGCGACTACTACGTTGTTAACGGAACGAAACATTTCATCACGAACGGCGGCGTGGCGGATCTGTTCACGGTTATCCTGTCCACCGACAAGACCAGAGGTGCCCGAGGGCTGACCGCCATAGTCGTGCGCAAAGGCGAAAGCTCAGGCGTTTCAACGGGGAAGAAGCTGGACAAGATGGGACAGCGCGCCTCGAACACAACGGAAGTGATCTTTGAGAACGCTCGTGTGCCGGTTGCGAACCGTCTGGGCAACGAAGGTGATGGGTTCAAGATCGCGATGATGACCTTCGACAGGACTCGTCCGGTGGTCGGAGCGGTTTCGGTCGGTGTGGCGCGAGCGGCGTACGAACATGCTGTTAAGTATTCCAAAGAGCGCGTTCAGTTTGGCGCACCTCTCGCAATGAATCAGGCGATTCAGTTTGTGCTCGCTGATATGGCGATGCAGATAAACGCGGCGCGGCTGCTCACCTGGCATGCCGCATGGCTCGTTGACCAGGGAATGCGTCAGTCGAAGGAGGCTTCGTTCGCGAAAGCGTTTGCGGCGGATGTTGCCATGGAGATAACGACTAAGGCTGTTCAGGTGTTCGGCGGGTACGGCTATTCGAAAGAGTACCCCGTGGAGAAACTGATGCGCGACGCTAAGCTGCTCCAGATTTACGAAGGGACATCCGAGATTCAGCGGCTTGTCATTGCACGGTCTGTCTTAAAGGGTGAATAGCGTCGGGTCTGTGGATTGAGACACTCATGAGGGGTCGTTGACGGCGGCTTGTAAGGAAAGGGGGTGGACGGTTTGGCGACGACGGTTAAGGAGTTCTTCGAGAAGATGCCCAGCCAGTTCCAGAGCAGCAAGGCGGGGCAGATGACCGCCACGTATCAGTTTGACATCACTGGCGAAGGTGGCGGCAAGTGGTTTGCCACGATCGAAAAGGGGGCGTTGACGGTCGGCGAGGGACAGGCGGAAAAACCCAACATCACGCTCACGGTGTCAGGCAAAGATTGGATGGATATCGCAAGCGGCAAGCTCGATGGTCAGATGGCGTTTTTGACCGGTAAGCTCAAGATCGCCGGCGATATGAGTCTTGCCATGAAACTGAAGTCGCTCTTTTTCGCGTAACGACACGGGCGAGTCTTCGAGCATTCGGGGCAGCGGAAGAATCGAGGGATCATTCGTTCGCTGCCCCGATCGATTTTCTTCAGCCGTTCTCCGAAGCTCCTTCTTCTCGGTGACGATCTTCAGGACGTTCCGTCACGATTGAACTGCAGGGAACTTCGATGTACGGGTTGGTCTCGGATGACTGCTGACCTGACGCTCAGTCTTCGGGTCGAAGAACATCACGCTGTCTTGCCGGTACGAATCAACTCCCAACCGGATTCCGACCATGGCCCTGTACGCAGTCTCAGCATCGCAATGAGGTTTCTGCCGCGTGCGCACGCAGTGCAGAAAGTTGTCCATATGTCCCATCCGCGGTTGCGACGCCAGCTTTATCTCCTCGGCACCGTATCGTTTCTTGAACCAGTTCTTGAACTCATCCTCCGCGACAACTCTGCCGTCACCGTAAATGGTCGCAAAATGACCTCGAATAATGGTAGGTAAACCTTGACGGTTCGCCATCGAGGAGGTCAGGACGATGGTGTAATCATCCGGATAGTCGAGTTGACTCATGTATGTATCGGGCACCTCGCGGTCGTCGTGCTGGACGTAAATCCCGCCTGATGCTGTAACCCGTTCCGGGAAAGTCGCATCGAGCCCGATCGTCATCGGCGCGAGAATGTGGTACAGTAGGTCGGTGGCTATCCCTCCCGAGTAATCCCAGAACTTCCGGAACTGGAAGTACCGCGGTTTTGAGAACGGTCGTTTCGGTGCTGGCCCCAGCCACGCGTCCCAGTCGAGGTTTTCGCGGCTCGTGCTGGGCTCGATAGTCCAGTTCCATTCGCCGCCTTGCGGGTTGCTTTCGCTGCCGGAATTCCTGCTATAATCGCCCTGTATCCAGAGCACCTTGCCGATTCCACCCTCTTTGATGAACGCGCGCGCTTGCCACCAGAAGTCTTCAGAACAGCTCTGAGATCCGCACTGGAGTATTCGTCCGGTTTCGAGCACCTTATCCCTCACACGTCGTGCCTCATCAATCGTGTACGTGAATGGCTTCTCGACGTACACGTCCTTGCCGGCGTCAAGAGCGTCCAGACTCATCTGGGCGTGCCAATGGTCGGGGCTTGCTATGACGACCGCGTCAATATCTTCCCGAGCAAGCAGGTCGCGGTAATTGTGGTACACGTCAGCATTGCTGATGGCTTTCGCTCGCGCCTTTCGCGGTTCATAAATATCGCATACCGCTTTAACCTCGACACTACCTTCCTCTTTCGCTCGCTTTACCATCTCCTTGAGATGATAGGTCCCTTGTCCCCCGACACCTATGAACCCGGTGCCTATCTTCTTGCCGGGCGGAACGAGCTTGCCGGCAGTCGGTTCTGTAGGTTCTGTGACCTTCGGTGGTTTCTTCTTCGCTGCGGTTATGCAACCGGCAGCAAGAACGGTCATCCCGACGATAGTCGAGTTCTCACCGGCTTTACGCAAGAAGTCTCTTCGTCCGATCTTTCTGAAATCTCTCGACATGTCCCTTCTCCTTCCTATCTCTTGTCCGCTGGGCGGAAAGGAAACCGTTCCCACATACGCCCCTACCATGCGGTGGGGATCCGCACTCTTAAAACAGTCTGCTCACCCGCTCCGCCAGAACGTGATGTTCAATCCATCTCCATCGTACCAGCACGACAAGCCAGTGTCAACATGCTTCGGGTGATTGTGTTCCGTAAATTGACTGTCATTCAGGGATTGTGTTACCATGCGTCCGGTTTCAGGTTGAGGTGGGTCGTCGGGGTATCGTCAGAGTATGAAGCGTCAGGATATTGTCGTCGGGTTAGATCTGGGTACGGGCGGCGCCCGTGCTGTAGCATGCACCATTTTGGGCACAATAGTTGCCTCTGGTGAACAGATATTGCATGAGGAGTGTGCCACACGCAAACCAGGGCATTCGGAACAGGATGCTTCGAATTGGTGGACTGTCACGGCGAGCGCCCTCCGTCAACTCACCTCGAGGTTTAATTCCGGTGACAGGCTGAAAGCGATAGCCGTATCGAGCACCTCCGGAACTATTGTGCCCATTGATGACCGCGGAAACGCGCTTGCTCCTGCGATGATGCACAATGACACGCGCGCGGGAAAGCAGGCGGAAGAGGTCGGTGCGGCAGCAGGACACCCTGTCAGTGCTACGTTCGCCCTACCGAAAGCGCTCTGGGTCAAACAGGAGAGGCCGGAAGTTTTTAGAAAGGCAGTTCGGTTCGTTCACGAAGCGGATTTCATTGTTGGCAAACTGTCCGGCGAGTTCGGTGTGACCGACACCTTTAACGTGCTCAAAATGGGGTACGATCTCATCCAGAACCGATGGCCCGATTTCATCGAGACAAAGCTCGGAATACCTCTCGAGATGTTGCCGACGGTTGTCGAACCTGGGGAGATCATCGGGAAAGTCACGACTCCCGCTGCACACGAGACAGGTTTGCCGGAAGGGACACCGGTCGTTGCGGGAGCCACAGACTCAAACGCCGCGTTCTTCGCGTCGGGCGCTGCACGTGACGGTGAATGGAATAGCACGTTGGGAACCTCGCTCGCTCTGAAAGGGATTTCTAGAGACTTCATCGCGGACCCGCTCGGCAGGGTGTACTGTCACAGGCATCCGGAACGAATGTGGCTGCCGGGAGGCGCCAGCAACACCGGCGCAGACTTCATGCGCATGTTGTTTGAGAACGACTATGAGGTGCTCAACAGCCGGGTCGCGGAGCGATTCCCTTCCACGGTGCTCGTCTATCCGCTTGCGCGTAAGGGAGAGCGGTTCCCATTCATAAACAACGAAGCTGCTGGGTTCGTTGTGGGCAACGCAGCGGATAGGGTGGACCTGTTCGCCGGTTACATGGAAGGAGTTGCCTACATTGAAAAATGGGGATATGATCTGCTCGAAAGCCTCGGTGCACCTGTCAAAGAAACGGTGTACGCCACAGGCGGCGGGTCTCGAAGTAATGTGTGGCTTCAGGTGCGAGCCAACGCGCTGAACAGAGTTCTTGCCCGCGCTACCTTTGCCGAATCCGCCATGGGAGCGGCAATAATCGCCGCCTCGCGAACGATGTATCCTTCGCTCTCTGATGCGAGCAAGAAGATGGTTCAGCTTGAGTCTAAGGTCGAACCTGAACCGCCGCTGGCAGAGAAATATGAGGCGATTTATCTGCAATTCAGAGATGAGATGAAGAAGCGGGGATACGAATAGCGGTTCAGAAAGATCTGGTACCCGCGAGTATTCTGCCGGAAGGACGAATGCGGTAGGAAACAGGAGATTTGTGAAGTGAAACTTGAAGCGATTGTCTTTGACGTTGATGGGGTCATAGTCGAGACGGAGAACATTCATCGGTTGGCGTACAACGCTATGTTCAGGAAGAAGGGAATTGACGTCGAATGGTCTCCTGCGGATTATGCGGCACGGCTCGTTCAGGTTGGTGGAAAGAAGCTTGAACCTGTCGTCGAGAAGTTGCACGTGCCGGACAAAACCGCGTTCATGAAACAACTGCACGACATCAAAAAGCTATGTTATCAGGAGTTGCTCGACGAGCTTGGCAACGGAGGTAAGCTTGTCCCACGGCCGGGCGTGGTGCGGCTGATCAATGAGGCGGCTCGACGAGGCGTCAAACTTGGTTTGGCGACTGTCAGCCCGCGCGAAGGCGTCCAGAAGCTCTTACGATACGCGCTCGGAGAAGCTCTCCTCGGCAAGTTTGCGACGCTGGTAACGGGTTACGACGTCAACAAGACAAAACCTGCTCCGGACGTTTACATCTTTGCTGCCGCGCAGCTGGGCGCGAACAGTGCGCGCACAGTTGCGATTGAAGATACCCAGCACGGGCTTGAATCTGCAAGAGGCGCCGGACTTACCTGCGTCATTACTCCGAGCGAATACACGGTCGGTGAAACGTTCGACGGTGCGGACCTTGTGGTGGCGGATCTCGATCACGGCACAGACGGAAAACCGGTTGATATTGCCGTGCTGGATGGTGTGATCCGCGATGTTTGACGCTTAGCTATGCAGCACTGATGAGCGGTTTGCCGGAAGAGGCTTTCCAAGCATGCGTGACAACGGGATTTCGTGGGGTGACTCGTACGATCTTGTCGTGCAGCGGGACGATTGGTTCTACCAGGATTATGCGGTCATATTGCGGGAGCTTGCCGATATTGTCGTAGCGGGCACCGAACTCAACTCGCTTGCCGTAGAGCTGCCTGTTGGGACGGCCAATCTTACCGCGTTGCTCCTCGAGAAGCGCAGCGTGATCGGCGTCGAACCCTCCGGAGAAATGGCGCGAATCGCGCGACGGCGATGTCCGGGATTGCGCATTGTCGGCGGGTGGTTCAGAGCGCTGCCGTTCCGTGATGCCAGTGTTGATGCGATTGTATCCGCATACGGTTTGCACCGCCTCTCGCGCGAGGACAGGATTGACAGCATAGGCGAGATGAGACGGGTGCTGCGCCGGGGAGGGCACGTTGTTGTCGCTGACATGATGTTCCGTGACGCCGCATCCGAGCGCGCTCTGCGGGAAGATCTCGTCCAGAAAGGGGCAAAGACAAAACTGGCGCTTCTCGACGAGGAGTCGGATGAGTATCCTCTGTTTTCCGACCTTCAGATAGAGTTCGGCAGGTTCGGATTCAGCTTCTCGGGAAAACAGCGAACGGAACTGGTCTGGCTTTTCAGGGCTAAACTGCGATAGGTCGCGGGCAGGTTGTGCGAAAGAGACTGGCTGAACTCACAGGTGAACGTGG
>Ga0315277_10007891_pt1 | contig 13734 bp, 11 predicted proteins | sample YL17G05_15_MG_FD_203695 | JGI IMG/M metagenome (GOLD analysis project Ga0315277, IMG submission 203695) | Sediment microbial communities from Yellowstone Lake, YNP, Wyoming, USA - YL17G05_15 | ecosystem: Environmental > Aquatic > Freshwater > Lake > Sediment | place: USA: Wyoming | collected...
CTGGGGAATAGTGCTCCTGGGAATAGTCATTGGCGCCATCTTCTATTTCCAAAAAGAAGAAAAACCGAAAAATGCGAAAGAAGGCACCCCCGCAGAGATCAAAATGATTGAGGATGATAATTCACCCCTGGAGCCGAAATCTCCTTATGCTGTCCAGGGCCTTTTCTGGAAGGTGCACACTGTCTCTGAAATAACCGGGGGGAATGCCCGGGGGGAAAAGAGCGAAATGGATGTCAAGGTGGAGGTGATTCAGGCGGACGAAAAAAACGGCTCCCTTATTCTTTTGACAGTGGAGGGCATGAAAGACCCGAGTTTCGGCGCCCTGGGAGAGAAGGCGGCGATCGGGAAAAAATATTCCTACAGAATTTCCCCGGAAGGCAATGTTCATTCCATAGGTACATACGATGGATCCAGCATCGAGGGTTTGGATGTTATAACCTTTGCCAGGGTCATGGGCCATTGCGAAATGAGCGATCTCTTTGTCAATAAGCAGGTGTCAAAAGCTCAGGAATGGACAACCTCGATAGACTTTCAAATTCCCGGGTACCCGGACTCTTTCATCCGGGGCCAGTCAACATATCGTTTCGATGGCTATGCCATGCGTAATGGAAAAGAGGTGGCAGTGATTTCGCATGCGGGAAACGTGAGCCTGGGAGGGATTTCTTTAACCGTGGCTCCCGATCCCCGCATGACAATTCAACTCGATTTTCAGAGCGGCAGTGTTGAAAATCAAAGCGAGTGTTTTATAGAAAAGAAGACCGGCCGCGTTTTAGAGATAACGCAAAAATTCAAGGAATATGACAAAAGGATGACGCAAATCCAGTATATCAAGGGCCGCCAGGAGCCCATTAAAAGACCCAGCAATCCCCAGGAAGTTACGTATGGGCGTACGACTATTACGATCGAATATTAAATAGAGGAGGTTTTGCCATGAAAATTTTAAACGGATCGCACAAGGGATTTTCCCTGATCGAGCTTCTGATTGCTGCCGGGATCATTTCCATCCTTGCAGCCATTGCGGTGCCCAATTTTCTTGAGGCGCAAACCCGCGCCAAGGCGAGCCGCGCCAAGGCGGAACTGAAAACAATCGCCGGGGCGCTCGAGACTTATCACGTGGATCATCACTGCTATCCCCCGTGGATGATTGAGGGGGTAGATATCAATCCCACGAGCCGCAGGCTTTTTCCCCTGACTACGCCAGTGGCTTACATGACGTCAATTCCCCGCAAGGACCCCTTTCAGGACAAAATTATTCCCGGCACCTACGACACTTATGATTATGTGGATGCGGAATCCTTCGCCAAGGCCGGGGATCCGGAGCCAAGTTTTCGCTCCCGGGGCGCGGAGTGGCGTATCTCGAGCGCAGGTCCGGATTGCATCAACACCTATGGGGGTCCCACTTATTTGACGTCGCCGGATAATCCCGGATATGATTACGATCCCACCAATGGCGCCATCAGCAAGGGAGATATCGTTCTTGTCGGCCCCAAGAGCCATTATCCGGGAAATCGTCTGTATCCCGATAAGGTGGAATGAAAAACGGATGATTTAGGATTCCGAAAAAAAACGCTCTCGTATTCATTGAATATACCCCCTCCGGTCCTTGAATAAAAGGACCGGAATTTTTTTTGTTTGTAGAAGAATGATTTTGACACGGGAAAGACCCCATGTTTTTACTATGATTTATTATATCCGAATAATGAGCCACATTTTCTTTTCACTTCTGATGGGATCATGTTTTCAGATCTCAAAGTTGTTCTTCTCCTGATTCTCTGCGCCTGGATGCCGCTTTTTGCTGTTTGGCGTTCTGCCAGGCGCAGCCGTATGCGTGATAAGAACGCGCCCGAATCCATATCAACGAAATCAATTCTTCTCTCCCTCTTCCCCTTTTCCGGCGGGATTTTTCTCTCCCTTGCGATTTTTCGCGGGGCGCGCATCTTTCTCTCAGATTCTCTATTAAAAACTTCTTATATCCTGGCAGGCTCCGTTTTTTTGACCGTTCTTATTGATCTTGTTGCAGATTATCGCTATCCTGTGGCAAGAACACAGAAAGAGATAAGAAAGAAAACAATCAATATCATCCTGATAGCCCTGACAGGAATGATTGTGTTTCTGATAGTGGTTTATCTTCGATCCATGCCGGGCTCGAAAAGAGACGCCTGCAACATGACCATTCCCTTTCGCGGGAAATGGCGCGTTATAACAGGCGGGCGTTTCAAGTTCATGAATTACCATCATGGAAATCCCGATGCGCAGAATTATGCTGTGGATTTTGTCAAACTCGGACTCGAGGGCGCATCTCGCGGGCAGAAAATCTTTGCGCCCGTTACCGGGAAGATTGTCAAAGCTGTCGGAAATCGAAAGGAAGGAGAATCCGAACCGCCGGAAGGCAATATTGTGATTCTTGAAACCGATGGCGGGATTCATGTCTGGCTGTGTCATCTCCAGGAAGGCTCTGTAAGGGTAAGAGAGGGAGAAATGGTGAAAGCCGGAGAGGAGATCGCCGCGTCCGGAGCCTCGGGAGGAGCGGATGTGCCCCATCTCCATCTTCATGCAGAGCGCTCAGGGAAGGCAGTTCCCATTCTTCTTGGAGAGAGACAAACATTTCCCATCCGCGGGGATATCGTATCCTCGAGAATTCCTTAATATAGGATTGACTTTAACATTCCGCCTTCTCACTATTCCTTTTCCAATATAGCGTGAAGATCGGAGGAATGTATGATACCATTGATTGTCACTGGCGCGTGTGGAAGGATGGGCCGGGCGGTTTTGTCCTGTGCGCTCGAGGCAAAGGATTTTGAAATTGCAGCAGCTCTCGAAGCGCCGGATCATCCCCTGGTTGGCAAAACGGTTGCAGAGAGTTGTGGTATAGCAGGATGTCAGCTCAGGATTGAATCCGCGCTTTCTTCTCTTGAGGATAAAAAGGCGGTGATTGTGGATTTTTCAACACCTGAGGCAAGCCTGAAATATCTCTCCTTTGCATCGGAGCAGCGCTTTTCCATGGTGATCGGCACAACAGGATTTGAAAAACTTCAGATGGAGCGGATTAAAAAGGCTTCTGAGAAAATCCCCATTGTTTATGCCACCAATATGAGCGTTGGCGTGAACCTTTTATTCAAACTGGTTGGGGAGGCGGCTTGGATTCTGGGTCCTGATTATGATACGGAGATAATCGAGATTCATCATCGGTTCAAGAAGGATGCGCCCAGCGGCACGGCAAAAACTTTGGCGGAAAAGATCGCCGGGGCGCGCCTGGAATCTCCTTCGAATCTCGTTCATGGAAGAGAGGGAATGAGCGGCGGTCGAAAGCCGGGTGAAATCGGCATCCATGCGCTCCGCGCCGGCGATGTGATCGGGGAGCACACCGTGATTTTTTCCAACCTGGGAGAGCGGATCGAGATGACGCATCGTTGTCATTCGAGAAACACATTTGCCCTGGGCGCGCTCCGCGCCTCACGGTTTGTCTATGACCATGCCCCGGGATTTTTCAACATGCAGGATGTGCTAGGGATCAAATAAAAAAACCAGTTTAATCTTGAAACTAGTGGGAAAGAAATCCAATAATTCTTTGTATTCTTTAAAGGACAAGGAAAACAATGAAAGAGCAGTTTATACAAGCAATAAGAAATCTGAATCCCAATACTCCATTAACGGGTAAAGAGATTGAGGATTTCTATGTTCCCAGGCCTGATAATCCTTATTCTTATTTAAAAAATTATCTCTTGAGCGAGGAAACTCCCAAGATTCCTGTAACAGGACCGATAGGCGTAGGAAAATCAACAGAACTTAATGTTATCAGGAAAAATCTGGAGGAATCTTTTTTAATTATTTCACCAATACCGGAAGATATGGCTGGGAAAGAGGAGATGGGATATATTTCCTTTATTTTTCTTCTTATTAGAGAAATGGTGAAGATAACAGGAGGAGAAAAAATACCATTAAAAGAATACGGAATTGAACCAATATTTGCATCTTATAACTATGAACGAATAGCCAAAGAAAGACATCTTGAAAGACATCCCGATCATAAAGAGATATTCACCCTTTCACTTTCAGAGAACAGGGAGAAAGAAATATATAACTACCTTAATAGATATCAAGATGGTTTATATTCTTCCCTTTCATTGATCAAGAATTCTTTAGAAAAAGAATATAATAAAAAAGTTCTCTTTATTTTTGACGACTTTGAGAAACTGGAACCAAAAGTAATAGAGGAAATTTTTATCAATCACAGCGATCGCATAAAAGGGATCCCATTCCCCATAATATTCACATTTCCGCTTGTTTTGAGCTATTCTCCCAAAATCCGGTTAATACAGGATTATTATGAGAAACCTCTGTATTTATATCCGATCGATGTTGAGAGACGAGCTTCTTCACAATCCAATGAAGAATCCATAAAGTTTTTCCAGGAGGTATTGGAGAAAAGAGCTTTCAAAGTTTCCTTTCAAACGGGGATAGTCGAGGAGATGGCGCGTTCAAGCGGCGGACTAATACGAATCTTTTTGAATCTGGCGCGCAACTCTATACGGAATGCCATGATGGACAATGATGATATGGTAAAGACAGAACATCTTGAAAGGGAATTACAATCATCAAGGGAAACGTATTTTCGTCTTCTTAAAGAAGATGATTATGTAAAGATAAAACCATATTTGACTCCAAACGATGCTGTTCCATCTGGAATTGAAAAATATCTTATACAGGATATAATTTTGGAACATAGAGATCAAGATGGGATTTGGTATAAAATAATACCTATTATTACCCCTCTTGTAAATATCTTTTTTGAGAGAAGGGGAATGGAGTCAATGTTTAATAAATAGAGAAGGTACATTTTCTATGATAGAGAATCTGGAAGAATTGGCGCAGGATATCGTAAGGAATAAAGGCGCGAGGCAATATTTTCTTCTTCTCCTTTTCGATACGATAAAAAGCCGCGATAAGGCAATTATGATATTGGAGCGAGAACTTTCAGATCAATTTTCCATTCATCGTATAAACATCGATGAAAAAGAACAAAATTTTATTCCCCATGGTTTGCATCGAGAGGTTGACAAGATTTATAATGTATCAAAAGAGAGAATCCCGTGTGTTTTTCTTTTGGGTCTGGAACAAAATCTTTCTAAAAATGCCGCACTCTTAAATTCTAACAGGGAATTATTTCGATTCAAATTTCCCATTATCTTTTTGCTTCCCTCCAACCTCGAATTAAAATTAAAGGACATTGCTCCTGATTTATCCAGTTTTTTCCGGAGTAACAGTTTCAAGGTGGATGATCTTGATACGGAATTGGAAATGGAAGATATTTTAAAAGCTTTAAAGAATTATGAAGAAAAATATAAAATGGATTCAAGGACGTTTTATGAAAAATGGCTTGGTGGGGAAATGGATAAGAATTTTGAAACAAGCGATTGGTCACTTATTTATCAGCTTTCACAAATGATAGATAAAGATGAAAACAAATAAAAAATTTAAAGAATTTAGAAAAGAAATAGTGGATTATATTGATAAATCAAAGATGGTTAAATCCAATCAATCTTATAAAGTAAAACAAGAAGAAAAAGAAGGATATAAAAGATTGTTTATTTGTAAATCCATTAAAAGGGAAATAACACAAGATGCTCTTTGGTTTGTTGATAGATCGTTTTTAAAGTTTGAGATATGTTTGGATATTCGAAATGGAGGGATAAATATCTGGAAGTATTCAATTCAATGGGAGAGCGATGATAAGAAAAACATATATTATCTCCGTTATGAATGGGATGAGAAGATTTCAAAACCCAAGCATCCTCCCGGGCATCTGCATATAATGATTATCAAGACCCGAGGCTTCCAACAGGAAAGTTGGAATTTGGTCAGATATTTCGTTGCATTGAAATTTGGATTGAAAAACGGCGCGAATTAAAATCCTGATACAAAAAGGGATCTTTGCATTTTAGATTTTCAGGAGGTAGATCTTATGTCAGAAGAATCAAAAGAGGAAAAAGTTTCGGAAGAACCCGAAAAAAAGAAAACTACCGAGAAAAAAGAAGAAAAGAGACGCCCCAGGCCCGTGCAAATGCCTTCGCCCACATTTCCCCAGCTTGTGGATACCTTCTTTTTTCAAACCATGATTTCTCTCGGCAAACAGATGAGTCCCCTCAGCCAGAAGTATGAACGCGACCTGGCAATTGCCCAGTACCATATTGCCATACTGGAACTCCTGCAGGAGAAAACAAAAGGCAATCTGTCAAAAGATGAAGACGAACACCTGGATGGAATTCTCCATACAGTTCGTATGGCTTTTATTGATGAAGCCAATAAGGAGGAAAAGAAGTGAAAAAGATCCAAAGTCTGTTTATGGTTCTGTCGGCTCTTGCGCTTCTTTTAACTGCATCCTGCGCAAAGGAAAAGGAGGTCAAAGTGCCGCAATCTCCGGAAAAAACCCCAGCGCCGGTTGTCTCCGCCCCAAAAGCCCAGCCTTCACCCACAAAACCCAACGCGGGCTTTTCTTCCCTCGACAGCCGCATCCCGCAGGAAACGATTCTCCTTGTTTCCCTGCGCAATGGGAAAAAGGCCTTCGAAGACTTCAAAACCACAGCCTTGTACGACGCCTGGAAAGATCCGGCAGTGGTTCAATGGTATCAAGGCTTGAAAAGCGAATCACCCAATGCAGATCATATTGACTTTTCCCCCCTGGCGGACGCGTTGCCGGAGGAGTTGCAGAAGGATGCGGTTCTGGGACTTCTTTTCCCGGACCCCTCGCAGCCGATTGAGAAGGATCTGCCCGTTTTTGTCATGATGGATGAGGGGGGCCGCGAGGAAGCCCACAGGGCATTTGTGCGCGATAAATTTCTCGCTGTATCGAAGAAAATCAATCCCACGACGACCGAGTCTGAGGAAACAATCCAGGGAATAAAAGTCTCGATTGTCAATATGCCGAATCGTCCCAGCTTATATTGGTTTGAAAAAGACGGTATTTTCACTTACACCGGTTCCCGCGCTGTCCTTGAAAAACTGGCAGGCCAGGCGCAAAACCCGAATCCTGCGTTTTGCTCCTCCCCTGCTTACAAGAAGGCCCTTGCCCAGCCGCGCGGAAGCGAGCCTATTGTGATGTTCCTGGACCTCTCTTTTATCCTTTCCAAAGTTCGAGAACAGGCGGCTCAATCGGGACGGAATGAGATGCAGATCCTGCAAGCCTTGGGACTATTGCAGGCGGAATATGTGCTTTGCTCCTACAAGGTGGAAGACAAAGGGGTTCGCTCCGCGAGCCTTGTCGGTTTTTCCGGTGCGCGCTCGGGAATCTTCGATGTGTTCGGGCCCCCATCCGGTCCGTTTATGTTGCAATGCCTCCCTGAAGAGGCGCTTTATGCAGGTGAAGTAGTGCTCAAGCCCGGAACCCAGTTATGGCAGGATTTTCTCGCCACGATTCAAAAATGTGTAACTCCCGACAAGTTCCTCAATTTCCAGAAAAATCTCACCCAGATGCAGGAGACGTTGAAAGTGAATATTGCGGACGATCTCCTTGCGCCCTTAAGCGGCCGCATCGGGTATGCGGTCTGGGGCGCGCTTCCCATGGCGCCCAATATACTCCTGGTTGTGGGAACGAGCGATGCCCAGCGGTTTATGCAGGCAATCGGGAAACTGGCAGCAGCAAGCGGCGGACAGAATACCGGCCAGTCGAGTTATAAGGATGTGAGTTATTCCTATTTTTCCATTCCCGGAATGCCGTATCAAATATCCTATGTCGCCATAGGGGGGATGGTTGCAATCAGCAATCAGATGGTCGGCATTCAACGGGTGGTTGATATTTATGTGGACAAGAAGGGCAGCCTTGCCTCTTCGCAGAAATTCGCCCGCCATGCGCAGAAACTCCCGCAACAGGCCGTGATCTTCTCCTATGATGAATTAGATCAAGCAGTCGCTTCCATGGCCGGACTTTTTCTCATGCAGGCGCAAATGCAGTCCCAGTCGGGCTGGTTCAAAAATTTCCCCGACCTGAACGGTTTGACAAAATACTTCTTCGGGAACAGCGCAGCTGTTTCAACGGGCATGGACTCTCTGCGCGTTGATGGTTTCTCTTCGTCCTTCAACGCTTTTGCTCTTACAGGAATGGCGGCATTAGTGGCAGTGCCCAATGTGGTGGAAGGTCAATCCAGATCCAAGATCTCCCGGGCGCGAGCCGATATGCGCTCTATGGCAACAGCGCTGGAGTCTTATTATGTGGACAACAATTCTTATGCTGCTTGGGCTGCGGGCGACCTGGGAGTCAACGCCTTCCTTCCCCAGAATTCTCCCGCCCGCAACGCGCCGACGTTTCGAAAATATACCCCCGGAGGCTCCATGACCCTGACCACGCCCATTGCTTATCTCACCCAGTGCCTGATGGATCCCTTTGCTCAGGGACAGGTCGCCTATTCCTATTATTCGACAAAGAACGGATGGATTTTGATCAGCCCAGGTCCGGATCTGGATTACGACATTATTCCCCAGCAGGAATACCAGGATAATTTCAACATGGGAACCATCCCCCCTCTTCTCCTGGACAAAACCTACGATCCGACCAACGGCACGATCAGCAATGGGGATATTTATCGCATCAAGATGTAAGGGGATCCCGAATGCGTATCCTTCCGATATTTCCTTTGGCAATCGCCCTTACTGTCTTTGCTTTGCAAGGACATGCCCTGGATTTGTGTTCCACCCCGACGCAGGCGCTCGCGGTTCTGGGAAATCCCCAAAAGATCGAGGAGGACAAAAGTCTGGGACTGTCCCTGTGGAAGTATCATGGCGGCGAAGTGACATTTTATGACGGAAGGGTGAATGGATTCGATCAGTCAAAAGTCTTCCTCTCCTTTGATCTGGGGAAGCGGGAGGATGGGGCTTACCTGAACTACTGGATGGCGGCAGAGGAGATCCACCGCGCCCTCGGCACCCCCTCAAGGATAGAGGCGGATCGCATCGCGCGAGGGTTTGCCCTGTGGTATTATAACGATATTCCCGCCCCGGACGGCGGGATGGGATGCGTTGCTGTGAATGAGGGAAAGGTCATCGGCTGGAGCATCGGAGAGCCGGGGAATTATTACTCCTGTTACGTGTGGGAGGAGGGAAAGGATGAACCTGACACTCCGCTTCAGAAACGGCTTTTAAAGCAGGTGGGAGCGCCCAGCGCATGCATAAAAGTGGTGAAAAACGGCAAGATGGAAAAGGAGGTCTATATCTTCCACATGCAGCGGAGCGGGATTTACCAGATTGAATTCCGGGAGGATCTTCCGAATGGATATCGGGTGATCAGTCCCGGCGGAAGCCTCATGCAGTTTGAAAATCTGGCATCCCTTCATCCGCCCAAGAGCGCCCGCATAACAAAAAGGGAGGTTCTTGTCCTGCAAAGGCCTCCGGATAAAGTGATAACGCAAAAGCCGGTGTGGAACAGGTTTCGTTGCAGGAGATGTCCCTAGTTGGACGATGGATGTTTTAATCCGCGGGATTTTATTTGGATTTCTGGACTTTTTCGATTTCTTCCTTGAGAAGCCTGAGCGCTGAATTCTTCTGGTTTTGTTTCCGCTCATACCACTGGAGTTTCGTTTTCAGTTCCCTGGTCAGGCGTTCGAGGTTGCGGATAAAGGCGTCCGGGCCCGGTCCGCCGTCATGGTTCTTTCGTTCCACCAGCCGTTCGGGGGAAACGAGCAAAGCCCATTCGGTCTTGCGGATCTTCAGGTTCTTTTTCCCCAGCTGCATGAGTCTGCTGTTTAATATGTTGAGGTCCACCTGCCCCCTGTCCTCGCACTCCAGCACCACTTCGGACACGATTTTATAAGCCTTTCGGAAGGGGATCTGCTTTTCCTGTGCGATATAATCCGCAATATCAACGGCTGTGATGAAATTTTCCGTGCAGCGTTTTCTCATTTCCGCATGGTTGATCTTGAGCGTGGATATGACATTGGCGAAAACGATCGGCGCATACCGCGCTTCATCGAAGAGATCGATGACAACATATTTGGTCCACTGGGTGTCGCGGTTATACCCGGAGAGGGCGCCCTTGGCCAGCGAGAGGATCTCCATGGTCAGGCCGTGACAAAAGGCTGCCTTGGCTCGCGTCACCTCCGCAAAGTCCGGGTTCTTTTTCTGCGGCATGATGGACGAGCCGGTCACGTACGCATCGTCTATCTGGATCATGGGCCTGGGATGAAGGGAGAGAATAATCAGGTCCTGGGCCAGGATGCTGAGATGGTTCATGAAGATGCTGATTGCGGACGTGACCTGGGCTTCATATTCCCACCGGCTGGTGATGCAGTCGAGGGAATTTTCCTGGATGGAGGCGAAGCCCAGGAGCCGAGCCGCGTATTCGCGATCCAGCGGCCAGGAAGTGCCGAATCCGGCGACTGCGCCCAGGGGGGAGGCGTTCCATTGCTCATAGCTCATGGCGAGACGCGTGATGTCCCGCATCATGGCCTCGGCATGGGAGAGGAGAAAATGGCCGAATGTTGTAATGGCAGCCGGCTGGTAATGAGTGAATCCCGGCATCAGGGTTTTGATATGCTCTGCTGCGGTGGAGAGGAGAATTTCTTCGAGTTTGAGGAGGCTGGAGTAGAATTCCAGAAGGCGGTCGCGAAGATAAAGCCGGCAGTCGGTTGTGGTCTGGTCGTTTCTGCTTCTGCCTGTATGGAGGTGGCCGGCGGCCGCTTCTCCGGCAAGTCCCGCCATCGCACTCTCCAGGGTGATATGGACGTCCTCGTTTTCCTTTATGATTTTGAATTCGCCCTTGCGAAACTTCCTGGCGATTTCATCCAGGCTGGCGAGAATGGCCACAGCAGTTTTGCGGTCGATAATCTTCTGTTTGTGGAGCATGAGGCAGTGGACTTTGTTGATCCAGATGTCATAGGGGATCAGGAGTTCATCCGCAGCGGGCTTTGGGAAGGGGTCCCGGCCCGCGCAGTAATAGACGTTCATCATGGAAGGCTCGGAGCCCATCCGCCCCCCCCAGACCTGCTGCATGTCTTTTTTTTCTTCCGTCATGGCATCACATTTTTATCCATTATATTTTTCATTTTACATTTCGCGATGGCTTGAAGCAGTCCCGGCCGTTTATTCATCCTCCTTCTCTTCCTCTTCCTCCCCATCCTCCTCAAAATCCTCTTCCATTAAAATTCCGGAAGGAGAGGCAATCCCCATTTTGGAAAGCTCCGCAGAAGGATCCACAAGCAGGTCTCTGGGTTTGCTGCCCTGGTAGGGCCCCACAATGCCCGATTCTTCCATCATATCCATCAGGCGTCCGGCGCGGGCATACCCGATCTTGAGCCTGCGCTGGATCAGGCTGACGGAAGCCTTCTTGCTCTCCAGTATCAGCCGGAGCGCCCTCCGGTACAATTCTTCGTCCGAGGCGTCATCCAGATTGGCAGCCGCGTTTTCCGCGGTTGCGATCTCAGCCAGGGCCTGTTCTTTTCTCTCCTTTTCCTTGATCTCGAAGTCCTCCTTTTCATAGATCGCCTTCTGCTGGTTGCGGATATGATCCGCCAGGGCTTCGACCTCCTCCTCGGAGATATAGCAGCCCTGGATCCGGATCGGTTTGGGCGCCCCGGCATGATAGAAGAGCATGTCTCCGCGGCCGAGGAGCGTTTCCGCTCCGTTCATGTCAATGATGGTGCGGGAGTCCACCTTTGAGGACACCTGGAATGCAATGCGCGTCGGGAAGTTCGCCTTGATGATGCCGGTGATCACGTTCACGGAGGGCCGCTGTGTGGCAATGACAAGATGGATGCCCACCGCGCGCGAGAGCTGGGCCAGGCGGATCACATATTCTTCAACTTCGTTCCGCGCGATCATCATCAAATCCGCCAGCTCGTCAATGATGATCACCAGGTGAGGCATATATTCCAGTTCCTTGCCCAGGAGCTTCTTGTTCGGTTTGTCGGTTGTTGCCAGGGCGTTGTAGCTGTCAATATTTCGCACTCCTGCCTCAGCGAGGACCCTGTATCTGTCCTCCATGAGTTCCACAGCCCAGGCCAGGGCGGCGGCAGCCTTCCTGGATTCCCAAACCACAGGCGACATCAGGTGCGGAATCGCCTGGTATGTGCTCATCTCCACCCGTTTGGGATCAATGATGATGAGTTTCACACGGTCGGGAGGCTGGCGGAAGAGGAAGGAGGCAATGATGGAGTTCAGACACACGCTTTTGCCTGAGCCTGTGGCGCCGGCGATAAGGAGGTGGGGCATCTTGGCCAGATCGCCCACAAACGGCTCGCCGGAGATGGTCTTGCCCAGAGAGAAGGCGAGAACAGACCGAGCCTTGTTCATTTTTTCGCAGGTGAGAATTTCCTTCAAATAGACTCCAGTGACCTGGTGGTTCGGGACCTCAATGCCGACCGCGGCTTTTCCCGGAATCGGCGCGAGAATGCGCACCTTGATGGCGCGCAGCACCATGGCCAGGTCGTTTTCCAGGCTTACAATCTTGTTGATTTTCACCCCCGGCGCAGGCTGGAGGGCAAACAGCGTGACCACGGGACCCTCGGTCACCTGCACCACCTTGGCTTCGATCCCGAAGTCAGCCAGCGTCTTTTCAAGAATCTCGGATTTTTCCCTGATCTCCTGCTCGGTCAATTTGTTTTCCACAGGGGGAGGGTCGAGGAGCAGGGAAAGCGGTGGGAGCTTGTAATCCAGGTTGCGTTTTGGCTTCCGGGGCGTCTCTTGGGCAGCCGCCTTTTTCTTCTTCTCAGGGATGATATCCTCAAGGGGATCCATGAATTCTGATTCCTGGGAAGGATCCTTCCCCTTTGTCTTCACAGCGAGATCATCCACAATGTCCGTGGTAAAGACCCGGGCTGCCGCTTGTCTCTTGAAAACCGGCTCCACCTGTTCGTTTTTCTCCTTTTCTGTTTTGGAGAGCTCCGCAGATTTTTCTCCGGCAGTTTGAGAGTCGGCTGCAGACAGGAGCGGTTTTTTTCTAAAGAAACGCCCCTTCGCCCACAGCCATAAAGCCTTGATGTATTTGAAAAAAAGCAGATCCGTGGAGAGAAGAAGGGAGGGCACAATAAGTGCGGAGAAGAGGAAGATGCTTCCCACCAGGCCAATGTGCCGTGGCACCCGCAGACCCCAGTCGCTCGTGATGAAATTCCCCAGGAGCCCGCCCAGCATAAGCCCCTTCTTGTGCATCTCGGGATTTTTGTAGAAGGGAAGCGTGAGCAGGGAACACAGGGAGATGGTGAAAATCCCCACCCCCGCCAGCTTGATGAAGATCCGCCTGGTCTCCTGGCGCCTTATCATCCGGACCGACCATGTCATGATCAAAAGAGGGACCAGGTATGCGGTGATATGGCCGAAGAACAGGGTGAAGTAATGTCTGATCGCCGCTCCGAATGTGCCGAACAGGGCCTGGTTCTGTCGCGAGAATGCAACAGAGAGAAACAAAAACAACCCCACCAAAAAAGAAAAACCACCGAGGACATACCTCTGATGGTCCTTTGAAAGGTCAAGTATTTTTCCTTCCGACAGCGGGAGCGTCTTCACTTCCATGGGAACAACCACTCACAACAACATTTAACAACAGGGACGATCGCTCAACGGCTTTGCAACAATCAAATGTATTTATAAATCCCCCCGTCTCTCCCATGCAAGAGTTTTTTTAAGAATTTTTAGGGCGCATCTTATGAATCCATCTCCCCAATTCGTGAGAATCGCCCGAATTTTTCCCCGGCAAAAAATAGACTTGATTTTTGTCTTGAGATTTGGATTATATTCCCTGTTCTTTTGTGAGTG
>Ga0315277_10007894_pt1 | contig 13730 bp, 12 predicted proteins | sample YL17G05_15_MG_FD_203695 | JGI IMG/M metagenome (GOLD analysis project Ga0315277, IMG submission 203695) | Sediment microbial communities from Yellowstone Lake, YNP, Wyoming, USA - YL17G05_15 | ecosystem: Environmental > Aquatic > Freshwater > Lake > Sediment | place: USA: Wyoming | collected...
CCGACTGTCTCCATGCCGTTCTAATTGAGGTTGTCCGGGAACGCAAGACCTAAAATCCGGTGTGGGCTCCCAGGAGAGGGTCTTGCGATATGGGTTTCTTGGCCGGTTCTATCAGAGCGTGGGATGGACGGACACGGACAAGCACGGACGAACACGGACGGAATTGTGAGGGAGTATGCCATTTCGCAAGAGCCTCCTCCCAGGAGAATTTCAAAGTAGCGACATGGCGGTGAGCAGGCCCTTCAGGCTGTTTCCGCTCTCCCATTTTCCTCGGCGGAGAGACTCTGAAATTCTCCCGGCCGTTTCCCTGACTGACGTGTTTTTTGACTTGACATTCGCATGTGCGCGGCATATATAGAAGATCGGTGACAGTCGCACGGGGATCAGAAACCCTTGATTCCAGCAGGTTTATGGGTTTCCCCCCCCGTGTGCGGCCGTTGTGTTGCAGGATGTCGGTGGACTGCGGTGCGCCAAGAGGTAAAGGTTTTGCCTGGCCGGAGCGCCAGTTCAGCCTTATCGCGCAAAGGGAGGTTATCAGACATCAGGACTCCAAAGCGTTTCAAGCAGACAGGTCCGGAGTATATGCTGAATGAGTTGATCCGGGCCTCGCAGGTTCAGGTGATTGGCGCGGACAGCGAGAAGCTGGGAGTTCTTTCGCTGGAAGCCGCGCTGGAGCTGGCGCGCAAAGAAGGCGTGGATCTTGTGGAGGTGGCCCCCAATGCCATTCCTCCCGTTTGCCGGATCATGGATTACAGGAAGCTGCAGTATGAAAAGCAGCGGAAGATGAAGGAGGCCCGTAAACACCAGCGGCACGTTGAACTCAAGGAAGTCAAACTCCGTCCGAATATAGATGAGCATGACTATCAGACGAAGCTTGCGCACCTGCGGGAGTTTATCCTGGAAGGCAACAAGTGCAAGATCTCACTCACTTTCAAGGCGGGCCAGCTGCGGCGGTTTGAGGTCGGCAACAAGGTCGTCCAGAAGATGTTGGACGACGTAAAGGACATCTGCGTTATCGAAAGCAGGCCTTCCAGTCAGGGCCGGATGATCTCGGTGATCATCGCCCCCACCAAAGAGGTGGTTGCCGAGGCGGAACGCGAGTTCAAGCTGGAGCTGCAGCACAAGAAGGAGGAGCACGAACGCCGCCTCCTGGCCAAGAAACTGGGCAAAGATCCCAGCGAAATTCGGCTCGGCGAGGCTTCCGGCGCCGAACCGCCCGCGGGGAATGAGGCGGGGCTCGCGGAGAAAGAGCCGCCGCCCGCGGAGAATGAGGCGGAGCTCGCGGAGAAAGAGCCGCCGCACATGGAGGATGAGGCGGCGAAGCCGGTTCAGGAGACCGAGGAGCAAGCACAGGGAACGGTGGACCCGGCACAGGAGACCGTGAGCCAGCCATAGGAAATGGAACATACAGCACGGGGCCCTGCCCCCCAGCGGAGAAGAGGAATCCGTTTCCGCATTTTGCCCGGGACAAGGCGCCCGTGGTTCATACCGAGAAAGGAACTGACATGCCCAAGATGAAGTCGAAGAGCGCGGTGAAGAAACGTTTCAGGCTGACCGCGTCGGGAAAGCTGAAACGGCACCACTGCAACGCGAGCCACCTTCTGACGAAGAAGAACGCCAAGCGCAAGCGGCACCTGCGGGCTTCGGAGATCGTGCGTGCGAACATGCACAGGAAAATCCGCCGTCTGCTGGTTGCCTGAGAAACGTTTACTGAATGCCCATTGGGTCTTGAATCTTAAAGGAGTCATAAAGCAATGCCACGGACGAAGAACGGCGTCGCCACGCGCGCCCGCCGCAACAAAGTGATGAAACAGGCGAAGGGTTACAAGGGAGCCCGGCGCCGCCTTTTCAAGAACGCCAAGGAAACCCTGATGCGGGGTTGGACTTACGCCTACCGGGACCGCCGTGTCCGCAAGCGCGAGTTCCGCGCCCTGTGGATCACCCGCATCAATGCCGCGTGCCGGGAGAACGGGATCACCTACGGAGCCTTCATGAACGGTCTGAAGAAGGCCAATATTGAAGTGGACCGCAAGGTCCTGGCCGACCTCGCCGTTCGCGACGGCGGAGGCTTCCGCCGATTTATTGATGCGGCCAGGGCAGCGACCGCCTGAGTCCGCCTCTGTTTTCGGGCACGCCCTAAGAAACGCCCTGAGCCGCTTTTCCTTCTTGCGCCGGAATTGTATGATTCCGGCGCTTGCCATACCAGCGAACGGAAAACAGCAATGGCCACTCTCTCCGAACTCACCCAACAATTCCAGCGCCTTGCCGCGGAGGAAGCCGACGCCATTCGCGGCGCCGCCGATTCGGCCCAGCTTGAGGAAGTCCGCCGTGGGGTTTTCGGCAAGAAGGGACGCCTGTCCACCCTCATGCGCGGCATGGGAGACCTGAGCGCCGAGGAGCGCCCGCTGGCCGGCAAGGCGGCGAACGACGTCAAGGAGGCGCTTCTGGCCGCCATCGAGGAGCGCGCCGCTCAGATCCGCAAGGAAGAGCTCCATGCCGCCCTTGAGGCCGAAAGGCTCGACATCACCTTGCCCGGCATCCCTCCCCGCGTCGGCTCTCTCCACCCGCTTACCCAGACGTTGCGGGAGATCGAGGGAATCTTCACGGCGATGGGGTTCACCATTGAACTAGGTCCGGATATCGAGGACGATTATCACAATTTCGAGGCTCTCAACTTTCCGGAAGATCATCCCTCGCGGGACATGCAGGACACAATCTACCTCGATTCGGACTTGCTTCTGCGCACCCACACCTCGCCCGTTCAGATCCGCGCCATGCAGGCGCGCAAGCCCCCGCTCGCCATCATCGCTCCCGGCAAGGTTTACCGCTGCGACACACCCGACGCCACCCACAGCCCCACTTTCCACCAGGTCGAGGGCTTCATGGTGGACACCGATATCCGGTTCAGCGATCTGCGCGGGGTATTGGAGGCTTTTATCCATCGGATCTTCGGCCCCGACGTCACCTACCGTATGCGGCCCCATTTCTTCCCCTTCACGGAGCCCAGCACCGAGGTGGACGTGTTGTTCGAGCGCCGCAACTCTGGTGGCGCCTTGGTCTGCGAGTTTGTGGAGATCCTTGGCGCCGGAATGATCCATCCCAAGGTTCTCGAGAACTGCGGGATCGACCCCGAACGTTACACCGGCTTCGCGTTCGGCATGGGAGTGGAACGGATCACGATGATCCGGCACGGCATCAACAATCTCGGACTGTTCTTCGACAACGACGTCAGGTTCCTGAGGCAGTTTGACTAGAAGGATGAAGGCGGAAGGATGAAGGATGAATGATGAATGACAAATGAAGAATGGTGAATGGCGAATGATGCTTTTTGTCTCTGTTGTCGTTGATGTCCCTTTTGTCCCTGATGTCTTTGATGTCCTTTGAGGATAGGTGTTCCCATGATAATCAGCTACCAATGGATCACGGAATTGCTCGGCTTCACCATCCCTCCGCGTGAGATGATGGAAAAGCTCGTCATGCTCGGGCACGAGATCGAGGAGTTTGTGGATCTCGGTCTGCTCGACAACCCCATGCGAATCGCTCGTATCACGAAGGTGGAGCCTCATCCGGCGGCCCTGGAGCCCGGCGCGGGGCCGAACGTGAAAGACCTGACGGTGTGCACGGTGGATGACGGCGGCGAAACGCCGGTGAGCGTTGTGTGCGGCGCGCCGAACGCCGCCGAGGGCATGGTGAGCTTAGTGGCGCGGACTGGCGCGAAACTGCCGGACGGGCGGGTGCTCCGCAAGGTCAAGATCCGCGGTGTGGTGTCCGACGGCATGCTCCTGGCGCCGGACGAGATGGGACTGGGAACGGACCACGAGGGGATCATCGTCCTCGAAGAGGAGGCGCGGGTGGGAAAAGGCTATGATCTGATCCTCCATCTCAAGATCACACCCAATCGCGCGGATTGCTTGAGCGTGCTGGGGCTGGCGCGCGATCTTGCGGCGGCCTACGGCAAAAACGTGTATCTGCCGCCTGTGCGCGTGAAGGAAACCTACGAGAACGTTATGGATTGGGCAAAAGTGACGATTCGCTGCGGCGAAGACTGCCCGCGCTACACCGCCCGTATAATCCACGACGTGAAAGCCGCTCCCAGCCCCGCCTGGCTGCAACGGCGCCTGCTTGCCTCGGGGCTGCGGCCCATCAATAACATTGTTGACGCCACGAACCTGGTTCTGATGGAACTGGGGCATCCGATCCACGCTTTTGACTACGATAAGCTTCGCAACCACGAGATCATCGTCCGCAAGGCCTACCCGGGCGAGAAACTCTTCCTGATTGACGAAACCGAGGTCGTCCTGACGGAAGAGGACACGGTGATCGCCGATGCCGAAGTGCCCGTGGCGCTTGCCGGCGTCATGGGAGGCGGCGATAGCGCGGTGAGCGATGAAACCCGCAACGTCCTGCTGGAGTGCGCCCTCTTCAAGCCCGCCACGACCCGCCGCACCGCCCGGCGCCACAAGATCTCCACCGACGCCTCTTACCGTTTCGAGCGGGGCGTGGACCCCGGAGGGATTTTGCGGGCGTTGGATCGTTGCGCGATGTTGATCGCGGAGCTGGGCGGGGGCAAAATCCCTCACGGGATCCTGGACGTCCATTATCAGAAAGCCGCCCCTCTCCACCTGATGCTTCGGCCCGCCCGCGCCTGCCGCGTCCTTGGAATTGACCTGCCTAAGACCGTCATCGCCGACCTTGTGGCGTCCATCGGCTGCGAGATACTGCGGACCGACGAGGAACTCCTCGTGATCTCCATTCCCAGCCACCGCGGCGACATCACACGGGAAGAAGACATCTACGAGGAAATCGCGCGGCTGTATGGGTACGACCGGATTCCATCCACGCTGCCCAACCTTCCCATCCAGGACCGCCCGCCCAACGCAACGGTCCGCACCCGCAGTCTTCTCCAGGATCTACTGGTCGAGCTCGGCTTCCGCGAAACCATCCACACCAGCTTTGTCGGCGCTGCCCAGATGGAAGAACTCGGCCTTGATCCTCAAGGCGCTTTGAAGATTCTCAATCCGATCTCGCGGGAGCTGGACCTTCTGCGGCCGGACCTCGCGCCGTCCATGCTCCGCACTTTGGTCTTCAACCAGAACCGGGGCAATGCCGACCTGCACCTTTTCGAGATCAGCAAGACCTTTCACTTCGGCGACATGGCGACCCCCACCGTCGAGAAGCCGATGGTGATCCTGGCGAGCATGGGCGTGTGCCGGCCTTCCTCATGGAGAGGGGACCCTCCCCAGGAAGCGGACTTCCACACCATGAAGGGCGTGCTGGAGACCCTCTTCATCAGACTGGGGATCGGCGCTCTCAAAGTGACGCGCGGAGGCCCTTCGTTCCTGCATCCGGGCCGCAGCGCCCGGCTGCTGCTCGAGGGCAAGGACGGGGACGTGGAGATCGGGTGGATGGGAGAGCTCGGTCCGGTCTGCCGCGAGCGTCTCGGACTGCGCGGGCGTCCCGTTCTGGCGGAGTTGTTCCTGGACGCGCTGGGACCCTTCATCAGCTCGGCCCGGCGCTTCACCGAGATCCCGCGCTATCCCTCCATCGAGCGCGATCTCGCCCTGGTAGTGGACAGAGGCGTGACGGCGGGCAAGGTGGAGCGGATCATCGGGTCGGAAGCGGGCGAGCTGCTCGAGTCGCTGTTCCTGTTCGACTGCTACACCGGGGAGCAGATCGCCCCGGGCAGGAAGAGCCTGGGCTACCGCGCCGTGTACCGCCACCCCGACCGCACCCTGACCGACGACGAGGTGGACGCGATCCAGAAGAAGATTCTCAAGGCTCTTTCCGAGCAAGCCGGCGCGGTTCTAAGGGATTGACTCGCGTCTTGGTGTCTTGGACTTGCGGGAAAACCGACCACAAACGCGATATCAGGCTGTAGGCTTGAGGCTGTAAGCTTGAGACCGACGGCTTGGGAAACCCCTCTTTTCACTCTTGCCCGAGATAGAATCTGCGATCATGAGATGATCCTTGATAGAAAAGGGCGAGGTCACCATAGCTCCAACCACAAACCAGGGACTCCGACAGGAGTCCAATGTGAATAGCCGTGGGTGAAACCCGCGGTACAGGTTGAAAAAAAGCACCCCAACCCCGCAAGGGGTTGAACCATACGGATTTGGGTGTTCGACCCCTTCAGGGTCGGGGGGAAAAGAGGCGGCTTCCTTCCGTGGGTTTCACCCACGGTTGGTGAAGCCGTCGAAGACTTTCGTGTTTTTCCCCTTCGGGGAAACGTTTTGGGCAATAGTGTCCTTTTTCTGTCTTTTCTCCAGCCTTCAGTCTTCAGTCTCCCCCCTCGATCCGGTTTGGCAGGAAGTTTCACCCATCACCTGAATGAGATCCAGGCGGCGTTCCTGTATTTGCTCCAGTAATTCGGGCTGGGAGATTTGGGGCGCCGGGCTAACCGGGCGTGGGGAAGGGAGAGTAAGGGACTGATGACCGTTCACGGTCACAGTTCCCGCATCGGGAAGCAGCGAGGCCAGGATTTGCCGCTGTTCCTGGAAGGAATGGACGTCCACGATCTTCGGAGGGAATAGAAGAGCGACGATCAGGCAGAGGACGCTCAAGGCCAGTGCCATGGCGTAGTATCGCATCGGCCACCCCGGAACGTCCTCCATGTGCGCCGCGTGGGCGCGCAGCTGTCGGGCCAGATGCTCGCGATGAGGGCCGGGGAGGAGAGGCGCGGGCTTCGTGTCATGCAGCAAGGATTCCAGAGGGCGCAACGGGGATTCCAGATTATTCATTTTCACCTCTCCTTTTCATTCCGGGTCCAGGTTCGCAGGCGAGACGCCTGCGCTACTTTACATGGGTTCGCCCAAGAGCGATTTTGCCCGGCGGCGCAGAATCGCGAGGCCGCGACTGATGAGGCTGCGGACCGTGCCCGGCGGCATCTCCAGCGTCTGGGCGATCTCGGAATCGCTCAGTTCCTCGTCGTAACGCAGCAGGAGCGGCTCGCGGTAGCGCGCCGGAAGGCCCATCAGCGCTTTGCGGAGAAGCTCTATCCGCTCGGCGGTGGAAAGCGCGTGATCCGGCGTGGGAACCGGTTTCGATAGGAAATAGCGGCCTAGTTCGCCGAGAAACCGTTCACCCCATCGTGTCCGCCGCCGCTCATGGGAGAGCCAGGCGTTGGTGGCCGCGCGATAGATCCACGGGCGGAAGTGCACCTCCCGCTCGGTCCGCGCCAAGTGCTCCAGCGCCGAAAGAAACGTCTGCGAGGTCAGGTCTTCGGCGGTTTCGCGTTCGCTCACGCGGCGGTAGAAGAAACACAGGATGCGCTCGTAGTAACGGTCATAGAGGACCTGGAAGCATTCGGGGCGGCGCGACACCTCGCGGGCCAGCGCGCGTTCCTCGGCCTGAAGAGATTGTTTGCTTTCCTCAGCTGGGTTTTCTTGCGCTGCCGGGGTTTTCACCATACTCTGCAAAAGCGGGACCAGCGGACGGAGCCATCCATCCCAAGGCGCGTCGAGAGGCATCTCAAGGAAAGCATTCAACGCGACAGCCATCAATTTCCGCCTCCCTGTTTTTTAGACCTAGCGGCTTTGAACGCCTCCAGATGCTTTCGGAGTTCGGGATTATCTTTGGGCGCGGGGAAAATCCACTCCTGGAAGTCCTTGCTCGTGATATAAGCCGGCGTGCCTAACTTCACATCGTCGCCAAGATTCTCATAAGAATATGGTTTTCCCTCAACAGGGTCAAGGGGCAAACGGGCCATGTACTTCGGGACAAGATCCTCCAAGCGGTCGGGATAGCGGCCCTGATCCCGGCGATAGGATTCGAGGGCAAGACCCAGCAGGAGATGATCGAACTGAACCCATCTCCAGTAGAAACCCCCGCTCACAGCTATCATCCCTGGCGCCATGATCTCAAAATATGGCACCACCGGGCCAAAACCAGGCTCCGAGCGCTTCAGAATTTCACTTGGGAAATCCATTCTTACTCTGGGAGCGTTTCGCTCCAGCATCCGCTGCAGCTGATCCAGCGCCGCCGCATCCTGCCGGTAGAACAGAAAATAATCCCCGGCGGTGGAAATGGCAACCCCGCGAATGGCAGCCGCAATCAGATGATGGACAAGCGTGCCGCTTTGATCCGTGTTCAAAAGGCCCGCCACTTTCAGAAGGGTTTCGATATCAGCCAGCGCTTCGGCGGACCGGCCCTGGTGCATGCGCAGCCGGGCGCGCATCGCCAAGCCCTGGCTTACCAGGCGCAGGTTGATGAAGTGAGGGATCACTCGGCGCTCTCCATCATGGAAGAGGCAATAGTCGGCTTTGGAGGCCTGCGCAAAGGCGTCGAACCCCGGTTGAAGGGGCGCGAATTGCTGCTCCAGGGCCGCCGGGTCCACCTCGGTCCATATCTCCTCAAAGAGCGGGCGTGGGGTGCGGCCCATACTGGACAGCAGGCTGTATTCCTCTCTCTGCATGGACGTCTGCAGGGACATCTGCTTGGACTTCTTTTTGTTGAACAGGTCTTTCATGGAATCATAGGCATTCACCAGCGCGGGGGAGTAATAGGGCGGCGAAGGACCCTTGTCTATGCTTTGCACCAGCTTTTGCTCGTAGTGCCCCACGACCCCAAACCCCATCACCAACAGAACGAGGAAGAGCACCATGGCATGACCAAAGAGGGAGGAGAGCGTATGGCGGGTGCGCGACACGGAATCGGATGGGCCACCGGCTAGCGGAGTGCCCAGCATGTTCTCCAGCGTTCGGCGTTGCAGGGGCAACCGCGCCATGAAGGCGATGAAAGCCAGGTTCAGAGCGGCGAAAAGAAAGTCCGTTCCCTCCGGCAAACTTTGGAAGAGCGCTCCGAACACAAGCGCCCAGCCCGCCAGCCATCCCAGAGTATATCTCCACCAGGCGAACCGTCGCCGGATGCAATAGACCGCAATCAGAAACGGCAGCAGAACCAGCAGGACCGACCGCAATGGCATAATATACGCGGGTACCAGAATACCGAGCCGGAGCTCCGCGTGATGCGCAAGAATGGGATGCGCGAAGGTTTGATGTATGTGTTCAATCAACGGATACGACACTCTCCAGAAGAGAAAGCCATAGCCCAAGCCGAAAAAGAGGAACATGACTAGCGCGTAAACGATGGGCCGCTTGAAAATCCGGCTTCCCACGATCAGCAACATCAGATTCGGCCATGCCAATATGCCTCTGCAAGGACCGTAATGGAGGCTGAGCGCTCCAGCGGCAATCGCGGCAACCGCCGCGGCCCAGTAAAGATAAAAAGGCCGCTGGAAAGCATTCGAGATGAGTTGAAGCGCCGTCTCTTTGGGGTTCTTCACCGACGCCCTCCATCGCTGGATAACCGCGATGATCACGAGAACGACTAGAGCCAGCGCCGGAAGAGCGACAAATGCCCAGGCATATCTGTCAACCCAATTCCTAGCGACGTCAACATTGGATATGGGGATAAAGGTCTGCGCCAGGAGACCGGACAGTTTGTCAGGCGCATCCCAGCAAATCGCCCACAGAAAAGCGCCAAGAATGGCAATCTCGATGATATGCCGCACGAGGCCAAGCAGTCGGCGGAATCCGGCCGGAATGAAGTCGGGCCGCTGGATGTTGCTGTTGCCATTTGCCGGTGTTTCCGGCGTCTCGGGCGCTTCGGGCGTCTCGGTGTCGTTCATTATGGGAGTCTCCTTTGGGCCGTCTTTCTGATCCCTCTGAAGAACATAAACGCCCGGGGACTGTGTTTGCTGCAAAAAACTACCGGCGGGGCGCAAGAGAAGCAATCGTGGCTCTAGGAAGAAACAGCCTGTTGGATGCCGGGGAGAAGCGGATGAAGTGGTAGCGTTCGTAGAACGCCACAGCCTCTTCATCCTCGGCGTCCACGATGAGAGCCATCCAACCAATATCCTTGGCGCCCAGACAGCGTTTTAGCGCGTCAATCAGCAGGAGTTCGCCATATCCCTTTCCGCGCCGGCTGCGGTCCACGGCGAGCCGGCCCAAAAGGATCGCGGGAACCAGCGGATATCTGGGCAGTTTCTTCGCCGTGGACTCAGGTAAATCGCTCAACCTTACGCTGGTGGCCGAAAGGGTAAAGAACCCCAAGACGGCGGGCTTGTCCCCTTCCACAAGCGCAAAAACAGCGGCCACGTGTTTGCGCACGTCCTGGCTAGCCTGATGACGCAGGTAACGGTCCAGCGCCTCGACACCGCATGAAAAAGCCGCCCTGTCGTGATGAGACGCGAGCGGCTCAATGAAGATGCTGGGAGAATCGCCGGACATGGATTACTCCATGATCTTATTATAGCGGCGCATGGCGGAGCGCAGGCGAGGCCCGGGCTGCGGCGGACGGAGCAACGCTTCAACAAAAACAGATTGTTCTTGAGCGGTAAGTGTTATGGCTTGGCGCTCCTGCACCACTCGTGTCGCGGCTTCGGAGGCTGCCTGAACGATGAAATCGGAAAGCGTTCTACCCTGGAGCTTAGCCGCTCGCCTAAGAAGAGACTTTTGGCCGCGTGTAATGCGCGCTTCAAGCCGTTCGGTTCGTTCCCGGCTGGCGCGAGTGTTGGTCAAAGGCATGATAAGAACCCTCCTTCAAAGCTTCTTGTCTTATTTGTACGGCAAATAGCCGGATACTGCAACATCAAACATGAGGGTTTTTTCTCGGACCCGCTCATCCCTGTTCTTGGTTCAGCGATTCCCGCTGGAAGTGAGCGTGGCGGACGTGGCGCCGGAGGCGGCCGCGGGCAGCGCGATGCCGAGGGCGCGGGTGGCCTTTTGTCCCTGCCGTGTGTAATCGAGCGACAGGAACAGCAGCCGCTCGGATTCCTCCGGCGCGTGGAAGCCCATCGAGTTCTCGGATTCAACGAAGTCGAGCAGGAATTGCGCCTTGCGCTGCAGGTCGCACGGGCCGGCGAGTTGCTCCTCGGATGCGCGGGCCAGCCGCGCCGCCTTGATTTCGCCGATGAACTCTATCAGCGCGTCCATGGCCATGTTGCGCATCCCAAACACGCGCTCCTGGATCGCCTCCGCCCGCGCCTTCAGTTCGTCTTCCGGCACGCGGTGGCAGGTCTGGCAGGCGTTGGTGATATTGCCCGGCAAAAGCGGGCTGCTGACGTGGTGGTCGCTGATTTTGAGCGCGCCCACGCGTTTGTAGGGCATGTGGCAGTCCGCGCAAGCCACGCCGGCGCGGGCATGAATGCCCTGGCTCCACGTCTCGAACTCGGGATGCTGGGCCTTGAGGGCAAATGCGCCCGTTTCGGCGTGCGTCCAGTCCTTGAACTTCTGCTCGTCGTAATACGCGAGAATCTGGTCGGCCTGCAAGCCCTTGAACCACGGATAGGTCAGGCGCTTTTCGGGACCTTTGAAGTAATACTCCACGTGGCATTGCCCGCAAACGAAGGAACGCATTTCCTGGCGGGTGGCCATGGTGTTGACGTCGTAGTTGTGAATTCCCTGGGATTCCTTGTAAGCGCGAATGCCTTCGAGGAACCCGGGGCGCGTGATGCGGAGCTGCATGTCCTTGGGATCGTGGCAGTCAATGCAAGCCACGGGGTGCGTGACCAGCTTGCGCGCCTCGAAGTAGGGCATCTGGTTCATTTTCTCGAAGCCCTTTATCAAGTCGCCGTCGCCCACCTTCTTGTAGGGCACATAGATGGAAGCATGACAATGAAGGCAGGTGCCGGGTTGTTTGGCCGCGCGCTGGCGCTCCGTGTAGGTTTGGTCGTCGAGCATGTAGGCGTGGCCGCGCTTTTGGCGAAAATCCACGGCGAAGGCGTAGCCGGCCCACATCGTCTTGAGGCGGGGATCGCTTTCGAGACGCGAGCGGGCCACGACGGAGCGGGGGTCCGCGTCCGTGGGCGTGCGCGGGACGGCCTCGCTGCCGCCGTATTTGGTGCGCTGCTGGTCCACCGTGCGCAGATAGGCCTCGTACTGCTGGGGGAAGTTCTTGCCCCAGACGGCGGGGTCTTCCGTGGTGTCGTCGAGATCCACCACGCGGTAGAAGGGGTTGCGCGCCTCCTGCTTGCGCTCGAAGATGTTGACGAGGAGCGCCGTCACGCCGAAGGTGACCAGCATGGCCGCGGCGGCGACCCCCAGAAGGAACGCCGCCATTCGCGGGATGGTGGCTCCGCGGCGCCCTCCCATGGCCCGGTTCAGTATCCGTGTGATATTCATGATACTTTTTGCCTCCTTCGGAAGTTCAGTGGCGGTCCCTTACTCCAAATGGCCTACCGATGGATGGCAACGCAGGCAATCCAGCGGCTCGGCGCCCTTGTGCGCGGTGTCTATCTGCTGCACAATGTCCGCGTGGCAATAGCGGCACGTTTGCTCGGTGATCCGGCGGTTCCGGTTGGTGATCTGAATCGGGTCGGGGAACCATCCCGTCGTGAACGCAAAGGAATGGAAAAACCCGTTGATCGCCTTGGTTTCGTATTTTCCCACCAGGGTATGCGGGGCGTGGCAGTCGTTGCACACGGCCACGGCGTGATGGCTCGACTTGACCCAGGCGTTGTAGTGGCCGTTCATCACGTGGCAATTGGCGCAGACCTCCGGGGCGTTTTTCATGTAGGAGAAGCCTTTTGCGTAGAAGAACGTGTAGGCGCCCACGCCCGAAGCCATGCCGACGGCCAGGCCGACTATGATAAGAGGGAGATAATGCTTATTTCTGCGAGCGGTCCGTTGCATTTCTCATTCCCAAAGTTGCCGCATTGGGTGACGCGATAAAGAAGGCCGGGAGTAAGACGGCCGAGGGCAATCACCCATCCGATCTGAACCCTGCTTCGATTTTGCCGGATTCACCTCATCTGTCAAGATGAACTTGGATATAATCGGTATCGTGTTCCCCGGTTTCAGGCGGGCGGCAGTTCGCTCTGGACGGGAATCACGAACTCAGGTAGAACACTAGAGAAGCTGGACGCGGGAGATGTTGATGCCCAAACATTTGCGCCATATTGACCTCGCATCCTGGGGCGTCGCTTTTGCGGTTGCCGCCGCTCTGGCGGCGGCCTGGGCGCTGTACCCCCGTCCCTCCCAAATCGCCAGCGGTTCGCCCAATACGGGCCCCGGCGTTCAGGAGATCGTTTACTGGACGCTTCCGTTTTCCATAGAGCGCGATAAGGCGGCGAAGGAAGTCTTCGAAGCGCGCCACTCCGAATACCGGGTGGTAGTCGCGAACGCCACGGTGCGTGACGCCACGGGGGATCCGACCCGTTTTCTGCTTGGCGTGGCGGGCGGTATGCCGCCCGATGTGATCTTCTTCGATCGTTTCGCCATTGTGGAGTGGGCCGCTCGCGGGGCGTTCACCGATCTTTCCGGCCTGATTCAGCGAGATCGCGACACCCCTCTGGGCATTCGGCGGGAGGACATATTCGAACCCGTATGGAACGAAACGGTTTACCAGGGCGGCGTCTATGCGATTGGGAATCACGTGGATACGCGAGCGCTGTACTATCTGAAGGAGCCGCTGATCCGCGCCGGATACGTTTACGCCCCGACCGATCCCGATGTTCTGGCAGGGCGGGCGGAGGCAGGCCAGGCGCGGCCGCCTCGGACCTGGGAGGAGCTCTGCCGTAAACGTTTGCACGCGGAGGCCCGGGTGGAGGCCGGCGGTCTGGTCACTCTTTCCGCTTTTGCCCGCGGTCCCGCGGTTAACGAAGGTGTCGCCTCGGACGCTCGGCCCGATCTGGCCGCCGCCGGAGTGCGCGTGGGGGACGTGATAGCTCTGATCAAAGGGTCCGACGTTTTTCGAGGCCGGATTCTTGCTATTGACGCGCCGGACCGGCTGCG
>Ga0315277_10007895_pt1 | contig 13729 bp, 9 predicted proteins | sample YL17G05_15_MG_FD_203695 | JGI IMG/M metagenome (GOLD analysis project Ga0315277, IMG submission 203695) | Sediment microbial communities from Yellowstone Lake, YNP, Wyoming, USA - YL17G05_15 | ecosystem: Environmental > Aquatic > Freshwater > Lake > Sediment | place: USA: Wyoming | collected...
GCCAGTGGTAATGTGTATGTGACAGGATATACGACCTCAAGCAATTATCCCACCACCAGCAGCGCGTATGATCAAAGCTATAATGGGAGCAATAGCGATGCTTTTGTCACCAAGCTGAGTCTTGCTGTGCCGGATATTGCTTCTAACTATACAAATTATAGTTATGGATCGGTCAATATTGGCAGTTACAAGGACAATACGTTCGTCATCTCGAACACCGGAGGCGCCGACCTAAACGTAAGCGCCACGACGATCACTGGAGTTTCGGGTGTAACCGGATCCGAATTCGTTATTACCAGTGGAGGCGCGCCCTTTACCATTGCTGGTGGCGGCACGCATGACCTCATCGTGCGTTTTGCACCTAACAGCGCAGGCAATAAAAGTGCACGATTGAGTATCGAAAGCAACGATCCTGATGAAAATCCATTTCTAATAACTTTGGTCAGCAATGGTACCGCTCCAGATATCGCATCGACTCCGAATTCCTGGAGTTTTAGCAGTGTTACTCTTGGTAGTTATTCTGACAAGACCTTTGTGATTAAAAATGAAGGTAATGCTGACTTGAGTGTTACTGCTACCACATTGGCAGGTCCCTATCCTGGCGAATACAGCATTCAGAGTGGCGGAGGGTCTTTCATAGTGGCGCAAGCAGCGACACGCGACCTTGTCGTCCGATTTCAACCAACCAAAGTAGGCATTGATCTCAATGCCGTGCTGAATATCAGCAGCAATGATCCCGACGAAAATCCGTTCCAAATTAATCTAAGTGGCACTGGAACTGCATTGCCGAAATTACTCGTACATCCGATCAGTTTGGATTTTGGAACCACGACCAATAGCTTAACTTTCAAAATCAGTAATACCGGCGGCCCAACACTAAACTGGACAGTGTCCGAAACTCCGGATAAATCATGGATTACCTCCGTGACGCCATCCAGTGGCAGCGATGACGCTACGATAACCGTAAATGTGGATCGGAATCAATTAAGCGGTACCAGCGATACCGGTGTCTTGGCAGTTTCATCCAATGGTGGTAACCAGAATGTGACGATTTCTATTTCTAATACAAGCGCGCCGCACTTTACATTTACTCGAACCGATGAGAGCTATTCCATTGTTGTCAATGCCGCGACGTTGGACGGTGTTCCGTTGGCGGCGGGTGATGAAATCGGCATATTTACTTCGGCCGGATTGTGCGTGGGCGCTTCGGTATGGACGGGAAATGTACCATTGGCCATGACCGCCTGGAAAGATGACGCCCAGACTTCTACCACGGATGGCTACAAAGACGGTGAAGCTATCTCCTTCCGCGTCTGGGATGCCAGTTCCGGTCTTAATACCGATTATCCAGCCACAGCGACCTACACAACGGGTAATGGAACCTTTGGAAACGGGTTATACAGCGTCATTTCTAAGCTGGAAGCCACAACAGAAGTTCAGCATGCCATAACACTGACGCAGGGCTGGAGCTGGATTTCCACGAATGTGACTCCCACTAACCCGGCGGTGGATCAGATTTTTAGCCAGACTACACATTTAGCCATTCTTATCAATGTCGCGGGTCAGTTTTATATTCCAAGCCTCATCAACAGCATTGGAAATTGGCAGGTGCTTCAAGGGTATAAAATTTACGTTAATGCCAATGACGCGGTAACTTTTAAAGGACAACGCGTAGCCCCGACCACCCCGATTCCGCTAAATGCCGGCTGGAACTTTGTCTCATATTTGCCCGAAAATCCGATTGCCTTAGAAACGGCCTTAGCCTCCATCGTTTCGAAATTAGCCATTGTTAAGCAGGACGATGGTAATTTCTATATTCCGGGCTTGATCAATGCCATCAACTCGATGAAAATGGGCGAGGGCTATAAGCTGTACATGAATAGCGCTGGCACTTTGACCTATCCCGCCAGCGTTCACTTGGCTAAGGAATCACGAATTTCCAAAGTGGCAGCTGTGGATTCAGCGGTTCACTTTAGTTATCGAACCAATACTGGCGAGAGTTACAGTATCGTTATTGAAGATGCGGTTATCAACAACCAGCCGTTAATGGCCAACAGCGAAATTGGTGTGTTTATAGCTGGTGGCACTTGTGTCGGCGCCGTGGTCTGGACTGGTGAAAAACCCATAGCCTTAGTTGCCTGGGGCGATGACTCCCAAACGCCGGCCAAGGATGGCTATACTTCTAGCGATGAAATGAGTTTTCGGATCTGGAATGCTAATAATAATAATGTTTATGCGGCTGATGCTAAATATTCTTATGGTAGTAATAAATTCGGGGAAGCTATCTATTCCCGGATATCCCTATTGCAAGCTTCGACCTTCGTGGGAGTATCCGAAACGACCATCCCACAACCGACGGAGCTGAAGTTATTGCAGAACTATCCCAACCCATTTAATCCCGGCACGTGGATTTCGTTTATTGTTCCAAGATTATCCAACGTAAGGCTTGAAATCTACGACTTGTTCGGCCGTAAGGTTCGGACATTGATGAAGGTGCAATTTTCTGCTGGATCCCATGAGATCGAATGGAACGGTTTAGACGACAACGGAAAATCCGTAGGGTCAGGCATATATGTATTCGTGCTGTCCGACGGCGCCCTATCCATATCAAGAAAGATGATAAAGCTGGAATAAAAAGAAGAATAGATGTTAACCTTCTCCAAGGAGCATACCTTCTGACTGTTTCTGGCAAAACAATGGATATCAACATGGACTGGTTGTGACGACTATGGATTACACGAAGTGGTACAACAACGCCCGGTTGGGTGCGGCTTCGATTGTGCCGTGAGAAATTTCTTTTTTGAATTATCATCAAAATTGGGACTTAGGATGTTTTACCATTTACAGTGATAGACAAAGCGTCCCATGTGGACGCATATCATTCGAAAAATAAAGAAGGTTTTTTATTGAATTTTCGATATTACTTTCTGTCTTATCAAAATATCCAGGTGGCAAATAGGTGGGAAATGATGGTGTGGACGATTATGGACAATCGTGGACAACTATGGACGAAACAATGGATTACGTTTTGGCTTCTTGATTTGCAGGTTTAATTGTTTTTGCTGAGTTTAGCTAAGCGAAGTGCGGACTTCAAATCCGATGTCCCGTGTCGAGAGATACGGGGGGTGGGTTCGATTCCCACGCACCTCCGCTAAAATGATGTAACATTTTTTTACCGGTTTTAATGAATAACTAAAGCCGCAAGTGGCGGGGATGGCAAACCAGTCCCACCGCAGGCGGGATTTCACCGGCGTTAAGACATCAACGCCAACATGCAGAAAAATTTACAACCCTCTCTTCATATCCGTTCTATTGATTCATAGAACATATATTGTCTTAGGCCAGGAGGAAACAAACATGAAACGAATTCTCCATGCCCTGATTATTTGTGGCGCATTAAACGCAGCGGTGCATGCGCAATGGATTCAGACAAATGGACCGTTGGGAGGTTTCGTCAGTTCATTCGCGGCCAGCGGCTCGAATCTTTTTGCGGGAACGAGCGGAGGTGTCTTCCTTTCCACCAGCAACGGCTCAAGTTGGACAGCAGTCAATACCGGCCTGACGAATTCTACTGTCAATGCGCTTGCCGCGAGCGGCTCGAATCTTTTTGCGGGAACTGAAACCGAAGGGATTTTCCTTTCCACAAACAACGGTTCAAGCTGGACGGCCGTCAATACCGGTCTGACGAATCCTGATGTACGGGCGTTTGCCGCGAGCGGCTCGAATTTCTTTGCAGGAACTTTTGGCGGTGGTGTTTTCCTCTCCACCAACAACGGCTCAACCTGGACAGCCGTCAATACCGGTCTGACGAATTCCGATGCCAAGGCGCTTGCCGCCAGTGGTTCAAATCTCTTTGTGGGAACAAACGGAGGTGTCTTTCTTTCCACCAACAGCGGCACAACATGGGCGGCCGTTAATACCGGCCTGACGAATTCCAATGTTTCTGCATTTGCCATCAGCGGCTCGAATCTCTTTGCGGGAACCAATAACGGAGGTGTCTTCCTCTCCACCAACAACGGCTCAAGCTGGAAAGCGGTCAATACCGGCCTGACGAATCTTTTTATCTTTACGATTGCCGTCAGCGGTTCCAATCTCTTTGCTGGAACCAACAGTGGTATTTTCCTCACTACCAACAACGGTTCAAGCTGGATGGCCGTCAATACAGGCCTGACGAATTCTCGTGTCTATGCGTTTGCCACGATCGGCCCGAATCTCTTTGCGGGAACCGGTGGTGGCGTCTTCCTTTCAACCAACAGCGGTTCAAGCTGGACAGCCGTCAATACCGGCCTGACGAATTCGAATGTCAAGGCGCTTGCCGCGAGCGGCTCGAATCTCTTTGCGGGAACCAATGGCAATGGCGTTTTTCTGTCCACCAACAATGGCTCAAGCTGGACAGCTGTCAAAACAGGCATGACAAATTCTCGTGTCTATGCGTTTGCCACGATCGGCTCGACACTTTTTGCGGGAACTGAAGGCGAAGGTGTCTTCCTGTCCACCAACAACGGTTCAAGCTGGATGGCCGTCAATACCGGCCTGACGAATTCTTTTGTCTATGCGTTTGCCACGAGTGTCTCTAATCTCTTCGCAGGAACCGGGGGGGGAGGTGTCTTTCTCTCCACCAACAGCGGTTCAAGCTGGATGGCCGTCAATACCGGCCTGATGAATTCTTTTGTCCATGCGTTTGCCACGAGTGCCTCAAATCTTTTCGCAGGAACCAGGGGAGGCGGTGTCTTTCTCTCCACCAACAACGGTTCAAGCTGGACAGCCGTCAATACCGGCCTGACGAATTCATGGGTTTATGCGATTGCCGCGAGCGGTTCGAATCTCTTTGCGGGAACCAGCGGAGGTGTATTTCTTTCCACCAATACCGGTTCAAGCTGGACAGCCATCAATGCCGGCCTGACGAATTCTGATGTCCGGGCGCTTCTCACGATCGGCTCGAATCTTTTTGTGGGAACCATCGGAGGTGTTTTCCTTTCCACCAACAATGGCTCAAGCTGGGCAGCAATCAATACCGGCCTGGCGAATTTCAATGTCTATGCGCTTGCCACAAGCGGCTTGCATCTTTTTGCGGGAAATGATGGCGGAGGTGTGTGGCGCCGCCCCCTGTCGGAAATAATCACCTCCGTATTTGATGCCGGCAGACGTCTGCCGGCCGCCTTCCGGCTTGAACAGAACTATCCCAATCCGTTCAATCCGCGGACCATGATTCGGTATGAGTTGCCGACCCATGCATTCGTAAGGCTCAACGTTTATGACACGGCCGGTCGTCTCGTGCGGATGCTTGTGAATGAATATCATACGGCGGGAAGTAAAAGGACCGAACTTGACGGAACCGGGCTCTCCAGCGGAGTGTACTTTTACCGGCTGGAAGCGGACGGTCGATCTCTGGTGCAGAAAATGGTGCTGATTCAGTGACCCATGCACCTCCGCAAAAAAAACAGCTTGACTTTTTCGGCTTGAATATTAACTTACTGTAGACAATGAACCTTATCCATCAGCAGCCGGAAGGGGTTTGCTTTGATGGTTAAAATGAAAATAAAATTTCTTCTTGTATTGATTTTTTCCATTTTGTCTCTTCTTTTATTATCGAAATGCGCATCGAATACCCTGCTTCTCGAAACAAAGGTCAACGACCCCATCATGATGAATTTGCTGGACATGAATGCGGATCTGTCGCAGATCGAAGACGGAACGGGTGTCATCGGGGAAGCCACTGCCTGCCCCACCTGAGGGTAGAAGATCGTCTCAGTTGAGGCGAATGAAAAATCCGAGTTGAATCCAATGAATAACGAAGAAATACATGTGAATCGGGATGTTTCTCATTTCCGACTCTCGTCGGGCGGCCCATGGTGCCGGATGAAGGGGAAACCCGGCCTTCGAATGCTGATCGGTGTTCTGCTGGTTCTTTCGGCAAGAGGATTTTCGCAGGGATACGACGACACGTTCGAAATGCGGAACAAGCTCAAGGTCGAACTCCAATATGCGGATTACGGTGAATACGAATATCCCGAACCCATCGTGTACCGCTACGGCGTCCACGACTACATGCAGAATTATCCCTACATCGTCAATTTTCCCGAAAAGAGGGCATTGACCAAATTCACGCGCATTATCGGAAAAACCACGGCTGCCAGCGTCAAATACCAGTTTTCAGAACTGCGGGAGGGAATCAACCAGCACCTGGGGGAAATCAAACTCACAAAGAACATGGGTTCCAAATTCATCGGGTTGATCAGCGGGCAGATGATCAACGATACGCGGAAATTCAACGCCTATCAGCCGGGCCTGGGATTTCAATGGCAGATGAACCCGTTGACCATCGTTCAGGGTGACGCACAATATTACTTCAGAGGCAAGGATGCGGAACCCGTGGGCGGGAAGATGAAGGCGGTCAACGCGCGCATAAAAATCCGACAGGTGCTCACGGTTTCAACCGCGTTGCTGGTGGAATACGTTTTTTACAACGCGGATGGAGAAACCCTCCAATTCCGTTCGCACAATGCCTCGATTTGGATTTCCCAATTCCTGCCGACCCAGTCCGCCGTGCACGTGAATCTGAGGTATTACAACAATTCCATGGGGATCCGCTCCCTGGCCCCCTCCGTCGAATTCGCGCAATACCTGAATTGGGCGACCGTGGTCCGGATAAAATACCGCCATTACGCCAACCAAAGCGACAACGTCAGCCTGGGAGAAAAAGACGTCATTGTTCCGGACAACCTGAAATCCAATTCGATCAGCGTTCAACTCAACCGCGAAATGTCCTCGGACCTGGAGTTGTACGGTATCTACCGGTATTACAAGAGCAATCTGCATGTCCAGATGAACACGTACCTGGTTGGAGCGGTGCTGGGATTTTGAGGCGCGACCGAGGCGCGAAACGCTGAAGGGCGGATGCAAAAGCAAAAATGTAAAAGCAAAAAGTAAAACATAAAAAGCAAAATGGGAATCCAGAAAAGCACATCACCATGATTAAAACAGGCAAGACGCTGATTTCGATCGCACTCCTTTTTATTCTGACCCAGTGCGGAAAGCTGCCGCTTCCGCTGCCTCCGGCCGAGATGGGTGTTGTCCGGATCACGGTGGAAGGCGCCGCACCCGGAGATTCCATCCGCGTGGTTCTGGATGACCAGAACGGCGGTACGTTCAAAAGCCCGGTCATCCTGACGCAGGTGGTCGCCGGTATTCACAAACTTTCCGTGTTCATCGGGAACGCGGCCACTCCGCCGCAAACGGTGGAAATCCGCCGGGGCGAAACGACGCCGGTCACCTTTAAGTTTACCGCAGGGCCTTACGTCGGCAACCAGGCGCCGCTTTTTGCCGTGAAGACCATCAAAGGCGATTCCATTTCGCTTTCCAAACAAAAAGGGAAAGTCGTTCTCCTCATTTTTTTTGAACACACCTGAACGGCATGCATCGAGACGGAGTTGCCGTCTGTCCAATGGGTCATCCGGGTTTCCTTTACAGCCAGCCAACTGACCATCGCCGGCATCAACCAGAGTTCCTCCGCTTCGTGGCTGACCAATTACGCCAGCCAAAGGGGCATATCCTACCCGTTTGTTTACGACAGCCAGGGCAAGATGCACAAAGACTACCAGGTGGGGACGTCGTACGGAAACGCTCCGCCGACGTTTATCATCATCGACCAGCAGGGAGTCGTCCGGTACCGCATCGACGACAAATTCAACAAGGCGGAGGAAATGCGGGCATTCATCCAAAACCTGCTGAAATGAGGTGGCCTATGAACATTCGACAGCGCCGTCGGGTTGCAGGGGTTTGGTTGGCAGCGGCTGTCTTGCTCTGCACTTCAACCGCCGCGGCCCAATCGTGGGTGGCCATCGGGCCCGAAGGCGGGTCCATCGGCCGGCTGGCCCAGGACGTTTCCAACGCGAACGTCCTGTACCTCGTGTCCGCCACGTATCCGTCGAAAATGTACAAATCCACAAACCGGGGCGGTTTGTGGAGCGAAATCGCCTTTAATTTCAACAGCCATTTGGTCGCCGTGGAAGTGAACCGGAAAAGCCCATCCGAAATATACACCTGCGGTTACGGCAATTTCTTTAAAAGCACCAATTCCGGATCCAACTGGACCACCGTATACCTTTCAGATGGTAGCTTTTACGACTTAACCCCCGATTCCGTGGACCAGAACATCCTTCACGGATGCGGGTACAAATGGGACAGCGTCCTCGGCGTGGCTAACATGGCCTATTTGAAAAGCACGAACAAGGGCGCGAATTGGACCGAGACGGTCATCCCGGGCACCAACGGCGGGTACGCGTCCGCCGTGGCGGTGGAGCCCAAAAACTCCAGGCGTGTCTGGCTCGGCGGGTACGTCTACACCGGCACGGAATCGATCGCCAAGGTGTACCGCACCACGAACGGGGGAGCCAATTGGACGGACGTGACCGGTACCCTCTCGGGAATCGTCTATGACCTATCCGTCGATTCCACCAACGTGAAGCGGATCATCGCGGTCACCTCGGCGAACGTATTTCGGAGTACCAACAACGGCGTTTCCTGGAGCCCATGCACGGGTTATATGTACGGAAACAGGATCACGTCGGATCCCAAGAACAGGAACACGCTGTACATCGGAGGAAGCAGCGCTGTGTACAAGAGCACGGACGGCGGCGCGGGTTGGACCACCTATACGACCGGTTTAAGCGAGGCGAAAAGCGCGAATGACATTCTCGTGGATCGCACCAATTCGAGCATAGTGTTTGGAGGTTTTTTGACCGGATTTCTAAAAAGCACGGACGGCGGCTCGTCCTGGACCAAATCCAATACCGGCCTGTTGGCGAGCGACGTCACCACGATCGAACTGTCGTCCGGGGCGTCGCCCGCGCTGTATGCGGGCGTCTACAACGAGCAGTTGTACAAGACGAACAATCCGCTCGCCAAGGCGGACCAGGTCCAGGCGGTCACGTGGACCAAGCTTCCGACATTCATCGACTGCCACAACTTGACGGATGTCCAGGTCCTGCCCACGGATCCGAACGTCATCCTCGCCTTTGAAGGCGGTGGCTGAGGCACGTCGGGGCTCTTCCGGAGCACCACAGGCGGGTCCGCCTGGAACAACATCGACGACACCATGGACAACGGGAACAGCCTGGCGTTCGGGTCCATATTTCAGGCCGGTTGCTGGGATCACGATGCCAACGCCGGCACGGCGTCGGTTCCGTCGGTGTTCAAGAGCACGAACGACGGCGGGAGCTGGCAGCGTACGACCCTGTCGACGTCGGAGGGCGAGATCAAATCGCTGGCCGCGCAATCGAGCAACAAGAACATCATGTACGCCGGCGGTTTCACCTACAACGCCTCCCGCCAATCCGTGTACGCGCTGTTCAAGACGACCAACGGCGGAACGAACTGGAGCGCCTTGAGCGTGCCCGGGGCGACGTCGTGGGATGAGATCCGCTGCGTTCTGATCGATCCTACCAATAACAATCGTATCTATCTCGGCGGGACCCAGGGCGTGCTGGTGTCGACCAATGGCGGAACGAATTGGCAACCGCCGCCGACATACCTCCGGGTGACGTGTCTCGTTCCCGACGGGAAGGTTGCCAATAAAATTTACGCGGGAACGGACGGCAACGGCGTCTACGTGACCACGAACGGCGGCGCGGGATGGGCGGAATTGAACACGGGGTTGACCACCAAACAGGTCCAATGCATGGACATCGACCCGGTGAACAACGTGCTGTATGCGGGCACGACCGGAGGCGGCGTGTTCCGGACGTCGATTGCGACCGGTGTTGAGGATGAACCTCCTTTCACGGAAAAACCCGTACAATTCGTTCTGTATCAAAATTTCCCCAATCCGTTCAACGCATCGACTTCCATCCGTTTCCGGTTGCTGCAAAACGAGGAGGTCTCCGTCCGGATCTACGACGGCGAGGGAAGGGCGGTGTCGCATCTGGCGGACGGACCGTTCGCCGCCGGCGAGCACGCGCTCGTCTGGAACGGCCGCGCCGCAAACGGTCCGGAAGCGCCGACGGGTGTGTATTTCATCGTTCTGGAAACCCCGTCAACCCGTTCCGTCAAGAAGGCATTGCTGATGAAGTAAATGTTTCGCTGATCGAAAACATTTCTGCTCAAATGAAAATCCACGATCGTATCGCGGATTTTCGTGCCTGTGGATATAAAAAAAGGACACAGAACATGAAATGCCGAGAACGGTGCGTCGTCGCCGTCCTGCGCCTCCTGTTCACGGGATGGATCACCTTCGCCGCAGGAAAAGCCAGCGGACAAGGAACGTGGGTTCCCATCGGGCCGGAAGGAGGAGCGGTAGCAAAATTTTTTCAGGATCCGGCAAACGGCAACAATCTGTATTTGCTTTCGGGAACGTATCCTGCCGTTCTCATGAAATCAACCAACAAGGGAAACAGCTGGACTGCCTTTTCAACGATTCAGGGAAGCGCGGCTTCTTTTACCGTGAACGCGAAAAAGCCATCCGAAATGTACATGGGAGGATATTATAATTTTTCCCGAAGCACGGACAGCGGTGCGAGCTGGACCAGCAATTACCAAAACAATAGAAGTTTTTATGCGGTGTCGGTGGATTCCTTCAATCAAAATGTTCTGTACGGCTGCGGGTACGAATACAACGGCAGCGGTTACCTGATGGCTTATTTTAAAAGCACGGACAAGGGAAATACCTGGTCTTCGTCTGTCATGCCCGTAACCATGGAAACCGGGTACGCGAACGCCATGGCTGTGGAATCAAAAAATCCAAAAAACATCTGGATTGGAGGGTATATCGTCTCCGGTTCAGAGGTATTGCCAAAATTGTTTAAAACGACGAACGGAGGGACAAGCTGGATTGATGCGACCGGAAAGATTTCCGCCACCGTTGTGGATATTCTCATCGATTCGACCAATGTCAAAAGAATTTTTTTGCTTACCCAGGCCGGTTTTTTAAAAAGCACCGACAACGGATTGTCCTGGTCGCCCAATTCCGGTTTCCTATATGGGTATAAGTTGGCGCAAGATCCAAAGAATAAGAATACATTGTACATCGGAAGTTCCAGCCAAATCTACAAAAGCACGGATGCCGGCGTCAATTGGAATGCCTACACGAACGGTTTGTCTTCGGCAGGGATGTGCAACGGCATTGTCGTGGATAAAACCAACTCCGCGAACGTCTTTTACGGCGGAAGCACCGGTTTTTTCAAGAGCACGGACGGCGGGCAGAACTGGAATGCATTCAGCGGAGGATTGCTGCTCGCCAACATCACGTCGCTCAAAATGACCCAGGGATCTCCGCCGGTGCTGTATGCGGCGTTTTCCGGAGACGGCCTGTACAAAACGACAAACCCGACGGGAAAGGCCGAAAAACCGGAAGCCGTGACCTGGACAAAATTGCCGCGTTTTTACGACTGCCACAATTTAACGGACCTGCAGGTCTCACCCATTGATCCGAACGTGCTCTACGCCTTTGAAGGGGGTGGCTGAGGAACCTCGGGGCTCTATTTGAGCACCTCAGGTGGGTCCACCTGGTCAGTAATCGATGACATCATGGATGACGGATACACCATTGCTTTGGGTTCCATTTATCAGGGCGGATGTTGGGACGTCGTGGACAACATCAACAACGGGAATTCCGTACCGGCCGTATTCAAAACGACGGATAACGGAACGAGCTGGCAGCGAACGCAGCTGAGCACCGCGACGGGGGATATACGCATCCTGACGGTGCATCCCACAAACAAAAATATCCTGTACGCAGGCGGTTCGATCAAGGATGCTTCCAAAATGGACGCGCCTGTGCTTTTCAAAACAACCAACGGAGGCTCTACCTGGAATCCGGTCGCTTTTTCCGCCTCAGGCTCGTGTGCGATCAACGCGATTTTGTTCGATCCGTCGAACGCGAACCGGATCTACCTCGCAACCACCCAGGGCGTTTACACCACCACCAACGGGGGAACGACCTGGCAATCTCCAACGACATGGATGTCCACGGTATGCCTCAATGCCGATCCCAAAGTGGCGAACAAGGTTTATGCAGGTACCGGAATAGGTGTTTATGTCACGACCAACGGCGGATCCACCTGGGCGCCGATGAACAACGGCCTGCTCAGCACGAACATTCAGTGCCTGGAAGTGGATCCGGTCAACAACGTTCTTTATGCAGGCACGTACGGCAGCGGGGCATTCCGGACGTCCATAGCCACCGGTGTTGAGGAAGAACCCAATTTCGTGGAAAAACCCGCACAATTCGTTCTGCTGCAGAATTTTCCAAATCCGTTCAACGCATCGACTCTCATTTCCTACTGCTTGAATCGAAGTGCAGCGGTCCACCTCTCCGTGGTGGACCTGCGGGGCAGAACGATTAAAATCCTGGTAGACGCTTACGAAACCAATGGAAACAAGCAGGCCGTCTGGGATGGGAAGGACGGTTCTGGAAAGGAAGTCCCAAGCGGGATATACCTGTGCAGATTGGCAACGGTTGATCGATTCGAGATCAGAAAAATGGTTTATCAGAAATGACCGGTTGGATTTCCTGATCCGGAGACAGGCTCTCCGTCCGATCAAAAGAAAAAACAGGTGACGGCAATGAAACACAAGATCCGTTTGTCGTGCATGGTTCGGGTGCTGCTCGCGGGCTGGTTGATCTCCATTGGAGACAAGGCAGCGGGAGATGCCACCTGGGTGCCTATCGGCCCGGAGGGGGGCGAGGTCAGCGGCGTTGTACAGCATCCAACCCAACCCCAGGTTCTGTTTATAAGCGCCGGAAAAGACAAGGCCACGATTTACAAATCTACCGACCGCGGGAATACGTGGAGCAAACTGGCGATCATGAACGGAGGCGTGAAGTGCCTGTCCATCAACCGGAAAAATCCCACCGATTTGTACGCCGGCACCTACGGCCAATTTTCCAAAAGCACCGACGGCGGTTTCACGTGGACCACAGTTTACGTTTCCATGACATTTTTCAGCGACCTGTCGCCGGACTCCCTGAATCCAAACATCATCCATGCGGCAGGATACGCTTATAATTACACATTTGGCAGGTATTTGATGGCCTATCTGAAATCCACGGACAAAGGTGCCACGTGGTCGACCAAGACTCCGGCGAATACCGAGGGATATGGTTATGCCTTATGCGTTGATCCGAAGAATCCCAAAGTCCTTTTTCTAGGCGGATACTCCTACGACGGCGAGATGGCCGCAAAATTATACAAGACCACCGACGGCGGCGATTCGTGGAGCGACGTGACAGGTCCCCTCACGAACTCGGTGTACGATCTCATCATGGATTCGACCAGCGTGAAGCGTGTGTTCGCCCTGACCGGGTACTGCGTCTACCGGAGCACGGACATGGGCTCCAGCTGGCAGAAGAACAATGGATCCGTCTCCGGCTCCAGCCTCTGCCAGGATCCAAAAAACAAAAATTCGCTCTACGTGGGGCACAACGGCATGGTTTTCTCGAGCACCGACGGCGGTCTCAATTGGGCTCTCCGAATTGAAGGGCTATCAGACGCAAAATTCGCCAATTGCCTTCTCGTGGACCGGACCCTCCCTTCCACGGTGTTCATGGGATCGGACGGGGGATTTTTTAAAAGCACCAACGGTGGAAATCAATGGACTTGTTTCAACACGGGCATCCAATCCACGCATATCACGGCTGTCCATCCCGTGCCGTCAAATCCGTCGGTTCTTTACGCGGCGCATCTAAACGGTTATGTATTTCGAACCCAAAATGCCCTTGCGAAAAGCGGAT
>Ga0315277_10007897_pt1 | contig 13728 bp, 17 predicted proteins | sample YL17G05_15_MG_FD_203695 | JGI IMG/M metagenome (GOLD analysis project Ga0315277, IMG submission 203695) | Sediment microbial communities from Yellowstone Lake, YNP, Wyoming, USA - YL17G05_15 | ecosystem: Environmental > Aquatic > Freshwater > Lake > Sediment | place: USA: Wyoming | collected...
CTCTTGACCTACTGGGAGATCCTTCATTATCTTCAAGCAGCTGGTTTCAAGGAGATCAAGTGCTACCCAGATTGGAAGACTAAGCCACCCAAAAAACCCAAGGCAGAGATGTTAATCTTCGTTTCCCGAAAAGATTGACCCCACCAAAAGAAGTAGGGGGGAGGGGGTAGGCCCGTATTGGTTGAAATTTCAAGCAATAGCAACGATTTTTCTATTCCAACCGCGCAAAAGACAACGGAGAAAAATCTGCGGCTTCGTTCATCAGTGAAGAGAACTAGTTCTCAATCATTTCGCTCTAAGAAGATAGTTTGAAGATGGTTTAGTTTTGTGTGCTTAGTTTTGTGATGCGGTTCCAGTTGTTGTCTACGTTTGCTTGTATCTGGTCAATTATGTCTTTTCTGACTGTGGGTTTGAATAAGTGTGCGAATCTTCCCTGCGCTTTCAGGAATTCTTCCATAGGCTTCGGCTTAGCTATGTTAATGTTTATCTTGTACTTGCCCTTCTCCACTTCATAAACGGGGAAGTAACGGGTCTCCACAGCTAACCTGACCATCTGAATCCCCAAAGAAGACTCGTATCGCCACCCAAGCGGACAAGGACTAATCACATCAATAACCGCTGGTCCGTTGACTTCAATGCCCTTACGCACTTTCGTGATGTAATCACTCCAGTACGCTGGCGACGCCGTAGCCGCATACTCAATCCCATGCGCCGCACAAATAGCAATTAAATCCTTCTTCCACTCAGGCTTACCAGGAACACTACTGCCCGCAGGACTAGTCGTAGTATCAGCACCCAAAGGCGTACTGCCAGAACGTTGAATACCCGTGTTCATATAAGCCTCATTATCCACACAAATATACAAGAAATCGTGCCCTCTCTCCAAAGCGCCACTTAACGCCTGCAACCCAATATCATACGTGCCACCATCACCAGCCAGAGCAATAATATCGACTTTCTTATCCCAAGCGCCACGCCGAGCCATACCCTTAAACGCTGCTTCCACACCCGAGGCTACAGCAGCCGCATTCTCAAAGGCAACATGCAACCAAGGCAAGCACCAACTAGTGTACGGATAAATCGTAGAAGCCACCTCATTGCAGCCTGTTGCAGCCACAATCACAGTTGGACCACGTAGCGCTTTCATAGTCATACGATTAATTATGCCCTCACCACAGCCCGCACATAGTCTATGTCCAGATGTGAATAATTCTTCAGTGGGCAATTCCTTCAACGTAACCATGGTCTATTCACGCACCCCCAAAAACACAGTTTCCTCTTTAACCACTCCAGATTCAGCAACCTCTAAGGCTTGATTGAAGACGCCTTCAAGGTCGCTTGGCTGAATGTCTCTGCCGCCTAGCCCAAAGATAATATTGAAAACCTTAGGCTTAGGCTCAACCCCATCCTTGTACAAAGCAGAAATAACGTCAGAGCCTAAGGCACCGTACTGAGCACCAAAACTCACAGCCTTGTCCAAAACAGCCACAGCCTTAACATTCTTGAAGACAGCAGTGATTTCTTCAACGGGAAACGGACGATAAAGCCACAATTTCACCACACCAACTTTCTTCCCCTGCATTCTCATTTGGCGAGCAACTTCACGCGCAGTTCCAGCTGTGCTGCCCAAACAGATTATGGCAGCGTCAGCATCATCCATCCCGAAGGCGTCAAGAACACCGTAGCTTCTACCCGAAGCATCCTTGAACTCTTTGCACACTCTGTCCAAAACGGAGTGAGCATTCCGCATGGCTTCCACCTGCTGCCGCTTAAACTCATAGTAATAGTCAGTGAAACACAAGGCTCCAATAGTAACAGGCTTATCAAAGTCAATAGAAAACATGGGCTTCCTCGTCTGCAACATGTTCTCCACAGAAGTGTCTTCCAGCGTGTTCACGCCTTCCACACAATGCGAAATAATAAACCCATCAAGATTCACAGACACGGGCAACTGAACCTTCTCATCCTCGGCTATCTTGAAAGCCTGAAGCGTCCAATCGTAAGCTTCCTGAGCATTTTCAGCATAAATCTGCACCCAGCCACTGTCCCTTGAACCCATCATATCCGACTGGTCACCATGAATATTAATCGGCGCAGACAAGGCTCGGTTAGCCACACCCATCACAATAGGACAGCGCAGCCCAGACGCAATGTAAAGCATCTCATGCATAAGGGCTAAACCTTGACTAGAAGTAGCCGTGAAAACCCTGGCGCCCGTAAGGCTTGAACCCACGCAAGCAGACATGGCACTGTGCTCAGACTCAACACAGACATACTCAGTTTTCACTTCGCCGTCAGCCACGTACTTGCTGAACCTTTCAACCATAATCGTCTGGGGCGTAATCGGATAAGCAGCAACCACATCAACCTTGCCCTGCTTAACAGCATACGCTACAGCTTCGTCGCCTGTCATGCAGACAGTAGTCATTTCTTTTCCTCCATCATCTTAATCGCCAGTCTAGGACATTCTTTAGCGCAGATGCCGCAGCCCTTACAATAATCATAGTTGATTTCCACGCCTTTCTCATTGCGCACAATGGCAGCATCAGGGCAGTACACCCAGCATAAAAGGCAGTTAACACATTTGTCACTTTCAACAACGGGCCTGAACGCCCGCCAATCACCCGTCTTATACTTCCGCGAAGAACCAGGCTCAGTGACAACTGCACCCGGCGGCAACTCCTTCCAACCAGGCTTTTTCTCTTCTTTACTCATTTTCCAACAACCTCCGAGTAAGCTCGCTTCATAGCTTGAACGTTCTTCTCGCCCAAAGCTCCTGGAAACCGCTGTAGGACCACTTTGCTCACGGATTCAAATGAGGCAAGAGGAGCTACTTTGAGCAGCGCACCAAGCATAGCGGTGTTGTAAATTGGGCGTCCCAGAACATCCAAGGCTATGCGCTTTGCATTGATCGTGTAGATGTGAGCACCTTGCACTTCAAGAGTCTTACTTAATTCTTCAGGCGTTAACTCAGTGTTCGCTAATATCATTCCGTCTTTGGTTAGTCCAGCAGTCACGTTAGCGCTTAAGAGTGTAGGGTCAACGACTACAACAATGTTTGGATTGTAAATTTGACTGTGAATGCTTATCGGCTCATCAGAAATGCGTGTGAAGCCTCGAACAGGCGCGCCTGAGCGTTCGGGTCCAAACTCAGGGAAAGACTGCACATACTTATTGTCAAGCAGAGCAGCTTCTGCCAGTAGGCGGCTTACGCTAACAATGCCCTGTCCGCCTCTTCCATGCCAACGAATTTCAACAAGCATCTTGCCTACTCCAGCCTTACTCGTGAAAGTGTTGGCAACCACAACCACAGATATAAGTTTTTCCAACCCGCTGAGAGGAACTCGGCTGGCTCTCTCAGGCTCCCAAACTCTAGAGTCTAATTTAGTGCTCGCAGTCTTTTTTTAATTGTTTTAAGCTGTTTTTGGAGTTGTTTGATCATATCTTGAATTTGTCTGCGTTGTTCCTCCAGTCTCTTGATTGTGTCTTCTTTCTTTTCCTTTGTTTCCTTGAGCAACTCTGAAAGAGGGAGGGGCATCTTCAATATCCCGCTGGGTTCTGCTTCTACTTGTAATACGTCTTTCATGTATTCTTCGAATAAGTTTCTCATAGAACTTGCAAGTTGATTTTCTTTCGTAAGGGCTCGTCTGAGAACAGTTTTACCTGTCTCTGTAATTCTGTATGTTTTCTTCCTTCTTCCTGTTTTGGCGTTCCATTCGCCTTGAATGTATCTTGACTCTTGCAAGTTTTTGAGTACAGGGTACATGCCTCCTGCGGTTGGTTTCCAAAAGCCTCTGGTTCTTTCCTTTATTTCCTTCATTATCTCGTATCCATGATAGGGCTTTTTACTGAGTAGAATGAGCGTTGCTATTCGAATGTAGCCCTTCTGTGTTTCCTTAAGCCAGTTTGAAGCGGCTTTTTCTTCTTCTTCCACTGTCTTGCCAGCTTTAAAGCCCAAATATATGCGGGATATTTACACTGTATACAGAATATTTATATTTTGCTTCGATATATTGCAACGGTTCATTCAGAAGGTGTTGCCTTGGACAATGAGTCTATAATCGTCGTCCGGAACTTGACGAAAGCCTTTGGTGACTTCGTAGCAGTTGACAACATTGCCTTTGACATGAAGAAAGGCGAAATCTTTGGTTTGCTCGGGCCTAACGGCGCGGGAAAAAGCACCGTCATTCGTATGCTTTCCACCCTGACTAGACCCACAAAAGGCACAGCAACCATCGGTGGATTTGACATTGTGAAACAGGACAATGAAGTCAGAAAATTGATTGGCATAGTTTCAGAAAAAATGATAATGTACAATCGTTTGACGGCTAGGGAAAATCTCTGGTTTTTTGGAAGCCTTTTCGGCATGCAGAAGGAGGAACTTAACGGGCGAATTGATGAGTTGCTGGAGCTTGTCCAATTGGCTAAATGGGAAAAAGCCCAGGTAGGCACATTTTCAACGGGCATGAAACAGAAAATGAATATCATAAGAGCGCTGCTCAACATGCCGCAAGTGCTGTTTCTTGATGAGCCAACTTTAGGACTTGACCCTCAATCAACGGTTGAAATTCGCGAGTTCATCCGGAAACTCAACCGGGAGCATGACACGACTATCCTTATTACCACGCATATGATGGGTGAAGCAGACTTGTTATGTGATCGTATTGGAATAATTGATCATGGAAAAATCGTTGCTCTTGACACCTCGGCAAATCTGAAAAATGCTATTGCAGGCGCAAACACGACAATACTCACCTTGGAAATCGCTAACCTAACACCAGACCTGTTGACAACAGTGCGAGCCCTCAAATGCGTGGAGACTGTTTCTCAGGAGAATTCCAGTCACATGAAGATTCACGCGCACGGCGATGGCGCTTTTGACAGTATCATAGATGCAATACGTGCCAAGAAGGCCAACGTGGTCTCGATTCAAAACATTCAACCCACGTTAGAAGACGTGTTCTTGCATATAACGGGTCGTGAAGTAAGGGACACTGCCGATCAGAAGATACCTCTTGCAGAGCATCGGCGCTTTGGTGGCGGTTTTGGCGGTGCGTCTCGAGGAAGGGGGCAATGAAAATGCGTGGAAAAGCATTAATGTCAAACAGTCTCCGAATCGCTTGGAAAGACTTGGTGGAACTTTTCCGAAACAGACTAGGGCTTGTCATGCTTGTTCTGATGCCTATATTCATGATGGGCATGGTTGGCTTCATATTTCCGTCCAACAACTCGTTAAACCATGTATCAGTCGGATTGGCTAATCAGGATGCAGGTTTCGGCGGGTCCACAGTCGGAAGCCAAGTTTTCCTTGCCATTTTGAACAGAATCAATGATCAGACAGGTATGCTGGAAATTTCTAACGCTACAAACCTCGATGCGTTAAAAGAATCGGTTCAGAAAGGCGAGATCCAAGGCGGCATAGTCATACCCAGCAACTTCACTCAATGCATATTGAGCGGCCAGCAAGGAACCTTGATTATTGTGACCGATAATTCTAACCCGCAGATGTCAGCAGCTATGCAAGGCGCGTTAACCGCCGTGTTCCAGCAGATGAGTACAATGTTAGCCCAGCAGAATGTCATAGCCTTTAACCCAGCAATTAACGCAACCAGCGCCTTAGCAATAGTGCAACCGTACAACGTTAAAGTGGAAGGGGTCGTGACCGGGCATTCTAGCTATTTTGACTTCATTGCTCCGGGCATAATGGCTATGACGGTTATGATGAGTGTCATGACAGGTTTGCCTGCGGCCATATCTCAGGAGAAAGAAGTCGGCACCCTAGACGGGATGATGGTGGCACCGATTAATAGGCTCTCCATCATAGTCGGCAAGACTCTCGCTCAAACCGCAAGAGGCCTGCTGCAAGGCGTGCTTATTCTGATATTGGCATCAGTCTTGTTCGGGGTTTCTATTCAAGGAAGCATCCTGCTAGTCTTCGGCTTACTGTTGCTCGGCGTGTTCAGCTTCGTAGGCTTAGGCGTTGTGCTCACGTCATTCGCTAAAGATCAAGAGACAGCCATGATGATTATGATGACACTCATGTTTCCAATGATGTTCCTAAGCGGTGTATTCTTCCCAGTACAGCAGATGCCATGGTACATGCAAGACATATCGAAGATCTTGCCGCTTACTTATGCGGCTGATGCCTTGAGAAAAGTGATGGTGCTGGGCGCGGGGATACCGCAAATAACCACTGAGCTGACAGTGCTGATAGTTTTCGGAGTAGTCATGACAGGCATAGCAGTACCAGTATTCAAAAGAGCAATGACCAGATAAGTGCTCAGTAGTACGATAGAGGTGAAAAGCGTGGGTTTTGTTAAAGTGGGCGAGCTATCCGAAGTTCCAGTTGGCAAAATGAAGATGTTTAAGGTTGGAGAAAAAGAGTATTTAGTAGCCAATGTAAGTGGTAACTATTACGCTATTGGAAATAGATGCACACATGCCAGCGCTGATCTTTCACAAGGGTCTTTAGAAGGTAATATTGTAACATGCCCAAAACACAAATCGAAATTTGACGTAACCACAGGAAAAGTTATTTCAGGTCCTAAGATGCCGCTTATTCACCCGAAAATCAATGATGACCCATCTTACGAATTGAAAGTTGAAGGTAACGCAATCTTGCTCAGGATTGAATGACGCATCATTCTAGTCTTCGGTCTACTGTTGCTCGGCGATACTAAGAATATAGGCTTCTTGGGCACTGCTAAAGGCTTATATTGATATTCTCTTTGTTCATGCCCAGAAAGTGAAAGCCACATGGGTTTGGGCGACATTTTAAGGCGAGAGTTCTCGTTCATCAGCGGCAACTATCAGATTCTTGTCGTAAGCTGGGTCATAATGGATTTAGCGCTTGAGATGCCTGTTCCCAACTTCCAGTATTTCGTGGAGTTTCTAGGAGGAACTGGCATAGCCTTGGGTTTAATTGGTTTTGCGAACTGGATTGCCATGGCAGTTGTGGCTTTTCCAGGCGGCTACCTAGCTGACAAGTATGGTAGGCGTTGGCTTATTACAACTATGACTTTTGTGATGGCGTTGTCCAACCTTATTTTCGCGTTTGCTCCTACGTGGCATTTCATATTGCTAGGCTCAATTGTACACAGCCTAAGTCTCATCTATCAGCCTGCGTTGTTTGCTATGGTGCAGGATTCGCTTCCGCCGGAACGTCGAGGTATGGGCTCATCAATTATACAGCTTATCCACGGAGCCTTCAACACGCCTGGTCCAATAATTGCGGGTTTACTCTTGATTGAGTTGGGGTTGGAGATGAGTATGCGGTTAATCTATGTGGTAGTCACTGTTCTCCTTGTGATTTCAGCGGTGTGGCGACTCAGATTAAAAGAAACAGTAACAAACAGTGAGCCGATTCGGTTCAGGTATTTTATTTCGTCTTACCCTAAGGCAATTAAGGAATCAGTGAAAGTGTGGAAAGTCGTGCCACGTTCAGCCTTGTGGTTGCTTGTGGTTCAGACGCTTCTGATGTTTGGAATGTCGTTGACCACGGTGATGAACGCCATCTACGCAACGGATGTTTTAGGCGTTCCTGAGGAGCTGTGGTGGCTCACGTTCATTCCGCTGTTGATAACCATGGTCATAATGTCTGTTCCCATAGGAAAGAGCGTGGACAAATTTGGAAGAAGAATCCCCTTAATCCTAGGCTTGATTGTCGTGGGCGCTGCCGCCGTGTTTTTCACAGTGGGCAACTTATTGACTGTCATGGTTTCCATGGCTCTTCTTGCGATAGGACAATTGCTCGTTATGACTTCGGCTATGGCGCTTTCAACAGACTTGGTGGATTCAGAGAACCGGGGTAAGGTCGTCGGTCTTAGGAATTTTGTGGGCTACGTGTTCAACGCCCTCGGCATGCTGCTGGGCAGTTTTCTCTACGTCAACTTCGCTCCGCAATTGCCGTTTTACGTTACCCTCGTGTTGATGATACCTTGTGTTTTCATAGTGTTGTTTCAGATTAAGGAACAAAGAAACATTAGTCAACTTAACGGCATCAAAACTAGCGAACCCTAGGAAAAAACTGATTCTGTTTATTCGCTACCTATTTTAAAGGTGACTGCTCACTGGAATTTTAATTCAAAGCTGATGGGTACTTTTTCGCCCCATGACTGCCGTATCGGGCAGATTTTTTGAGCGATTTTGTAGACTGCCTCAGCTTTTTTGCGTTCACGGTCGTTGTCGGTTTCCAGTTTGACTTTCATCTTAAAGTGCACGTTCGTGAAGATCAGTTTTTCAAGTCCCTGAACGTCCATTGTGACGGCTGCCGCGGTTTCGAGACCTTTCAGTTTCAACTGTGAGTTTCGGGCAATCAGCAGGTATAATGTGTTTATGCATGAAGCAAGTGCGGCTGCAAAGATTTCTTCTGGCACACAGTACCCTGCTTTGCCGCCGAATTCAGGCGGTGGACTAACTGTGACGAGATGTTTACCTTTGACAGACAAGTCGCATTCGGTGTCGCTTTTCCAGCTTGCTGAGCCTTCAAAAACCATTTGCGATGACATGAAATAGGCATTGTTTCACCATTTGTTTTAAGCCTTTTTCCATCAAGGGTAAAAACTATTTATGCTGAACGCCTCTTCACTCTAATTCTAAGCTAAGAGGAGAAAGCATCATCGTGCTGAAAGAAATTCGCATTCACGGCAGAGGCGGACAAGGCGGTGTGACAGCGGCGGAAATGCTGGCAAGAGCCGCCTTTAAAGAGAGTAAATGGGTTCAGGCAATTCCGTTTTTCGGCGCTGAACGAAGGGGGGCGCCTGTGAAGGCGTTTGTGCGCTTCGCTGACGAGCCTATTCGTGTGCGCAGTCAAGTTTACAATCCAGATTACGTGGTGGTTCTAGACGCGGCACTTATCGACTTGGTTGATGTCACTGAAGGAATGAAGGAAGAAGGCATCGTCGTCATAAACACAAGAAAACTTCCGAAAGACATTAGCCTGCAGTGCAAGCGGATTGCAACCGTTGACGCAACTGGCATAGCTCTAGAACTCAGCCTACTAGTCTCGGGACTGCCCGTGGTGAACACGCCAATGCTGGGAGCCTTCGCCAAAGCTACAGATGAAGTTAAACTGGAAAGCGTCTTGGCAGTCATTAAAGAGCATTGGACGGGTGCGGCTGGAGAAAAAAACGCCAAAGCAGCCACACTAGCCTATGAACGACTGATAAAAGGATGGTAAAACCCATCGAAAGCATAGCTTGCCCGCTTTGAGCTCAACAGAGATTACTCGCGTCGACCTATCACTAGATAATCCTTAATTTTTCTGAATGGTTAGAATAGGTTCAGACCAGTGTTTCTGTTCATCTTGCCCATCCACGCTAACATTGAAAGCAATCAAGTATTCTGCACTTAGCGTTCCAGTCTCCAAAGTGCCACTTACTCCAAATGCTCTCTGTTCAGAAGGATTTGATGCCTCCAAAACGAAGGAATATCTATTCTGCTGCAAGGGCAGCTCATTTCCTTCATAAATCGAGATATGAGGTCCTACGCTGAAAGTGACGGTGATTTCGTGTGTTTTCAGATCAACGTTCTTGAAATTCAAGACTAGCATTGCTCGTTCACCCTCTTTCACAGTAGACGGTTCAAGTGAGGAAACTACTTCAACTAACGGTTTTTGTTCGCCGAACTGCGAGAAAACATATGCCAGAATACCAGCCAAGACTGCAAGCAGAATTATTGCTACGACCACTGAAGCCAAGCCTGATTTAGCATTTTTCACGGAAACCCCTCCTTTTTTGTTTTCTGATTTCACAAAGCACTTGAAACTTTAGAGGCTTCTTCTAGAACTTACAATGATATTAAGTTCTAGAACATTCGATGTTCTTAAGTCTAGAACTAATCTAATATGGAATTTGCCCACATTCTTGTTTCTGGTGAACCTCATGAAAGTCGAAGAAGCGGAATTAATACAACTAAGAACCGTGTATGATGAACTTTGGCGCGACGCCAAAACCATGATCAAAGATATGAGGCGTAGCATCATGATCTATGCTTACTCAGGGAGCATCAGCGCAATAATTGGAGTCTACAGTCTGATCAGCGCTATTCTTTATTCACTTGCAATAATCACCGGTGACACAAGCCTGCTGAATTACTTCTATGCCGTATTTGATGCATTTGCATCAGTGGCAATTACTTTGTTCAGCATCAAACTGCTGAAGTGGCACTCAGAACTCAAGAGAAGATATTCAAAACTCATTGAGATGGAAAAAACCATTGAGGACTAAAGCATGCGTAGGGAATACCCTCCTCCATCGAGAGCTGCAGAAAGACTAAAAGGATATCTAGATCTGATCGAATCTATGGAAATTCAGAAAGGCAAGGCGTTGTGGTATGACATTTATAGAAAGGCAGGAAACTCTCAACAGACAAATAGCATGATTCAGTTTCTTGAGGAGAATGGGCTAGTCAAAGGAAACAAAACGAATGGTTATGTGAGGACGGACACAGGTAAGACCTGGCATGACACATTAAAGAAAAATCGCGGTCTAGTTGGCGTTTTGACACAAGAGTTAAGCGGAAATCGACGGAAACATTGGTGAAACCAATGGGAAACAGATTGAGAAACTCCACAAAAGTGATAAAATGGAGCCATAAACGATAATCATCCGTAAGGCGTGCATTTTCTTCACTATGAACCAATCACTTGTCTTCCAGCACTAAAATTATGATTTTCTGTTTGATGCGAAATACTTTAACCTTGGACTTGCCTCTACTGTAGATTCTTCAAGGTGAACATACATGGCAAAGCCTCCGAAGAAAATGAGGGACTTGCCGATTACACCGCTTTCACGCCCACGTGAAGCCAGCACGGGCAAAACTGGCTCATGGCGCACATTCAAACCAAAAATAGACACGGCTAAATGCACGCGTTGCCAAATCTGCTGGATATACTGCCCTGAAGCCTGCATAGAATTAGACGCTTCTGGAACGCCAAAGATTAATTATGATTATTGTAAGGGCTGCGGCATCTGCGCACATGAATGCCCATTGAAGATTATTGTTATGGAAAGAGAAGAGGAAGGAGGAAGCAAGTAACAGATGCAGACAATTATTGAAACTGGAAACAAAGTTGCAGCCTTAGCCTGTAAGGCGGCAAGGGCTGATGTTATAGCTGCTTATCCGATTACGCCCCAGACAACCGTGGTGGAGCAAATAGCCGACCTCGTCGAGTCAGGCAAACTCGACGCCAAATACATAAGAGTTGAATCGGAACATAGCGCCATGGCAGCCTGCATAGGAGCAGCTGTAGGCGGAGCCAGAACGTTCACGGCTACTTCATCCCACGGACTAGCGCTGATGCATGAGATGCTGCATTGGGCTTCAGCTTCGCGGTTGCCCATAGTCATGGCTGTGGTGAACCGTGCTATGGGTCCACCGTGGAATATTTGGGCTGATTTCAGCGATTCGCTTTCGCAGAGGGACACGGGTTGGATACAGTTTTACTGCGCTGACAACCAAGAGATTTTTGACACCATTATTCAAGCGTACAGGTTATGTGAGGATTCAAAGGTCTTCATGCCTGCCATGGTTTGTTTTGAAGGCTTCATTCTTTCGCACACGTCTATGCCCGTGCAGATTCCTGAGCAGAAAGACGTGGACGATTTTCTGCCGCCTTACAATCCCCCTTGGCTGATAGACGTTGATAATCCAGTTACGCATGGAGCCATAGTTTATCCTGAATGGTACATGGAATTCCGCTACTTCATGTACGAAGCTTTAGAGAACGCTCGCAAACTCATCCCCGAAATCGACCGAGAATACGGCAAGAAATTTGGCATCACACATGGCGGACTCATCGAAGAATACATGTGCGAAGACGCAGACAACATAATTCTGTCAATGGGCACAATCAGCAGCGAAGCCAAACTAGCCGTGGACAACCTGCGTAAACAAGGACAAAAAGCAGGTGTAGCGAGAGTGCGAGTGTTCAGACCGTTCCCAAAAGACGAAATTGCCCGCACAGCCAAAAACGCACAGATGCTCACAGTGATTGACAGACAAGTATCTTACGGCATGGAAGGACCCTTGCACACCGAGACGAAAGCTTCACTTTACTCGAGAACCGATTCGCCTCTAGTTACTGGCTTCATCGCAGGCTTAGGCGGACGCGACGTGACAGTTCACGATATTGAAACCATGGCAAAGAAGACGTATCAATACTTGCAAGCGGGTAAGGTTGAGCAAGAAGTTCAATGGTACGGATTAAGGGAGTGAGAAGCAGTATGACCACAGCAACAACAATTAAGGAACTTCCAAAAGAAGAATACTGGCTCCCAGGCAACGCATCCTGTGCGGGTTGCGGAGCAGCCATAGCCATACGGCTAGCGCAGAAAGCCCTTGGGCAAAGAACCGTGTTCGTCGTACCCGCGTGCTGCACATCCGTGATTCAGAGTGCCTTTCCATTTTCAGCTTTCGCCACGCCCTGCTTGAATATTGCGTTTGAGGCAGCTGCGGCTGCAGCTTCAGGAGTAGTTGCAGCTTACGAGAAAAGAGGCGTTAAAGATGTTACGGTTATGGCTTGGGCTGGAGACGGCGGCACAGTTGACATCGGCTTGCAAGCTTTGTCTGGAGCCGCGGAGAGAGGCACGAATTTCATCTATGTCTGCTACGACAATGAGGCGTATGGGAACACGGGTTTTCAAAGAAGTGGCTCTTCGCCCTTTGGCTCGCAGACCACGACTACGCCGACAGGCAAGAAGGAGCACAAGAAAAACGTGCCCATGATTATGGCGGCACACGGCATACCGTATGTAGCAACAGCCTGCATCTCCTACCCCATGGATTTCGTTAACAAACTGCGAAAAGCAAAAACTTTCGTGGGCACGAAGTACCTTCAAATTTTGACTCCTTGCCCACCAGGATGGCGTTACTCAACCGAGAAAACCGTTGAGATGGGACGTTTAGCTGTGCAGACGGGCATTTGGGCACTGTACGAAATTGAGCAGGGTAAGTTTAGGCTTAATCCGCCCAGTGCGGGCTTGCTTGATAAGGCTAAGCGTAAGCCTATTGAAGATTACGTGAAGGCTCAGGGACGTTTCAGTCAGCTTTCGCCCAGTGACGTTGAAGAGCTGAAGCGCTGGGTTGATGAGACATGGGAAAACTATAAGAGGCAACAGTTCAATCTATAAGCAAACAACAATGTTCAGAATTTGACATTGAGGAGGAGAAACACAACTATGACAGAAGAAAAACCTACGCAACCGCAGCCGTCAAGACCACGTGAACCCGGCACCGTCTTCATCGGTCCCAAACCAGTCATGAACTATGTGACCGCTTGCTTAACCGTGTTCAACATGGGCGGCAAAGAATGCACGTTGAAAGCTCGGGGAAACTCGATTTCACGAGCAGTGGACACCGTTGAAGTCCTACGCAGAGGGTTCATGAAGGATTTGATTGTGAAAGACATCAAAATGGGCACGGAAGAGATGATGCGGGAAGGAAACAGGAAATCAAACGTTTCCACCATCGAAATCATTGTGACCAAACCATAGCATAGCAGTCTTTGACCTAACGACGCAGTTTCGCGACATCTCCATTTCTTTCATTTCATCTATTCTAGAATATTTTCTAACTTCGCCAAAATGAAGCGAAACGCCTATAAACCGTTTACTCGTGTAAAAGAGGATACTCTCTCTAAAGGTGAAATGTTCATGGTTGAGTATCCAAAAATAGTGGTTAAACCCCCAGGACCTAAAGCTAGAGAACTAGTTAAACGAGACGAAGCAG
>Ga0315277_10007898_pt1 | contig 13727 bp, 15 predicted proteins | sample YL17G05_15_MG_FD_203695 | JGI IMG/M metagenome (GOLD analysis project Ga0315277, IMG submission 203695) | Sediment microbial communities from Yellowstone Lake, YNP, Wyoming, USA - YL17G05_15 | ecosystem: Environmental > Aquatic > Freshwater > Lake > Sediment | place: USA: Wyoming | collected...
GACGGCGGGCTGGATTTCGAGCGCACGATGGGAGCCATCGAGCGCCAGATCCTCGATCAGGCGCTCAGCAAGGCGGGCGGAAACAAGAAGCGCGCCGCCGAGATGCTGCGGCTGAAGCGCACCACGCTGGCCGCCAAGCTGCGCAGCCGGGAGACTCTGGCTGCGGCCTGAAAGGCCGCCCCACCCGTAGCTCCGCGGCGCTTATCTTAAAGCCTGTCTCCTGACTTGCCCATCACCGCGCCAACGGATCTTCGATCCGCGGGGGCGTGGCTTCGATGGTCCGGGCCAGGTCGGGCTCCTGTTCCTCCAGGCGCCGCTTCATCTCCCAGACCACTCGCCGGTAGCTGAAGTGTCCCTTGACGCCGCTGCGGACCCGCACGATGTAGTCCAGTTCGGCGAAGTCCATCTTGAACAGGAAACGGGAGCGGGTGGCAAAAGGCAACAGGTAGTGCGAGGCCGTGGCCGGCAACTCGCGCGAAACGGCGTGCGCACCGGCGATGGCGGACTCGTATTCCCCGCCGAGTCCGGCTTCGATCAGCGCTGGCGGCGTCTCGAATCCGAGCCGGTCCGAGTAGCTCTGCCGGAACTGGTGGCAGCGGCGATGCCGGTGAAGATCGCGGTAGGCGCCGATGTCCATGACGATGTCGAAGACGTAGGGCGCGCCGCGGAAGGCGCGCAACAGGTCGTCCCGTTTGCCGCGGCCGGCGATGGCCAGGTCGATCACCTCGTTGCGCATCGCGGCGGGCCAGGATGCCGCCAGCTCGTACAACTCGCGGAACGGCCGCTGGCTGATGGAATACAGAAGCGTGGCGACGATGTCGGCCGCCGTCGCGGCCGGACTAACCAGGTCGACCTGGGGGACCTCGGCGCCGGAAGCCCCGGGAAGATTCTGACGCGCCCAAAGGGCAAGATTCTCGCGGGCATTCAGAGCGTACTGGTCGATATCGACAAACTGGGCCAGCGTCGGCGCAATCGGTTCCCGCGCGGCGTCCCCATCCAGGGCCCAAGCCGGAGGCGCGGCGCAGGCCGAGGCGATCTCGCCGGCGATCTCGCGCAGCTCCTGGTATTCGGACCCCTTCAGACGGCGGATCTGCTTCTCCAGCGTCCGGATGCTGGCCACCTGGCCCACGCTGGTCGGCACGCCGAGAAAGAGCAGATAGCGCGCCACGTCGAAGGCCCGGGCCGCGATGTTGCGCCGGTAGGCCGCTTCCGGCATGCTTTCCGGCCGTGGCAGCTTATCGGCGAGGTGCTCCGACATTCGCGCGTGGATTCGCGTGTACGCTTCCAGCAGCGCCGCGCCGGCCGCGCGATAGCGCTCCTGCTCCTGGGCTCCCATCCCGGGCGGCGTGACGAACCCGGAGCGCGAAAAGTCCTGGTAGCGCGACGAGCGGGCCTGCCCGTCCCACAGCGGCTCGTCTTCGATCTCGGTGGCGGCCAGCTCCGAAATGCCCTCGAAGCACATCACCACGTGACCCAGGTCGGCGATCGAGGCGTGACCGTAATCGAAGTAGAAGCTCTTCAGGAACTTTTGCGAATCGTGCGTGCGCACCCAGTCGAGCGACTCGAGGATGGAATCCGGCGACCGGCTGTAACGAGCCAGGGCATAGGCGCACTTTTCCGGCGCCATCGGCGCCAGGGTCAGGATCCGTCGAGCGGGAGCGTCCAGGTTCACAAAGGTCGGAGTTAGTATGATAGCGGATTCGGCCCCCCATGCGAGTGAGAATCCAGAGACTGTCTCCGGAGGCGGCGCTGCCGGCGTACGCGCACGGCCCGGAGGAAGACGCCGGAATGGACCTTTGCGCTATTGCCGACACCCTGCTCGAACCCGGCGTTCCGCGGACCGTGCCCACCGGACTGGCGATCGAGCTTCCGCCCGGGTACGAGGCCCAGATCCGTCCCCGCAGCGGTCTGGCGTTGAAGCACGCGATCACGCTGCCCAACAGCCCCGCCACCATCGACCCCGGCTATCGCGGCGAGATCCGCGTCATCCTTCTGAACCTTGGGCGCGAGCCCTACCAGATTCATCGCGGCGACCGGATCGCCCAGATGGTGGTGGCGCGTTACGAGCCCATCGAATGGGACGAATCGGAGCTGAACCATTCGGCGCGCGGCGCCGGCGGCTTCGGCTCCTCGGGCCGGTAGCGGGCCGCCGGAGCCATGTTATATTGAGAGGGTAAGGTCCGCGCGTGGGCGGCTAGCTCAGTTGGGAGAGCACGGCGTTCGCAACGCCGGGGTCGTGGGTTCGAGTCCCACGCCGTCCACCAATCTATCCTATTGATTCCAAACGGTTCTTCCTCTCGTCTCCGGCTGTGTACCTTCTGTGTACCCCGGCGCGTCCCCGGAACGTCCCCAAAGCCGCCCCAAAAGAGTGGTGATGGACGCCTGCCGGCCCGCGCTCCACTTGGCGTAGTGCTTTCGGACGATGGTCTCGGAATCGCCCAGGATGTCGGCTGCCTGTTCGAGTGTCCCGCCAGGTTCCAGCACTTCCGTCGCCAGGGTATGCCTGAACCGATGCGCATGAGCGCCAGGAACGCCGGACGCTTTGAAGACCGCCGCCATCCCTGCTCCCAAAACCGCTGTAGCCGGGGGGTGAGGTGTTACGCTCGAGAAAGGAGCCGTGATGCCTATAACGGTCAGCGCCGCACATTTGCGGGATCGATTATTTGGCCAGTTGTCTCTTCCGATGCAATCCTGGGTATTGCAGCAGGCAGACCAAATTGTGCGGTCTCGGCGCTTCGGACCTTGGGAAGAGATGCGGCTGAAGGCGGCGATTCAACAGAAGCTCCAGAAGTCCCTTCAAAGCTGGCCGCCAGGGGGAACGCACGCCGAGGCGGCCAGCTCCATTCTGGCGTTCCTGGTGCTGACTAAGGCCTACGAAGCATGGGAACAGGTACAGAGAGAGCGGCAAAAGTTTGTGTCTGCCTTAGAAACCCTTGACCAGAAAGCGAACCAGCTTTTCAATCTCCTCTCGATCGTTTTGAAGACGCAGTCCGAAGCAACGAACATCACCCGCAATCTTATATGACAATTGTCACCGCCGGTTTTGTGTACCCCGGCGCGTCCTCAAAGCCGCCCCAACAGAGCGTCAGCGCGCGAGGCTTCGGCGGCGAAGGCGATGGCCGCGCGGATACCCTCCGCCGTTAGCCGGGGGTGTTCCGGCAGGATCTGCTCGATGGTCTCGCCCGCGGCCAGTTTTTCGAGCACTAGCTCGACGGTGATCCGCGTGCCGGCGATGAGGCACAGGATGGCCGGCAACTCAGCGGGCGCGCCTTCGAATCCGTCTGGCTCCGCGGCGCCGCCGGTTGGTGGAACATTCTCTTGCGGTTCCTTCCTTCCCCGCCCTCGCCGGTGGCTCCGTCTGCCTCGACCATGTTGAAGCGCCACTCAACGCAGAGCGGCCGCGTCGCTATCCAACAGCCATCATGCTGGTCGCCGAATCGCCTCGCGGATGGCGGCGAGGCTCGTTTCAAGGCTCGATAGGATCGGAACCGGCACAGCGGCTGTCGCGCGAGCAAGAACCCGGGCCATCGAGACTTGGGCCAGGACAACCACATCCACCTGCCGGGCTGCCAGTCTATCGATGCCGGCCAGCAGGAGCCTGTCGTGGGTATCGTTATCGCCTGCCAGCAGCGCCGGGTAAGCCTCCGGCAGCGCCTCGACGTCGAGATCGATCTCGCGCCCGAGCTCCGCCGCGGCGTCCAGCAACAGCTTGCGGGCCAACTCCACGGTAGGAGGGAAGGTGACCATCACGCCGATTCTCTTTCCCATCGCGACCGCCCGCTGCGCCATGGGCTCGTCGATCTTCAAGACCGGAAGACGAGCCAGTGCGCGCACGGCGTCCAGTACCTGGCGCGGCACGGCGGAGCAGGTGAGCATGGCAAGTTCCGCCGCGTACACATCGCGTGCCGTGGCCAGCATCTGACGCAGCCGGTTTCCGGCAACCGCGAAGCTCCCGGCGGCGAACAGGCGAAGCAGCCCGTCGTCCAGGAGATTCGTGATCTGCAGGTCCGGAGCCGCGCCGGAATAGAACTGCATCAGAGGCGGAATGGCCGCCGGCGAAGCGTGAATGAAGGCGATGTTGTGTTTCATGGATCGAGCCCAAGTAGAATTGCGGGATTCCGGCAAGACATCCGGTCAATTTCGCACGCCCGAAAGCCGCGCTGGGAGAGTTCCCTCCACGTCTGATCGAGGCCGCTCACCGGATCCGGGTTCTCCGGTTGCCCCAGGTCGGTTGAGAGCACCGTGCTCTCGACGCCGACCTCGCGAATGACTTCGGCGAAGCCGTCCCAATCCAAGGCAAAGTCTTCGCGCACGTAACAACGCTCGAAATACACATCCGGACCGCCGATCTCCCTCTGGAAGCTGACGGGCAGGTTGAGAAAGCGGATTTCGGGATGCGTAATGAGGAACTTCCTCACGCCGGCCTCGCGGGCCGCTCGCAAAAGTCCGCGGATCTCCGCGGGCGAAATGTGTCCGGTTCCCAGAATCGCACCCGACGGGGCCATCAGCCGCAGGATTTCCTCGACCTCGGGACGCAGCCGGCCCTGCGCATCAAGGACCGTGATGCCGGAGCCCGCGCGGCCCCGCCAGGCGCATTCTTGTTCGGCCGAGACCGTCGGCATCCAGATTTCGGCGGCGCCCATCGCGAGCGCCGCCTCCACGGCGTGCGGGTTCAATCCACCGACCGCCCGGTTGAGCGCGAGGCCGCCGCAGACCTGGAGGTCGGATATCGCCTCGCGAAGCGTCGTCGCCAGCGCCGTGGTTGCGGTGTGGTGGTTCTTGAGGAGCAAGCCGCGCATGCCTGCCTGCCGGGCCGCCCGGGCCAGTTCGAGCGCGGACATCTTGCGCGCCCGGACGTCCGGGCCGGCGTGGACGTGCAGGTCGAAGGCGCCCGCTAGCATGACTCCATGGCCGTACAGATGGCGTCCGTCAGAGTGCGCGTGGTTCCGCTCCCGCCGAGGTCCGGCGTGAGACTGCGCGCCTCCCGCAGTACGGTGGCGACACTGCTGCGGATGCGTTCGGCGGCTTCCGCTTCTCCCAGGTGGTCCGCCAGCATGGCCCCCGATAGGATCAGGCCGATGGGATTGCCGATACCTTCTTCCGCAATGTCGGGCGCGGCCCCGTGGGCAGCCTCGAACACGGTGGTATCGCGCCCGATGTTCGCCCCGGGCGCCAGGCCCAGGCTGCCGACCAGACCGGCGACCATGTCCGAGAGAATGTCCCCGTACTGGTTAGGCAGGACCAGGACATCGAACTGGGCCGGGCTTTTCACCAACAGGTAGCAGGCGGCATCCACCATGCGGTCGTCGAAAACCAGTTCCGGATAATCGGCGGCCAGCGACCGCACGCATTCCAGGAAGAGGCCGTCGGTGAGGTGCAGCACGTTCGCCTTATGGACGGCGGTTATCCGCTTTCGTCCGTGCCGCACGGCGTAGTCGCAGGCGAAGCGCGCCGCGCGAAGACTGGCGCCGCGGGTGATGAGCTTGACCGCTTCCGCCGTGTCGTCATCCACCCGCCGCTCGATGCCCGCGTAGGTGTCCTCGGTCACCTCCCGCACCATGACGATGTCGAGTTCGCGGTAGCGGCCTGAAACGCCCTCCCAACCCTTAATCGGACGAAGGTTGACATAGGAGCCGAGCTCGCGCCGGATGCCGTTATTGATGCTGGGATACCGGCGGACGGCGCCGTTGCTTTCGACGACGATGCCGCCGCTGCACCGTTCGGCGAGCATCGGACCTTTCAGCGCCACGCCGAGCCGGCGCACGGTATCCAGCGATTCTACCGGCACGTCGGCGCCAAACCGGCGGCGCCCTTCCAGCCCCATCGGCGCCTCTTCCCAGTGCACCCTCACGCCGGCCTTCTCGATAACGCGCTGAGTCGCCTCGCAGATCGCGGGCCCTATGCCGTCGCCCCGGATCACTGCCGCTGTGTGCATGTCCTCGTGTCCCATGAAATGAGCAGTATCGGAATCAGTCCCAATACCGCCAGCGCGCCGACCATCAGGAAGGGGATGGTGAAACCGGCGGCTCTCGAAACGATGCCAATCATCCAGACTAGCAGGGCGCCGGAGAACGCTCCAATACAGCCCATCGTGCCGGCCATCATGCCCACCCGGCCCGGTGCGATGTCCTGGTTGAACGCCAGGAAGTTGGCGCCATACGACGCCCGGCCGAGGTTGAGCGCGAACACCAGCAAAACCGCCGACCAGGCGTTGGGCGCCCACGGCACGGCCGCCGCCGCCAGCATGAGCAGCGTCGAGACCGCCATCACGATCTTCCGCGCCCTCACGACGGAATGGCCCCGGCGGATGAGCCCGCTTACCGCGGCGCCGCCTCCCAGGAACCCGAAGTCCAGGCCGAGATAAATGACCAGCAGGTACGCGCCCAGCCCCGCGCTCAGCGGCATGTGCCAGCGCTGCACGAAGTACGTGGGGACCCAGGCGGAGGAGATGTGGATGATCGGAATCGCGAACGCCGCGCCGGCCACGCACGACCAGAACTTTGGATTGCGGAGGATGACGCTCCATTGATCTTCGTCGCCCAGGACCCGGGGGCCGCCGCGGCTGCCTTGCAGGATATCGGCGGGGGGGCGAAACCAGAACAGCCACGCAACCGCCCAGACCATTCCAACGCCGCCGAGGATGACGAACCCGTAGCGCCATCCAATGCTGTTCGTCAGCCAGATCATCAGGACAGGGGCGATGATGGCGCCCAGGCTGCCGCCGCTCATCATCAGGCCGTTGGCCATCGAGCGGTCCTTCCCGGGAAGAATCGCGGCGATGATGCGCGCGGCCCCCGGTTGCGCCGCGGCTTCGAAACCGCCCAGGAAAACGCGCGCGGCGAACAGCGACTCGAATCCGCGGACCAGCCCGGCGCATGCCTGCGCGATGGACCAGGACACCACGAAGAGCGCGTAGGTGATCCGGATATTGAACCGGTCCAGGATCCAGCCGACCACCAGGTGCATCAGGGAATACGAGTAGAAGAACGCCGAAAGCAGCAGCCCGAGTTGGGCGTTATCCAGCCGCAACTCCTCCCGGATCACCGGGGCGGCGATACTCAGCGCTTGCCGGTCCAGGTAACTGAGCGCCGTGGCGAACAGCAAAAAGACGCAGACTTGCCAGGGCCACCAGCGCGACCTGCTCATCGGGCCGCCACCACCAGGTTCCGGATGTGGTCGAGCACGGCGTGGAAGTAGGCCGGGTCGCGCTGGTCCACCGGCATGTCGTCGGCCACCCGCGCGGTCTTCGCCGGCTGGTAAAAGCGGAACGGAAACATCTGCGCCATGCGCCAGGGCATGTAGCCCCAGCTCCCGCCGGACTGGAACACCGCGTCGCAACTGGCCAGCTCTTTCTTGAGCGTTTCGGTGGTCGTGTCGCGGCCGCTGTTGTCCTCGTTCATGTAGATCGGGCCCGGCGCCGCCGGGTCGGCGACCAGGGCGGCGATCGCCGTTCGCTTCTCCTCCGGCGTGCGGTTGTTGCCGTGGACAATCGTCAGGTCGGCCTGGTCCCGCACGCCGTCGAAGAGCTTCATCCCGGCCACCGACGCCGATATCGGCAGCCGGAAGGGAGCCTCCCTGGCCTCGAAGCGTTCGCGCGTGAGCTGGATCAGGCGCCCCATCTCGCGAAAGATGTACTTGTCGTGGTCGTAGTTGCCCACGTTGTGCTCGTTGGCGATCTCGATCAGCACGTTGCGGCAGTCGTTGTCGATCAGCCAGTCGGTGGCATTGCGTGCCGCGCGGTCGATGGCCGCCGGGTTCTCGAGCACCTCGTCCTGCCCCTGGTAAAAATACATCAGGTTGAGGATCATTCCGCGGCGGTCCAGCTCCCGGGTCAGCCGCAGCAGCCGTTTCATCCAGGCGTCCTTGAGCGACCCGTCGGGCCGGAACGCGCTGGTCAAAGCGCCTTTCCCGGGTCCGAACTTGGCCTGGATATCGCGCTTGATCCCCTGGAACTCGTTGTTGTATCCGGCGTTTCCGGACTGCAGCGAGACGCTCACCGCCAGGACCCCGTGCTCCTTGTACGTGTCCAGCGCGGCGATCAGCCGGCTGGTGTTCGCTTCGGGGTCGAACGGGAATTCGGTCAGCCACTCGTCGTGGTACAGGCCTTGCGCGATGCGGAGGTTCATCAGACGTCCCGCCGCTTCCGGCCGGTACTGCTTTCCGGTGTAAGTCTTGGTCCACCGCCCGTCCTTGCCCCGCAGGTAAAACGACCGGGCGTCGTAGCCCTTGCCCAGCATCTTGCCGGTGGCTGTTTCGGCGGCGGAGGCGTGAGCGCAGAAGAGAAGAAAAGGAATCGGCAATAGTCTCGTCATGAGGAACTCTGTTACCTACTCGCAACCAGATGACCGGATCTGGAACGTGTCCTGAACGACGGGCGGCTTCCCGTCGCCGGGCACGCCGAAAACCTCGACCTTGATCGCATCGCCTGAAATCCGCAGCCGCGCGAAATGATGCATGGTGTTGTCGCGGAAGGCCGTCCACGCCGGCGCCGGGGTGGTCTTCCACTGCGCGAACTTGCCGTTGATGTTGCTCATCTTCCCGCCCGGGCTCACCTTCACCCACGCCGTTCCGTCCTTCGGCGGGTAGCACGTTTTGGAGGTCGAACCGGCCTGGATGTTGTCCGGCACGCCCTTCAGCGGATAGGTGCGCTCGTAGGACTGGTCGTGGCAGGTGAGCACGAATGGAATGTTGAGTTTCTCCATGAAGGGGCCCATCTGGGCGCGCAACTTCAGATCGGATGGGTGGTTGGAGCCATCGGAAAACGGCGCCACGTGCATGAACGGGATGATCCATTGATAGCCCGCTTTTTGCGCCGCGCGCACGTCCTGCTCGATCCAGGCCAGGGCAGCCTGGGGAACCTCGCTGCCCGAGGCGCCGGGCACAAGGATCGCAACGAAATGGGCGTTGGCTACGTTGAAGGAGTAATACTTGCGGTGATCGAATCCCTCGGGCGTGGGGAAGCGTGCTGCCCACGGCTCGTAGCCCTCGCCGTGGAATATCTCGTGGTTACCGTAGGTGGGCAGCATTGGGGCCTTCACGGCCACCGGCTTCATCTGGTTGAACCAGGCGTCGATCGTGTTGTCCAGCGTGCCGCAGCGCTTGTCGGTGTTGTAGTAGGCGTAGTCGCCGCCCAGCAGCACCAGCAGCGGGTCCAGCTTGGCGATCTCCTCGATCACCTGTTTGGTCCCGGTCGTCAGCCCATCCTCGCGCCCGATCATGCCCGTGTCGGCGACGAACACGACGTCGTAGCTCGCCGGGCGGCCGCGCCGTGGAGCGGTCCGCGTCGTGTAGACGTCGCTCCAAGCGCCCCCGGGTCCGCCGACCCGATACTCGTACTTCGTCGAGGGCTTCAGCCCGCGTAGCGTGGCTTCGTGCAACTGCCCGGTGGTCCCGGAGTTGCGCGGCCCGCCCTTCCCGCTCAGCCATTTCTTGGACCCGGCCGGCCGGTACTGCACATCCGACGGCGCGTCGGCGCCGGCCGTGTGCCACAGAACCGTCAGCGTGGTGGACGGCTCCTCAACCCACGCAATGTGAATCTGGTCGGGACCGGAAGCGGCCTGCCCAGCGGCGGCCGCGGCGAACAACAGGGCGATCATCAATACCCGCATTAGCGTCTCCTTAGCGCTTGTCTCTGTGATATATTACTGGTATATTAGGGTTCTGTCAATAATGAAAATATGGCAGCCCGTCCGATGAAAACGAAAACGGCGCGCCCAGCGTTTCGCTCGTCATTGACCGAAAGGGCCTACGGCGCCATCAAGGCGGAGATCGTCGCCAACCGTCTCCACCCCGGCGAACCCGTCGAGACGGACCGGTTCGCGCAGGCCCTGGGCCTCAGCCGGACTCCCGTTCGCGAAGCCGTTCTGCGGTTGCAGAGAGAGGGCTTCATCGAGGTCCGGCCGCGCATGGGCACCTTCGTCTCCCAGCTCGACCTGCGGCAGATACAGGAGATGTACCAACTGCGCCGCACGCTGGAAGGCCTGGCCGCCCGGCAGGCCGCCGACTTCGCCGATCCCCAGCGCCTGGCCGCGCTGGAGCGGGAGTTGCGGGCCTGCGGCTCGGGGTCGGATGCCGGCCTGAAGGGTATTTCCGAGTCGGGGGAGAAGCTGCACGAGTTGATCGTCGAATCGTGCGAAAACCGGCTGCTGGCCGAGATGATCCGGTCGCTGCACGACCACTTCGCCCGCTTCCGTTCGCTCTCGCTTCGCATCCCCGAGAAGGTGCTCTCCTCGCACCAGGAGCACCTGGCCATCATCGACGCCCTGAAGCGCGGCGATGGGGATGCGGCCGAGAGGCTGGTCTACCAGCATTTCGATCACGCGGCGCGGTTCCTGCTCGACAGCATCCTCGCGCGCCCGAACCGGACCGCCGGGACCCGGGTTATGATCGGTTTGGAATGAAGCGATGAAGCTGCGCGGAGGCCTTTTCGGCTGCGGAATGATCTCGGAGTTCCACCTCCGCGGGTGGCTGCGCATTCCTCAGGTCGAGATCGTCGCGCTGGGCAACCGGACCATTGCCAAAGCCGAGCAGCGCAGACAGCAGTTTGTTCCGGATGCCCACGTGTATTCGAGCCTTGAGACAATGCTCGAGCGGGAGCGGCTGGATTTCGTCGATATCCTCACCGCGCCGGCGCTGCATCGCGAGCACTGCCTGCTCGCCAGAGACGCGGGCGTTCACGTCATCTGCCAGAAGCCGCTGTGCGACACGTTGCAGGACGCCAGGGAACTCGTGCGGGAAATGGCCGAACACCCGCGGCTGTACGCGATCCACGAGAACCACCGCTACCGCCCGTGGTTTCAGGTGATTCGCGAGAAACTGCGCGCGGGCTTCTTCGGGCAGCCCAGCCTGGTGAAATTGGAGCACCTCAACGCCACGGCGCCGGCCGAAAGGTACAAGAAGGAGGTCGAGCAGGGCGTTCTGCTCGAATACGGCAGCCATCTGGTGGACATGATGCGCAGCCTGTTGGGCGAGCCGGCGAGAGTCTATGCCCGCATGCATCGCCTCGACCCGTCCGTGCGCGGTGAGAGCATCGTGCACGCCGTTTACGAGTATCCGGATACCACCGCGCTGGTCGAGGCCGGCTGGAAGCCGGCAGCCATGACCCAGGGTTCCGTGCTGGTCGTCGGCGCGGAGGGCGAGGCGTGGTACGAGGGGACTCTGACCCGCGGCCAGACCGGCCGCTTCCGCCTCTCGCGCGGCAACCAGGTCGTGCACGACGAGGCGAGATGCCCGTACGACGATTACGTCGAGAGCTTCTATGAACTGGAGCGGGAGTGCGCCGACGTCATGCTCGGCCGTCGGGCTGGCGTGACCCAGACCGCGGCCGAACAGCTCAAGACGCTGGCGTGCACGTTTGCGGCATACGAGTCCGCCGCCAGCGGAGCCGTGGTGGAGAACCGGCAGGACGTCGGGTGAGTCCGCTTCCGGCTGCCACGATTTGCCGATCCCAGGCGCTGCCCGGATCAGGAACGGCGGGAAGGATGGTCCGGGCATGGAACGCTATCGCCGAACGGGCAGGATGCCGGGCGGTAAGCGCCGTACTGGGGGGTGGGCTGCCTGGCCGCTGGCCCTCGCCAAGGGTTCAGCACCTATAGGATCGGCTTCTGCATTCTGCCGGCGGAAAATTCTGGAGCAGTGCCTGTGGAGCCAATATCCATGCTGGTTCGGGGCTCTTCCGAAAGAATCGGACTTCTGAGTCCCGTTTGGTTCCGGCTCCGCCGGGTTAGGATCGGGTTCCGGAAGCTCAGACTATCGGAACCGCCCCTGATCCCCAGAACCGTCCTTCAACCGCGGACGCTGGCACATAGCGTTTTGCAACGTGTCGCAACGCGCAATGCCAAGTCGCTGATTCTATAAGGTACGGAGTTTCCGCGGAGCACGGTGTCGGATCGCTGATCTTTAGACCAACAGCACCGAGCGGCCTTCGCCCTGCAATTCCCCAAGTCCGGCGGCAACGTATTCTCCTTGGGAATGAACGACCCGCCGCTCTTCTCACGTGAGTGGGTCATGGATCACCCGCTGCTTTGCGTCTGTGCAAACGGACTGGGAGCGGTCCCCCTGCCGCTCCAAGGCGGTGGGCAGCGTGTAGTCTGAGGTCAAGTGCGAGGAATCGGTCTGTTTCTCATAGGAGCTGAACAGGAACAGCTTGTTCTTGACGATGGGCAGGCCGACGGCGCCGCCGCCGTTCCAGGAGGTAGCCTTCGAGTGTTGCCGCGTGATGCGGTTGCTCACCGCCTTCGAGTCGGGTTTGCCGCCGAAGTAGTAGGCGCTGCCGTGGATCTGGTTGGTGCCCGATTTCATCGACATGCTGACGATGCCTCCGGCGCTGTGCCCGAACTCGGCGTCGATCGCGTTCTGTTTCACCATGTAGTCGGCGACGGCATCGACGGGCGGGTCGTACCCCAGCTTCGACGAGTTGGCCAGCGGCGAGCCGTCGATCAGGACTTCGTTCCTCCCGATGGTGCGGCCGCCGATGTCATATGCGTTCGGGGCGTAGTGGTCGAAGTTCGCGTTGCGCGCCCAGTCGCCGTTCACGGACGGATCGAGGGTCGCCAGGGTGACGGGGTTGCGGCTGATCAGGGGCAGCTCCTGGAAGAGCGCCTGCTCCACGGTCACTTATTGGTTGGTCGTATTGAACTGCACGCCCACCGGGCTAGCCTCGACCGTGACGGTCTCGACGAGGTCGGAGACCTTGAGCGTGATGTCGGCCGTGACGTCGCCGCGCTGGTGCAGCCGCACGTTCTTCTGCACGACGGTGTTGGAACTCGGCTGTTTCGCGGTGAGCGTGTACGCGCCGGGGTCGACCTGGTCGAAGGGGTAACGGCCGTTGTCCCCGCTCTGGCGGGTGACCGCGATGCCTGTCGCGTCGTTCTGGAGCGTCACTGGCACGCCGGGTACGGCGCCCCCGGTCGTGCCGACGATCATTCCCTGGACCCGGCCCGGGAGTCCTGGGCCAGGACGGGAACGGCTGCGGACAAGGCGACTAAAACGACTAAGGCCAATGCAAACCTTCTCAAGAATTTCCGGCTCTGTAGCAGGATTTGTGGGTGAGCGGTATGGGGCCACTTCGCCTCCTGAGTATGAAGAGGCTATGGTGCCGCCTCCCGTTGGTCGGCGCCGACCAGGTGTAGACCGATCACGTTTCAAACCATTCCTTAGAAGGGAAAACCGGCTCGTCGGGGGAATTCTTGAGTGAATCGGTGGGAGTAAACCCTCCTGCACCCCACGGGGGCTTCGCCCCTGCGACCCTCTGAAAACCAAAACAAGAACCTCTCTAAGAAGGAAAAACAAGAAGCATTCTGCGCCCTCCCGTTGGTCGGGGCCGAGCAAGACGCGAAAGAAGGAGACTGAACGGAACTTGCCTGAACTGGCACCGGTATGTTCTGGGCGCGGCTTCGTTGGCCGGTTCTGAGGTGATCACTGAGGGGACACCGGTCGCCAGCCAGCCGCCATCCCCGAAATGGCCTTTGGAACAGATGATCGGCGACCCCGAAATGCCAGGCCGGTTCCGCCGGGCTCCCCAATGCGGGTCTTGACATGTTAACCGTCATCGCCGCCGCTCGGATTAGCTGGAGATTCCAGGCCTGGAACTACCTGGCCTTCGCTCCGCCCTTCGCGGTGATGATGATTCTATGGCCGTTCCCCGTGTAGAGCCGAACCGTGCTGCCCTTGCTGCCCCGGCTCGTGGCGGCGTTGCTTCACCTGGTGCGCGGCCCGGTGGCGGGCCT
>Ga0315277_10007899_pt1 | contig 13726 bp, 15 predicted proteins | sample YL17G05_15_MG_FD_203695 | JGI IMG/M metagenome (GOLD analysis project Ga0315277, IMG submission 203695) | Sediment microbial communities from Yellowstone Lake, YNP, Wyoming, USA - YL17G05_15 | ecosystem: Environmental > Aquatic > Freshwater > Lake > Sediment | place: USA: Wyoming | collected...
TGGCTGGACGCAGCGAGTTCCTATGGCAATTCTACGGGGAGTGGATGGTACGATGAGGGATCCACAGCGCCACTTTCTCTGTTCCATCAACGGTTGCGATGGAGAACGTGCTGGGACTGTTTGGCGGGAAATGGATTTTCCAGGGATGGTATGAGAATGGGAACCTGGTCACGGGCTCCAGCAAGGGCACCATAGTTATGGCGCGCCCTCACTCTCTCGCTGCTCGTTGGGCGCCAGACCTCACCCTACCATTGATTTTCTTCGCTGTTCTCGCGTTAGTAGTATTGGTCGTCCTCGCTCAAAAGCGCAGAAGTTCGGGAAACATTCGAGGAATGTCGAGGGCAAATCGGCGATTGAGAAGAGCTAATCCTTTGCAGTGGTCTTCAATTAGCATTTCTTGAATCGTCATCCGCTAGTCCCATAAACTACAAATTACAGGTCTCTCTGTGGTAAGGACTGGAGTCGAGTAGAGGAAATTAGCAGGACGTAGGACATTGTGATGATCTGGAAGGGCTTACGGGCTGTACTTTTCGCGGTAGCTCTGCTTGTTTCTATGGTCATTCCTGCGGTTCACGCTGTAAGTTGTGACCTTCAGATTATCGCATCTGATTATCCATCCACCGTCGATCCAGGTCAGAGTTTCCAGGTGAAAACGCAGATGACTGTGACGTGTTCTCAATCGAAGGCCTATATCGTCGACAGAATCGATGTTGTTGAGACTGCGCCTAATGTGATTCTCTCCAGCTCCTCTGTCCCGATAGGTTACTTTGCAGATATGACGGGAGGAACAATGAACACTACGGCCGTCAGCAACGTTGTCGCTCCTCCGTTACAGGCGAACTGGACCTTACAGGTTAGGGCAACGCTATTCACGTCGGCTGGGTCGGTCGGAGGTGCAGAAGGGACTCCTTTCACTATCATGGTCGGGCATGCTCTAGCTCCAGAAAGATTGGAAACCGTTTCAATCCTAGAGAACGGGGGATTTGAGAAAGGATTAGACGGTTGGGAAGTTGAGATGAACGGGGGCTTCCTCACAGTCACCAATAGTGTCAGTCATAATGGCTCATCGGCATTGAGACTGGATATGCCGCAAGCACCTCCGCCGTCCGGTAGGATTTCCGGTGCAATGGTCGCTAGTGTCTCACAGACCATTTCTGTCGGAGACCTTCGCAGTCTACGAGTTAGGGCGTGGGTGATGGACGGCTGCTATGTGCCTTGGTTAGCTTCATGCACTTTGGGAGGAAGTGGTAGGCTTCGGGTTCAGGTTGGTGACTTCAAGGAAACATACGATCTCGGGGGTTGCAGTTCTTGGTGCCTGCTCGATCATAATGTTACCGAAGAACTGAGACCACGTTTGACTTTGGCTCAATACGCTTCAATCCTCCACTCAGATCGAGCTGTGTCGGTTACAATTTCCTTGGAGCTCTTCAATGCCGGTTCGTATTTCGTTGCGTTTTTGGATGATATTCAGGTGGACGTCTCGGTTCCTCTAGGTTCAAGAGCGTCCTTTTCACAATCGTCTCATAGTGGCGGCGTTAGCAATCAGGGCGGTACGATGACAAGTGTGAATTCGACAGCCGAGATCAGTGCTGGTTTGGCGCGCTCTACCAGGGTGGTCTTCCAGTGTCTTTCAATTTCCCATTGTAAGTATTCGTGAGCTTGTGAGCATCATAGATCTGCCACATCCATAAGCAGAGTCGCGTCGATCCAATTGCGGCGGCGATCGGAAACGAAACACCGAAGAATCCTCCAAAGACGGCTACAAAGAAGATGATCCCAGTCACTATGCCCGCAATCAAGATGAGTATTCCACGTTTGAATCTAGTGAGATACAAATGCCCAAACCCCATCAGGAAAACTCCGACGATGGCTGCAAGTGTTATTGCCTTTCTTTCGCTCTTGTACGGAAACAGCTGTGTGGGTTCAGCGGAAGCTTCCATAACAGCGCCGCAATTCTGGCAGAATCGAATATTCTGAGCTACCTCGGTTCCACAGTTGCGACATGTTTGCATGGGTGAAAGTCGCCTTTTCTCTTCTTATCTGTTTCCGAGCTCTCGCAATCTCTTGTTCAGGTGGAAATTCACCTTAATCCTAAAGACTCGGGTTGCACATGTTGTGCATAGTCTGGTTTGATGGAATTGGGGCACCTTCTTGTGAGGTGCAGGAAGTGCGGTGGGCTATATCCCTCTGGAGTCGTAATCGACAAACAGAGCTTCGAGAACCCCGGCAAGCGCATCCTCAGTGTCACAACCCGCTGTCCCCTTTGCAAAACGAGCAACATGTGCAACAAAGGGCAATTAGTGTTTCAGGGTTAGCTGCTTTCACTCAATCTAATTTGGGATAGGAAGATGGCGTCACTTCCTGCCGGGATGCGGACTGCTGACACTATTTTTCCGTTGATGCGTGTTTCTATCTGATCTTCGGGTGCCAAATGCTCGACCGCGAAGCCTGAGTCTAGTAATTCTGAGCAAGCTGACCGAGAAATGGATTGGGTCACTCGTCTGTGATAGTGGCATGGGACATACGTCCCAGATTTCAGATCAACCTTCTCTCCCCTCGTTATTCCCGACGGAATGCCGAGGAGTGCATCTAACGCATAGTTCAGAACACAGCACACCGGGTAGCCGTATTTCAGCCCAGATGAGAAGGCTTCAAGAGCTCGCAATAGACCGTGCGATGACCTCAATACCTCTCCCCGAATGCTGCAGATTCCGAATGAGTGTTCTGACAGCGAGCTTACTTTGTTGTGTAACCAGTAAAACAGAGGATAGGTTACAGTTCCGCCAGCAAAGAGCCATTTAAGACACCAGACGTTAACAGGTGAGAGCTGAGCGCCTCTCCTTCTGATCAAATGTGAAGTCGCTATCCGCGGCCCATCTATGTTCGCACGATGCCGCGCAAACCAGGGATTAGCAATTCCACCCTAGACATAGCTCTGTTCCGAACTCTTTTTCGCGAGAGGCCAAGGATACTATCAGGTAGGGTTGGGTCAAATTCTCATTAAGTGCGACATGTGCGGCGCGCTTTACCAGTCTGGGATCTTGATAGATTTCGATTTTCTGAAGAAAGAGCGACGAGACCTGCGTGATGTGAGAACAACATGTCCGTTTTGCAGACATGAAAACTTGAGCAATCGGAAAGACATGACCTATACAACCCTAATATGATATCGGACTAGCCCAGAAAATCTGTCGCTTGAACTTCAAGGCCTTAAGACTAAAAGAGCTACTGGGAAAAGACCGTCCAGAAAATTCTTGATGCTGATCCCCGAATCAGATATGTGGGCATTGATGATAGAAGTTATCGTGTTATTCACTCACAGATGCGCCAGGGGATCAGATCCTTAACTTCACCGGAGACTGAACGGAACTTTGTCTCAATGGTTCCGCTGATTATAGTCGAAGGCGCGGACAAGCTTGAGTCAGAATGCGGTTCTATGCAGGGACTGGTTATTCAATACAAGAGAATTGTCCTTACGATCCATCCCGTTGGCGAGTACATTGTTGTCCTCAGCTTCGACCCTTCCATCGAAATGCCGTTCCTCGACAAGCTCAGTGACCTAGTAAGGGGAATTATGAAATAACTGCCCGATCCAGAGGAGCCACCTCTCCGTGCATCTGGGCAATTCTAGGATCCGTGCGCAGAACTAATGAGGCCATCCAGCAGAAACATGGCTCATCTCGGCTCTTCAGTATGAGGATGACGCAGGATATCGAGTTAGGTAGGTTAAAATTGGATTTGAACGATTAATTGTTATGGTGAGTTTTGTAGTGCAAGGGAGTTTTGAAAATGAGCTCTTGAGGATATCGGCATATGGAACCCTCGCCCAATTCTGGCTCAATCTCGGGACGAAGGAGGACATGTATGAAGACGAGGCCAAGTCGTTTCTCTTATTACAGCAATCGTTGATTGACCGATACGAGAAAACATTGCGTGCCTGCCTTGATGATGAGTCGGTCAAGGAATTTCTAGATTACGTTGACAAATTCAAGGTACGGATCATTTTCAAGCAAGATGAGAAGCCAACTCCATATCTGCGCAAACCCAAGAGCTCTTCACAGAGGCGCTAGAAGAAACCCGTCAAACGTTTTCCGTCTTTCGCTTTTCCAGATCGCGTGCAGTTCCCAGTTTCTTGATGATGTCAGCAGTTTCTTCGAGCTTCTGCGTAGTCACGTTAACTTTTGCTGCTCTATCTCTCAATTCCGCTTCAGCTGAAGATGAAAGCAGTTTGTCGAATTCTCTGAGCGAAATACTTGTCCGCTGTTGTAAGTAAAGCCAAACCACTAGAATTCGTCTGCTTATTGATTGAGAAGGCACCATCAATTCCAGTAGTTCGCCGTCTGAAAGTTCTGTAAAGTCGACTGCTACGTGGCTACTCAAACTGCCCCACGATATTGCACTATCTGTTTCGACTTTGCTTAAATCGGTTTGCTGTGTTCCTTCTTCACGAGTAACCTAACGTGCAGTCGATTTGTGGACAACGTAGCAATAGCCACTTGAGCGAAATTCTCCCACTTCTGCTTAGCACAATGGAGGTGGACAATAACCTCCAGTAAACCTCGAAAAGAGCTGGGCGAGAAGCCGCCAGAGGAAGAGACCAAACTCTGTGAAAAGCACAACCGCTCCAAGAGCTATCACAAGGCAGAGCGGGGCAATCAGCCAAAGTTTGTTCGTCAGCGATGAACCTCCTCCATTCTCGTAAGGACAAAGGCTCCAGCGACAGCACCTAACATGACAAGCTTATGATCGTCAAAGAAATATTAACCGAGCTTGGCACATAATCGTCGAGCCAGAGTTCTTTCTATGGTTTTGCCGCTCTTGCCGAAGGTGCGTTCTAGGATGAGGAGGAAGTCTCCGAGGCGTTTTGGTATATCCTCTCTCCCGATGTAGTAGTTTCTTTCCATGTGATCATAGAATACTTCACGTACTTGCTTCCCGAGCAGATCGTCAAGCACATCGTCAAGTGATTCTAGGAGTAGACGGTCGGTGTCCCTCTTGTCACTGGTTACACCTTTGGACATGATAAGTTGCAGCAATGACGGGGGATCATCAAATTGATTTACCAAGCTATGGATCCTCCGAAGTCCATGAGTTTTGGTATGGTGCGGCTACCCGAACCTTGTAACCGTGACTCCTCCTTTTTCATAGACCAGTTGGTTGCTGAAGACGCCTCGGACGCTTGCAATATCCTTGGGATCGTGAGCGGAAGGATTTAGCAAGAAGACCGCGGTGATTCTGGGTTCGTCCAAGGTTTCAATTGCTGATTGAACGAACTTGTACATGCCTTTGTATGAGCCGTTGGCGGAGTTGTCGCTGAGCGCAAGATCTGTGAGGCTGTCAATGACCATGCTGAGAGGTCCTTCGGAATTCTCCTTTAGGATCGGTAAGAGCTCTCGCGCTCGCTCTAAATCGATGAATTTGATTCCCTGGTCGCCGTCAAGGGCTTGGCGAATGCTGCTACCCTTCTGCGTTATTATGATAACCGATTCTCCGAGAAATGCGCACTCTAACGCGAAGTTTCTTACGAATCTCTCGTAGTCAGTGCGTGGTTCATACTCCAAGAGAATCTTCTTGCCTAGGAGCTTGTTGTGCTCAATTCCCAGTTGCTTTGAGAACTTCAATCCCTTAGCTTCATTCAGGCATCGTTTGACTTCGGTGAGGAGCCCAATGTTGTTGAAGGGTTTTGTGAGGTGCGCGCTGGCGCCCGCTTCGGCTGTGAGTTTCTTATCAACGTCCCTGCCAAGTGCGCTGAAAACGACCACTGGAGTGTTTCTTGTTCTTGGCTGGTTTTTCAGCTGTCTGCAGGTCTCTAGTCCACTCTTGCCTGGCATCATCAGGTCGAGTATGACGAGGTCTGGGACTTCGATTTCCGCAAGACTGAGGGCCTCATCTCCGGTCAGTGCCGGGACAACCTGGTATCCTTCCGCTTCCAAAACCAACTTGAGTAGGCTGATAATGTCGGATTCGTCGTCGACGATCAGAATCTTATCCATGGACTTTAATCCACTCCTCTTTAGGTTTCGGTAAAGTGAACGCGAAAGTTGCCCCCTGCCCCTTGCCGAGTGAAGTGACCCAGATCTTGCCCCCTTGGGCTTCGATCAGTTTCTTCGTTAAGCTGAGGCCGAGACCTGTGCCTTTGAAGTAAGTTGGCTTCTCGATTACTGCAAAGGGATCGAAGACGCGGTCGAGATCCTTCTTGTCGATACCGATTCCGTTGTCGGTTAGGTGGACAGTTGCAGAGGTGCGGTCCTCTTCCACCCCGATGATTATGTTTCCGCCATTTGGAGTGAATTTGTTTGCGTTGCTGAGTAAGTTCATGATGACCTCGTTGAGCCTGAGTCGATCTCCAACTACGAGCAAGGGTTTGTTGGTGACTTCTAGTTTGATTTCTTGTTTCTTCCCTCGAAGTAAGGGTTGAATTTCCTCGATGCATTGTGTGAGTGTTTCTTGAAGGCTGAGTTTCTCAAGTCTGATTTCCAGTTTGCCACTCTCCACGTCTTGTATGTTGAGCAAGTCGTTGGTTAACTCAAGTAGCCTGTCAGTATTGCGTCTGACAACTTCGATCTGTGATTTGATGGGGCTCGGGAGAGTGGGTTCTTTTGCCATAATGTGGTCCACGTAGCCCTTGATGGAGACCAGCGGTGTTCTGAGTTCGTGGGTTACGGCGACAATGAAATTATCTCTCATGCTCTGAAGTTTCTTATGTTCGGCAATGTCACGCATGATCGCGTCGATTCCATGCGTCTCCACACAGACACCGTCCACGTAGTCGATTGTCCCATCCTCGTTCAGTGTGGCTCTTGGATATTCCCGCACCCAAACCGTGCGCTCATCCTTTCTGCGTAGTTCAAACTCCGCAAACACCGGAGCCTTCCGAAGTTTCTCGAGGTATACTTGGCGGTCAGACTTGTTTGTATAAATCTCGTTTAGGTTGACATTCTGAAGTTCTGCGGGTTGTTCGTAGCCTAGTGTCTCGGCGAATTGGCGATTGCACTGGAGGATTTTTCCGTCGGGTGTGATTCGGTAGATCCCGACTGGGAGGTTGTTCAATAGGGACGTAAACTTGTCGATCGTTTTCTTCATCTGGTTGATCTGGGATTCTTGGGCGAGCGAGTTCTTTCCTAGTGCCACGACTGCTAATGCGAGGGCTATGAGCGTGGCGATTCTGAGGTTGAGTTCGTTGCTGGGAACTCTGAAGATTAGCCAATCGAAGAAAGACTGGTCGGGAATGAGGAGGGTGTCTAAGATGGCGGTTAGTACCCAAAACAAGATGCCCAGAGTGAAGAGTGTGAGCGTGCTTTTCTTTCTCATTCCTTAGGTTCACCTTACCATATCTTTCCGAGCTGGGCCCAGACTGTTGTTGCTCACTGTAGTGGTTACAGTGAATGTAATTGATTCTGTTACCCGAACAGCCGCTGTGGAGTGACAACATGGACTATAGTTAGATGCAGTTGTTGTAAGAGCTGTAGATTGGACATTGGGAAAAGTCAGAACCATCCAGCTTAGAGATGAAACGAAACACAGGCTCGACAGACTCGGGAGAAAAGGCGACACTTACGACGACATAATCCGCAAACTCATAAACAGCTACACTAGGAACTCCGATTCGTTACGAGCGACTGGGAATCAGTAAAGCGAATCGGAGCAACCATGTTCGGCACTTGGGACTCAGACGCTCGTGCATCAAACAGAATCAAGATATTACGATATTACGAAATTCGCACCAAAGTTTAGTTATTTGACCTTGAGTATGTGCCATATGTTGTAGACGAGCTTACGAGTTTGGTGGGATTGGGGCAGCTCCTCGTTAAGTGCCAATTGTGCGGGGCATTATACCCTTCTGGAATCATAGTGGATTTTGAAGCGATCGAGAAGCATCTAGACCGCCCCGGAGACGTTACAACAACCTGTCCGTTTTGTGAGCATCAGAACGTGAGTAGCCCAAGAAACATGACGTTTACGATGATGGTTTGACAGTAGTGTCCGCGGAGATTTCTGACCCGTTTGCAGCTTGAAATCTGATTTGACGCCGCAAACCACCCATTTATTTTCCTGTCCCAGTTTGCGTTGCTCGCCTCTGTAGTTCTTTTTCTGCGAGGGTGGATATTAGGAGGTCAAATTCAACTAGCGATTTGTTGGTATTCCCCCTCAAGTAAAGCCACATCACAAGTACGCGTCTGTTCATCGTTCCTGAGGGCACTGCAAGCTCCATTAGTTCGCCTTCAGAAATGGTAGAAAGGTCGACAGTCTCGGGCGCCATCAACACCACATCGTCAATTCAGTATTGTGGACTGTCTTCCCCACCCACCACGCTATTCAATACGGGTGAGTTAGAAACGAGGTTTCTCCTTGTCTTTAGGTAATTTGCAGCCGTATTGGACCAAGGGCTCAAGATTGACTATGCTTGAATGTTGGAGATGACACAACTATTGGTATGGTCCTGCCGAGCAGGTGCGTGTAAATCAGCCTTCTAGGTCGGTCGACCATTCCAGCGTGAAACAAACATTTTCCTACCACTGCCTACGCCTTAGACTCCAAAGGACAATTGTTCCGAACCGGTGCGAAAGAGGCCTGTATGATTGACCTTTTTGTTGGATAGCCTGAGTGTTGAAGTCATGAGATACGACCTAATGGTATTGATGATTGTCGGTTTGGGCATAGCCGTTGCCATAGTGTTAATCCTGTATGAGATCACTCGGTTCGGACGGAGAAAAGAGATCAATCCAGATTGGTCCGTGGACTAGAAATCAATGCAACATGCTTTGCTCTAGGTGCCATGAGTTTCCTGACCCCGACCAAAACTACATATCCCATCAATGCCGAGAAAGCTGAGCTGAGAATAATCCATTCCCAAGGGTCCAGGATCCGGAAGAGAATTAGCAGAAGCATGAGAGCAGCCACTCGCGTAATTGCAAAGCCGGTCGATCCGAACTTCTCCAAGATATGGCGCAGTATGGGATTGACCTCAGGAAACCCCCTACTCAGTCCTCGTCTTGTCAATATCGTATCGGCTAGGATCAAACCCATCGATAAAAGAAGAAGCACCGTAGATCCCGACAAACCCTGTCTCCTGCAAATACGGTTAGTTTGAACGTCGCGCTTCTTGGAAAGCTGCGAATTTCACATTTTACATAGCGGTCCCGTTACCGCGAAATCAGCTCACTGATTGGCTTTTCCGCTCGGATAGCAAGGAGTCGTATTCTTTCGTATCGGATTTGGCTTGTTCGATGAGCTCCCTTGCGATCCTCGCCCTTGCTGCTTCCAAATAGTCGAAGAACTCGAACCCCGGAATCTTAGCGAATTCCCATTTCAACTTTTTAAAAAGCTTCTTTATGATGGCGTTACCTATTGTCTTACTCCCTTTTCCAAAGGTTTGATCTAAGAGCTCAAAGAACTTGTGAAGATTCTTAGGCAGGTTCTCTCTGTTAAAGGAGTAATTTCTCTCTATGTAGTCATAGATGGCTTCTCTGGTTTTTCTCCCCAAGAGATCTGTTAGGACTTCATCTATAGACTCGACTAGGAGGCTATCGAGGGTACTTGGTAAAGCGTACCCGTCTTCGAAGGTGGATGTTGGGAGAGGATGATTCAACGGTTTTTCCCGTTGTTCCAACGGTATTACCGGTGGACGGGGTATTTTGTGGAGATATAAGGTCAGGAAGAATCGCTTGGTCGCCTTGATACGAACGCTAAAATCGGTGGTGAGGGCGGTCGCGATTTAAGCGGGGATGTGTCCACATGACTGACGGTACGTCAATCCACACGTCTTATGTGGCGCTCATTCGTGACAGAAATATGGGTCCAATGGAGAGCAAACCCTTAGCGAGGGTGGAGATAAAGTTCGTAGCTAGTGCCGGGTAGAAAGAAAGGTCACGCGAATCAATATCCAAGAGAGGCAATTGGCGACTCAGTCGTCGCTAGGAAATAGGCGGTGAACGTGTCAGCTCTTGAAGTAAGTGCTGGATTAAGAGTTCCGTCCATGTCTTAGACGCGAACTTTAGATATGACCATATCCAACGCGAGTGCAACGGAGATATCACGCTAACTTGCGATACCGATTTATACTCTGGAGCGGTCTGTGATCATTGTCTGAATTGGTTGACCAAGCGGTTCTTCGCTACGTTCAGGACCTGCCGATTTCGGCTCATGCTCTGTTTCCGTTTGATGATCGTGATTCAAGAAACCAAGTTTTCTTAGCGTATGCCCGTGGGGCTATCCTCCGTGACGAAGCGCTTACGCGTCTCTCGGATGATGGACACATTATCTTTCCGGGTTTCACAATGAGGTTTCAGTAACCCATGGGTGACTCTGTCCCCAAGGAGATAGTTTGGGATAAGGCGAAGGGTGAGCTTCGTATTCTCGGTCAACGTCACACAGCTTTAGATGCGCAGGCGCTTTGCGACCACCTCGACTCCTTAGTTGGTCCAACCGTGGCCGAGGTCATAATGGATAACCACGAACGCCGGTTGGGTAAGGAAGATGCGGATAGATTCCGGCGTGAGAGACGGCAAGCCTCGGTTCGAGAGATCATCGACGTGATAATTGAAACCGACCTGATGTCGGGTGCTGGGGTGACAAAGGTAACGATTCCGGAAGGCGCGATGTACGAAGGCGCCATTTTGGTGGAGATCCATAATCCATGCGTAAGAGCCGCAAGCGGAGCCGCAAAGGCATTTCTGTTCTCCTATTGGTGTGGAGCCCTGTCCTCCCTTCTCGACAACGAGTTCGAGGCAAAGGATGTTTCATATAACGAAACGGAGAACTTGTTAACTGCTAGAATCGTTAGGAGGGCTGGAAAGTAGTTGGATGCTGAAGCAACTGTTGTGACAGCTCAGGAAGTGTTTAGCATCGACGAGAAGATTAGGTGGGTTGCAATAACCTCGAGAAGCGGGCATGTAATCCTAAACGAAATGCGTCCAGGCGTAAGGTCATATTCTCCCACAAAAGCAGATGAGGAATTCGCCGAGCTAGGTCCCCTCACCTTGCTTGGAGTCGCCGAAAAGTACTCTGAATATTTGAGCGGCGTAGAATGGATTACCGTCCACTTCGGCCTTGCAATCTGCGTATACTCGCGTCTTGGTTCCCAAGTGATATCAGTCTCAATTGAAAAGGACAGGGACGCGCTCGACAGGTTTCAGGCCTGGCTAGAAAGAAAACGCCACGAGCTCCATTAAGCGTTCACATGGTTTATTGCGTTTGGTTTCGGAGTCCTCGGATTACTGGTCTGGCTTGTACCGACCAGTATTCCGTAGGCTCTTGATTCGGCTATGGGTTGGTCTAGTAGTGCGCACACACACGAAAAGAACCTCAGTTAGTTATGGTTCAGAAACCAAGCTTTAATACGCGAATCTTTCAGGACCTTTCAATGCTGAATTCTATTTCGGGTTCTGTTAGCTTTGAATTTTGAAGAAGCAGAAAGTAGGGCGCAGGACTACGTTAAGAAGAGACTGGAACCTATTTCGACGGAAACATTAAGCGTCCGATATGACAAAAAATTGGAAGAATTCGTGGTTACATTTAGAGTCACAGACAAGCAGGGAGCCAAACGACAAGTCCGAGTCAAATATGATAAGGAAGGCACGCAGACAGGATATGAGTTAAAAATAGACAAGAGAGACCGTTATTAGAACTTCCGCACCAAGATCCGTTATGGTGTGGTGACGGTTCGTTTGGTAAGCTGCTGGGCACTGCGCGGATTGTAGACGGCCCTCCTGGTTATGTCATCTGAGTTGATGCCGTGTGTTCGGGCGTATTCTTCGCAAGCGTATGCAATTAGTATGTCATCGTAACCTAATCCACAATTGCAAAAGTACATTGTCCTGCCGTTGTGTGTCTCTTCTCTTACCAAACTCGGAGACAGCCGCGTAATTCGGTGAACGTTTACGTATGTAAGCGTTTGCATGTGCGTATCCAGCGTTTAGAAGTTGTAGTTCAAATCTACTTTGATCTGATTTGATCTCGGAGGTTGCCGTGGATTTGTAACCTGTTCTCTTCGACCGATTGTGCGCCAATTGATGATGAAGATCTTCTGCGTGAGGTTTCGAAAGTTAAGTTGAGAATCTGTTGTTTGTGGTAATTTGAAACATGCACAGCTTGGGTTGAGGATATGTCACTATGCAGAAATATGAACTGATGAACATTGGGCGGCGGTGGCAATTTTGAAACCTGATGATGTTCTTGCGGTTCACTCCGGAATCAGGTGGGCGGGATTGGCGACGAGGAAGGGAAAAGTCGTTTTCGCACAAATGAGGGAGGGCGTGACAAGTCTAACTCCCAATACTAACGACTTAAGCACCCTTGAGATTCGAACTCAGTACATTCTCGAAGCTGCAGAACTAGAAAGCAAATGGAGTTGAACATTAGACCACATCACGTTCTGCTTTGAGAAGTATGTGGAGATCATTGTTCCGCTCAAGAACAGTTACGTGGCGATCACCGTAGAGAAAGACGTGCCTCCTGAATCTTATCCAAAAATATCAAAAACCATCCGAGAACTAGAATAGCTAACCAATCGTTCTTCGTGTAGCTCACGCATTGTTGAGCGCGCAGTTCGTAGGCCGGAACGTCGGGACGTTTGTCCCGATTCCTGCTTACCACGATCTAGGTTGCTTCCAATTGTCGGACCAGGTTGATTCTTCTGGGTCTTTGTGAGATTGCATTGTGATTCTTCACTCCTAGTCGTAGTATGGTTTCGGGGGAGATTCTAGGTGTTGTGTGACGCGTGTTACCGAGTTCAGGTTACTCGGAAGGGTTTAGACATTGCAAGATCCTTCGATGCCATTTGCGTATGCGGATAAATCCAGCGCCACACCATCATCCTTCACAATCCATGACCGTACCACTTTCTGATTTGCTGGTTCAATCTGTGGACGAGGTGGTAGCGGACGTTCTAGGCCATGGCGTCCGAACGGCGTTCTATGAAAGTCTTCAAAGACAGAGAGGTCTGAGTAGGGAGGCTGTTCCCAGGCACCTCGACGAGTTCCAGCAGTTCCTTAACGAGACCTTCGGGAAGGGTGGACAAACCCTGACAAGGTGCATTATGAAGAGATTCTCTGAAAAGTTAGGTTGGAGTTTCGGCGACATGCAACACCAGGATCTTAGCGACTACTTCACACTGGCAAGGCGCGTCACGAAGTCGACGAACGAGATTATTATGACGGCCTAATAGTCGCGGATTCATGCGCTTAGGTTTGGCCTTCTCACAAATTCCGCGGAATCATGGTGTACGTGTAAGGAGAACGACGATGGAATGGGGTAACGCTTTAGGGGGCGCTGTTTGAATAGGAGTCTAAGAAATAGGAATCCTATGCATGCCGTAACAGTCACTAGAAGAGGATAGACGACTATCCCTATTGAGTTCAGAAGGAAGTACGGGATCGAGGAGGGTGCGACTTTGGAAATCGAGGATACGGGACGAGGGCTCCTGATTAGGAAGGCACTGTCTACTCTCGACTTCATAGGAACTGGTGGGACTTCGCAGAAAGAGATCTTTGCGCGTTTGGACAAAATGAGAAGGGACGATGAGCGGTAGAAAACGCGTCGTTTACGATACGCGATTCATCGCCGCAATTTACTATCCGAAAGATGACGAGGAAGCCGCTTCGTTGTGGAAGAAATATAACGTGCCGATGGCAGACGCCATGATAGCTGCGACTGCATTCCATCTTAGGGCTGACTGTGTCAGCAACGACGAGCACTTTTCGAGGATGAAGGGGCTCCGCCTTCGGTG
>Ga0315277_10007900_pt1 | contig 13725 bp, 14 predicted proteins | sample YL17G05_15_MG_FD_203695 | JGI IMG/M metagenome (GOLD analysis project Ga0315277, IMG submission 203695) | Sediment microbial communities from Yellowstone Lake, YNP, Wyoming, USA - YL17G05_15 | ecosystem: Environmental > Aquatic > Freshwater > Lake > Sediment | place: USA: Wyoming | collected...
CGCTCAGATGAGACCCGCCAACTTCATGCCTATGACCAGTCTTCTCTTCTGCCCGGCAGGCAGTTCGAGAAGCGGCGGGCGCACATAGCCGGCGTCGAACCCGCGCAGCCGGAGCGCCTCTTTGTAGTACGCGGCGCTACGCCCGTACTGCATCACGCCGCAGACTTCGCTAAGCCTCGTTTGCGCCAACCAAGCCCTCTTGAGATCGCCCTTCTTCACGTTGTCAAAGATAGCCAGGAACAGTTCCGGCGCGACGTTGGCCGTACTGCTCACGGAGCCTTTGGCCCCGGCCAGATAGGCCTGGTATGTATATTCATCGACGCCATTGATCACGCTGACGTGCTGGGGCGCTCCTGCGAGGATGCGGTTGAGCGCCGTGATGTCGCCGCCGCTGTCTTTCACCCCGACGATGTTCTCAAACTCCTCAAACAGACGCAGGACCAGGTTCGGCTTCAAGACGTTCTTCACGCATCCCGGAATATTGTACAAGAGGATGGGAAAGCTTGGGACCGCCTTGGCCACTGCTCTGTAGTGCGCATACAACGCCGCGTCGTCATGCGTGTAGAATCCTGGCGCCACGACGCCCGCGGCGCAAGCGCCCACGTCCCGCGCGTGCCGGGTCAGTTCGACGGTGGTGGCGGTGTCGAATGCGCCGGTATGCGCGATGACCTTCAGTTGCTTTGCCACCGCCTTCACGAGTTCCTCGACCAGCTTCTTCCGTTCTTCGACGGTCATCAGCGGCCCTTCGCCCGTGGTGCCGCAGGGAAAGATGCCATGCGCCTTCTGGCCGGCCAGCCGGTCGGCCAGTGCGCATGCTTTGTCGTAGTCGACGTGCTTGCCGTTTCTCGTGAACGGGGTCAACAACGCCGGGATTACACCTTGTAAACTGAACTTCATCACAAACACCTCCCGCGCTCAGAACGCGATTTGAAGACATATAGAATATCGCTATCGACGCTGGAAATAGTACCGCACTTTCACGCTGGATACAAAAAGAGCGTTTCCTACCGGGACGGTGAGCCTGTTATGCTTGAGACATGACGCATCTGCACCGGTTCTACGTTCCCCCGGAAACCGTCGGGGATTCGGAGATCGCGCTGCCCGTTGACGAAGCGCACCATGCGTTGCATGTCGTTCGCGTACGCGTGGGCGACCCCGTGGGGCTGTTCGACGGTTGCGGGTGCGAGGTCCGAGGCGTCGTTGTCCGTACCACGCGACACGAGGTGTACGTTGCCCCCGAGGAGACGCGTCGCCATGCTGCACCGCGCACCCGGCTGTTTCTATTGCAGGCGTATCTCAATCGGGAAAGAAGCGTCGAAGACCTGATTCGACGTGGTACGGAATTGGGCGTGACCGCGTTCCGTTTCTTCTCGGGGGAGCATTCGGAAAGGGCACCGCGCCTGAATGATAAATGGCGGCGGACGGCCATCGAAACCTGTAAGCAGTGCGGCCGCGCGTGGCTTCCCGAATTCGAGGCCGTTGCGGACTTGCGCGCGGCTCTTGATGGCCCGTTTGACGCGCTTCTCGTCGCCACGAGCGAGGCGCCGCCCGTCCCGTTGCGGCAGGCACTCGACAGGAAGCCCAACGCTGTGGGGCTGCTCGTGGGGCCTGAAGGGGGTTTCTCGACTGGAGAGCTCGATCTTGCACGAAAACACGGTGCGGTCCCGGTCTCGCTCGGACCTGCAACCTATCGCTCGGAGACCGCGGCCTCGCTGGCCGCCGCGCTCATCCTCTATGAACTAGGGGAACTGGGCGCGCGGTAGCGGCGGCGCCTTCCGACGTAGCGCCTCGGGGGGCAACACCGGTGTTGCGTTGCAGAAGACGTTTTCGATAAGCTCACCGCAGAAAAGAGTAAGGAGAGAGTCCATGGCTACGGTGCGTTCCGAGGATGACGTTCGGAATGACACCATAGCGGCGCGGAAGCCTTGCGCGCGCCTAGAGGATTGCCTGTTCTGCAAGATTGCCGCGGGCGAAATCCCGTCCACGGCCGTCTTCTCGGACGACGAATTCTATGCCTTCCGGGACATCCATCCCGCGGCCCCCACCCATATAGTCCTTATCCCGAGGAAACACATTCCGCGTGTGTCGGACGCTACATCGGAGGACGCCGGACTCCTGGGGCGGATGATGCTCAGGGCGAACGAAATCGCTCGCCGGGAAGGAGTGGCGGAAAACGGGTTCCGGTGCGTCATCAACTGCAACGCTTGGGCCGGACAGGAGGTATTTCATCTCCATATGCATCTTCTTGGTGGACGGAAGTTCGCGTGGCCGCCGGGCTGAGCCTGAGCCTGCTGTGGGGCGTCTTGCGAGCCGGGACCGCGGAGCGAAAGAACGGTATGATCTCAATTGACACGTCGACCCAGTTGTGCGCGGTGATCGGCAATCCCGTCGAACACTCGCTCTCGCCCTTGATGCACAACGCGGCATTCCGGGCCGCCGGCCTGAACTATGTTTACGTCGCATTTCGCGTCGAGGACCTCGCAGGATGTGTGGCGGGAATGCGCGCATTGTCGGGCTTCCGGGGGATGAGCGTAACCATCCCGCACAAGATCGCGATAATGGTCCATTTGGACGCGATCGACCCGATGGCCGTCAACGTGGGCAGCGTCAACACAGTCACCCATGAGGGGAACAAGCTGATCGGGTCGACTACGGACGGGCCGGGCGCGTTGCGTGCATTCGACGATGCGGAGGTTCGGCTGCGAGACGAGCGGGTGCTTTTCGTCGGGTCAGGCGGTGCGGTGCGGGCCGTTGCCTTCGCGGTCGCCATGAAGAGCGGGGCCGCGCGCATCACGGTGTTGGGACGCACTGCGTCAAGGGTGGCAAGACTGGTCGACGACTTGTGCGCGAAGACGGACACGGACGTCTCCGGCGGCAGCCTGCCGGAGGGTCTGGCGGACGCAATGGCCTCGCACGACATCGTAATCCAAGGCACACCGATCGGCATGTATCCAGACAGGATGGATGAGACGCCGATTCCGGCTGAGTTTCTGAGACCGGACCATGTGGTCTTCGACATGGTATACCGCCCCTTCAAGACGCGGCTCCTGCGCGAGGCGGAGGCCGCGGGTTGCCATACCATTGTGGGCGCCGACATGTTGGTGAACCAGGCCGTCGTTCAGTTCGAAACGTGGACCGGCGTTCCCGCGCCGCGAGAGACCATGCGAAAAGCCCTTGTGAACGCACTGCGCCAGGGTGAAGAGGAAGATTGAGCCGGTCTGCGCTGGAGTTCGAGTTCTCAGACGGGGTTTTGTGTGTGCCGGCCGCGCGTGTGCTACAATCGAGCCATTGAAGTCCCAGAGGGGACCCGCACAGCACGAGGATCATCGCCCATGAACCTGACCCAGTTCATTTCAAAAAGCTGCATTGTCCCGGAACTGACCGCCACGAACAAGTTGGACGCCCTGAAAGAACTCACCCACCTCCTTTTCGAGAAGAAGCGAATGAAAGGCGCCGAGCCCGCGCTGGACCAGATTCTGGCGCGCGAAGTCAACGAGAGTACGGGCATCGGCAGGCACATCGCCATTCCTCATGCGCGCGTCTCCGGGATCAAGACGCTGGCTTGCGCGGTCGGGCGCGCGCCGGACGGGTTGGATTTCATGGCGTTGGACAAGACACCCGTCCATCTCATTTTCCTCATATGCTATCCGCCCGCACAACAGACCACGTACCTCAACTTCGTGGCGACGGTCACGCGGTTGCTCCGCAACCCGGAACACTACCGCGCCATGCTTGCGGCAGAAGCCGCGAATGAGATGTACGCCCTGATCGAGAAGGTATCCGAAGGATTCACCGCAGCACACGTCGAACACGTGCGCCAACTGCGAACCGACCCCGCTATCCGGAACATGCCGGACGCGCACGCCGACCTCATCCTGCTGGCCCGGCTGCAGTTATATGAAGAAATGCTGGGGACGGCGCACACCGGAAAGAAGCAAATCCAGCAGCGCATCGACGGCATCCGGAACTTGGTGGAACTGCGCATCCTTAAACACTACGATCGCCTGATGAAGACCCGGTCTTCGGCGGTGGTTTCCGTCGAGGGCGACACCTGCCAAGGCTGTTTCGTCAAGCTGCCGTCCAAGTTCGCCCAGCAGGTCAGGCAGGACACAAATCACATTCACACCTGCCCCAATTGCAACCGGTATATCTACATCGTGTGACGCTCGCGCACTTCCCCTGAAACCGTGTCGGCGCACCATATCCGTAATCTGCGTAATCTGGGGACAGACTACGAAATAGCCCCTGCGATGGTATCGGTCCCCAAGTCTTTCGGGACGAATCCCGAATCTAATTCGTAGTCTGTCCCTGAATCAGGTGAATTTGGGTAACAAAACAGAAGCCGGATAGCCGTTCTCCATGCACGGTCGTCCGCTCGATTGCCGTTGGGTCAACTATTCGACGGTCACGCTCTTGGCCAGATTCCGGGGCTGGTCCACGTCGCAACCGCGATTCGCGGCGATGTAATAGGCGAGTAGTTGCAGGGGCACGGCCACAAGGATCGGGCTGAAGGGCTCGTAGCAATCGGGCACCCAGAGGACGTCATCGCTATGGGCTTTGATGCCCTGGTCGCCCACCGTGGCCACGTTGAGGCAGATACCTTTGCGCGCGCGGATTTCCTGGATGTTCGACACCATCTTGTCGTAGGTGTCCCCCTTGACGGCTATCGAAACGACGGGGAGCTTTTCGGTGACCAGGGCGATGGGGCCGTGTTTCATCTCCCCCGCTCCATAGCCTTCCGCATGGATATAGCTGATCTCCTTGAGCTTGAGCGCGCCCTCGAGGGCGCTCGGATAGTTGTAGCTGCGTCCAAGATATAGCGCGTTGTAGGTTTCGAGATACTTGGGATCGCGTGCGCACCGCATGATGTTCTCCTGGTTGTCAAGGACCCACTGGACCTTGTCGGGGATGGCGCGCAACTCGGCGATCATCTGCTTGGCCTGCTGCTTTGTGGCCGTGCCCCGCGTTTCGCCGAGCCAGATGGTAAACAGGGAGAAGCACGTTACTTGGGACGTATAGGCCTTGGTCGAGGCAACGCCAATCTCGGGGCCGGCCTGCTGGTAGATGACGCCGTGCGATTCCCGGGCCACGCTCGAACCGACCACGTTCACGATGGACGCCACTTGGGCGCCCCTGCTCTTGGCGATGCGAATGGCCTCGAGGGTATCGGCGGTCTCGCCGGACTGCGAGACGGGGATCATGATGGTGTTCTCCGGAACAATGGGGTCCCGGTAGCGGTATTCCGAGGCAATGTCGAGTTCCACCGGGACGCGGGCAAACTTCTCGATAAGATACTTGCCGACCATGCCTGCGTGCCATGCCGTGCCGCACGCCACGATGTGAATATGTTTGCAGGCCTTCAATTCCTTCTCCGAGATGTTCATGTCGCCCAGCTTCACGGCGTCGGAGCCTTCTTCCACGCGCCCGCGCAGGGTATTGCGGATGACGTCCGGCTGCTGGTTGATCTCCTTCAGCATGAAATGGGGGTAGCCTTCCTTCTCTGCGGCCGCATCGTCCCAGTCCACGTACTTCACTTCGAGGCTGACGGGGTTGCCGTGCACGTCCTCAATCTTGTAGCCGTCACGCCGAATCTCGCACACTTGGCCGTTCTCAATGTACAGTACATTGCGCGTGAACTTCATGATAGCGGGCACGTCGGACGCGATGAAGGCCTCTCCTTCGCCGAGACCCACGATAAGCGGGCTCCCGTGACGCGCGGCCACCATGAGGTCCGGGTGGTGTTTGCACACGACGCCGATGGCGTACGCGCCTTCGACGTCCTGCAACGCGCGCTTGACTGCGGCAAACAGGTCGCCCTTGTAGTACTTGCGAACGAGGTGGGCAATGGTTTCGGTATCGGTCTGGCTGCGGAACTGAACGCCTTCGGCCTGCAAATCCGCGCGCAGTTCCTGGTAGTTCTCGATGATCCCGTTGTGGACGACCGCGATCTCCATGGGGCCGTCAAAGTGGGGATGCGAGTTGACCTCACTTGGCGCGCCGTGGGTCGCCCATCGCGTATGGCCGATGCCCAGGGGACCGGCGAGGTCCGACTTCGCAAGCTTCTCGTCGATGACTTTCAGCTTGCCGAGACTCTTGATGCATTCGAGTTTGCCGCGTCGAACGACGGCGATGCCGGCGGAGTCATACCCCCGGTACTCGAGACGGTGCAGGCCGGCCATGATGATCTCGACGGCGTTCTTTTCACCGATGTAACCCACGATTCCACACATAGACGTCCCACTCCTTCGTTCGTTCGTTTGGCTTTTCTTTAGGCCGCGTTGTTACTACATGGCATATTTCAGCGCCAGGAACCCTCCGATGAGGAGTACCGCAAAAACGACCGTCACCAAGTTGAACCGGCGATCAATGAAGTCACGCACCGGTTCGCCGAACCAGAACAGCAGACCCGCCACTAGAAAGAACCGGGCGGAACGGCCCACAACCGACGCTATCAGAAACAGCGGGAAATGGACGCCGAACACGCCTGCCGTAATGGTGATGACCTTGTACGGAATCGGTGTAAAGGCCGCCAAAAAGACAATCCAGAAATTGTATTGTTCGTAGAGCGCCCGCACGGTTTCAAAGGTCTCGTGCGAAAAACCCGGAACGTAGCCAAAGAAAAACTGGTCAACCGCCGCCCATACGCCCCAGCCGATACCGTATCCGGCCACCCCTCCTACAACCGACGCCAACGTGCAAATGCCGGCGAAGTAGAGCCACTTCATGCGATCGCCGAGGCAAAGGGCGATAAGCAACACATCGGGCGGGATTGGGAAGAAGCTCGATTCGGCAAATGCCAAAACCGCCAGCGCCCATGCGCCATAGGGCGAGTTCGCCCAACTCAACACCCAATCGTATAGTCGCCTCAGCCACTTCATGTTCTCGGTTCCGCACCCTCGCTCAATAGCCACGATTTGACCAGGTCCAACGCGGCATGATTCGTGATGTCCCGTTGCAGCGGCGTCACGCTGATTCGGTTATTGTCAATGGCTTCGAAATCCGTTCCAGGCTCCGAAAAATGGCTCGGGTCCGCGCCGCCGATCCAATAGTAGGTGCGCCCGCGCGGGTCCACCCGACTGATGATCTCGTCTTGATAGTTTCGGCGGCCCATCCTGGTGAAGGAAACGCCGGCGATGGCGTCATAGGGGCCGTCGGGGACATTCACGTTGAGGACCGTGTCCGCCGGAAGCCCCCGCGCCAGAATGTACTTTGCCAGAGTGACGGCAAACCGCGCGGCCGATTGAGGGTGCTTAGGCTCCATGCTCACGAGAGAAATCGCAAAGGACGGGATGCCGAGCAGCATGCCTTCATACGCGCCGGCCACCGTTCCCGAGTACGTCACGTCATCGCCGAGATTGGGTCCGGGGTTGATTCCCGAAACGACCAGCTTCGGCCGCGAAGGCAGCAGGCTGCGCACGGCCAGCATTACACAGTCCGTAGGGGTGCCGTCCACCATGAACCAACGCTCCTTGACTCGGGTGACGCGCAACGGCCGATGGAGAGACACGCCATGGCCCACGGCGCTCTGCTGGCTTTCGGGAGCATACACCCAGACTTCCCCGACGGTATCGAGCCCGTCCGCCAACGTGGTCAGTAGCGGCGCTCGGATACCATCGTCGTTGGTCACCAGTATGAGAGGACAAGTCATGCTGCGAGTTCACCTGAAGACACGGACCGCAAAAAAAAAGACGCGCTCAGGCTTGCCCGAGGAACCCATCCTGGCAGGCCCGCCCCTTGCGCCCCTTCACGGTCAGTTCAACGTCCGGCAAGTATAAATTGTATATACCACGATGGCCATGACGCAATCAACTGAGCGGTGCGCCTGAAACCCACTTCTGTGACGCAGGCGCCGTACGCGGCGTGATACAACGGTGCTTGATCATAGAACCAAACTACTGGTGGTTAACGGGTTGTGGGAATCTGCAGCGAACCAGTATGGCAATACCCGCATGCCGCTGGAGGCCAAACTTGCCGAACTTGGGAAGAGCATGGTATAGTGAAGGGAAGTCGGGGTATGCGAGTGAAAAATACAATTAGAGCCGTAAAACAGTGCAAGAACCGAATACTCGACCACGAATACTAATAGCCGATGACGAAGCCCTTCTCCGTCGAACCATGGCTTGCTGGTTTCAAGAGCGGGGTTTTGAGGTGGACTTAGCCGAGGACGGTGTGGAGGCCGTCGAAAAGTGCGAGAAAAACGAGTACGACGTCATCGCGTTGGACTTGCAGATGCCCCGCATGAACGGCGTCGAGGCCATGAAGCGGATCAAAGTATCGCAGCCGGATAGCCCGATTGTTATTGTGACAGGCTATCTCGAGAGCTTCAACGACGCCCCGCTCGAAAGCGCCGCCAAGATTTTCATCAAACCCGTCAGTATGTGGGATCTCGAGGCGGAAATCCGGTCTCTTCTCCATCTCTCCGAGTAACGCGCGCCGGTTTGTCCCGGGGATGCCCGCGCGTCGGCGTTCGCGTTTTTTTCTTCTCCAAGTAACCGTTCACAGGTCAAGAGGCCAATGAAATCAGGGCTATTGCGGCAATGCCCGCAAAACAGGGCCGGTCCCGGTCGCAAACTCGCGAGGATAGTCCCCGTTTTGCTCCGTTTTCTCTTTGACCGTTCCGGACGCGGGGGAGCGCGCCCCTTCACGCTGCGGCCTATCTTGTGTTAGGATTATCGCGTTCAGGAGAGCACGGCGGAGGCATGTAGCAATGAAGCGGTGGATGTGGGCTTTGCCCGTCTTGTTGTCTGGTTTCGTGGCATCTGCCCAGCAGAACGTCATTGGCGACGTATTGACGGGGAACTTGGTCAAACCAAAGGAAGGTCAGTGGGCCTGGTATGATCTCAAAGACGCCACAACGGGCCTGCATTACTCTTTGCGTCAGGCGATAGTGGGCTCTGAGAAGGTAGGGGGCAAGACGGGATACTGGGTGGAACTGGAGATCGCCCCCGTGGTCGGCCACAAGACGGTGTATAAGATGCTGTTGACAGGGCCGGCAAGCGACCCGAAACATTTGCACCGGGTTATCGCGAGAGAGGGGCTGGCGGCGCCTCAGGAACTACAACTCGCCGGGGAACCGGAGGACAAGGACGCGAAACGCGCCGCCGCGCCACGCCAGGAATCCCTGGGCACGGAGGACATCGAGACGCAAAACGGGGTGATCAACGCCGAACATCTCCGGGTAACGACAGAAGACAAAGTCTCGGAAGTGTGGGTCAATGAGAAGGTGCGCCCGATGGGGATCGTCCGGATGCTGTCGCCGGAAGGGGAACTCGTTCTGCGCAGTTATGGCGAGGGCGGTGATGATGCACGGAGCATCATCGACGATGACGCCGCTATGAGCGAAGGCCGCGCTGTGCCGGAACCCAAGGTGGAAGTGCGCGTGGGCGGGGAGAAAGTGCCTTCCGAAGGCGGCGCCGCACCCAGAAAGACACCCGAAGCAACTGCGAATGAGGCGGTGACGTCCGCGCCCGTAACGGAACCGGAAGTCGAGCGTAGCGGCGAGTCGCGGAAAGAGCCGGGGAGTCCCTCGGAGCAGAGCGACACGGGCGAAGTACAGAAAGGAGAACCATGAAGCGGGTAATTCTAGGCTCCATAGTGTTAGCCTTGGCAACTGCGTTCAGTTCGTGCCAGACGCGGAAACCCCCGGAAGAGAAAGGCGACCAGGAAACCGTCCAACAGACGGGTTTCACCCCTGGCGCCGCGATCTCCCGCCTGCATTTTGACGGAGGAAGCTATCCGGACCTGTTCGCATCGTCCACGTATGCCGTCTGGGTGGACGAGGCGGTGACCTCGCTGCGACGTGAGGCCGCCGTCCAGGCAGGGGAAACTGTTGGGGCCGAAGAAGAGGCGGAAGCGGTTCGCATTGCCCGCGAATACGTCATCGTTGAATGCCATTTGGATTCCGTGTTTTCCGACATGAGCATCGGGTACGATGCGGTGGGCTTCCGAGGTCTGCAGGTTTATCTCAGCACGCCGGACGGTCGAAAGATTGCGCCGATCCAGACGCTGATCGGCACGCCGCTCAAAACGGAGCCGCGTGAGGCGCTGAAGCTGTTCGGCCGCACAAACCTTGTGGTGTTTCCGAAACACGACCTTTGGCTCGGCGTGCCGCTCGTCGGAAAAGATGCGCCGTCCGTCCGTCTCGTGCTGGAGGGACATCAGTCCGTGTTCTATTTTGAATGGCCCACCGGCGTGCCTGCGGCGCCGACCCCGACCGTCTCAGCGGGGGAAGCCGCTGAGGTGCTCAAGGTAGGGTTCCGAGAATTCCACGAACGGGTGCGCCAACTGGCGCATATCTTCGGCTGACCGGAATCGGTTTTACTTTGGGCGCAGGGCAATGGCGGCCCTGGCCCGTCTTCCACCAAGGGACAAGGTTTTTGGCGAGACTGTTCAGGTTGATGATCATCAGCGTCGGCATGGCGCTCATTCTGGCTGCGGTGGCCGCGCTGGTGCTGGCGCCCCGTCTTGATGGGGTCCTCAAGGCCGCCGTAGAACGCCGCCTGGGCTACCTGTACATGACGGAGGTCACCGTGGCCGAGGTCAAACCCGCATGGTTTCGGCAAACGCTCGATATGCGCGGCATCTCTATTCTCAATCCGCCGACGTTTCGCCCGAAACCCGCCGTTACACTCGATCACGTGTCCGTCCGATTTGACCTAAAGTCCTTTCTGACCGAGATTCCGACCATACACGAGGTCTTCGTGAAAGGCATCAAAGTCTCCTTGCGCTACGAACTTGGCGACGGCACCAACATCGGGCTCTTGGCTAAGAACGCCGCAGAACGAGAAAAAGCGACATCGGGTGCGCCCGTAGCGGAGCCTAAGGGGCTGCGTAGGAGAATAGCGGTCGAGAAGTTCGCCTGCGACGGCGCGACTATCGAGTTGAGCACAAACCTGCTTCCACTGGCCTCTCCATCAGTGCGGATTCGGCCCTTTACGCTGAAGGGTTTTGGGGAAGGAAACCCCGTCCCCGCGCCACGAATGGCCGTGCTTTTCTTGCGGAGTGTGATGACGGAAGCACTGACGGCAAAAGGGCTTCTCAAGCCCGTGTTCGCCTTGTTGACTAGGGAACTTCAGGACCTCTCCTGAGATCCGCCGACACGCGGGCCTATGGGACTGCAAGCGCAGTTGCAGGCGCCGCGGATAGCCTTGACTCACGGGTTTCAAGTTCTGTATGATTCGTCTTGAACTCGATATGTGGCACCATGCTTTCGGCATCCAGTCTTGGATTCGATCCGAGGAGGCGGGACCGCTATGGCAAGAGTCGAACTGAAGTCAGTCTCCAAGACGTTTCCCGGCGGCGTCGAGGCCGTAAAAGACGCGAGCCTCGTGGTCGAAGACAAGGAATTTGTGGTCTTGGTCGGGCCTTCCGGCTGTGGGAAATCGACGACCTTGCGGATGATTGCCGGTCTGGAGGAGATCACGTCCGGCGACATCTACATTGGTGAACGGCTGGTAAACGACGTGCCGCCGAAAAATCGCGACATTGCGATGGTGTTCCAGAACTACGCGCTCTATCCCCACATGACCGTGGAAAAGAATATGGGTTTTGGCCTGAAACTGCGTCATTTCCCCAAAGAGGAGATTAGACAGCGTGTCGGGGCGGCCGCGGAACTGCTGGGCATCACGGACCTCCTGAAACGCCTGCCAAAGGCGCTTTCGGGCGGACAACGGCAGCGTGTGGCCGTGGGGCGCGCCATCGTCCGTCAACCGCAAGTGTTCCTGTTTGACGAGCCGCTCTCGAACCTTGACGCCAAGCTGCGGGTGCAGATGCGCGCCGAGATTAGCAAGCTGCATACCCGCCTGCAATCCACCATGATCTACGTGACCCATGACCAAGTCGAAGCGATGACGATGGGGGACCGGATCGTCGTCATGCTGGACGGCGTGATTCAGCAGGTGGCGGCGCCTTTAGAGCTTTACCACGCTCCACGAAACAAGTTCGTCGCCGGCTTCATCGGCAGCCCGCCGATGAACATGATCTCGGGAACGGTGCTCGCCGAGAACGGCGCCATGCGTTTCCGTGACGACATAAACACCGTGAGCCTGCTTGTGGCGAAGAGGCACCAAGGACTCCTGGAGAGGTATCTCGGAAAGAAGGTGACGCTGGGCATTCGACCGGAAGACCTGCACAGCAACGCCGAGCAGACGGAAGTCGACGGGAAGACCATTCGAGCGAACGTGGACGTTGTCGAGCCCATGGGCGCGGAAATCTACCTGTACGTCGATTTGGGTGGCCAGCCGGTGACGGCGCGCATCAAGGTGTCTGAGGAGCCGCTGGTCAACACGGCGTACGTGCTTGACGCAGACATGGAGAAGGCCCATTTCTTCGACGTAGACACTGAATTGACCATTGCGTAGTTGTGAGAGAGAATCCGGTGGAACAGGGCGCGCGTGTGCGCGCCTTTTCTGCAAGTAGCGCGGCTCGGCGTGCTGCACGCGAGTCCTGGAACCGGGGCAAACGGCCGTCCCGGAGAATGGGGAACATCAGAATGGGCGTGTTGGTGACCGGCGGCGCCGGGTACATAGGAAGTGTCGCCGCGGCCTGTCTTGCCGCCGCAAAGGAACAGGTAGTCGTTCTGGACAACTTGTCGACGGGACATCGCCGGGCCGTGCCGGACGGGGCGGAGTTCATCAAAGGCAATATTAGCGAGGCGGCGCTGCTTGAAGCCGTGTTCGCTACCCACGAGATTGACACGGTGATGCATTTTGCCGCGTTCAGTCTTGTCGCCGAGTCGTGCGCCGAACCCTTGAAGTACTTCGAGAACAACGTAGTGGGCGCCCACGCCCTGTTGAAAGCGATGATACGTGCAGGCGTGCGGCGGTTCATTCTGAGTTCAACCGCCGCCGTCTACGGCCGCCCTGATGCGGTCCCGATTACGGAAGATATGCCGACCCGCCCGCTGAACCCGTATGGTTTGTCGAAGCGCATGATCGAGGAGATACTCGAATGGCACGATCGCGCTTACGACTTGCGCTACGTTTCATTACGATACTTCAATGCCGCGGGGGCCATGGGAGACTGCGGGGAAACACACCGTCCTGAGACGCACCTCATTCCGAACGTGCTGATGGCGATTGCCGGCATGAAAGACCGGGTAACCGTATATGGCACGGACTATGACACGCCGGACGGCACATGCGTACGGGACTATATCCACGTCGAGGACCTGGCTGACGCGCACCTTAAGGCGATGGCCTACCTGCGGGACGGCGGCCCGTCGGACATATTCAACTTGGGCAACGCGGTAGGTCACTCCGTGCGCGAAGTGATTGAGGCCGCGCAACGGGTCACAGGATGTGATGTGCCCCTTGAATACGGGCCCCGACGGCAAGGGGATGCAGACAAGCTGGTGGCCTCTTCCGAGAAGGCCCAGTCCGTGCTGGACTGGAAGCCGAAGAAGACCGATATCGACGTAATCGTCCGGGACGCTTGGGCTTGGCGCCAGACCCACCCCGGAGGATACTCGGACTGATGCGCGAGCGCGACAGCAGTGAGGTCTTGGCCCGGGCCGAGGATAAACCGTGAGCATCGACCGCGTTCAGGCAAGAGCCGCTTTCGAGCGTCATTTCGGTTTCCCGCCCGAAGTGGGCGCACGGGCGCCGGGTCGTGTGAACCTCATTGGGGAACACACAGACTACAATCACGGGTTTGTGTTGCCGATGGCCATCGAGCAAGAGACGCTCCTCCTCGCCCGGAGACGCCCGGACCGGCACGTCAATGCGT
>Ga0315277_10007901_pt1 | contig 13724 bp, 17 predicted proteins | sample YL17G05_15_MG_FD_203695 | JGI IMG/M metagenome (GOLD analysis project Ga0315277, IMG submission 203695) | Sediment microbial communities from Yellowstone Lake, YNP, Wyoming, USA - YL17G05_15 | ecosystem: Environmental > Aquatic > Freshwater > Lake > Sediment | place: USA: Wyoming | collected...
TCCGTCCGCACATATTGTATGTAATTACCTCTATTTATATCTACGCAATTTGCCACCTTTCAGTCATCCCCGACCTTCTTGATAGTCATATCCATACCCTGAATTACCCCGCACGATTTCCAGTCGACGTCGTGACTCTCTCCAAACCTCGCACAGGTCTTGGGTGGCTGCGGCATCGGGAAGCCTCTTTCGGACTTGTATGCCTCCACGAAAAGGCAGCCAGGGTGGCACTCACAGCACGACCACAAGAAAAAGGCACTCTCGCGCGCACACGTCACGTCATCGGCTAGAATGTCGAGCGTCACCTCGTGGCATTTCGTAATGAATATCTTAGCTGACAAGGTCTCACCTCACGCATCCTCAATGCTTCCTGTGGTATGCTTGCTCTCTAAAAGCTCTCTGAGTACCCACAATAAGGCATCAATCTTCGCGTCATACCTTCTCTTCGTGCAGTGAGTTATTGAGGCATTTCTCAATGCCAGCAGCTGCTTAATCATCGAGCGAATATCTGCTTCAGACCTCACAAGACGCCTCCAGCCATTGCATCAGGTCAGGCAGGTGATAGTACGGGAAGAAGGCAACGGGATAGTAGCCATCAGCTCCGCTCTCCACCATGTCAATGCACGGCACACATTTGCCACAGGTCATGCAGTCGATGTCAGAGTCGAACGCGTGCGGACAATTACCGTGATAAAGGCTCATTCCTGCCTCAATCAGGTCATCATACGTGCCTGAAGGTGTGCAGATGAGAGCCTTGACGTGCCGCCGCTTGAAAATAGGAAAGGTCGTCCTGTTCATCCAAGCACCACCGCAAGTGGGTGAAGACTGTCATTGAACCAGAGGTGACAATGGTCACAAATCCAGCCTTCAGGCGCAACACCCATGAAAAGAAGCCTTGAGAGTGGTCTCCCACAGTCAGGGCAATGCTTCTGCTCCTTATCACTCATCGTCCTCACCAATTCCGAGGTAGTCGCTCCAGCACTTGTCACTGCAGATACCTGTCACGAGCTGCTCGCGCTGGTACGCCTTCGCGTGCGGGAACTCAACCTGTATGCTCACGCTCGGTACGCGCCTTTCACCCAGCTCAGGGAAATAGTGGCGCAGGCAGGAAGGACAGATGGTCATACCTGCCTCATCTCTCGCTCTCACGTCCATGCCTCTCACCCCGCATATGGTAATGCCTTTGGCTGAAGGTGGAAAAGAATCATGCGTGCAAGGTTCTCCAACTTCTGTTCGGTCATGTCTGCCATAATCTGACCACCATCTCCGAGCGTAATGGTCAGGCGGTGCATACCGTTGTCGAGACTCTCGATTTGAGTCATCATGCCTCTGCTGTCAGGAGAGTGGCTCCGACCTTCCATGTCCGCCCGTCGTTGTCAACCTTCACGCGCACGTTACGCTTCAGGGTATCCACAACGCGGCCTTTCATCAGCTGACCAGACCGAGAGGTAAACGAGACCCTCTGCCCCGGCCGGAATGAATGAGCCGCCCTGGTCGAAATGAGACTCCACTTCACGCTTGTCGCGGAGCTTATCTTCTTCAGGTCGTCAAGGTCTGCCACATCGTAGATGAACTCAACGACCTCTTCGATAGACGGCATCAGAGCGCCACCACGCGTCCGCACTCATCGACGAGAGCGACCTGCCTGCCTTGTCCGAAATACCTTTCACGCGGGCGCATCGGTGCGTATTTGACGCACGCCTGCCCGCCCATTTCAGCGTATAACCGCTGTAGAGACTCAAAGTCCTTCATGCCTTTCACGTCCTCCTGCCATCTCTGACAGGAACGAGCCGCCGCGGTCTTGAACCGCCTCTGTCAGCCTTCGCACTGCAGCCCTCATCTCAAGTCCTCACTTCACTGTCCAAAAATCGCATCAACCATGTCCATATCTGCACCATTAAGGTTCAGCATAGCATAGAGAAAGGCGTCCCCGCTCTCAACCGCGCCCCCGCGATTGGTCGCATCCGCCTCGCTCATGGTCTCTGGCCGTGGCTGCTCAATCTGCCGCTCGTTCCCGCGTGCTTGGCTATCGCTATCCATGTCCCTGCCCCCGTACCAACTCACTCCGCCTTGTCTCCGCTCGTGTACCTCACCGAAAAAATGATTTAGATGATGATTACGTCTGGCACGGCCGACGCTGCGACCGCTCCCGACGTTGCTGCGGCGTTCACCTTCGCGTCCTGCACCATTCTCGATGGCTTCCCATGCGACGGCGTCCTTGAACGCGCGTACCTGTGCGTCCTGCCAGTCCGCCTTGATTCGTTCGCTCGACGCAGTTCCGTCGGCGGCGTGTCGGATTGCCTTCGGCTTCCCGACGTTGAACTGTCCTGCGAACGCGTCCACTTCGCTGTCGAGCGCCCGGCGTGCTGCGTCGATGCTCTCTACGCAAGCGCGGTACTTGTCCTCGATGTCGGTGGTTTTCTCGACGATAATCTTCGCCTTAACGACGTCGACCCCTGCCTTCGGGTTCGTCTGTACCATCGTCAGTACCGTCGATGCGGGTAGGCTTACGCCGAGGAATGAGACGGGTGCGTCGGGGCTTATCCCTGTACCGAGGACGTACTCTCGTGGTGCATCCTTCTGCATTGCCTCCTTATAGGCGGTGATTGTGGTCACATGCTTTCCGTAGACTGCGGCTAATCCCCTCATTGCTGCGAGGACAACCTGTTCCGATGCTTCTGTGTTCATGCCTATTCTCCTATCGGGGTAAGGGTAGAGTTCATTCGAGGGCTTACCCGGTATCAGGCAGGTGTACCGTTGTGCCTCCCTGTCCTTACCCCTTCCCTGTGTCTGGACGTCTGTCTGCCCGTCCGCTCAGGGATGGCAGGGAGGTCGACGTCCGAGGATATAAAGATTTCGCATCGCCGCACTGCGAACCCGCGTCCTGACCGCACGTCGATGCCCCGTCGTTCCCTGCGGCGAGAACGCCGAACGCACGCGTCCGATGCCCCGAACGCGTGCCCGTCAGCGCGCGACCCGTCCTCATCTCTCGTCGTGCCCCGACGATACCCCCCGCACGTCGCAGTCCCCACGCGTCCTGACCCCGCACGCGTCCTGTCCCATACCCTATGCCCTATGCCTGGAGGGTGTATCGTCTATGCCCCTGCCTCATGCACCGTCGTGCCCCGCACGCGTTCGCTGTGCCTCGCACGGTACAGACTCACAACCGAGGCGGGACGTCCCGCCACTGCCTAGCTGCCCGGACGAAAATCTGGCAAATGAGTGTTACAATGCGTAACGGGAATGAGTGGAAAAGGAACGGACGACCGTGCGTGTCGGAAAAGGTGATGTTGCCGAGAGATTCTCGCCCGATTTTGAAACGGGGAACGCACGCGCCTCTGATTTTTTCGATGCCGCAAAAAAGCGTAACATAGTGTTACAACGACCAGATGAGCGTAACAAAGTGTTACAAGACCATTTATGACTGTTTCAAAGTGTTACAAAACCTCACCGAACTGTTACAAAGCGTAACATTTTTATAGAAAAGCGTTACAGAATGTTACTGTTACATTCCGTAACAGTGAAGGAGTGATGAAAACGGCGACCCGAGTAGTAAGAATGAACGATGAGGTCATCGCGCTCGTCGAGAAGTATACGGCGAGTAGGGCGTCAGGACACCTTAATGACGGTGTGTGGGCGATGGAGAACAAAATCCGTGCCCTGGAGGCGTCTGCAGCCGATAAGCATGAAACGCGAACCGAGCTCTGGCAGGAGACCGCCGCGCTCGCTGCGCGAAGCGCGGAGCAGGAGGCCGCTCTCAAGAAGATTATTAAATCCGCCGTGGAGGAAGCTATTAAGGAACTGAGGCTTGGCTGAAATGAACATCGTCCCCCGCAATTTCTCGCCAGAAGAGTGCATCAAGGGAGGTCACAACCTCCGACACGGAGACCCGATGGACAGGAACAACACCCTGATTAAGAGTATCCGTGCGATGCGAAAGTGTGGCACGCGGTGCCCCATCTTCCTCGACTGCCCGATGATGCCTCTTGCCATCTCCCCGAAGGTTCGGAAGGAGCGGCACTGTCTGGTGAACCTCGGCGGAGAAGCTCTCCGAAGGCGGTATATCAAAATGTTCCTCACCGGGGAGGACGGCATGATAGGGGAGATTAAGACCCTGATTTACCAGTACTCGGTCGATGCCGAGAACATGGGTCTTGGCGAGCGACAGAAGGCAATCGAGATGCTGATGAACCTCTTCAAGATGATTTACGGGGAGAAGCGGGTGTTCAAGCGCGAAGCCGAGCCGGTCATCATCGACGTGACCGATGAAAGCATCCCCGTCGATTGGAAGGTCACGGCCACGCGTGACCGTGGTACAGGTCGTGGACAGTATCGCATGCGCGAGCAGGAAATTGCCGCGGTGGACGATGCGAAGCCAGACCCCGAAAGTCTGGTGTTCAGCGATAAGCTGAAAGAGATATTGCCATCCCATGTGAAGGCCGATGCGGTCGCACTGCGGATGGAAAGTGAGGTCGCAGACGCGAGCTCAAGAGAGGTCTCGACGGAAAATGTTCCTGATGATAATGATGGTGGACGACCCGACGAAACGGGAGAAGCACGACTCGAAAGAGTGGATGCAGCCGCCACGGACGATAGAGGACATTGAAAAGCGGGTGCCCGTCGACCCGCAGGTCTTGGTCGACAGGCTCGAAAAAGACCTGAAGAAAGTCGAGACCCCCGAAGCGAAGGGGTACATCGAGCGACTGAAGAAAGCACTGGAGCGCGGCAAGTTCGCGTACCGGGAGAGACTGAAGGTATGATTTGTCCCCAATGCGGTCACTGGAAACTTATCCTTAAAGGCACGTCGACCACGTCTGGTACTGGTGACGGAAGCTCAACGATGCAGATGGATTGCGGCCTCGGCCTGAAGCCGACAACATTCACGAGCGGTGGTGCGGACTTTGAGGTCTGCGGCCAGTATATAAACCCCCCTTTCGGCGGTTCGCCTTCGGCGAACAACGACGCTGTTTTCAACGACATGCTCGCGGAGCTTCGGGCGATGCGTAAAGCGGTTGACAAGATGGAGATTGCTCAACGGGTGGACATGCAGTTGCAGGACAAGTTCAGGAAAGACCTGCTTGCAGCAGCGAGGCGGTAGAGTGGCGTTTAAGAACCGTATCGTCGGCCTGATAGAAATGTCGCCAAAGGAGCTGAAGGCCAACCCGAAGAACTGGCGCGTTCACCCCAAGCGGCAGATGGAAGGTCTCCAGGGAGTGCTCTCCGATGTCGGCTGGGTGGACACCATCATGTTCAATGAAGTGACCGAGCACATCGTCGACGGCCACGCGCGCGTCGAACTCGCCATCCGCGAGAAAGAGGAGAAGGTGCCTGTCCTCATCGTGCATCTCACTCAGGAGGAGGAGGAAGAAGTGCTGGCCACGTTCGACCCCACCTCCGCGATGGCGCATACCAACAGGGAGAAGCTGGCCGCTATCCTGCTCAACCTGCGGTCTGGAGACGAGCGGGTCAACAAGCTCAAGGAGGCAATCGCACGGACTCACAAGCTCATCTCACCTGCACCGAAGTTCAACGAGCCCGGCACGGTCATCAGCACCGATGTCAAGCGCGGCGATGTCTTTTACGTCGGAACTCATAAGGTCATGTGCGGCAGTGCCACCAGTGAGGAAGATGTCGAGACCCTCATAGCCGATGATGAGGTTGCGCTCACCCTGACCGACCCCCCGTATAACGTGAACTACCCCTATAACAGTTACAAGGACAACCTGACGCCCGATGAGTATTCCGCGTTCGTCAAGGCGTTTGTCACACTCGCCCTTTCAGTCTCTCCTGCAGTCATTGTCACGGTCGGCAAGAAGAACGAGAAGTACTACTATCGCCAGTTCGACATCGAGGACTCGACCTACTGGAACAAGGGGTACTCGAACACAAATGGTATCTGGACGAAGGTGATGCTGCTTGAACCCATCCTCATGCTCGGAGAAAAGCCGAAGGGAAAATTCCTACCTACCGATTATTTTGACTACCATACCGACCGATTCGACGGGCTCCGTGACAAGCATAGCTGTCCAAAGCCAGTACCATTGTGGAAGGACATTATCATGGCCTACACAGATATTGGTGACGCGGTATACGATGGATTTGGCGGGTCAGGGACTACAGCAGTGGTCTGCGAAAACACCGGCCGCCTCAGTTACACGATGGAAATAGACCCAGTGTACTGTGAGCTAATCTTACAGAGAGTCGAATCTATGGTGGGTAAAAAGAGAGATAAAGTCTAAGGTGATGTCATACGACGGCGAATCCAACTATTATGAGCTGCACAGGAATGACAGTAAAAAGATTTTCCTTTCGTCCTTGCACCACACCGAATACAGATTTTTGGAAACTTAGATGGGGTATTAATGGCTCTCCCATGTATAATCTCGTGGCATTTCTGACAGACAGTTATGCCATTATTAACGTCAAAGCGAAGTTCTGGAAATTCGGAAAATGGTTTTACATGGTGTGCCTGAAGAAAGTTTCCTGTATATCCGCACTTCTGACATGTGTAGTTATCCCTCTGAAAAACTGCTCTTCTCCAAGACTTAAGTTCATTTCTCAGACGAGACCTATCCCTATTAATGCTTGCTCCACCTTTCCAAGCTGGGGCTTTTTTTCCACTGCAATGATTAGAAAAAAATTTATACCAACACGCCCTGGAACAGAACTTGGAATTATGGTTACGACTGGAATAGGATTTACCACAAGTTTTACAAATGTCTGTCTTAGGTGGGTTTCTATGAGACCAACAGTTTCGAGAGCAATATCTGGCATTTTTGCGAGAATTAACGGCTTCAAAGAGTTTCCCACAAACAATGCAGGTGTGTCTCGTTCTTCTTTTCAAATCCACAGTACTACTTCGACGATGAGCTATATAATTGATGAGGTCTATGTTGAGCTCATTCTCCAGCGGATTGAGTCAATGACCAACCTCAAGAGGAGTAAGGTCTGAATGGTCGTCCGACTCAAGATGAACCTGCATCCGGGGCAGGAAACCATCTACAGAGACCCGCATCGGTTCAAAGTCATCACCGCAGGCCGGAGGTTCGGGAAGACCGAGGGCGTCTCCCGCATTGTCAGCGCGAAGGCACTCCCTCTCAAGGATGGCGAGATTTACCTCATCGCTCCGACGTATAAGCTCATCAAGAAGTTATGGAAGAAGATTCGGAAGTTCATCCCTCCGCAGTATGTCCAGGGGGTGAGGGAGGGCGACTACGAGCTGGAACTCGTCAATGGCACGACCATCCATGCGATGTCTGGTGACAACCCCGACTCGCTGGTCGGTGAGGGGCTTGACGGCGTCGTCATTGATGAGGCTGCACGGTGCAAAAAGGAAGTGTGGGAAGCGGTCGAACCCGCCCTGATGGATAAGCACGGGTGGGCCTACGTCATTTCCACACCGAAAGGCAAGAACTGGTTTTGGGACTTGTACCACATGGAAGACGAAGACCCCGACTTCAAGTCGTTCCACTTCTCATCGTATGACAATCCCCACCTTGACCCCGCCGAGATTGACCGACTCGCGCGCAACATGCCCGAGCTGATTTACAAGCAGGAGATTATGGCAGAGTTCATCGACTCTGGTGGTGAGGTCTTCAGGAACTTCTTCAATGTCCTCGGTGACTTCACCTTGCCGCCCATCTCCGACAAGCAGTACGTCATGGGTCTTGACCTTGCGAAGTATCAGGACTGGACGGTTATCACGATAGCCGACCTGGACACCAATGAAATCTTCCTCAAGGACAGGTTCAACCAGCTGGACTGGGACTACCAGAGGAAGCGCATCGAGCAGGTGTGCCACGAGTATAACGACTGCACCATCATCATCGACGCTACCGCTGGAGGGGACGTCATCGCGGAAGACCTGCAGCGCGCTGGCCTGCCTGTCAAGCCAGTCAAGTTCACCCAGCTCTCCAAGCCTCAGCTCATCACCAACCTCATGCTGATGATTGACGCAGGGAACATACGACTCCAGAACGACCCGAAGCTGGTCAGGGAGTTCGAGCAGTTCGCCTACGAAATCACTGAGGGAGGGAACATGAAGTTCCATGCACCAGAAGGGAGACATGACGATATTGTCATCTCAACAGCCCTGTGTGCATGGGGTCTGGAGCAGGGAGTTGCTAAAGTCGTTGGAGCCATTGCATCGGATGGAAGAAATTCCAACTTCGATAAGGAGGGCGTCGAGCACAAGTCTGCCCTTGAGTCCTTCTATGATGGCGAAGACCTCCAGCTCGCCGACTGGGACGAAGATTAATATAGTCCCCACCACATCTTTTTACCATGGGTCTTCTCACCGACTTCCGTAAAGCCATTAAAGAGAGTGAACTCTTTTCATCCACTCGATTCGCAAAAGCCAGACGCGCCGCCGACGAAATCCGTGACGGTGACGTCATGTACTCGATGAATCTGGCAGACCGCGAGCTGCTCCAGAAAGCCGAGGACGTACTCGAAACTCTGGCCAAGGGGTCAAGGAACATCGTTTCTTACTACGACATGGAGGACGTGTACATCGCCAACCAGCACGCTGTTGATGTAACCGACTCTGACACGATACGGCGGGCAATCCACACGGTCTCGAACTTCTATAACACGCTCGGTGTCTACCGTGACGACTTCACACGGGCGGACAACGATAAGTGGTCAAGGAACGCGTACTACGCCATGTGTGAGAAGACCATGATGGACTACATGGGGTCTGCCACTTATCAGGTCATGGATAAGCACGGTGACCGGGTGGAGGACGCCGAGGAGTTCTTCGCTGCACCGAACCCGCAGGATGGTTGGGGAGAGCTCATCAAGCCCTGCATGCGTGACCTGACCCGGTACGATGCGGGAGTGTGGGTCAAGTCCTTCAAGCGGTCGGGATACATCTCTGAGCTCAAGAGCTATTACGGTACGGAGTTCTGGAAGGAGATTGACCGCGTCGCCCTCATAGTGAACGTGCCAGTCATGGGGAACGTCATCAGGGGCTCGTATGCGAAGCACATGGAGCCGACCTATCAGGGGTACTGGTCGCACGGGTATGTCGAGCGGTACTGGCAGAGGAGCCGCACCGGGGTCTATATCCCGTTCAAGCCAGAGGAAATCTGCTACTTTATGATGTACCCCAGGACGGATGGTATCTACGGGGTCGACTATCTCAAGTACCTCAAGTATCAGCTCCAGTACCTCATTGACTCGACACGGGCAGCAGGGAAGACCTTTGAGAATGGGGTCGTCCCTTCACTCGTATGGGAGCACCCCGAAATCAGGAACGAGAAGCAGCTTCTCCAGCGTATCAGGGAAGTGCAGAAGGGCAATCAGGGGTCGAACAGGTTCGGCACCATGCTCCACACGGTCGCAGGTGAGAAGGTCTCAACTCTCGCAGGGACTCTGCACGAGATGGAATGGCTCGAAGGCCAGAAGTTCGTCGCTCAGCTGGTGTGGGCTATGTGGGGTTTCAGCCCGACAGAGTTCGTCGGTGAGAGTGAGAACCGAGCCACGGCCTACGTTAAGCGGAACATTACGAAGTCGAAGATGCTCTACCCCCTGATGAAGTACTTCGAGGACAAGATAAACCGCGAAGTCCTCCCGTACATGAAGTACTATCGGAAGGGCTGGAGGTTCCAGTTCATCCGAGACATCGACCTTGACGACGAGCAGAAGGTCGCAAACACGGCCTCTATCAAAGCGGTGACGACAAATACCTACGTCAGCATGGGTCTCCCCTTCAGCGTCGCCGCAAAGCTGGCCGGTCTCGGCGATGATGTCAAGACTCTCGATATTGAGTCGCTCGACCAGATGGTCGCCAACATGGGCATGGCCGGTACTGGAGAGCTCGACGAAATGACTGGTGGGGCTGACGGCGAGGACGGCAATCCCGACAAGGGCAGATATGACGGCTCGGGCACCTATGTCGAGACCAACTTCTCAGACGGCAATCAGGGCAATGAAGAGGCCGAACAGCGATTCGGTGAGGACGAGGAGAAGCAGTTCAAGAAAGCTGGTGATACAAGTTTTCGGCTCGTGGAAGGCCGGGACGGACAGGAAAGATGGTTGCCGTACGAGACCTACGTGGACGCCCAGGCCATAACAAAGGCGAAGGTATACATCGCCCATCCATCGGAGGCTCCAAGAGGAAGAACCGTTCATAGAGGCGCACGGCACGGCTTCTATTATATCACAACCGAGCGGCAGAGGGGTGGCACAAAAAACGAGTCTGGCTCGGGAGAGCCGCAGCAGCAGCACAAAAAGAAGCACAGCGGATGGAAGGCACCTGCCGAACAAGAGGGTGACGGCGGGGAGCTTGAGGAAGCTCCAGAACCTCCAGAGATTAAAGGCGGGAAGAAGACCGTCAAAATCACTGGCAAGGGAGTCGGTGTCGTCATCGCCCTGCTTGCGACTGGTGCGGTGAAAGGGCAGGTGCTCCAGAACAGTGCGACCAGAGCGTTTGTCAGGTCAATGATGCAGGGGTGTCACGGCAAGAAAGAGATGGCGTTCCTCACCTGTGCGGCACGGTTCGCAGAAAAAGCGGGGCTTGACGTTGAGAGCAACGTCTAACCGCCGATGTCGCACTCAAGGTCAATCGAGCTTGTCATCTTGCAGAACAGGTCAAACCCGATTACACAGTGAGAGTACACGTCTTCATCGAACTCACAGGTGTCGGGGAGTACTCCTGTGAAGAGCGTCGCAGATATTGCCTCTGAGAATGAGACTGAGTCTGTCACGGTCGTATAGAGAGTCGACCTTGACAGTGCATCACTCATGCTCAAGCTATCAGCGAGTGGATTGGTACTCATTCTTGTGGTCTTCGTGTCTGACATCGCCACCGAATCTGTGTGAGTGTAAGACTTGTACCCGTCGCCAAAGACGAAGGTATCAGCCCCATCGGTGTCGAACACTCCAGAGTCAAAAATGCAGGGAACATCAACCATGACTAAAATTCTGGTGGGGAATATTTAAATATATTCACTCATAGAGAGAATGACAAATGGTACTGGTTTACAGGGACGCCCTTGGCATAACCCTCAACATCACCTGCAACTTCAATCTTTCAGGTTATTCCTCGGTGACTCTTAAAATAACGAAGCCTGATGGCACTTCAATCACTGTTACGCCAACTGTCGTGTCGGAGACTCTTGGCACCCTGAGATATGCAACAACGACAGCCTTTATCGTTGGGACATACCTCGTTCAGCCGACCGCAGTGTGGCCAGATGGCACAACCATTCCTGGTGAGATTGACACCTTCAACATCTATGAGAGGCTGTAATATGCAAGCACTTTATAAGGATTCTGGACTGAAGATGAGTGGACGGGTCATCTCACGGTATCTCGACCCTGTCACGCTGGAGCCGATACCGGGCACCGAACAGATTGATGAGAACATGGTGGTGGACATAGGAGCCGTTGCGATTGCAGCTTGGCTGGCGAACTCCACACCGAAAGCAGCTGGAGCCTTCAAGTACATGGCTCTCGGTTCTGGAGCGACTGCAGCCGCACACGGGCAGACCGCACTTGTCGCAGAATATACCGGGGTCGGGGTCTATGTCCGTGTCTCTGGCACCCAGTCTGTTCAGGCAGAGGGGTCGAACGGGAACAAGGTCTATCAGGTCGTTGCCACATTCGCGGCGAGTACCGGGATGGTTGCCGTAGCAGAGCTCGCCCTGTTTGACCAGCTCGCAGTTGGTGGCTCAATGCTCAACCGTCTTGTCCTTTCCCCCGTCCGTGACAACCTCAATAACACAGTCGAGTACACCTATCAGCTCACGATAGCTCCCGCCTGAGGTGAGATGAGTGGCAAGTGCTTGGGACGCTCCAGCAAAGGCGGCAGGAAACACAGTCCTGAGCGCCGACTATAATTCTCTTGTCAAGTACGTCAAGCCGTTCCAGTCAAACGGCCTGTACTACGGCACTCCGATGAGTGACCACGACTACTATGGTACATACACCGACGGGAAATCTGGTGAGGCCATAACCGTCATGCAGGTCGTGTACCTCAAGCAGTCCGACAACAAGTGGTACAAAGCGAAAGCCGATTACACGTCGACGCTCACCGGGATGCTCGGTCTTGCCGTCTCTGCCGCAGGAGGGGCGGACACTCAGTTCACCGTACTCCTCTATGGGATTTACCGCGACGACGACTTCACGGCCTTCACCGCAGGAACCGACGTCTACGTCTCTGCCGCGACCGCTGGCTCGGTCACGCAGACCCTCGGAACGTCTGCGACAATCCTTGTAAGGCGCATCGGGTACGCCCAGGCGGCTCAGGTTCTTGTCTTCGACCCTGAGCCGAATATCCACACCGAAGTCCTGCATACTGCACTCTGCTTCGGCTCACTCAGCTCACCAACAACCGTCCTCTCGAAAGACAATGGAGGGTATGAACGGTTCTTCTTCAAGGACGACTTCTCGAACAACACGATAGCCGCGTACACCAAGACCGGGACTCCAACAATCGCATCCGGCGTCCTCACGATGGCGTATGACGATAAAATTATCAAAGCCCTTCCGTCAACGGGAGCCTCAACCGGGAAGTGGGACATTGTTGCACAGTTCGGTACTTCATACGCCGCAACAGTCCAGCACATACAACTTTTCTGCGGTACGAACACCATCCTTGCGATTAAGAGGAAAGCCGCAGATGCAATCTGGTTACAACTCCTTGTAAACGGAGCGGCTTGTATTGCAGAGACGAACACTACTGTTACTCTTGCAGACTCGACAGATGGACGAGCCTCTGTCACTTACGACGGCACGAACTGGCAGATGTACTGGAATGGGGTAGCAGTCGGAGCCGCAACAGCCGGAGCCGCACCAACCACTCCAAGTATCGGAGTTCTTGACACCGCAGATGCGGGGATTACACTCGTTGTCACTGTCAATGAAATCACCTACGCTCCCGGTATCGCATACACAGACTCATTCGCATCAGACTCATCTGCACGGTATCAACAGGTTACCGGAACCGTTGCGTTCTCAACCGACCACGTTAATCTCACAACTGGAAACGTAGCAGGAAACTACGTCAGGGAACGACTCAAATATTATAAGTTTGGGAAAGGCAATCGGCTCAAGAAAATCAAACTCCCTGCGGCGTGTGTTGCAGGAGACTACGTCAATATCAAGATGTGCGCTACAGGAGACCTTCTGCTTGGGTACGGTCTTGGAGTCATCCGACAGGCAGATGCGACGTGGCACATCTGCACAGTGAAAGATGTCGCTGTGACAGACACGACGATTGAAGTTGCAGGACTCGCCGACGGAGATTACTGTTACATCGAAACAGACTGGGATGCTGACCGTGGAGTGTACTACGGGTATGTCTACGAGGCAACGAAACCGACCTCACCTCAAGTCACAATCTTCGACTCAACCTATAACCACGGCTTCACCGGGATTGTCGGGTACACCGCAGAGAACGTCGCAAAGGAGTTCCAACTCTGGAGTGTTGTCATTAGGTCGAACCTACTGATAGCGAGAACCAACATCCCGGCAACAGAAACTGGTTTTTATCTCAATACATCGTTTGACTTAGAAGAGTCAGGGCGGTGGACAAAATTCTATGGTACTGGTTGCACAATTACCTATGGGGGAGCGGGAGTTCTGTCACTTGTTGGTGGAACAACCGGGGCTCAGATGGTTTTTTTATCACCGTCAAAATTCGGTTCCGCTACATACTATTTTAGTGCAACTCAAAATGATTCTACTTCAACATCGCGGAACCTTTCGTTTTTAATTTA
>Ga0315277_10007902_pt1 | contig 13722 bp, 16 predicted proteins | sample YL17G05_15_MG_FD_203695 | JGI IMG/M metagenome (GOLD analysis project Ga0315277, IMG submission 203695) | Sediment microbial communities from Yellowstone Lake, YNP, Wyoming, USA - YL17G05_15 | ecosystem: Environmental > Aquatic > Freshwater > Lake > Sediment | place: USA: Wyoming | collected...
GTCACATCCGCCGCAATGATAACTCCGCAGAAAATCAATTTTCTCGAAACTCACGCGCGTGGATGGATTTGTGTCCCGATGGATGAATCGCGCATTGGCGCATTGAACCTTCCGTTGATGGTCGATAAAAACACGGAAAAGCATGGGACATCTTTTACTGTTACTGTCGATCTGGCTTATGACACGACTACTGGCATAAGCGCTGAGGATCAGGCAAAGACAATAAAAGCGCTCGCGAATCCGGAAAGCCGTCCTGATGATTTCCTCAGACCCGGTCATGTGCGTCCATTGAAAGCTCAACGCGGAGGAGTCCTTATCAGAGCCGGTCATACTGAGGCAACAGTCGACCTGATGCGCATGAGCGGAATACTTCCAGCGAGCGTGATATGCGAAATAAAGAATGATGACGGCAGCATGGCTCGTCTTCCGCAACTTGAAAAATTCGCTGAGAAGCACGGATTTGATATATACACCATTCAGGACATAATCGCCTACAGGATAAAAACCGAGAAACATGTCGAAAGAGTTGCAGAAACACATATTCCCACGCCATTCGGGGATTTCAGACTTTATGGTTATAAATCGCTCATCGATCAAAGCGAACACATAGCATTAGTCATGGGTGATATCAAGGGGAACAATGGCGACAGCGTCCTCGTGAGAGTCCATTCAGAGTGTCTCACCGGCGATGTCTTTCATTCCATGCGATGCGATTGCGGCGCCCAGCTTGAGAAAGCGATGGAAATGATTGCCGATGAGGGTCGCGGTGTGGTTCTCTACCTGAGGCAGGAGGGACGAGGAATAGGTCTTCTGAACAAGTTGAAAGCGTACGCGTTGCAGGATAAAGGTGTTGATACGGTTGAGGCGAATCTGCGGCTTGGGTTCCCTCCTGATAAAAGAGATTACGGTCTTGGCGCTCAAATTCTTCGCGACCTCGGCTTAAGAAAAATTCGTCTTCTCACAAACAATCCGATGAAACTTGTCGGCCTCAAGGGTTATGGTCTCGAAGAGGTGGAAAGGGTACCGCTTGAAATCGACGCGAATGAAATAAACAAACCTTACCTTGAAACAAAAGTGCGTGCGATGGGTCATATAATTGAGAAATTCATGTGACCTTTGTATTCAATCTGTTTGTGGAGGCTTATAAATGCCGAAAGAAATATCAGGAAATCTTGATGGTAAAGGATTGAAGATCGCAATGGTTATAAGTCGATTTAACGATTTCATAACCGAGCGACTGCTTGATGGAGCCATGGATGCTCTTGTACGCCATGGAGTTAAAGATGATAACATCGCGGTTTACAAAACGCCGGGAAGTTTCGAAATTCCCATAATCGTAAAAAAAGTCGCGTCATCGGGCAAGTGGGATGCCGTAATCGCGCTTTCGGCGATAATCCGCGGTGAAACTTCTCACTTCGAGTATATAGCATCAGAGATGTCGAAGGGTATCGCGATGGTGGCTCTCGAAACGGGTGTGCCGGTCATTTATGGCGTTATCACTGCTGATAATCTCGAACAGGCTATTAATCGCGCCGGGGCGAAGAGCGGGAACAAGGGATTCCTCGCAGCTGAAGCAGCGATCGAAATGGCGAATCTTATAAAAATGGTCTGATTAAAATGAGCAAGATGCTCTATACCATAGGACATTCGAACCTTGCGATAGAGGATTTCATCGCGTTGTTGAAACAATTCGATATCCAGATACTTATAGATGTCCGCAGCAAACCATATTCAAGCTATGTGAAATATTTCAATAAGGAGAATCTGAAAGCAACACTTCACAAAAACGGGATCGATTATTTCTACGGAGGTAATCAGCTCGGAGGAATTCCCGATGACGAAGAGCTTTATCGCGATGGAAAAGCCGTTTTCGAACTCATACGAAAAAGCGCCGATTATAAAAAGGGATTGCAGGTTGTTAAAAAACTCATATCACTGAAAACAGTTGTTCTTATGTGTGTCGAGGAGAATCCGTTTCACTGCCATCGAAATATTCTTATTTCTCAGGATCTGTTAAAAATAGGTTATGAGGTTAGACATATACGTTCTGATGGCTCTTATGAGATAGCGAAAATCGTTTCAGATGAGATTAAATTCCAAACTGAGATACAGGACAAGCATGATACTTTACATAATCCATCGTGAAAGGAGACCATGAATTGGATGATCGATACTGTCTTCCGCGAATGAAGCAGGTCTGGTCTTACGAGAATCGCTTCCGGAAATGGCTCGCTATCGAGCTAGCTGTGTGCAAGGTTAGGCATGCATGCGGTGAAATCCCCGATGACTGCATGCGCGAAATCGAGGAGAAAGCGGGATTCGATATTGAAAGAATCTGTCAAATCGAAGCTGAAACCAAACATGAACCAATCGCATTTTTAACATCGGTTAATGAACATATCGGACCATCCGGACGGTTTGTTCATTTCGGGATGACATCATCGGATATCATGGACACCGGCTTCAGCCTTCAAATTCTTGAAGCCGGCGAAATAATCGATGAGGATTTGAAAAAAATATTTAATACTCTGATCAAACTTGCCGTTAAATATAAAAACCAGCTCCAGATGGGGCGTACGCATGGGATTCACGCCGAACCGATTACTTTCGGGTTGAAAATGCTCCTTTTCGCCGAGGAGTTCAAGAGGAATATCGAGCGTTTCCGTTTCGCGATGGATATGATGCGAGTCGGAAAAATATCCGGCGCGGTTGGGACATACGCATTTCTTGATCCGGAGCTTGAGGTCAAAGCGTTGGAGATAATCGGGCTTAAAGCGGCGACAGTGTCGAATCAAATAATCCAGAGAGATCGTCACGCGCAGGTGATATCGACACTCGCGATTATCGCTGGAAGTCTCGATAAACTTGCTGTCGAATTAAGGCATCTCCAGTGGACAGAAATCGGAGAGGCATCGGAGGGTTTCTCTAAGGGTCAGAAAGGTTCGAGCGCGATGCCTCACAAGAAAAATCCGGTCTCACTCGAGGCTATAAGCGGTCTTGCGCGAGTTGTGCGCGCCAATGCTCAAGCCGCTTTTGAGAATCAAACGCTCTGGGCTGAACGGGATATATCTCATTCGTCGGTCGAAAGAGTAATTTTCCCGGATAGCTTTATTCTTATAGATTATCTGATCAATCGAATGTGCGGTGTTCTCGATAATCTTGTCGTTTGTGGCGACAGGATGCTTGAAAATATAAATCAAACTCAGGGTGCTTTTTTCTCGCAGAGACTTTTACTCGAACTTGTAGCAAAGGGATGGACTCGCGAGGATGCTTATCCGCTGGTTCAGAAACTTGCTCATAAAGCGATAGAGGAGAAAGTCAGCCTTGAATCGCTTGTTCGAAAAGCAACTGAAATAAACAGTGTATTAAACGATGATGAAATCCAAAAGATATTCGATATAGCGTATTTCACGCGTTATGTTGATGCGATATACCGTCGCGCAGGATTGAATGTCAAATAACAAACAAAATAACCGTGAAACAAAATTATCCCGATACGCGAAATCTCGACGAACATCCGCAGCCGCGTTGATGATTCCCTATTTATTCATCGCTTACCCGATTGCCGGCATAATAATCGGGACGTGGCTCGATAAAAAACTTCATACATCTCCATGGCTTTTGCTGGTTTTTCTAATCATCGGTATGGTCGAGGCTATCCGTGAGATGATGCGAATCGCAAAGCGCGCTGAAAAAGAATATGACGAAGAGGATAAAAAGGAATTAATGAATAAATAATAACTGATGAATGATAAATTGATAAAATCAAGTGTACAAATAACTCTGCTCCTCGGAGCATTATTAACACTCTATTTCCTTTTTTCCGATTTCAAAAATGGGATCTCTATCGCGGTTGGAGTTTTGTTCAGTCTTGGTAATATCTATTTATTATGGAGACTTATACAGGAGACAATCAAAGAAGGTGAAAGGAGCAAGAAAAACATCGCGGGATTATTAGTGCTGAAATTCATTATCCTGTGGGGAGGAGTTATAGTTTTAATGGCTGTAAATATTGTTAATCCACTTTTTTTCGCTATCGGATTCAGTGTGATTTTATTCGTGTTCGCGATGAAAGGCTTCGGCAGTTGGTTTTACAGCTATTTTCTTCTCCAAAAGAAACATTGAGCGCATAATCCATCTGTTTAATTAGTAATCCTGAATCTATTATTTTTTGCGGATTAGTTGAATAGTGAAGCATCCGTAGATGGGGAGTCCGAATAATTCCTCGCGACGGTGCATTTCATCCATTGATGGATGTGTAAGCCCGAATGAAGTGCACTCCAATTCATTTGCTCTTTCCATCGCTTTATTGAACAACACGATTAATGCATCGTCCGAGCCCTCCATGACCGACAGCACGAGGAATTTCTGCCACGGGACATGCCAGAACATCGCCGCACCAGTTAATCCGCCGTCTTTTTTAACTTGAAATAAAAGATTCTCCGATTTCGCATCAGCAAGATAACTTATCTTCATTTTTCTCGTGTCCCACCATGTGAAGAAATAATTTTCCACGGGTTGCAGGGACGAACCTTGAGAAAGATAAGCGTGAATCCGATCCGGATTATCCGGAACTGTAACTTCGAGTTGTTTATCAATTTCCTTAATCATGGGTTTTACGGCATAATTCCCATGTGCCAATCGGAAATGCTCGCGGAAACCGAGGATCGATCCCAATCGCAAACTCTCGTTATAATAATCAAGCGTGCCGTAGCGAACCTGTATGGCTCCCCTCGTTATAACTTCGCGCTTGATTCGCTTGGAAAGCGATATTACTGCGATTCCATTTTGAAATGAGTTTGAATCCGGATTCGAGCGAAGTCCTCTCAGATACCAATCGCCGGGTTCGATTTCATAAGCCTGAGCCATCGCGATTAGTTTGTTATTATCGGTCTCATCGATCGCAAGCCAGGTTAAAACCTCAGATGAATCCTCAAGCCAGTCATCGATTACCAATGGAAGATAATCCCATCCTTTGAACAGCGGCTTGAAGGATGTCAGCATTGCGTGTTTATCATCTTTGACGGCTTTGCGAATGATCATGGTGAAATAAAAAAAGTGTCAGACACCTGTTCTATATATCCACAAATGAAATAGTAAATGTAAACACGTAAATACTATACACTTATTATCCTCGTTCTGCATGATTAATTTATAATCGCTTCTCGGCGGAGCGCTGGTGTCCCGCCAGCTTCGTTTTGAATTATTGCGATATTGGATAACTGCGATTACATAGGGGGTAAAGCTTTCATGTTTATGCAAATCCAGAGGAGGAAATATCCAATGGAAAGTGATAATATTTTTATTAATACACATAGAATCAATGCGCGGATCAATCCCGGTTTGAGAAAAAGGATGACGATTACAAGGCTGACAAGCGTGCTCACGATAAAGCCGGTTCTCCAATCATAAGGACCACGAGTTGCCATTCCGGAAATCACAATCAAGTAGTCAAGCATTATCGCGAGCAAGGAAACAATGAAGTATCTCCAGTAACCCCTGCCGGAAATTCGCATGATTCGTGCAGCCATCTGAATGATAAAACCGCTGATGGCTGCTGCTATCAGGCTCGTGGAGACAAGCATAAACAAGACGTAATTCATCATGATCCGGCTCCATAATATATTATTAAAAAGGAGGACAGCGCCCTTTTATAGCTATATATCCTTGTGACATCTAATAAAACATCATAAAGGGCGCTGTCCCCTTTTTTGTGAATTAACGGATTTGAAAATCAGGAAGCGATTGATCCCTCGGATTGTTCTTTTCGAGATAAGAGTAGATCTTTTCAATATTTCGAAGATTCTTTCCATAATCGACCAGTATCAACGGGATCGGGAATCTTGGACGGCTTCTCAACGTTACACTCGTTTGGTTATCGTCGAGCTTGATAATATCGAACGTGATTATCTCGCCAAAGGTCGTGTGAAAGAGATTCCTCTCGTATAGCCCGACATAAAAAATTGACCAACCGGTTGTTGCCACAATCCTGCTTGAAAATCGAGTTTCCCGCTTGATCCTGCATCTGGGGAGTTCTTTCAGCGACGCCACGCAAAGATCATCCGCCTTGTGAATCGGTACGTTCAACGTTATGGTTCGTAACTGGTTGAGGAGGTATTTATCCTCGGAATTACCGGCTCCTTTGCTCGATAGATAAAGTCGATGCTTGAAAATGTCAATTGCAATCCCCAGAATCACAACAGGCAAAGCGATTAGCAATAAATATGGGAAACGGCTCAGGGGGATGTGTTCATTATACGCAACAACAGCTGCGATTATAATCGCAATCGGTATCCCGACTATTAACGTGTATTGATATTGTCTCATGAAATGCTACCGAACTCCTGATTCGACAATACTGCAAATTATAATCGCTACCATATTCATCATTATACTAAAAAGACATCCAACCTGTGAAATAGTTTCAAAATGCATGAAAGGGGTAAAAACGTAACCCGGCATGACAACGACCCTATGTAATTTGGCATGACGATGTCTAAAGAGTGAATCTAACAAGCCTGCTACCGGAGTCATGCCGGGGAACATTCTCTTCGCGATGCTGATTAAAGATTTATCCATTCAACCGCAGTAATGTTATAATTATGATGCTCGATAATGTCCTTTGTTGGTTGTTTTCTTTAGAGATTCCTTAGAGGTGAAAAATGAAAATCAAGATTGTTATACACGAAGCAGAGGAAGGCGGCTTTTGGGCTGAGGTTCCGGCAATTCCCGGATGTGTATCTCAGGGTGAAACAATGGAGGAACTCATACAGAACATAAAAGAAGCAATCGAGGGATGTCTTTCAGTTGATGTTATGAAACTATCAAGAACCAAGAAGAGCAAAGTGATGGAGATTGCATTATGAAAGCCATTTCGGAGAAAAAGGGGGCAGCGCCTTTTATAGCTATATATCCTTGTGATGGAGAATAAAATATCATAAAGACCGCTGTCCCCTTTTTCTCCTTTTTCTAATATTGAATATTGGGATAGTTAGTTGTTACCTCCTTGCCAAATTCGATGCTAAGCTGTAATATGACAATAGCAGGAGCTGAGTGCGATGCATAGAAGATCCCGGCGTTACAGTTGGACGAGTTGATATGGAACGATAAGCATAAAGCGCAAATGCAATGCCAGGTTCGAATTGCTAAGGATTATTAATGCCGATCAAATACACTGATATCCAAATTTCAGAGATGGTGCAGGAGCGAAAGCCACTCCCTGAAAACTACCTGTCTAAAATGCAATTACGCGATAAGCGTGGTCACAAGGAAAGAGAGCTCGATATTATCTGTTTGGATGGGAATCAATACCGAATCATTATACGTCAAAGCAATCACAACCCAAATGATTTTTCCATAATTCTTGGGGTTTTATTACCTGATTCTAATCAAATTTTCAGATTGCTACGATATAATGGGAAAAGCCATGAGCATACGAATCATATCGAAAAGAACAGGTTTTATGACTTTCATATTCATAAAGCCACGGAGAGATATCAAGAATATGGAACTCGTGAAGACGCATATGCGGAGCCCACTAATCGGTTTACAGACTTTAATTCAGCACTACAATGTATGATAGAAGATTGCGGCTTTGAAGTTCCTGATGGTATTCAATTACCCTTATTCGAGAGGTAAAAGCCATGATATTAGAATCTGTTGAGAAAGATTTTCGCGAAAAAGTTTGCGATAAAATAAGTTTGGCAAGTGAAGGGATTAATAGATATCGAATCTTCACGCCATTTGTGTTCGACGATGGAGACCATCTTGTTATCATTCTGAAACAGATTCAAACAAAATGGATCTTGTCCGATGAAGGACACACTTACATGCATCTGACGTATGATATTGAAGAGAAGGATTTGCTGCAGGGAAATCGCCAGAAAATTATCACGAATACTTTATCTATATTCCAAGTCGAAGATAACGATGGCGAACTCGTAATACATGTTCCTGACAACCAATTTGGAGACGCACTTTACTCATTTATTCAGGCGCTTATCAGAATCACCGATGTGTCTTTTCTTTCTCGTGAAAGGGTTCGTTCCACTTTTTGGGAGGATTTGAAACAAATTTTAGAATCATCAATTCATGAAGATCGCAGATCATTCAATTGGCGAGACCCTGTTCATGATCCTCAGGGTCTCTATACCGTTGATTGCCGGGTGAATGGCAAATCACGCCCATTGTTTATTTTCGCGCTTCCTAATGATGATCATACTCAGGCTGCCACTATTTCATTACTTCAATTTGAAAAATGGGGTATCTCTTTTCGCTCAGCAGCTATCTTCGAAGATCAGGAATCTATCAATCGTAAGGTGCTCGCGCGTTTTAGCGATGTATGTGAGAAACAATTTTCCAGCTTGGAAGTCAATCGAGCGAGAATTATACGTTATCTGAGTGATGTATTAATTGAACAGGTTTAGTTCGAAAAAGATTAAATCCCGGCATCACATTTGACGCAGTTAAGTTGATTGGAAAAAGGAGGGTAGCGCCTTTTAAAGCTATATATCCTTGTGATGGGGAATATAATATCATAAAGGGCGCTGTCCCCCTTTTTTCCTTTTTTCACCTTAGAATTCCCTGTGAGTGATTTGCCGGATTATATTTTTGTAAAACCAGACCAATTTAATACTTCCGTCTCATATCTTGCCCATTCTTCTTCCAGAATATGTATTTTATCCTTCGAAATAAGTGGATTGTCAATATATGCAAATTTATCGCCAATATTTGTTATATCAAGAAAGGCGAAGACTCCATTTCCAAGTATATGTTGTGAGACATAGTTTACTACAATACATATGTTTTTATGGGCTTCCTTTAATTTGCTTAAAGTTATTCTAATATCGTCTGCGTTTACGGAATCACGACTTTCTTTAGTTGCAGCATGAGCTATGAATGTGTCCACATATTCCCTTATTTCACTTATACAATCGAGTTTTTTGTATAAGTGATCAAATATGTCCTGCTTAATTGTATCTTTCAGCGAGCGTGTTTTGTCATCAACTCCTGATAGAATATCAATTTGTTCGTGTCGTTCCCTGATAATCTCCCAATCTAATTCCTGTGGAAGCCCTGAAAATGGTGAATCTTTTATATTAACATCAATATACTCTTGAGCCTTTTTTCGGACTGATATGTAATCATATTCTAAACCTTCCACCTTCAAAATAGATTCTCTTGTAAATAAATTCCGGTTATTTTTAATATCATCAATTAATGCGGCTAATGAATGCACTCCTTCTTTCCCATAAAGAGGATATCTGTCGGTTAATCTTCTAATCGCCATTAACTGACTATCGAAAAAACAGCGATTAATCAAACTATGCATAAGCCAGTTTAACTGAACACCGCCATTTGAAGCAGTATAAGCGTATTTTCGCGCTTCATTGATTATGTTGAATGAAGCGAAATTCCAAATCATTTTAAAAACTTGTTGAATTATCGAATTCGTATCATCCTTATTCAGACAATTTAACCAGATTTCTCTTTTTTCTCTCAGTTTTTCTATATAATCAGATTTCATTATTAAACGCTCCTTGTAATCAAATAATATGTAACTTGGGTAATCACTGGCCAGGAATCCACGGCGAGTGATTCGCTGGATTATATTGTTTCTGCAATAGCTACATCCAGCTTTTCTATCTTCAGCTCGCTATCAAGAATTTCCATGATTTTCGCGATGGCCATTTTCTCCTGCACCTCGATTACCTCAACAATTGCGATCGGACGTTTATCGCTTCCAAGCTTTTCTCCCGTTGCTGGATTACATTATTATCCAAACGGACTACTGTGTCCCATAGGATTTGATAATTTTGTGAAGAAGGTATCCATAGCAAGGTACAAAATAACACTAGCTCCTGATCCCCAAATTATCATGAGAATCGCAAAAATAAACAGATTTATATATTTTTTAATGTATAACACAATTAATATAACATAGGGTGCGATGTACCAACCAATTAAAATAACAACGCTAATGTAATCTTTAAGGCCAATCCGTTCAGTGCTGATTAAATCCACAATCCCAACATAACACATAACAAGAACCCAGAAGTAAAAAGCAATCAGCATCATAAAAAGTAAAAAGAATATCAGGATCTGTCTGTATGTCCTGTCCATAGTTCAAGCAACTCCATATTGAATGAATAGTCTGGGCAATCACTGCCCAGGAATCCACGACGAGTGATTCGCTGGATTACATTGTTTCCGCAATAGCAACATCGAGTTTTTCTATTTTCAGCTCACTATCAATCACTTGCAGGACCTTCGCGATTGACATTTTTTCCTGCACTTCGATTATCTCAACAAGCGCGATTGGGCGTTTATCGCTGCCAAGTTTCTCTCCAGTCGTGGGATGCACAATAACGGTCTCTCTGCATATTTTGAAACGGTCGCCGACTTTGGTTTGACGGATTGTGCCGGCATCGAGGTAAATTCGGTCGTTCACTACATCGAGCACGACAATCGGTTTGTTGGCGATGTTCTTTTTCTCCGCAAAATACCACGCTTTAAGCATGCTGTTTCGATAATCGTTAAGGTCGTGAGCGGATTTCCCATGCTTGACAGCCTCCTCGAGCCAGTAATCGGCTTTTTCGAAATCGCCGACAGCTTCATACAAAATAGCGAGATTTCCTCTGATGTCATTTTTTGAGGGGTCTGCGTTGATGATTTCCTCGAATGCTTTGATGGAGTCATTATAAAGTCCGCTTTCGGCTAAATGGATAGCGTTTTTCTCTTTATCATCCGCTTTCCGTGGACGAAGGTCGCGTGAAATCGAAACCTTATGCGGTGTGTATGCCCTGATGAGGATATCCATGCATATTCCGATGCAATCCTCCATGATTCCCTCTTGAGGCGGAAGGGCGTTTATTTCCTTATCGTCCACTCCCCTTTGTTTCCAGTTGTGATAGGCTACTTTGGATGCGATAATTTTCCCGGTTTCAACATCAACAGCTTTTGTATCGATATTGACATAAGCGACTCTTTCGAGAGTTCGCACTTGAAAAATTCTTTTCTCTGATTTGGTTTTGCCATCGCTTCCCACGACCTCAACCCATCTTTCGACATTTGTGTATCCCGGTTTTTCCTCATATTTGGCTTCAACTCGTCCAATGATGATTGCGCCTGCTCCGAGCAGTTTTCCGAATTTAGATGCGACCGCGGGATCGGAAAAATCCTCCCTTGAAAAGTCGCCCTCGGACATTATTTTTTCTATCTGCATTCGCTCGACCATGTAGAGATAGCCCTCTTGCGCGAGATGGGTTGCGAGACGGTCGGCAATCATTTCGCCATCGACAAGACCGAATTCATCGGTCTTGAATGGGACCATGGCGATTCGATCTATCGATGTCAGGTCGAATTCCGGACCGTCGATTCGTTGATAGGTCACCGAATATGATATATCGCACGTGAGTATTAAAGACAACGCAAACAGAAAAAGTAAGATTCGCTTATACATGCTTAACCTCTTGGAGATTCAGATAATATTATGACATTTTTCGATGTATATTATGCTACTGATTTCGGTTGCGTGCAACAGGAACCTGTCCAGAGAGCATTTTTAAAACCGAATCCCAAGTGCCTTGACGGTCGCTTCTAGGGATATTGATTTTTACATCGCACCAAATACATTCGATTAGTGTTATCATTGTGTTGTTTTAAGTCAAATTAGATTCTATTTCGGAGGCAAGATGAGAATTTCAACCATCACATTTCTGATTATCCTGATTTCGTTTTTTAACGGATGCTCAAGCGCGAATAATCCTGTGAATCCAGCAGACCCCATGCCTGACGCTTTCATTTCAGAATCAGAGACAGGTCAGAGCAACATAGGTGTTCTTGGCGCCTATTCGTTGGTTCTCGATCCTGTGGCTTTGACTTACGAGATGACTCCGATACGAAAAACCACAATCGGGGAGAGCTTCATTGTCGATGGAACATCCTTCTTCACGATTTTCCCATGTCCGAACTGTTTCAGGATAAACGGTATAGCGTCATATCCGGATGCCATTAGAATTGATATGAATATTCGACATCCGTTTCAGGCGGGGGTAATAACCCTGCCTCCGAGCGGAGCAAACCGCCTCGATCTTGATATCTTCGACCTCGCGGCTGTCATTCAACCGGTTGGTCCGGCAGCGCAGTTTTTCCCGACACTTAACGAAACTATTCAATCATCAAGTTGTGTCTACGCGGAAGGTTACACAAAAGAGCTGCAGAATGTTATTAGTTTAAACGATGCCTTACCTTATTTTCTCGTTGTATCAGACTACGACACCGGAATATCGACATTTAACAAATTCGCGATGGGGGATGCTCTGCAATTTCAAGCTTATTTTGTTCCAACGACCTTGGTTTTGTATTTCAACATCTATTTGACTTTTGGATATGGAGCGAGCGCGACATTCTGGCAGCGGTTGACACCGAAATACTATAATCCCGAATTCAATAGAAAAGCCGCGTGGAGAGTAGCCGCCAATTCGATGGGTAACTGGGTTGACAACGACAGCACAACGACTGTCGATGTTCGTATCGACATTTACGATTGGCAGCAAACGGCGACTGTCTGCGCGGATCCCGCTAATTTCGCAACCGCGCCATCCGATCAGGTTTACAGCGATAGCACTGTCTGGGGTGTATCTGTTGAGATCCCGGCGTTGTATGGCGGTTATTTTTTTCGGGGCACAGCTGATAGTGGCACGGGCGCTCCCAATGATCCGTTGACCTTCCTATTTCAGATAGCAAATGAAAACCTGGCTCCTGCAGGTGAATATACCGGTCTTGTACTTGTCACGGACGCAAGAAATGTTGCAATAGCACCAGCTCTTGACAGGGATTGCATTATCAGCTCACCTGATGGCAAGTTTCTCGGAAAGTATGAGTTACCTCAAGGTGAATATGAGACTTATCAAACCTTCACCGCTATGGTAAACATACATTAAACTGGATTGCACCTCACCCCTGCTCCCTCTCCTGGTTTCAGCAAAGGGGTTAGGGGTTAGGTTTGGGGACTTAGCAATCATAATCCTTAACTGCTAAAAATTTAAAAAATCTGAGTCTAATCCCTTGACATATCACTCATCCACGTATTAAAATCATCACATTAGCAGTTGAATCGTGAAACTGCTAAAATATGACCGAAAATCAAACCGAAAATACGATTATGCGCTCTATTATTTTCTGTAAACATTAAATATCACCCACAAGGGAGGCTACCTGATGGCTAAAAAAGAAGAATGCCCGATTAAACCCCTCGCAGACCGTGTAGTGGTCGAACCGCTCGAGGAGATGGCGGCTGTAACACCCGGCGGGATACATCTGCCGGAATCCGCCCAGGAAAAACCACAGCTCGCGAAAGTTGTGGCTGTCGGACCGGGAAAAATCGGCGATGACAATGAGCGTGTCAAACCCGAGGTCGAAATCGGCGACAGGATTTTCCATTCCAAGTACGGCGGCACGCATGTCAAATACGGCGGCAAGGAATATATAATCCTCAGAGAAGAGGATATTTTAGCCGTGTTGCAGTAGGGGCAATGCTTGCCTCGCCCATGATAAGGGACACAGCAAGCGGTGCAATAAGGGACGCAGCAAGCAGCGCCCTTACAAATATGATTTATTTATCCAAATCCGGAAAACATCGGAGGTATGAAAAATGCCGAAAATACTTGCATATTCTGAGGAAGCAAGACGAAAACTCGAATCCGGCGTGGACAAGGTCGC
>Ga0315277_10007903_pt1 | contig 13721 bp, 13 predicted proteins | sample YL17G05_15_MG_FD_203695 | JGI IMG/M metagenome (GOLD analysis project Ga0315277, IMG submission 203695) | Sediment microbial communities from Yellowstone Lake, YNP, Wyoming, USA - YL17G05_15 | ecosystem: Environmental > Aquatic > Freshwater > Lake > Sediment | place: USA: Wyoming | collected...
GGGGCCGGCTAGAGGCCGTCGCTGTCGGAGCTGACGGCGCGGGCGAACACCTCCTCGGTGACGTGGATGGGGACCTCGGCCCGAAGGGCAAGGGCTACGGCGTCGCCCGGGCGCGCCGCGAGCGCGATGTCGCCTTCGCCGGCGCGCAGGTACAAGGTCGCGTAGTAGGTGCCCTCGCTGACGTCATCTATGACGACGCGGTCGAGGGTGGCGGAGAACTTGTCGAGCAGGCGGACGGCCAGGTCGTGGGTGAGGGGGCGGAGGGCAACGTGCTCCTCGACGGCGACATGGATCGCGAGGCCTTCACAGGAGCTGATGGGGATGCGGAGGGCGCGTTCCGTGCCATCTCTGACGACGAGAAGGGGCTGGCGGTCCTCGCCCTCGAGGGCCTCGAGGCGCTGCTCGAACACGCCCACAACCTCGACTCTGACCTCGTCGCCGGCGGCCGGCACGCTACCCGTTCTCCCGCGGCCGGCGCCGACTCACTTGGATTCCTTGCTCAACTCCCGCTGCACCCATTTGAGGAACTCGGCGTTGGTGGAGGTCTTGCGAAGGCCGGTGAGGAGCAACTCGGTTGCCTGAGTGGTGTCGAGGGCGTTGAGGACGCGGCGCAACTGGTAGACCCCCTGGAGCTCCTCGTCGGAGAAGAGCAGCTCCTGGTGGCGGGTGCCGGAGCGCGGGATGTCGATGGCCGGGAAGATGCCGCGGTCGGCCATGGAGCGGTCGAGGACGAGCTCCCAGTTGCCGGTGGCCTTGAACTCCTCGAAGATCATGTCGTCCATCCGGCTGCCGGTCTCGACCAGGGCGGTGGCGATGACGGTGAGGCTGCCGCCTTCCTCGATGTTGCGGGCCGAGGCGAAGAAGCGCTTCGGCCGGTAGAGGGCGCTGGGGTCGAGCCCGCCGGAGAGGGTCCGCCCGCTGGGGGCGACGGTGAGGTTGGAGGCACGGGCGAGCCGGGTGAGGGAGTCGAGGAGGACCACGACGTCGCGGCCGCCCTCGACCAGGCGCTTGGCGTGCTCGAGGACGATCTCCTGGAGCTTGAGGTGGTTCTCGGGCATTTCGTCGAAGGTGGAGGCGGCCACCTCGCCGTCCACGGAGCGGCGGATGTCGGTGACTTCCTCGGGGCGCTCGTCGATGAGGAGGACGATCAGGTAGACCTCGGGGTGGTTGGTGGTGATGCTGTTGGCGATCTGCTTGAGGAGAGTGGTCTTGCCGGCCTTGGGGGGAGAGACGATCATGCCGCGCTGCCCCTTGCCGATGGGAGCGACGATGTCGACGAAGCGCCCGGAGACGTGCTCCGGGGTAGTCTCCATACGGAGCCGCTCGGAGGGGTAGACGGGGGTCAGCTCGTCGAAGCTCTTGCGGCCGCGGAGGGTCTCGGGAGGGGCGCCGTTGGCGGCCTCGACCTTCAGCAGGCTGTAGTAGCGCTCCCCGCTCTTGGGCAGGCGCACCGCTCCCACGACGACATCCCCCGTTTTGAGCATGAGGCGCTTGATCTGGGACTGCGAGACGTAGACGTCCTCCTGGCTGGGGAGGTAGTTCTTGGCCCGGAGGAAGCCGTAGCCCTCAGGGAGGATCTCGAGCACGCCCTGGGTCCAGATCAGGCCATTGCGCTCGGCCTGGCGGCGCATGATCTGGACCATGAGGTCACGCTTGCGGAGCTTCTCGTACTCGGTGATCGCCAGCTCCTTGGCGATGTCCTGGAGGTCGTCCAGGGTCTTCGCGTCCAGCTCCTGTAGTTCCAGCACTTCCTTCACCCTCTTTAGGCGCTAGTAGGGATGGGATCGGCCGCGTGGGCCGCAGGGCTGCTCGAGGGGGGCCGGCTGATCGGCCCGGCAAACCCATGTGAACCGGTGGGGGCTATGGACTCCATCGGAGATACCGAGACCGGGAATTCCACGCGCGATGCCCGTCTACGGCTCTGGGTCTTGGGCGGGGCCGGGCAAGACGCGTTGACAACACGGAAGCCAAGGTGGATGAATCATGTGATTATACCACAAACCTGTGCCCCTGTACACGGATATACGCGGCAAGGGCCGTTTTTCCGCCCACGGCAGCCCGGCGGGAGGCCGCGAGGAGGCGGCCGGCTCCCTCCGCACGCCGACCCAGACTCTCAGCCCACCTCGTCCGGCGGGGTCCCCCGGCCGGCGTAGATGTCGGGCTTGAGGATGCCGATAAAGGGGAGGTTGCGGTAGCGCTGGGCGAAATCCAGCCCGTAGCCGACGACGAAGGCGTCGGGGATCTGAAAGCCGAGGTAGTCCGCCTTGGCCTCGATCCGCCGGCGGCTCGGCTTGTCGAGGAGCGCGGCCACCCGCACGCTGGCCGGCTTGCGGGCGCGGATGGTGTCGAGGAGGTAGTGCAGGGTCAAGCCGGTGTCGATGATGTCCTCGACCACGAGGACGTGCTTGCTCTCGACGTTGGTCTCGAGGTCCTTCATGATGCGGAAGACGCCGCTGGAGGAGGTGTCCTTCCCGTAGCTCGACCAGGAGACGAAGTCCACGGTGCACGGGATGTCGAGGTTTCGCATGAGGTCGGATAGGAAGACGAAGGCGCCGTTGAGCACGCCCACGAGGACAAGATCCTTGTCGCGGTAGTCGCGATTGATCTGCCCGGCCAGCTCCTTGACCTTGGCCTGGATCTCCTCGTCGCGTATCAGGACTTCCTTGATATCAGACATCATGGCCGGGCACCTCGTTCCGATTCGGCGGTGGCTGGCGGGCTGGCTACTCCCATTCGATGGTCGCCGGCGGCTTGGAGCTGATGTCGTAGGCGACCCGGTTGACCCCGGGGACCTCGTTGATGATGCGCGTGCTGATGCGGGAGAGCACGTCGTAGGGCAGGTCAGCGAAGTCGGCGGTCATGGCGTCCTCGCTGGTCACGGCCCGGAGGATGACGGTGCTTCCGTAGGTCCGCTGGTCGCCCATCACGCCGACGCTCTTGACCGGCGCGAGCACGCCGAAGCACTGGAAGAGCCGCCGGTAGAGCCCGGCCGCCCTGATCTCCTCAATGATGATGGCATCGGCCTCGCGGAGGGTGTCGAGCCCTTCGGGCGTGACCTCGCCCAGGATGCGAATGGCCAGGCCCGGGCCGGGGAAGGGGTGGCGCCAGACGATCTCGTCGGGCAGCCCCAGCTCCTCCCCTACCGCGCGCACCTCGTCCTTGAAGAGGTAGCGGGCCGGCTCGACGAGCTGGAGCTTCAGGGTCTGCGGCAGGCCGCCGACGTTGTGGTGGGTCTTGATGCGCGCGGCCTGGCGGGTTCCGCTCTCGATGACATCCGGGTAGAGGGTTCCCTGGGCGAGGAACTGGACATCGCCCAGCTTGCGCGCCTCCTCCTCCAGGACCGCGGCATACTCCTCCCCTATGATCTTGCGCTTCTGCTCGGGGTCGGTCACGTCTGCGAGCCGGCTGAGGAAGCGGTCCTGGACCTGGGCATGGACGAGGTTGATGCGGAAGTGGTCGCCGAAGGTCTTGACGACCTGATCGCTCTCGCCTTTGCGCAGGAGGCCGTGGTCCATGAAGATGCAGGTGAGCTGTTCTCCCACGGCCCGGTGGACGAGGGCGGCGGTGACGGCCGAGTCCACTCCGCCGCTGAGGGCGCAGACGACGTTGCCGCCGTCAACCTGGTCGCGTATGCCGCGGACGGCCTGGGCCACGACGGACTCGGTGGTCCAGAGCTCGCGGCATCCGCACTGCTGGTAGAGGAAGTTGCGGAAGACGTCGATGCCCCAGGGCGTGTGGACGACCTCGGGGTGGAACTGGACGGCGAAGAGCCGACGCTTGCGGTCGGACATGGCGGCAACCACGCCCGCGCTGCGGGCCGTCTCCACGAACCCCGGCGGCACTTTCTCGACCCGGTCGCCGTGGCTCATCCACGCGATCAGCCGAGGGTTGAGGCCCTGGAAGAGGTCGCCATCGTCGAGGACCCCGATCTCGGTCTTGCCGTACTCGCGGTGCTGTCCGCCCTTGACGTCGCCGCCCAGCAGCTTGCCCATCAGGTGCATGCCGTAGCAGATGCCGAGGATGGGGATGCCGGCCGCGAAGAGCGCCGGGTCGCAGAGCGGGGCGCCCTCGTCGTAGACGCTGCTCGGCCCCCCGGAGAAGACGATGCCCTTGGGGTTGCGGGCGAGGATCTGCTCGGTCGTCGTGTCGCTGGGGAGGATCTCGCAGTAGACGTGGCACTCCCGGATGCGACGCGCGATGAGCTGGTTGTACTGCGCGCCGAAGTCGAGTACGATAACGAGCTCTTCGGGTATGCCCGCGGTAGGCGCCGCCATCGCCACCTCTGTCCCGGCTATCTGGTTCCCCCCACGCCCTGCGCGCGCTGCTGGGCTTTGCCCTCGAAGGGCAGGGCGGGAGCGACGATGATCTCTACTGTCTGCATCTCGCGGATCGTGCGCGCCCCGCAGGTCGCCATGGAGAGGCGGAGCGCGCCGAACAGGTTCATGGCACCATCATCGCGCTTGGCCGGGCCCAGCAGGATCTCCTTCATCGGACCCGCGATCCCCACGTGAATGCGAGTGCCCCGCGGCAGTCCGGGGTCGGGGGCCGCCATGCCCCAGTGGCAACCCCGGCCGGGGGCCTCCTCGGCCGCCGCGAGGGGTGAGCCGATCATCACCGCGTCGGCGCCGGCGGCGATGGCCTTGGCGATGTCGCCGCCGACGCGCATGCCGCCGTCGAGGATGACGGGGACCCTGCGGCCGGTCTCTCGCTCGTGAGCATCTCTGGCCGCGGCGCAGTCGGCCGCCGCGGTCACCTGCGGGACGCCGATGCCGAGCACACGCCGCGTGGTGCAGGCCGCCCCGGGGCCCACCCCCACGAGGACGGCATCGGCCCCGGCCCGCATGAGGTCGAGCGCGGCGTCGTAGCTGACGCAGTTGCCGACGAAGACGGGGGCTTCGACCGTGTCGGCCAGCCTCCGGAAGTCCGGGGGCTGGTAGCGAGAGGAGATGTGCCGCGCGGTCGTGACGGTGGACTGCACGACCAGCACGTCCACCTTGCCCGGGCCGATCACAGTCGCCGCGTGCGCCGCGAAGGCAGGTGAGGGCGATACGGCGACCTTGGCTCCGAGGGCGCGCATCTCCTCGACCCGGCGCAGGATCAGCGCGTCCTGCACGGGCTCCCGGTAGGCCTCCTGGAGCACGGAGACGGCCTCCTCGGGCTTCGCCGAGACGATACGCTGGTAGACGGGGGAAGGATCGGCGTAGCGGCACTGGAGGCCCTGGAGGTGCAGCACGCCCAGCCCGCCCAGCTGGCTCAGCACGGCCGCGGAGCGAGGGTCAACGACCGCGTCCATCGCCGAGGCCAGCACCGGCAGGCTCAGCTGCAGCCCGCCGAGCTCACAGGTCAGGTCCACATCCTCGGGGTCAAGGGTGGTCGCCCCCGGGACAAGGGCGACGTCATCGAAGCCATACGTCTGTCGGCTCTTGCGTCCGCGACCGATCTCGATCTCCACGCGCCCACAGCCCTCCCTTAGACAGATGCGGCAGCGCCAGATGGGGCAGCCCCAAACAGGTGAGCGGCCACCTCAGGCCTGCAGTCCGGAGATCTCCCAAGCGAACCGGCCCAGCTCCCAGGGCCGCCTGCCGCCTCTCTCGGGCCGGTCCACCAAGCCCCTCTCCCACAGCTGGGCTTGGGAGGTGAGTCAAGGCAGCGCCTGGGAGGTAAGTGGTGTATTCTAGCCGCCGCGCGGGCGGTTGTCAAACGCGAGAGGAAGAGGACGGGTCATGCGGCGGCTGGGGCCGCGGTCGGCCGGCGCGGCCTCGGCAGGTCGTCCGGGCGGGGTCAGTCCTGGGTCCTGTCCCAGGGGAGAGGCGCCGGGAGCACCGGCGCGCGCTTGTGCGTCGTAAGCGGCGGCCATCCTCTTGGGTCACACGCAGCGCAATCGAGGTATAATGCCAGATGAGATGAGCCGCGGAGACTCAGGCCTGGGACGCGAGAGAGGAAGCCCCTGCGACGGCTGCCACGAGTGCGGGCTGCGGTGCACGTCCGGAGTGCAGATGGCACGCAGCGAGTTCGACCGGATCGTGGAGCACCTGAGGGAGGCCGACGCGGAGCGCGTGGACCGGGTTCTGTTCCAGGAGAAGCGCGTCGTCTGGTTCGAGGAGACCCAGGCTGAGGCCTGCCTGTTCTACGACGTGGTGCACCGAGGGTGCCTGGTCTACCCCGCGCGGCCCCTGATCTGCCGGCTTTTCGGCCGGGTGGAGTGGCTGCCCTGTCCCCTGGGCCGGCCGCTGGAGCAAGTCGGCGACGGGATCGAGGTCATCCGGGCTTATGCGCGCGAGCGCCGCGCTACGTTCACGGAGTGGTGCACGGAGTCCGGGATCTTCGACTTCCGCCAGTTCACCGCGGGACGGCGCTGACGGCCTCTCCCACGGGCCGGAACTCCTTGCCGCAGACCGGGCAGGGGCCGTGCGGGAACGTCCACCAGCCGTTGGTCCAGACGCCGCAGTCGAACTCGACCCCCTGCTCGGCCAGGTCCACCGGACACTCGCCGTAGATGGTGTGGAAGCCCTGGAAGGTCTGGCAGCCATCGCTGGTTCGCCCGCAGTTGGGGCACTGGAACTTCGGCGACATGAGCGTGCCCCGGGAGAACTGGTAGCCAAGGAACTGCACAGGCGTGCGGCAGTTGATGCAGGTCGCGCCGTCGAGCCGCGCGAAGCTGACGCGCATGAACTGGAGGCCGTGGGGGAGGCCGGAGAGCTCGTCGCGGTAGTCAGTAGGCAGCTGGACGAGCTTGGGCAAGGGGAGGCCGATGGACTCCATGCCCTCGTGGAGGCGCGGGACGACCTGGACCATCCGGCGGCCGAGGGCCGACTGCTGAACCGTCTGGCCGCTGGCGGGGAGCATGCCGGAGGCGAAGACGAGGACGCCGGCGAGGACGGCTCCGAGCACTGCGCCGAAGGCGACGCCACCGATGCGGTTCAGGGTCTTGGGGGGCTCGCACTTCCCGGCCAGCAGCGACCAGCCCCAGCTTGTCGCCAGGGCCACGACGACGGCCACGATCAGGTAGCCGATGGGCCCGGCGACATTGGGTGGAAGGCCGAAGACCCAGCCGATAGGGGCGGCGGCCACGGGGTAGGCGACAGAGCCGAGGGCGAGGGCCAGGACGATGGACACGATGTCCCCTGCCGAGGAGATGAGGCCCCGCCGGGAGCCGGTGATGGCGAAGCCGGCCACCACCACCACGATCATGAGGTCAATCCCGTTCATGGGGCGGGGCCGCCGGGTCGGACGTCACCGGGTTCGCCGGCAGAGCATGGGGCTGACGCGGGTGGCGATGACGGTCTCGGCGCGGAGCCTGCCGTCGCTCTTGCGCATGCAGTTGAGGGTCTGCTCCGGGCCTACGCCGATGGGGATGACGAGCCGGCCCCCCTCCCGGAGCTGGGCGATCAGGACGTCGGGCGTCTGCTCGGCCGCGCAGTTGACCACGATGCCGTCGAAGGGGGCGTGCTCGGCCCAGCCCTGGCATCCGCGGCCGGTGCGGCTGCGGACCGAGCGGTAGTTCAGGGAGCGCAGCCGGGCTTCGGCGGCCTTCGCCAAGTGGGGCTGCACCTCAACCGTGTAAACGTGAGGCGTGATCTCGGCCAGCACGGCGCTGAGGTAGCCCGATCCCGTCCCCACCTCGAGGATCTTCGACCCAGGCCGCGGGTCAAGGGCCTGTGCCATGAGGGCCGCCACGTGGGGCCGGCACAGGACTTGCCCGTCGCCGAAGGGGATGTCGACCTCCTCATAGGCCTGGGCTCGGGCCGCGCCGTCGACGAAGAGATGGCGGGGGACCTTCGCCATGGCGGTCAGCACGAGCCGGTTGGAGATCAGGGGCTTCTCGGCCTGGAGGCGAGCCACCATGGCGGCGCGCTCCGGGCCGTAGTCGGGCGGCCCGGCGGAAGCCAGGGCCGCCAGCCCGAGGAGCGCGGCCGTCAGGGCGACCGCCCGGCCTCTGCCGCTGGGTGATGCTGAGCTCATTCCTTACACGCGCGCCTTCTGCTGGAGTACCCGACGCTCCCCGGTGGTAAACCTTCGCACCCAGGGGGCTCTTCTCCTCTCTGCGCGCCGATGTGCGGCGCGTCGCGCCTTTGCTACGCGCCGGGGCCCTCGGCGGGAGGTATGGCCCAACTCGCTCCAGAACCGAGGTGCTCGCACGGCCAGCGAAGGCTGGCACAAGGAGGAGCCCCGATGCCGCGGTACGTCATCCTGGGAGGGGGGGTCGCCGCAACTCGGGCGGCCGAGACCGTCCGCAGCCTGCGCCCGGAGGACCCCGTCACACTCATCGCCGAGGAGGACCGCCCCTTCTACATGCGGCCGCTGCTGGCGGACTACGTGGCCGGCCGGCTCGAGGAAGGCGACCTGTGGCTGAAGTTCGAGGCCGCCGCCGCGGAGAGGAGCATCTCCCTCCTGCTCGGCCGCCGCGCGACGGGCCTGGACTATCGGAAGGGGCGCAGCGTTGTCCTCAGCGATGGCGAGAAGGTCCCCTTCGACCTGCTCCTCATCGCCACGGGCGCGAAGCCCTCTCTGCCGCAGATCCCGGGCGTAGAGCTGGAGGGGGTCACCACGTTCAACACCTACGCCGACGCGGTCAGGGTGAGGGCCTGGGCGGAGAAGGCGAAGCGTGCGGTGGTCGTGGGCCGGGGGCTCCAGGCGGTGGAGCTGGCCCGCGGGCTGCGCCTGCGCGGGCTGGACGTCTGCATGGTGGCGCCAGACGAGACCCCGTGGTTCCTCCCGCTCTTCCAGACCACGCAGGAGGACATGGAGCGGGTGCTCGGCCAGCACGGGGTCGAGGTGGTCGTGCTCGACGCGGCCGCGGAGATCGTGGGCCAGGGAGGGAAGGTCACCGGCCTGAGGACGCGGGAGGGCCGGGAGCTGGCGGCCGATATCGTCGGGTTCGCTCACCACCAGCAGGCTCGCATGGAGGTGCTCGAGGGCTCGGACATCGGGACCGAGGAGGGAGTGCTGACCGACCGCCACCTGCGGACTACGGACGAGGCGGTGTTTGCGGCGGGCGATGTGGCGCAGATCCAGGCGGACGGGGAGAGGCGAGCGCTGGGGTATGGATGGATGCGGGCGAGCGCTCAGGGCGAGGCGGCCGCCCGGAACATGTGCGGGGAGCAGGTGGCGGCGGCGGTCGGCGACGAGTTCCAAGCCCAGGCTCTCTACGGAATGAGCCTGACTGCAAGGTGGCGCTAGCCCCCGCGTGGAATAGGCGCCCCGATCTGTCGCGGGGCGCCGACCTGTTGAGACCAGCATCGGCCAGAGATCCCTCCGCGCGCTCCGCGGCCGGCAGATGGTGTCCCCCCGAGGATTCCAGCCGGACCGCATGAGGGGATCCGGCGCGCCTGTGCGGGGATGCCCGCGGCTGGGTATGATGCTACGGAGTCTGGGGTGCTGCACCAGCATCGGCGGTGATCCGGGAATCCGCCCCAAGGCGCCTGTACGCGCCATGCGACCTGGACCGATAGCCCACCTGTGATACAAGAGACTCTCTAGGGAGCTCCTATGAAGAGGTTCCGCATCGTGTCGAAACGCGCCCTGGCCGCCACGGTGACCTTGCTCGAGGTCGAAGCGCCGCGGATTGCCCGCAAGGCCAGGGCCGGGCAGTTCATCATCGTGCGGCTCGACGAGCAAGGGGAGCGGATTCCGCTGACCATCGCCGACAAGGACCCCGAGAAGGGCACCATCACCATCATCTTCCAGGCGGTGGGGTACACCACCCAGCAGATGGCGAAGCTGGAGGTCGGCGACCACCTGGCCGATGTCCTGGGCCCGCTGGGGCGCGCCACCGAGGTGAGCTATCGGGGCCGGGTGGTCTGCGTCGCGGGAGGTGTGGGGATAGCCTTCATCTACCCGGAGATCAAGGCCTTCGGGGAGGCGGGGAACGAGGTCACGTCGATCCTCGGGGCGCGCACCGAGGATCTGCTGTTCTTCGTGGAGGAGGTCGGCGCCCTCAGCAAGCACCTGCACATCGCGACCGACGACGGCTCGCTGGGCCACCACGGCCTGGTGACCGACGTGCTGCGGGGGCTCCTGGAAGGCGGCGAGCACTTCGACTACTGCATCGCCATCGGGCCACTGCCGATGATGCGGGCCACCAGCGCGCTCACGAAGGAGTTCAACCTACCGACGCTGGTGAGCCTGGACCCGGTGATGGTGGATGGGACGGGGATGTGCGGGGGGTGCCGCGTCACCGTGGGAGGCGAGGTGAAGTTCGCCTGCGTTGACGGCCCCGAGTTCGACGGGCACCTGGTTGACTTCGACGAGCTGGCGAAGCGCAAGCGCGCCTTCTTCGAGGAGGAGCAGTGCCTGCTGGAGCCCCGGCTGGACGAGCTGAAGGCCGAGCAGGGCGGGAAACCCTGAGGACACCACGAGCGATGCCAGAAGAGACCACGACAGAGAAGAAGAGCAGGAAGGCCGCGCCCCGCAATCCCCTCCCGTGGCGCGACCCGAGGGAGCGGAGAAAGGACTTCGAGGAGGTCGCCCTCGGGTTCGCCCTGGAGGCGGCCCTGGCGGAGGCCAGGCGGTGCCTCAAATGCAAGCGCCCGAGTTGCGTACCGGGCTGCCCGGTCGAGATCAGCATCCCGGACTTCGTTTCCGCCCTGGCAGAGGAGCGGTTCGAGGACGCGGTGCGCATCCTGAAGGAGAAGAACGCGCTGCCGGCGATCTGCGGGCGGGTCTGCCCCCAGGAGTCGCAGTGCGAGGCCTCGTGCGTGCTGGGGCGCAAGGGTGACCCGGTCGCCATCGGGGCCCTGGAGCGCTTCGTCGCCGACTGGGAGATCGGCCACCTGCCCCTGCCTGAGCCCAGGCCGCCTGACCCCAAGGCGCCGAAGGCGGCGGTGATCGGCTCCGGCCCCGGCGGGCTCACGGCGGCCGCCGACCTCGCCCGCTACGGCTACCGCGTCACGCTGTTCGAGTCACTCCACGCTCCAGGCGGCGTCCTGCGCTACGGCATCCCGGAGTTCCGCCTCCCGCGCGCTATTCTCGACCGCGAGATCGAGTACGTCCGGCGGCTGGGTGTGGAGATCGAGACCGATGTGCTGATCGGCAGCACGATCACGCTGGATGAGCTTCTGAACGAGGAGGGCTACGAGGCCGTGTTCATCGGGTCGGGGGCCGGGCTCCCCTACTTCCTCCACATCCCCGGCGAGAACCTCGGCGGCGTGTACTCGGCGAACGAGTTCCTCACCCGCATCAACCTGATGAAGGCATTCCGCTTCCCAGAGTACCGGACCCCGGTCCGGGTCGGGGCGAGGGCCGTGGTGATCGGGGGCGGCAACGTGGCTATGGACTCCGCGCGAAGCGCGCTCCGGCTGGGTGCGGACTCGACCCTGGTCTACCGCCGGACGCGGGCCGAGATGCCGGCGCGGCGGGAGGAGGTGGAGAACGCGCTGGAAGAGGGAGTCAAGCTGCTGGAGCTGACGATTCCTCTGCGCATGCTGGGGGATGACAAGGGGCACGTGACGGGCCTCGAGTGCCAGCGCTCGGAGCTGGGAGAGCCAGACGAGAGCGGCCGGCGCCGGCCCGTGCCGGTGCCCGACAGCGAGTTCGTGATTGCCGCCGACACGGTGGTCGTGGCGGTGAGCCAAGGCCCGAACCCGCTGGTGCCCCGGAGCGAGCCGCGGCTGAAGACCGACAAGTGGGGGAAGGTGATCGTCGATCCGGAGACAGGGGAGACCAGCATTCCGGGCGTGTTTGCGGGCGGCGACATTGCCAACGACGCGGGCACGGTGATCGCGGCGATGGGGGACGGGAAGCGGTCGGCCCGCGCCATCCATCGCTATCTCCAGGCCAAGCACGGCGGGGCCTGAGGCGGCCAAGAGGACTCTGGGGCGGCCTGGTCGAAGCCTGGAGGCGAGGCCAGCGGCAGACGCGACCGCCGTTGCGACAGCGTACTCGGGTGCTGCCGCAGGCGACGTGGGGGAAGACAGGGGCATTCTCGTGCCGCGGGCGGGGTCTCTACCCCGCCTGTGGCCGCGTCTGGGCCGGGCCGAAGCGGGGGCCTCGGCCTGTGAGGGGGAGGTCAACAGGTCACCCGCGCACGAGGGGCTGGGCGTGAACTAAGCATGGTCGCGATGTAGTGTATCGAGCGAGGATCGGAGACTGTGTCTCCAGAGGGCGCTCTGGGCACGGAACGTGATGTCTGCGTTCAACTTCGACCGCAGACATCCTTAGAGTGGCGACGCACTCGGGAGAGCAAGATGATCGAGATCAGACTCCACGGACGAGGGGGACAGGGGACGGTGACCGCGGCTGAGCTGCTGGCGGTGGCCGCCTTCGACGATGGAAAGGAGGCGCAGGCCTTCCCCGCGTTCGGGGTCGAGCGCCGCGGGGCGCCGGTGATGGCCTTCTGCCGGATCAGCGACCAGCGGATCCGGATGCGCAACCAGATCTACGAGCCTGACTACGTGGTCGTGCAAGACCCGACCCTGATGGAGACGGTTGACGTGCTGGCGGGGCTGAAGCCGACGGGCACGGTGCTCATCAACTCCGAGCGGCCGGCCTGCGGGTTCAAAGTGAAGGGCTCGGCGCGGGTGGTGACCTTCCCGGCCACGCAGGTGGCCCTCGAGGAGCTGGGCCGGCCGATCATGAACACGGCCATCCTCGGGGCGTTCTCCGGGCTTTCTGGGGCAATCAGCTTCGAGGCCATCGAGCGGAGCATCGGCCACCGATTTCCCGGGGAGCTGGGCGAGAAGAACGTGCGCGCCGCCCGGCGCGCCTACGAAGCGATGAAGGAGCAGACGAGATGACCGCTGCCAGCAAGCCGCGGAGGAAGCCGCCGCTGGGCCTCGTCGCCCGCCCGGGATCCTCCCTGCGCAACAAGACGGGCTCGTGGGGGATCCTGACGCCGGTGTTCGACTGCGAGAAGTGCACGGGGTGCAACACGTGCGCCAGCATCTGCCCTGAGGGGTGCATTCTCCGCATCGAGAAGAAGCGGTACGAGGCCGACCTCGACTTCTGCAAGGGCTGTGGGCTGTGCGCCGCCGCCTGCCCCGCAAGCGCTATCACCATGGTCGAGGAGCATCGATAATGAGAAAGATGATCGAAGGGTCGCGGGCTGTTGCGGAGGCCGTCGGGCTCTGCCGTCCTGGCGTCATCTCCGCCTACCCGATCACCCCGCAGACCCATATCGTGGAGGAGCTTTCCCAGCTCGTGGCGGACGGCGACGTGGACTCGGAGTACGTGAGGGTCGAGAGCGAGCACTCCGCCGCCTCGGTCTGCCTGGGGGCCGTCGCCGCGGGCAGCCGCTCTTACTCGGCCACCACCTCGCAGGGGATGCTGCTGATGGAGGAGGTGCTCTACAACATCGCGGGGATGCGCCTCCCCATGGTCATCACCGGGGTCAACCGGGCGGTGTCGGCGCCGCTCAGCATCTGGAACGACCAGCAGGACACGCTGGCGATGCGCGACACTGGCTGGCTCCAGCTGTACGGCGAGGACAACCAGGAATGCCTGGACATGCATATCCAGGCCTACAAGATCGCAGAGGACGACCGGGTCCTGCTGCCGGTGCTGGTGTGCATGGACGGGTTCATCCTGACGCACACCTACGAGAGCGTGGATATGCCGACCCAAGAGGAGGTGGACGCGTTCCTGCCGCCCTACAACCCGCTCTTCAAGCTCGACCCCGACGATCCGGTGACCCTGGGCGCGTACGCGGGGCCGGAGCTGTACCACGAAGTGCGCTACGTCATGCACCGGGATATGCTCGCGGCGAAGGAGGTCGTGAAGGAGGT
>Ga0315277_10007904_pt1 | contig 13719 bp, 10 predicted proteins | sample YL17G05_15_MG_FD_203695 | JGI IMG/M metagenome (GOLD analysis project Ga0315277, IMG submission 203695) | Sediment microbial communities from Yellowstone Lake, YNP, Wyoming, USA - YL17G05_15 | ecosystem: Environmental > Aquatic > Freshwater > Lake > Sediment | place: USA: Wyoming | collected...
GCGGCACAGATAAAAAATCCCATAGCGTCATGGCCCCAGGTGTTTCCGGAGCCGGCTGGAAACATACTCTTGGTAATGCCCATGCCACTTCCGTCTTCCATAAAGGGGCCATACGGACCGCTTTTTATTTCCACTTGCATGTTGTTACCCTGGCTGACCCTGGTCTGCAGTTTTTCGGCGAGGATTTGGCCGGCCAGGCAGCCTGACAGGACTGCAAGAGCAAGTAGTAATTTTAAATACCTCTGGTGCATCATAATTGATCTCCTGTTTAAATTACTCAGATTGCACAAGAGAAATATGGAATTCATAGATGAATCAGAACTGAAACTCTGTTCCGAAACGGATCTGCCTGGCGATTCCCCATTGTGCTGCATCCATCGTAGCCATCATCATCTGGTAGGCGATTTCTCCCTTGGTCGCCTCGAACCTGGTCAGCAGGCCGTCGCCGTTGAAATCGGCATTGAACCTGACATCCTCGATCTTGTTCCGGCCGGGAACATCCCATTGCCAGCCATCTACAGGAGCATGTCCGTACTGATAGGTTTCATACTTGTAGCCTTTAGGATAGCCGGCGTGGTTCTTCCGGTTAGTCACGTTATATATCTCCGCAAAGACGCTCAGGCGACGTGTACCGCCAAGAGAGAAGCTTTTTGTAAACTTCAGGTCCAGATTGTAATTCCAACGGCCCCTGAAGAGTTTGGCATCTACGTATACTTCATTTTGGTAGTAGCCCGATACCGGCTCACCGCTTTCAACTGAGAAGACACCGTATGCCCGGAAGTTCTTGAAGACCTTGTTGGCCGCTGTTCCGGTCCGGAAGTCATCGGGGAACAGGTAATTGATCCTGGCGGTGAGCTTATGCGTGCGATCGCCGTCGCACGGCCTGAGATCGTCCGGCGGCACCTGAGCCTCGCCGGTGGACGGGTCGTAAGTGAATGGGTTCGTGAGAGTATGGCCCGGCGAACTGCCCGTGGTCCTGGAAAACTGGAGAGTATAGATCCCGTCAAAGGAGAAGTTATTGGAGAACCTCTTCTTGATGGTTAAATCCAGCCCCTTGATGTTGCCGGCGTCCCGGTTTGTATACGATGTATACCAGCCCCTGATTCTCCGCTCGGTATAATAATACCATACATCGCGGAAGGATTCTTTACGGGCGAGATTACCCTCGATGTCGCGGTAATAGGCCACCAGGTCGAGCACCACGTCATTGGAAGCCAGGTAGCCCAGACCGGCTTCGAAAGCGTCTGTGCGGGAGAAGTCCAGAAACCCGTTATTACCACTGCTGTACATTATTGACATGTTCGGGATCTGCGTGAACGTACCATAGGAGAAACGGAGCTGGGACTTGTCTGTCACCGGGAAAGCCACGTCGAAGCGGGGCGACCATTCATGTTTTATCTTGGGGAATGTCCCCTCGCCGCTCCTGTTGGTCTGGGAAATCCCCCAGTTTTCCCTGGGCCTGAAAGAATCGAAGCGCATGCCGTAGTCGAAAACGAAGTCTCCCAGGTCAGTCCTGTTCTGGGCATAGAAGGCCATTAGGCGGGGCGTATAGTTAAACTCGTACTCATAGACCCTGGGGCTATCCCAGTTGCCGGGACTGATCTTCTGGTTGTCGAGCATCGAGTACTGGAGCCCCAACTTGGCCCGGTTCCAGCGGTTGATCTGGAAATCCACGTCCAGCTTCATGTTATGCTGTCTCTCGCGGCCGTACCTGTACTGCAGCAGGTAGAGGTTTTCTTCAAACATGCGGAAAGGAGTCTCGAAAAACCAGCCCTGAAGCCAGTTGGTAACTCCGTCCGGATAGTATAGCCGCTGTGCCTTGGTAGTCGTCTGACACCAGCGGTCGGGGTAGTTTTCCACCTCGAACTTGATATCATCAGGAGACCAGCTCATGAATGATTTGCGCTGGAAATTCACCTCGAGGTTCGAGCCGTTGACGCTGGTGTTCATGAAGTGGGTGTAGCGGAACTGCATGGACACATTGCGCTGGGCGCTCTGGAGAAAGTCCCAGTCCACGCCGAACAGGGTGTTGTAGGTTTTTAACCTCCGGCCCCTGGTCTGGGGGATGAAAGCCAGCGTATCCTCCCCCCAGTTCCTGTTCGGGAGCTGCGACTTGGTGACCCATCCATCCAGGAAATAGTTCCCGCTGGCGGTGCTAGGGCCTTGAGGGTAAGAGCGCTGGTTTCTAGACCAGTTGTGGGTGCCGATAAACTTGAGCTTTTTGATTGGGGAATAAGTAAGTTTCCCCGCAGCCAGGCTTCTGTCGCCCCAGTTCTCACTGCGGCGGACAGGGTTGGGCGGGGACCAGAGCGAGGCGTTCTTGCCGGTTTTACCGGCATAGAACTGGCGGCCTATCCGGAATTCATCCAGGCTGAACGCGTTTTCCGGACGGCTGAGGATCGGATCGTTGATCACAGAGGCGTTCAGGCGGTCGACAAAATCCTGGTTTACTCCCCGGAATCCCTCGTCCGCATGGGTAGGGAAGTTGTCCGCCGTGCCCTGGAGCTCACCCGAAATGTGGAAGAACAGATTGTCGACAAGAGGTATCGGGCCTCCGACAGAGACAGTGAGCTGGTTATAGCCGTAATCGGAGGTGCGTGGATTCTGCTCGTCAGTGGTAAACCTCACACTGCCTTTGTAATTGGATCCACCTTCCTTGGTCACGATATTGATGATACCCGACTGGGCGTTGCCGTACTCGGCCTGGAAGCCGCCGGTGATGATATCCACCTCCTCCACGGCCGAGTTGGATAACTCGAGCGGGTTGGTATCCTGGCCGGTGAGTGCCTCCTGTTCGTTCCCCACCGCGGAATGCCACCAACTGCCGCCGCTCCAGGTGTGATCGAACGGGTCGGCAGTGTTGTTGCGCACCATCATCCCGTCAACTACCATCAGCTCCTCACCCAGCCGGCCGCCGCGGATACGCAATCCTTGAGCTCTTCCACCCTGGCCTCCGATTTGCACCCCGGCCTCGAGAACCATCAGGTCCTCCAGCTTCGTGGCCGGTGCCTCCTCGATATAATCGGAAGTCATACGTTGTTTGGTGACCGTGTTGTCCCGCGGCAGGAGAGGTTCAGCTTCGCCTTGGATAGTAATCCCCTCGAGCTGGACCACCGTGGAGCTGAGCTCGGCGTTCACTGTAGTGGTCTGCCCGGCAAGAATCATTTCCCTAGCCACGGTGATTTTCTGGTATCCGGTGAAGGTGAAAGTGATATCCTTGCGTCCAGGAGGGACATTGAGGATAAAAAAGTAACCGTCCGCGTTGGTCACATTGCCCAGACGGGTACCCTCCACAGTAACCTGAGATCCAGCCAAAGGTTGGCCGCTCTCCTTGTCCCGGACGGTTCCCTCGATCTTTCCGGTGGAAAGCTGGGCCAACAGGTTCGCCGAGGATATGAGCATGAGCAGAATGAAAGAAACCAGCATTACTGCCCAGGCTCGATTGAACGTTTTTCGCTGCATAAGTTCCTCCAATCAAAATTGAACTTCAAAATAACAATAAAAGTATATTTGCTTCATACCCAAACCTCCAGGTTAAGTGTTAAGTCGACAGAGAAGACCATCTGAAGTGAAAATATTTCTTATCTTGCTGATAAAACTCATTTTTCCCAGTGTTTCTCGATTATTAAAAGCGCCTGGGTCAACGTTTTATTAATCAATCACAACCGAATCAGAACTAACTTTTTCCGGAGTTCCACAAGCATTTCCCTCTTCAGCGAGGCGGGCCAGTTTTCCTTGCCCTTTTCTCTTAATACGGTCTCCGGATAAATCTCCAGTATTCCAGAAAAATTAGCTTCCCTGACCGAGAGTGTTTTTATCAGCTCGAGATCTTCCCGGCTCAGTCCTCCACCGGCGATTATTTCAATCGCACCTGCAGGGGCCATAACACCATCCGGGTACAGGGCCGTGGCGATGTTCATACCGGTGACAAAATTGGCCGTGGGCACCCGGGCGATTTTTTGCGCCCAATCGTATATTCCCCGGGACTCCAGAACCTGTATCAGGCTCTTCTGCATCGCCGGCAAATAGTCCGCCTGAAAGAAACCCCCAATACACTTGATACCTCTGGCAAAGGCGAGGACAGCAAAGTTTACGAAGAGGCCGGGGAGCAGCCGCCGCTCCCTGAGTCCCTTGCGGATAGTATCCGGAGTCAAGGAAAACCGGATATTCCTTTCACCTGATATTCCCAAAAGGACAGGAGGTGAAGACCCTCCTTCGGAGAGCCTGAGCGGCACTCGTCTTCCCTTTTCATCCACGGAGCAGAAAAAAACCGTGCCGCAGCCCCGGAATTCTTCGCTGCCCGAGTGTTCTTTTAGAGCAAAATTCGATAGATCCGCCAGAATCTTCAGGTTCCAACAGCCGGAATGACAGTCTAGTGAATGGAGAACCTCCTTTCTCAAAGACTGGTCAAAGAGGATATTAAAAAGGAGTGAACCGGGATCGCCGATATCCTTCTCGAGAAGTGCTGCCACTACTCGTTCCATTTCCAGACACACCATTTCCGGGAGTACATCACGGAGCGGGGGAGCGAACATTCTTTTCCAAACCGCCCTGTTCAAGACTACAGACTGGTCGGAATAATCAGACAGAGCCAGTATGTCAGGTTTAGCGTATTCTTCGCGGAGCAGGGTGACCAGGCTTCTTTTTTCGCTTTCCAGAATCGTTCCTTCCTGGAAAAGCCTCTCCACAATTTTCAGAACTTTGGACACCATCTGTCTGGTGATAGGCCCGCTAACGCTGACCAGGCTGTGGGAATATTTATTGGGGATAACAGGCACTTTGAGGAATGTCTTGACTTTACTGGTAGACGATACAGCGACCTGTATTTCACGGGAAAGGGCGATCCCGCGGGGGAAGGTGTAATTGGACAGCGGGACAATACCGCAGGCCAAAACAGGAACTACCGGCAGAGAATCCCCGGAGGTGTTGAGAATTTTAGACAGGGCAAAGATTATCGTGCCATGCACTGACAGGGCTTTATAGCCCACTCCATGATGATTCGCGGTCAGAACTACCGGCATATCCGTGAAATGGCGTTCAAGAAGCCCGGCTATTTTTTCGCCGAGCAGCCTGCGGGCATAAGTGCCCGTCACTTCGATAAAGTCCCCTATGGGCTGGATAGAGCTATCCCTGTACCTGAAAAAATCGTCGGAGTATTCCTCAAGCGATAAATGCCCTTGCTGGCGGACTATCTTCGCCACTCCTGGAAAATCTTCCAGAACGCTTTGATAGAACTTCTCCACGAAAATGCCTTGTAATAACTTAAAGGTGGGTTTTCCCTGCTTGATTGAAGTCGTTTTTCTGACAGGCTCTTTATTTTTGTATTGAAGCTAAAAAAGATGATATTTTTCTTGTCCGCCCCGCCGGTAAAATTTAAATTAACAAAATTCGAACTTATTATTGCTGGGCGCCTTTTTGTCTGATTAGTCATTGATCCAAAGCACAGGCAATGCCAGCCCCAGGAAATCAAACACCGATTCTTGGAATTTTCCTATTGTCCAGTGTCGCAACACCATTCGCAACTGCTTCGAATAAATCACCAACAAGGTGTGATCCCATTTTGCGCTGATATCAGAATAGAATGGCTGGGATAATAAAGCACGCCAGGTCGCGGAAGCAGGCCTAGCCAAAGAGATAAACCGAATTACCAAAGGTTCAGATCATGGTTATTGTCTCTCGGAGGTTATTATACAAGAATGAGCTGAAAATTATAAAATAGTATTTTACTAATATTATAGTAAGAATTAAAATATTTGTCAAGGTCTATTGTGTTAATTTATTGACAATTTTAAGTTGCGTTAGTATACTATAAAAGACAATAAATCTTCCCCACGAATTTTATGAGAGACTTTCGCTGATCGTATTCCTTTTCGGACGAGGGTTAACAGGAGGTTGACGTGGATTACAGATCGGAGATGCTGGCGGCAAGAGTGAGGAGGCTGCGCTTGCAGAAGAAACTGAGTATAGAACAATTGGCTAAGGTTGCTGAGGTTGATAAAAACACGATTGTCAGGATAGAGAAAGGGGAAGGACGTCCGAACTTAAATACCCTGGTGAATATCTGTAATGCTCTCGAGGTGTCGGTCGATGAGTTGATAGAAATGAAGACTTTAGAAAATCAGGATTTTTATCTTTACCGCCGCGGTGAACAAAAAAGCAGGATCAATAACAGCGAGCCCGGTCTAAAAGTCGGCGATCTTAAAGCCAAGCTGCCCAATGGCCACATTAATGCAGTTGTTCTGGAGATATACGGGGAAGGAAAGATGCGCAGCCATCCGGGCGAGGAAATACTGTTCTGTCTGAAGGGTCGGGTGGGAATTATGATTGGGAACACGCCCGTGGTATTAAACAAGGGAGATTCAGTCATGTTTTTCGGCCGGGAACCGCATTTATACTTTAATGGCGACAAAGGCGAAAAACCTGAACTGGCCCTTGGGCTAAGTGTCTGGCTGGATGAAGATATCGACCTGGAAACCACGTATCTTGAAAGTTACCATATTTAATGGTATTGGTTAATTGTGGAATATTTTATTAATTCGCGCTTTATATTCTTTGCTGAATTTGTACCTTGATGATCAGGTTTCCCAGGGACGTTCCCGCTCGATGCCTTTGGTAATCATCTCCTGAACCATGGCTACATCATCTCTGACTTGCCAGTCAAACAATCCGACACAGATAAAATCAGCTCCTTTCTGGAATGCATGTAAGAAACCTTCCCCAGGCTTGTCTCTCCCTGCACCCAGAACCTTGAAACCGATCCAGGGCCGCTTTATCGCTTTCATGTAAGCTGCAATTTCTTCTGGTTTGCTGGACATATAACCCACCTTGTTCACCGTGTACATATAGAAATCAGGAGCAAGTTCCATGGATCCCTTCCGGGGAATTGTCGTCTAAAAGGTCAATCCTTGGCCTGTTTTCATGGAGCATTTCACCCGAGGCCTGAGGCTCGATATTGGCTGTCTTTGCTTTGGATGCACAGAACAAGAAAAGAACGCTGGAAGCGATTATAAAGCTGGGCCGGAACAAAGCCTGCAAAGAGAAGTTGGAAGTTTTCATAGATGGGAAATTGGACAAGATCGAGCCACCCTCTTAGAAAAAACTTGACATTAACCATTTATGAATTTATTCATAATATACTAAAAATAAATAATGGTCAAATTATTTAATCTATTATGAATATTTTCGAATCACTTTATCAATCAAGGTGAACGAGGTAACCCGTCAGTTCCTTTACCGCTGAGGCACGCGCGAGTTCTTTATCATTTTCGACCGCATTGATGCAAAAAGTGACAAATTTCCTAAAACTTGGTTTTTACATATACCTGTACCTGGCGAACCACAGGTAAACGGGGAGGAGAAAGTAATCATGCCCGGACACGTCTTCTCTTATAAAGGCAATACGACAACCTGGCTCTCCGATCCCGCCGGCCTGGATGACGTGATAAGTACTGGCAGGGCTCGCGCTTTCCTGAAAACTCTTCTGCCAAAAGAGGCGAATATATTCAAGCGCGGCGGCGAGGGACACGATTTCTGGGGGAATCCCCACGAGCCTACAGCGCAGTACAATCATGCCGGGCAGCGGAGCCTGCAGCCGCCTATTGTCCCCTGGCGGTTGGAAGTCGAAGGCCCGGGGGGCAAGAAGCGCGGTTATTTCCTGCACATGATCGAGATAGGTGATGAAGCCGACAGATCGATGTCCGGGGTAAGCCTGCTGGAGCGGGAGGGCTCTCTGGGCGCCAGGATAGATGCAGCGGGCAAGCCGGTTGAAGTGCTTTTCGACTCCCAGGGTGATCTTACCGCCAGGATCAGGATCGGCGATACTGCGGAGCGAATCCTGGGCCCAGGTATCCAAAAACAGTGAGCAAAATACACCGCCGCAGACAGCTAATTACAAATATTGGATTCCAAGCCGGTCATTAATTTGGCCGCTTTCCGCAGAGTACTTTCCACAAACAAAATCGCGGGAGGAATACAAATGGATAAAAAATTTTTTCTAATCCTGGCCCTTTCAACCGCTTCCCTCTTTTCGCAACTGAGCGCTTCCCGGTCTGAATTGTGGCAGGAGGGCATATGCCTGATTCCTTATCCCCAGGAAGTAACACTTGGCGGTGAAGATTTCCTTTTCGACGGCGGAGTGGGAATAGTGCTTGATCGCTCAGCTTCATCAGCCGACAGTTTCGCTGCAGAAGACCTGGCAGCCAGACTTAAAAAAGATTGGGAGATCAGGGCGGAGATAAATGCTCCCGCCAGAGACAGAAAAATCGTTCTCACCCGGCAGCAAGCAGCAAAAAAGCTTGGAAAACAAGGTTATGAACTCTCTGTGGATAAGGAGAAAGTAATTATCCGGGCTGCTGGCGAGGCCGGGCTTTTTTATGGGACAAGGACATTGCTGCAGGTTATTCAAAAGGGTGATTCGGGAATCCTGGTAAAGGGGATGAAAATTAAAGACTGGCCGGACATCTCATACCGTGCAGTGCATTACGATACGAAACACCACCAAGACAGGGCAGAATATTTGCGGGATTTTATCCGCGATCTGGCCGACTACAAGATCAACATGCTGATTTGGGAATGGGAAGATAAATTCGCCTATCAAAGCCACCCGGAAATAGGAGCCCCCGGTGCTTTCACCAAGGAAGAAATTCAGGATCTTACCCGTTATGCCCAACAGTATCACGTGCAGATAACACCGCTGGTGCAAGGATTAGGCCATGTAAGCTACATTCTCAAGTGGGCACAAAATGCAAACTTAAGGGAAATACCCGCTTCCAACTGGGAGTTCTGTCCCCTCAAGGATGGCAGCTACAAACTTCTTTTCGATCTCTGGGGAGAGGCAATTGAGGCCACCACCGGTTCGGAGTATCTTCACCTGGGTTCGGATGAAACTTTTGAAATGGGACAGGGAACGGAGTGCGGCTGCAGTACCAGGATGGCTGAACTGGGCCGTTACAGTTTTTATATGGAATTTATTCAACGCTCCGCCAGGTATGTTAATTCCAAAGGGCGCAAGTTTATTGCCTGGACGCCCCCTTACCAGCCGGATGCAAAAATAAGACCTCCCAAGGGAGGGCCTGTATTGGCTGAAGGGCTGGACCTCGAGAATGCCAAGCTGGCGCGCAAAGATGGATACACCTACTGGGTCTACACTCCAAACCCCGGAATCGAGCACCTGTTTCTTCCTTACTTCTATCGTGAGAACAATCGTCATCCGGAAACAACCCTTGAGGAGGCTTACAATACCCTTACTACCGCTTCTCTTTCCGGCCTTTACGAGGGTATGATCTGTGCCTCCTGGGACGATTCAGGATTGCATAATCAATGCTGGATGATGCGATTCGTGAACGCCGCCGAGTATGCCTGGAGCGGAAGAGGTCCGGAGCTGGAAGAGTTTATTGACAAATATTTTTCAAATTACTACGGCTCTCAGGCCGGGGATTTGCGGGAGCTTTTCTTGCTGCTTGGTAAGGGGGCCTACTTTTATATGGATACTTTCGAACGGAAAGTCTGGCACTGGGGACCTGTAGGCAAGACCCACCTGCCGGACTTGCCCCGGGGAGACGCTATCGAGTACGATCCATTCTGGAACCTGGAATACAAAAAGATGGTCGACCGCTCGCAAGAACAGCTTGCTGCCATGCAGCGGGCAGTTAGTATCTGCCGTCAGAATCTCGAACTGAAGGTGAAACACTCCTATGATTTTGAACTTTACGGCTCAATCGCTGAACTGATAAGCCACACGGCCCGAACCTACATCGCCCTCTCCGAACTGGAAAACGAGATAACCGCAGCCCACAAGCAGCATTTCAAAAGCCATCAGGCGGCCTATTCTTGTTTCGAGAAAGCAGCAAAGATAATCGAGGAAAATCTCCAGGACCGTGAAAAGGTTTTCAATTCTCTGGTATCAACCTGGGAGAAGACACGGCTGCCTAAGGGACTTTCCACCTCCGAAAAAAAGTATTTCCACCGTCAGGACAGGGCCCGTCACTACGCCAATCGCCGGCCGGACATGACTTATTTGATTTACGACGAGCAAAAACTCAATCTCGAGGATTATTTGAAATCTATTCGCGAATACATGGCCTGGTATAAGAAAACAAACCTCTAATCGATGGAAAACATCAGTTAGTCTAGCCCACTATATTTGGAAAGGAAATCATCGCCTTTTGCGTAGTTTAAATGCAGGACAAGTTTGACCTGCCCCAATAGCGGTATCTTTAATCCAAAAGATGACACTAATCGATAAAAAGGATCGAAAAAGTAGTCACAAACCGTCCAAAAAATGGTCCCTAACTAAAAACGATAATCAAGTAGCGAGTCGGTTTAACCCGTCTCCCTAAGCTAAATGTGAGCCCAAAATATTGATACTCTCTCTCATAACACCTGGACTCATTTTCGGGGAGCAGGTCACAGAACCCTTTTTAAAAGTGGGGCTGATTCGGGAGGAAGTTCATTCTGGCTTCCATTCGAGGATTGAAACCATTTGTGGTGTTATGTTTTCGGTCTTCTCCCTGTCCCCTTGACTTACTCTCATGAGAAACAGGTGCAATATCTTTGATTGATTCCACATCACCGCGTCATAGCTAGGTTCCCACATATCTACCGATTCTGTCGTCAAATCTTTAATGTTCCAAGAGCCATTCCTTAAATCTTCACAACTGGCTACAGAAACATGGTTCCCACGTTCGCTGTCGCGGAAGATCATATACAGTTCATCTTTAATCCCTATTGAGTTGATAATCAGTTGTGGTCTCGAAATAGGTATGCGTTTTGTTCCTCCTCCCCCCAATTCGAAGGAACTCTTGCGCTTGCTGATTTGGGAAATTCTCCATTTACTACCATCGTGATAAACAAGATGGTATTGTGGAACCTTTGAATTTTTTGGTCGCCAATAACTGGCTATGAATGGGTTGCCGTGAGAGTCTGTACACATGGATGTCTGATTGATTAATTCACTTTTTTAAGGTAAATACATCTATTACAAGTGTACGGGATACAAAGGGAAATGCGGTAATACTTATGTGCGGGAGGAAGTACTAGGCGACCTTCTTGGTGATGTTCTCAAAGGTATCAAGATTGACGAAACCATTGTTGACTATATATTGGAAGCCCTCAAATCCAGCCAGGAAGACAAAAAGAGATACCACGATGAATCGGTTGAACGCCTCGATCGCCGGATAAAACATCTCCAGGAACTGTTGGATAAAGCCTATGAAGATAAACTCGCTGGAAAAATCTCCGAGGATTATTGGTGCCGACGGGCTCAGGCTTGGGAAATAGAAATCAAGGAATGCCGGGACCAGATCCGCCGACATGATGAAGCAAATATTAACTATTACGAAACGGGCATGCGGATTCTCGAACTCGCCAAAGAGGCACATTCTCTATACTTACGGCAAAATCATTTTGAAAGACGCAAACTGCTTGAACAGGTAGTTTCGAACTGTACCTTTGATCACGGAAGTCTTTCATTTTCATACAAAAAGCCCTTTGACATTCTTGCCAAAGGGCTAAAAAATAACAAATGGCGGGGCCGAAGAGACTTGAACTCGCGACCTCTGGCTTGACAGGCCAAGCGGGCCGAGCCGCCTGATCCCTCCCCCCTCTGGTTCTGGCCTGGGCGGGCGTTTCATCCTCAGCTTTCAGGTAAATTCGTGCGGAATGCGCCTAGTAGCCAGACCTGAGCAGGGCAAGGGGCCGAATATGGCAAGTAAGCACCTGGACTGGTTGATAAATGAGTCATGTGGTTGATATGCTGACCAGTGTAATATTGCATTTGGATTGCATGATAGCCGAGGATTGGGCAAAGCGGTAATGTTACCGATATGGTCAGAATAGGCAGGAGTATTCAAAGCGCAAGCGGACCGGCAGGTTTTAAGGAGTATTTTGAGGCAAAAAAAGGAATCGGGAAGATTTCCCTGCGACGCCGACAATGACAAGTGGCAATGAGTGGTAATAGGACAATGCTTATATTGAAAACCACATCCGCTTTTTTATCTCCACGGAACCACCTTTTTTCATGCAAAAAAAACAGTTTTCTGCCTCTTTTTGCCTCTGGAGGGTGGAAATAGGGGTGGAAAAGTATTTAAACACAAAATAAAAAGGGTCTGCTATATCAAGCAAACCCTTATCAATCAATGGTGGGCGATACTGGAATCGAACCAGTGACCTCTTGCATGTCAAGCAAGCACTCTAACCATCTGAGCTAATCGCCCACTCTTTTTTCGTTAATTTAATAATCAGGGAAAGATTTGTCAAAGCGAAAGTTGTAAAAAAAACCGCTGCCCTTATTTCAGCCCATCGAGCATTCCCTTGAGATCGAGCTTCCTGGGAGTCTCGGTGATCCTGGTTTTTGCGCCTGTATCTCCCCAATCATCGAGGTCAAGGGTAAACGAGCTGCCTCTCATCCGGATCAGGGAGAAAAATGGTACTTCGTCGCAGAACCAGAGCTCGGCCTGCCCGCCCTCGGAGTCTGAGGCTTTCAGATGCTCGCATTTAAGTGGCTTGCCATGCACAGTGATAGTTTCCTCGCCGAGCTTTTCCAGCCTGCCTCCTTTACCGGCCACTTCGTCCCGGGCTTGATCCAGGTTATTGGGATCAAAAGCGAACTCCCCGGCATTGTCAAGCGTTCCGGATGAGGGAAAGAGATCGAGCGGCACCTCTACAGCAGGATCATCCCCATCCTTGACAATCATCCTTTTGATCTCCCCTTTCGATCCTTCATCCGCGGGAAGAAGTATCTTGACCACTGATAAATTGCTGTTTCTTTCTCTCGTGAACTCATACCACAGGCACCTCTTGCCGCCAACTTGTTCCTCGCCTACCACTGCGAAATTGATCGATGCCTGTTCCGCGCCTGTTTTCTGGATGTAGCTGGCCCAGGCCCCCACCCCGGGAAGGCTGAGTTTGCCGGGAAGGGCCGGCACTGCAGAAAATTGGGCAAAAGCAGAGGATGCCGCAAGAACAAGGAAGAAGAAAAACAGCAAGAGTCTCCTTTTCACTATAACCTCCGTGGCAATAAACATATTTTGAGGGTTTCCGAAGCTTGTCGAAAAATTATTTCTCTTTTTTACTTAGCGAACAAAATAATTGCGGATAACATCCGAAATTAATAGCTACTAATTGCGTACAACTATCATAATAGAAGTCAGAAGTCAGGAGTCAGAATTGATTTTGAATAGGCCGCCAAAATCTTAGTGACTTCTTCCAAATAAAATTGAGATATTTTTCAGATCAGAATATCCTAAGTGCTTTTAACCGGTGATTTCATCCTTTCTTCTGACTTCTGACTACTGACTTCTGACTTCTTGATTGATATTCCAGCAAATGCTTTGTAAATGGTGCAAACCTTTCATTATTTTCTTGGCTTATGCATTATTCGGGTCAGATCATGCTCCTCCAGCCCGGCGAAACAGAAGGGACAGAAACTGTACTCGGGCAAAAGAGTTTTTCCGCAGGAGACACAAGGGGATGCCTCCCCCGGGATCACCGGGTTATATTCCAGTGACGCAGAGGGCTCGAAATATCTCTCGGGCAGGTTATCCAGGAACTGGGAGGGATTGTTCTTTTCGGTGATCAGGATCAGCCTTTCCAGCGCCCGGGTCAGAGAAACATAGAACACACGGCGCTCTTCATCGAGCCGCTTATCATAGCTGAAACCCAGGAGAACCTGCATTATCCGGCCCTCCTCCCTGATCGAGGGAAAGCCCCCGCGGCCGCCGG
>Ga0315277_10007905_pt1 | contig 13718 bp, 6 predicted proteins | sample YL17G05_15_MG_FD_203695 | JGI IMG/M metagenome (GOLD analysis project Ga0315277, IMG submission 203695) | Sediment microbial communities from Yellowstone Lake, YNP, Wyoming, USA - YL17G05_15 | ecosystem: Environmental > Aquatic > Freshwater > Lake > Sediment | place: USA: Wyoming | collected...
ATCATCGGGACCGGGCGGTCTTGCGTCGGCGTCTGGCGGAATGGCCGTCGGGGCTGGAGGTGGTGATGGAGGCGTCGTTCGGGTGGAACTGGCTGGCGGACGAGATGACGGCGGCGGGGATGAAGGTGTCCCTGTCGAACTGCTACAAGCTGGAGCAGATGCGGAAGGCCCGCGGTGGCGCCAAGACGAATCGGAAGGACGCGGACCTGGTCTCGCTGCTGCCGATGGAGTTGAGCGACTGGGGCAATCCGGGGACACCATACGAATGGCACTGCCGTGCGGATGGTGTCCCCGGATTTCCGCCTATTGAACGGACCCCCGCGGGCCTGGACCCGCGAGGCCAGCTTCGGGGCGATCGTCTCGGAAGCCGACGTGAAGCGGTTGATATCGCCGGCGCGCTACGTACCGCTTCAAGCAGCACAGCCTCCGTGACCTGATCAAGGCCGACAAGCACCTCGCCGACATCAGCGTGTTTGACCGGGAGTTCTTCATGGAACTCGTTCCGGAACTCATCCGCTTTCTCCAAGGAGACAACGGGACGTGTGAGCATGGGGCGGGGAGAGAGATACCCGCGTCCGGTTCGCCGGGAGCGTGTTCCTTGGCTGGTTGCGTGCGGTCCAGGCAGGGCCAGGTAAGACGCGACCGGAACTTGAGCAGGGCGACACGGCGAGATAGAATCCCCACACACGGGTAGGCTGCCATAATCAGGAAGAGCGGCCTGTGACGGTCGCGGGCCAACGGCCATATGGGGAATCCCGGCTGACCGAACGGCACGGCCGGGAGGCCACCGGCAAAAGCCGGGCCTTTGTGCAGGAGCATACGGATATGACAACATCTCCCATGGCCGCCCTGCCGGCGGCCGCGATCGTGTGCCTGGCCGGCGCGGCGCTCGCATCGGCACAGAAGGCCGACTCGCTGCTGGTGGAGGCCGAGAGCTTCCGCGACCCGGGCGGCTGGGTCGTGGACCAGCAGTTCATTGACGCGATGGGCTCGCCGTACCTGCTGGCCCACGGGCTGGGCAAGCCCTGCGCCAACGCGACGACGGCGGCCACGCTGCCTGCCGCCGGCCGCTATCGCGTCTGGGTCCGGACGAAGGACTGGATCGCAGAGCCGAACTGGGCGCCGGGGCAGTTCAAGCTCGTCATCAACGGCAAGGCGCTGGCCGAAACCTTCGGCACCAAGGGCGACGGCGCGTGGATCTGGCAGGACGGCGGGGACGTCCAGATGGAGAACCGCGAGGCCAGCCTGGAACTCCAGGACCTGACCGGCTTCGAAGGGCGGTGCGACGCGATCTTCTTTACCACCGACGCCAACGCCCGTCCGCCGACCAAAGCCGACGCCGAGATGGCCCAATGGCGGCGGTCGATGCTCGGCCTGGAGGCCACGCCGACCACCGCGGGCGAGTTCGACGTGGTGGTCGGCGGCGGCGGGATCGCCGGGTGTTCCGCCGCCATCACGGCCGCGCGGCTGGGCGCGCGGGTGGCGCTGGTGGAGGACCGGCCGGTGCTGGGCGGCAACAACAGCCCGGAAATCCGCGTCCACACCGGCGGGTGGGGCATCCCCGGCAAGCTGGTGGCGCCGGAGGTGTCCGGCGACTTCGGCCACCGCGCCAGCGATTCGAAGTGGTGGGACCCCGCCGCCAGCCCCGTCGAGGCCGCCGAACGGAAGCGCCGCCAGGCCGTGGAGGGCGAGAAGAACATCCGCCTGTTCCTCGGTTGGCGCGTCTATAGCGCGGCCAAGACGGGCGGTCGGATCGTCAGCGTCGATGCGCGGGACATCCGCACCGGCAGGGAGCAGCGCATCGCCGGGTGGTCCTTCATCGACTGCACCGGCGACGGTTGGGTCGGCTACTACGCCGGGGCGGACTTCCGCCACGGGCAGGAAGGCCGCGACGAGACGCACGAACCCCTGGCCCCCGAGAAGCCCGTGAAGATGACGCTGGGGACCTCGCTCCTGTGGTACGCCGCCGCCGGCGCCAAGCCCGCGGAGTTCCCCGACGTGCCGTGGGCGACGGCCGTCTCGAAGAACCTGGCTGCCACCTCCGGCGACTGGCAGTGGGAGTACGGCCATTACCGCGACACCATCTGGGAGGCCGAGGAGATCCGGGACCACCTGTTCCGCGCCGCCTACGGCGCCTTCGCCACGACCAAGCGGAAGGACCCCGTCAAGTACGCCAACTACGAGATCCAGCACCTGAGCTACATCGCGGGCAAGCGGGAATCGCGCCGGCTGATGGGCCCGTACGTGATGGCGCAGACCGACTGCACCGGCGAAGTCACCAAGCCGGACAAGGTCGCCATCGGCGGCAACCCGTTCGACCTGCACGTGCCGACTCGCGAGCACGACTTCCTCATCCGCGTTGATCCCCGCGTGTCGCTGAAGGAGCGCACGACGTTCGACATCCCCCTCCGCTGTCTGTACTCGCGGAACGTGGCGAACCTGCTGATGGCGGGGCGGTGCATCAGCGCCACCCGCATCGCCCATTCCTGCCTGCGGCTTCAGAACACCGGCGGGCAGACGGGCGTGGCGGCCGGCGCCGCGGCGTACCTGTGCAAGAAGCACGGCGCGACGCCGGATGGCATCTACCGGGACCACCTGGCCGAGTTGCAGGACATCGTCTTCGACCGCGGGCAGTACAAGGGCGCCCTGGCAGCCAAGGCGGACAAGTAATCACGGCCAGCGGACCGCGGTCATGCGCACGGCCGCCCAGGTGCGCGACTATGCCGCCAAGTACGGCTTCCGCCGCCCGGACTGGATGAGCGACTGGCAGTGGCAGCGCGTGCAGGAACTGAAGGCGATCGGCCGCGTCCAGGAATACCCCGCCGCCCTGGAGGATTACGCCAGGTGGGTCGATTCCATGCTGGCCAAGCCGCCGCGCACCTGGGACGGTTTCCAGGCCGCGGAGATGACGCAGAGCTACTGCCTGTTCGGCGAGACCTGGCCCGCGCCGGTGCGATGCACGCCAAACACGCCCAGGTCCTCGCCGCAGGCACCGAAACGTTGCGATTGCTCTCGGAATCCCGGATAATCGGGCAACTTGCCAGAGCCTTCCCATCGGGGTGGCGCAGGCCACGCCTGTGGGGCAGTTTGATTCTGTCGAAAGTCGAAAGGCCCGATGGCTAACGAGAACCGAGAGCATGAAGTGACCTTCTGCGCCGAGGTGAAGTCCTGGGCCGACGCCCTCTTCGCCCAGCACCCCGAATGGCCTTTCGGCGGGGCGCACATCGAGAAGTACGGCAAGGGGACCAACAAGCGGCAGGACCTTCGCATCCTCGACCGCGAGCATCGCACGCCCATCCTGACGGGCGAAGTCAAGATGCCCGGAACGGCCGAAGGCCGCAGCCCATACGATTCAGGCCTGATGCAGGACGCCTTCAGCAAGGCCGACAACATCCAGGCCAAGTACTTCTTCACCTGGAACGTCAATACGTTCGTCCTGTTCGACCGCAGCCTATGGGACCGCCAGATGATCGAGCGGCGGGTCAAGGACTGGGACCTTGGCCTTGGGTTGACCACTTCTGGCGATTGCGCCCGCCCCGAAGTGCAAGCCAAAATCCGCGACAAGTTCCTGCCTCAGTTCTTCGCCGAATTCGCCCAGATCGTTTCCGGGAAGCTGGTGGACTGGGGCATGGCGCCGGACGACCTGTTCCTGCGCTCCCTGGAAAGCCACCTGGATTGGCCGCTCACCGGCACGCGCGACTACCTGGCCGTCCAGTGCGCGCAGGACAAGGCCTTCGCCGCCCGCCTCCAAGGCTGGATGACCAGCGAGATGCAGTGGACGTTCGACCCGGCCGACCCGGAGAACTGGCGACAGGCCCTCGACCGCGCCGCTCGCACCCTATGCTACGTCTTCACCAACCGCGCCATCTTCTACAAGGCGATCCAGGCTAGGTTCCACCAAACGCTGAAACCGCTCACGATGCCCGCATCCAGGCTTGGCCCCAGCTTGATCTACAAGCAATTCCGCCTGTTCTTTGAGGCCGCGGTCAAGGCCACGGGTGACTACGAACCGGTTTTCTACCCGGACATCGACGACCGGGCCGGGGCACTGATCTTCGCCGACCCCAAGGCCTGCTTGGGCTGGAAGGGCTTCTTCGTCAACCTGGCCGAATACGATTTCCGCAAGGTTTCCTCGGACATCCTGGGCGGCATCTTCCAAAAGCTCATCTCCCCCGAAGAGCGCCAGAAGTTCGGGCAGTTCTTCACCCACCAGGACATCGTGGACGTCATCAACGCCTTCTGCATCCGCCGCGCGGGGGATGTGGTGCTCGACCCCGCCTGCGGGTCCGGTTCCTTCCTCGTCCGCGCCTACCACCGCAAGGCTTGGCTCAGCGGGCAGGCCCGCGGCGGGAGGCGAGACCAAGACCACGGCAAGCGCCACCAGGAACTGCTGCGGGAAATCTACGGCTGCGATATCGCCCTGTTTCCCGCGCACCTGGCCACGCTGAACCTCGCCGCCCGTCAGATTTCCGATGAGGAGAACTTCCCCCTCATCCGCCGGGGCAACTTCTTCGAGGTTGCCGAGAATCCCCAGGAGTTCTGCACAATCCCCGGCCCGCGCGGGAGCGACAACACGCGCCCCATCCGTCCCGTGCCCCTGGCTGACCTGGATGCCGTCGTCGGCAACCCGCCCTATGTCCGGCAGGAGTTGATCGAAAAGCGATCCGAACTCAAACGCGGCAGGGACGAGACGAAGGAAGCCTTCGAGTCTCACAAGAAGAACACCAAGGAGTTCTTCCAGGAGCTTCTGGCTGCCCTCTGGCCGGGCCTGAAACTGTCCGGCCGCGCCGATCTGCACTGCTACTTCTGGCCGGTGGGCGCCAAATTCCTCAAGGAAGGCGGCTACTTCGGCTTCCTCACCAGTTCAAGTTGGCTTGACGTGGAGTATGGCTTCGCCCTCCAGGGCTGGATTCTCCAGAACTTCAAGCTCGTCGCCGTCCTGGAAAGCGTGGACGAGCCGTGGTTCCCCGACGCCCGGATCAAGACGGCCGTCACCATCCTCCAACGATGCTCCGACCTGCCTACCGGCTTGCAGGCAGGCAAGGCCGCACGGGATGCCAACCTTGTGCGGTTCGTCCGCTTGCAGAGGCCCTTGGGCGAAATCCTTGGCGAGCGTGCCCCCGGGGACGCCCAGACGGGCGGCCGTATGGACGAGGCCGCCCGACAGGAAGCGACCCAGCGCCTGCGCCAACTGATCGAAACCTCCACCGGCTTCGAGGATGACAAGCTTCGGATCATCGCCGTGCCGCAAAGTCGGCTTTGGGAGGAGGGCGTCGAAGCCGGGAAGCTTCTGGCCAAGTCGGGGACGACGGGCGTCTCCCCTGCCGATGACGAAAACGGCGAAACCGAAGCAGAAGAAGCCGAGCGCGGGCAAGACCCGTACGGGGGCGTACGCCTGGCCCGCGACACGCATGCGCAGGATGCCCATGCCACGCACGAGCAGGCCGTCCAGGATTGGAACGGGATCGCCGAAAACTATGCCGCCGGCAAGTGGGGGCGGTTCCTGCGGGCGCCCGACATCTACTTCCGCATCATGCGCGACTACGGCCGGCGGTTTGTCAAGCTCGGCGAAATCGCGGAAATCCGCCGTGGTATTACGAGCGGGTGCGACGCCTTCTTCATGCCGCGCGATGTGACGGAAGAAGTCCTGGCCGAAGTCCGCAAGGGCCTCCCGTGGAACAACGTCGGCCTCCTCGCCCCGGCCTCGCGCAAAGAAGTCGAGAGCGGGAAGGTCCGCATCGTCCGCGCCGGTGATAACACGCTTCATCCCATCGAGGATGCCTACCTTCGCCCCGAAGTCCACAGCCTCATGCAGGTGGATCGGCCCGTGGTCCGTGCGCCCGACACCGATCGCGTGGTTCTCTGGGTAAACAAGGAACTCAAGAATCTCGCCGGAACCTACGTCGCCAAGTACATCCGCTGGGGCGCCAAGCAGACCTTCGCCCCGAAGAGGCAAACCGGCGGGTCGGCCAAACCCGTGCCAGAGCGGTCAACCTGTTCCGCGCGGCCGCTCTGGTATGACCTTACGGGTGGACAGAACGGAGTTGCTTTCTGGCCGAAAGCACAGAAGTATCGGCACATCGTCCCGTTCAACCGCGATGATCTTGTATGCAACTGCAACCTCTACACGGTTGTCCCGGATTTCTCCGAGCACCGAGAAGCCGTTGCTCTGGTCGCGCTGCTGAACAGCACCCTGGTGGGACTGCTGAAGCACTTCTTCGGCCGATATGTGGGAGCGGAGGGAACTCTGAAGACCGAGGTCGTGGATGCTGTCCTCATGGAAGTGCCGAATCCCGTAGGCATATCGGAAGCTCTGTTTCGCAGACTGGACGCCGCTCTCCGTTCCTTGGCGCGGCGCGAGGTGACGCACCTTGTCGAGGAGGAGCTTCTCGACTGCCACACCACGGAGCGATTGCGCGGGCTGCTCAAGAAGCCCCTGGCGCTTCCGAAGGAACTCCAGCAAGCGGATAGGCAGGAACTGGACGATTGCGTATTGGAATTGATCGGTGTGGGTGACCCACAGGAACGCCACCGGCTGCGCGAGGAGTTGTACACTCAGACTGTCGGCTACTACCGCTACCTGCGAACGCAGGACATCCAGTCGATGGAAAACCGCGCCGGCGGGCAGCGCCGCCTGACGGCAGAGGACATCGCCGCGAGCATCTGGGATTCACTGGGCGACGACGACAAAGGCCCGCCCCTGGCAGACTGGTTGGAAACGCTCGCGGGACGGACAAACAAGCCCCCTGCGTCAGCAGGGGGAAATCCCCCGCCTGACGGCGGGGGCTTTTCGACCGTCAACATCCCTGACGGCAAGGCCAAGGCGCTGGGCAGAGGTCATATGTTCACTCCGGCCGGCGTGGACTTCACCCAAGGCAAGACGGTTCACCACGAAACCTACGCCCACGCGGGCCAGGCAACGCTGGTGGCGCTGCTGGCGAACCTGGAAATCCGCGGGCAGGTCGAAGTCCCGGCCGACGAGGATGCCTGCGGCGAGTGGCACAAGGCCATCGAAAAACGCCTCGCCGGCGCCCACAGCCGGTTCGACGCCCTGGCCGGCTCCCGCACCGGCACGCAGAGCCTCCGTGACGCCGCCGCCGGTCTGCTGATGCAGTGGTTCCTGCATGGGCGAAGGTGATATCGAAAATCGAATAACCGAAGAGAACCGATGTCACAGAAGAACCCCAGGAACGAGGTTCCCTCCAACGGGGATGAGGTCGTCCCGGGCCGGTACATGTACCGTCCGGCCAATGAGCCGCCTGTCCGGCAATACTGGTGGGACGGCCCTCCGGTTGCCCGTCTGGTAGGGCGAGCGTCCGGCTTGTCCCATGAGTTCCTTTTCGACGGGCGGAATGCCCGTCGTACCAGGAAGTGCGGTCATTGTGAGGGGGCGCTCATCGTCTGGGGCGCGTCCTCGGGGCCGGCGTGGAAGCGGATGTAGTCCACCCAGAACGTCGCGGGGGACTTGCCCTGCCCGGAAAAGACGATCCATCCCAGCCGCCCCGCGCGGAGGTGGGGTGAGTCCTTCACGAACCGCTCCAGGGGAATGACCACGCGGGCGTACTTGGCCGTGATCTTGCCGCCCTCGATGAGCTTCTCGGCGGCGACGGGGACCGGCTTGCTCTGGACCGGGTTGTCATAGACCGGTGCGTCCCGGAGCTGCACGTACACCTCCTGGTCCTCCGGGCCGTCGGATCGCAGGAGGAACGAGACGGCGTGGAACCCCGAGGCGTTGATGGGGCGCTTGGCGCTGCCGTAGGCGGTCCGCCAGGCGCCCTGTTGGACCGACCATTTCATGCACATGCTCCCGGAGAACGCCTCCGAGCGCGGCGGGTTCTTGTCGATCTCGACCTCGCCGGATTCCTTCGCCAACGGGTTGAACCGGTCCTCGTCCCACCAGACGATGCTCTCGGGCAGGGCATAGACGGAGAAGACGGCCACCGCCCCGGCGATGGTCCCCGCCTCCCCGACGGCCTTGACCGACAGGCCCAGCGGTCCCGAGGGCATCCATTGCTCCCTTCGCGCGCCCAGGCGCAGGTCGCCTGCGCCCAGGCGGAAGGTCGTGCCATAGACCCCGTCACCGGCGGCGCCGTCACCGTGCAGGCCGTCGTCATGGAGCGGCGTCTCGGGTGCGCCCGACAGCGGGCTGAGGTTCACCGTGACCGACTTGGGCTTCTCCCCCGTGGAGACGATCCGGGCCGTCAGTCGGAACTCGGTGCTGCCCATCGCCTTGGCGGCCTCCTCCTCGGCCCTGCGCAGCATCGCGGGAGGCCTGCCCCGTTCGCGCGGGGCGAAGCGGTTTTCCTCGATCGCCCGTTCCAGCGCCCGCTCGTAGGCGTTTGGGTTGTACGTGAGGACCGCCGGTGCGACGGCTGCCTCGCAGACGGTCAGGTTCTCCCCTGCGACGCAGCCACGGTACAGCGCCCCGTTGGCGACGACGAAGAAGACCCGCCCGTTGGCGTTGGCGCGGATCTCCGCGCCTTCCTTCACGAGCGGGCCGACGAGAAGCCCCTGCCCGAACGATTGAAACGTCTTCAGGCCGTCCAGGGACGCCACCATGCCCAGTTGGGCCGGTTCGTAGGCATAGACGAGCATCTCGTCGGCGTGCCTTCCCCACGTGACGCCCGCGCCCGCGAAACTGGCCGCCTGCTCGGGGCCGACGCGGTTCGAGCCCGCCTCGGACGCGCGGAGCAGCCCCTTGTCCGCGGTGGCCAGCACCGCCTCCTTGCCGGAGAAGGTGACGCCCCCGCCGGTATAGACGAAGTCCCGGACTACCTCGCTCCAGAGGTCCTCCAGGGCGTCGCAGGCGTACGCGCTCTGCACGCGCGGGGCGGCCTTGGTGGAGGCGACGACCATCCACTTGCGCTGCCTGCCCTCGATCAGGCCGCCGAGGATCCCGCGGACGTGGTATTCGCGGGCGACCACCTGCCAGGTCCTGCCCCTGTCATGCGAGATGGAGATGCCCGGTTCGCTCGCGCCGTGGTACACGCAGAGCGTGCGGAAGTGCGGGTCGTCGCGGTCCACGCAAATCCCGGCGGCGGAATCGGACGCCAGGCCGGTTTGCCTGGAACCGATCTGGCGGAAGGTCTTGCCCGCGTCGGCGGTCGCCCAGACGCCGCGGGTGTCGCTGGCGAGGTAGAACACGTCCGGGTTGTCCGGGCGGAAGGCGGCGTCGCGGATCACGCCCGCCTTCTGCCTCGAGGCGCCCTCCAGGGCGCCCCAGGTCGCCCCGGCGTTCTCGGAGAGCAGCAGCCCCCTGCCCGAGGCCAGGACGATCCGCTGCGGCAGGGCCGGGTGAGGCCAGGCCCCCCGCACGTCCTTGAGTTCCTCCCGCTCCCAGGTCACGCCGATCGGCGCGTACGCAGGCTGGGATGCGCTCGCGGGGACCGCGCCTGAGGGACGCTTGGTATCCTCCCCCTGGGAGACTCCCGCCGCCCACAGCGCCGCCCAGAGCGCCAGGGCACAGGGGAGGAAGCAGGCGCCTTCATGTCTGCGCGGATGCATCGCCGATCACCTCTCGGGTGGGAGGAGCTGCGCCCGGCCCAGCAGGACGCGGCGGGCGAGGTTGCCGGGCTCGCCCTTCTTGAAGCCGCTGAGGGGCGCGTAATCCTTTTCCTCATCGCCCAGGGCGGAGACGGGGGCCTCCTCTCCGCAATCCTCCAGGCCCGCGTGCTCGGTGACGACCCGCCGCCCCATCTTGGCGGCAGCGGTGTCCTCCTTGCCCTTGATCTTCAGCGGGACGACGGCATCGTCCTTGCCGGCGTCGCTGTCGGGCGAGAGTTTCCGGCTGCCGGGTTCGTCGCCCGCCGTGACGTAGAGTTTGCGGAAGATTTCGACGGATTCCCTGCCGTCCACGCGCCAGACGTTCTCGCCGGTCTTCCGCTGCCGCGCGATCCACAGGGCGGTCTGGTAGGCCGACCAGTTGTACGCCTCCAGGACGGTGACGGTCCCGTCCTTGGCCCCGCCCTCCGGGGCGGCCTCCCCGTCGGCCCGACTCGACTCCAACCCGCGGAGGAAGAACTCCGCATAGACCGGGGGCACGTCCTGCCCCGGCATGTTGGCCGAGACGACCACCCGCCCTTTGCGCGCGAGGAACTTCACGCAGTCGCCCGCAGCCGAGGTGAAGTTCAGGACGACCTGGTTGCCGGCCCCGACGGCGGCCAGGGATTCCTTCAACTCCTCGGCGGAGATGTCCGGGCCTGGCAGGACGAAGAGCGGCACCTTCTCGCTGCCGACGCCCAGGCCGACCATCACCAGGACGAACTGGTCCTGGGGCGCGGCGGTCTTGGCGACCTCCGCGATCGCCTGCCGGACCGACTCCGCGGTCGCCAAGCCGCGGACGATCGGGTCCTTGAAGTCCTTGTCACCGGAGAGGACCACGACGTTGGCCGCGGGGACCTTGGCGGTGTTGACGAGATACGCGTGGAATCGCTTGATCCAGTCGCGGTACTGCCGCGCGTGGACGGGCGTGCCGGGCAGTCCCCCCACCAGCAGGGCGTGGCAGGCGCCCGCGGGGGCGGGCTGAGTCGCGGGGGCGCTCTGCGTCACCGGTGCGGTCCCTGTGGTCGCCGCGGGGACGTGCGAAGCGGCAAGCCCGATCAGGGCGAAGCAGTGGAGCATCCTGATCTTCCGTCCTCTCAGAACGTGTATGAGAACCGCTTTGAATGTGTCGCGGGCGTCTCGCCCGCGCGTGGCGGGGGCATCTTGCCCCCGCAAGATGGGTGCTTTTCTTGAATTCCCGCGGCCGGGACGGCCGTGGGACTCGCGGGCAAGATGCCCGCGACACGTTTTCATACACGTTCTCATGTTCCCGCTCGCACTCCTCAATGACTCAGGAAGTACAGGATGACGTTGATCCCCATCTTGATGGCCTCCATGGACTTCTCCAGGCCCCAGTACTTGCACATCCACCCGCAGTGCAGGTCGCCTGGGTCGAGGTAGGTCATGATCCTGCCGGTGCCCTTCTCGAAGAGCCCCCAGGCGCCGGAGAACCCGTCGTGCACCTGAACGCCCTGCATGTGGGGCGAGCCCTTCTTGCCGAAATCGAAGTGGATGTGGTAGATCTCGTGCTCCGGGGGGATGTGCCGCATCTTGTTCTCCGGGAACAGGCGGTTGATCAGGTCCCGGTAGCAGCGGAAGAACCGGTCGTCCTTCCCGGCGAAGACGCAGTCGTCGGCCAGGATCAACCCGCCGCGCTCCAGGTACTCGCGGAGGTTCTTCTCCTCCTTGTCGGGCAGCTTGAAGAAGCCCTCGGATGTCATGAACACGAAGGGGTAGCGGCAGAGCTCGTCGAAGTCCCCCAGGCGGACGACCTTCGGGTCCATGCTCACGTTGATGTTGCTCAGCTCCCGGAGCTTCTTGCGGAGGATCACGTCCCCGCTGGGCCCGACGTTCCAGATGTCCGGCGTGCCGTCCAGGACGGAGAACTGGAGGCGCGGGAAGATGAACTTGCCCGTCTCAACGGCCTCGTCGCCCAGGGCCTTCCTCAACCCGCCCGCCAGCGCCCCTAGCGCGGCGAGCATCCCCGCACCGGCGGCGACGCTCCCCCTCAGGAACGACCGCCTGGACCGGAGATGCTCGATCCTCTCCAACCCGCCGGGCGCCATCCCGGGTGCCATGCCCAGCCTGTCGTTCGGCTGGGCATGCGAGCGCCCCGAGTCGTCGCATGCCCACGGAAAAGAGTCCGTGGACATGGCACCCGTCTCGGCGGCGCGGCCGGTCTGACGGTCGTCCGTTCGGTGATACGCCTTCCGACGATTCATATCTCTTCCTCCGCCCCCGTCACGCCAGGCCGGACCGCCGCCGGACCAGCCATTCCACGCCGAACAGCACCACCAGCAATGCCCATGCCGCCGGGGCGTCCCAGAGTTCCCGGTCCACGCACCTTTCCCTCATCAACTGAAGCTTCTCCACGGCCCTCTTGATCTCCTGGGGGATTCCGCCGGCCTCGTCGTACGAAAAGTACCGCCCTCCGGTGATCGCGGCCATCTCGCGGAGCGTCGCTTCCTTCAGCCCGGCGTTGGTGAACTCCGCGAACGGTTCGGAGACCTCGAAGCCGGTCTCGACGCGCTTGACGTCCCAGCCATCGACGCGGACGGAGACCTTGTGGGCGCCTTCCTCCTCCGCGCGGTAGCGGCACTGGTAGGCGCCGTCCTCCCAGAGCGTCCAGTGCATCGGGATTTCCTCGCTGTTGCCCAGCGGATCGGTGACGGTCGCGATGACCGCGGCGTCGTTCACCGGGCGCAGGTCCTTCTGCCGGACCGTCGCCTGGAGGATCACCGAGTCCTTGCGGGCGTACACGTCCGCGTCGGTCTTGAGCGTCAACCGCTCCTGGGCGCCCACCACCAGCCAGCGGATCATCTGCTTCCAGAACTTGCCGTGGAACTCATCGCTCGCCGGCTTGGACATCTGCCAGTACCAGCTTCCCCCGGAGGTGAACGCCCCCACCCGCCCCTGCCCGTAGTTCTGCACCGCGAGCACCGCTCGCCCTCCATCGTCGGCCTTCTGCCGGAGCAGCAGCGTCGCTCCTTTCTTGACGCCCTTGACCGGGGTTATGCCGATCAGCGGGGGCATCTGTTCCCACATGCGGCGGTTCGTCTCGGCGTCCAGGTCCAGGCGCATCAGCGTGTGGTCCAGGCCCTCCTGGGTGGGTTGGGCGGTGAACTCCTGGTCGGAGTACTTCCCGTCGGCCTCGGAGATGATCAGCGGGAGCATCCCGCCCACCGCCGTGCCCGCGTACTTGCCAAGGCCCAGCGAGTTCACCCCGCCCAGCATCAGCAGCCCCCCGCCGCGGACCTTCACGAACTCCTCCAGCATCTCCATCTGCTGCGGGCTGAAGTATCCCGCCTCGATGTCGCCCAGGATGACGGCCTTGAACGCGAAGAGCTGCTCGCGCGTGGTCGGGAAGCCCTGCTGGAGGAAGCCTTCGGTCTGGTTGGAGCCCTGGATGTAGAAGCGGTCGGACGCCAGTCGCAGCAGGCCCACCAGGCGGAAGTCGCGGTCGCCGAACATCGCGCGGCGGAGGAAGCGGTATTCCAGGCGGGGCGAGCCCTCGACGTACAGGACCGGCAGGCGGTCGTCCTGGATCTCCAGGACGAAGTCCTTGAAGTTGTTGTCGGTGACCTTTTCTCCCTCTGCCGGCGGGATCGACACGCGGTACGCGGCCGCTCCCTGCTCGTGGTCCGGGGTGAAGGTGAGGCGGACCCGCTTGAGGTCCGTCTGGTCGCCCGGGTCGATCTTCTGCGCCAGCAGGACGTTCTGCCCGCGGCAGACGCGCACCTCGAACGGCTCGCGGAAGTCGGTGTGCCGGATCGTCGCGTAGGCGTCCACCTCCGTGTTCCGCCAGACCCGCCGCGGGGCGAACACGCGGAGGACCTCGAAGTCCTTCGGCGGGTTCGTCTTGCCCAGGCCGACGGTGTACAGCGGCGCGCCGCGACCCGCGATCAGCCGCGCGGCATCCTCGCACGAACCGCCCGTGTTCCGGCAGCCGTCGGTGATCATCACCACCGCCGCCAGGGGAAGGCCCTGGAGCTCGCCGTCCACGTCCCGCACGCTGCGGAAGATGTTGGTGAAAGGCCCGTCGGCCTTCAGGTCGGATGGTTCCCCCTCGCGGGCGCCCGACTGGTCGAACCGGTAGAGGATGACCTTCGTGTGCCTGGCGATCTCCCGGAGCAGCCCGGCTTCCTTCTGCTCGCCGCCCAGCAGGCGCCTGGCCGCTT
>Ga0315277_10007906_pt1 | contig 13716 bp, 10 predicted proteins | sample YL17G05_15_MG_FD_203695 | JGI IMG/M metagenome (GOLD analysis project Ga0315277, IMG submission 203695) | Sediment microbial communities from Yellowstone Lake, YNP, Wyoming, USA - YL17G05_15 | ecosystem: Environmental > Aquatic > Freshwater > Lake > Sediment | place: USA: Wyoming | collected...
GGTTAAAAACCGGAAAGCCTGTTCGCGGCGCGGGCTGAATTTATTGACCAGCACGCTCTTGCCGTAACCCAGGTACTTGCGCCCGGGACCATGGGGCGTTGCAAAGGCTCCGAGCCGAAGGTTTTCGTATTTGCGGAGAAGGCAGAGCCACCATCTGCCGCCCAGGGCCATGGCGCCGCGCCCCCCGCCGAACCATGTGATTGTGCCCATGCCCCACCCGCCCTGGGTTGCCATTGCCGATTCCTGCACCGGGTTGGGGGACACCTTGTGCTTATAAATCAAATCCCGCATGAATTGGATTGCGGCAATCGCTTCCGGGCTGTCCAGGATGCAGCGTGTGCCATCCCTGGTATAAACATCCGCGCCCCACAGCTTTAAAAAATTCTGCACGCTCGTGAAATCGAACAAAAATCCGAAATGCCTGATCCTGCCGTCCTGCTCAAATACTGTCAGTTTCTGTGCCAGGGCAATAAATTCCTTCCAAGTCAACTCCCCCTGGGGATAAGGAATCTTGCACGCGTCAAAGATGTCTTTATTGAACCATATCGCATTCACCGCAACATTGGCCGGAAAGCCGTAAACCCTGCCCCCGTACATGAACGTGGGATCAGCAGCGCGCCACAGATCCTTGTCCACGTCAATGCCTGCCTGTTTCAGTTTGTCAGTGACATCCCAGGCAATCCCGGAATTCACATACGCGGAGAGCTGGATTCCCTCATAACAGCTGAAGAGATCGGGGCCTACGCCTGCAATAGCCTGAACGATCACCTTCTGCATATCCACATTGTTGGGATCCAGGGTGACATACAGATCGGGATTAAGTTTGTTGAAGAGATCAATCTGCTCCCTGCGCACGGGATTATCATCGCACACCCAGACCAGGGGAGTTTTGCCCTCCCCCAGGGTGTTTGGCTTTATCATCCATGCAACAAGGGAAAGACAGATAAGAAGCGCCAGACTGCCGAGAAAGACTTATTTCACTTATTCAACCCAAATACATCAATTTTATTTGTGATCTTGCTTTCCAATCTTATGAATTCAAATCTTGAGAGGGGTAAGGATGTCAAATAAAAACAGGCGGGAATCTCAAAAGTGATCGAGATCCCCGCCTGTTATTTCTGGCGATTTTTTTTATGGCACTGCAATACTATTACAAGTTTTGATATTCATTGAAGGATCATACGTGTATCCGGATGCCACGACATTGGAAACGCAGAATGTGATAGTGCCGGATCCTGCCTTCTTGGGCGAGGAGAGTGTGACTTTGCCGGTGGTTGTGGTGGCGCCGCTTGAAGTTCCGGTCACAAACCCGGACCAGTCGCCAGTCACAGTTGCGCCCGACACATTTGCGCCGGAATCGTTTTTGATCCACACAGTGGCTTTGGCATAATTTTTTCCGCCTGATTTGGCTTTCGCCATGGTAATGTCATACACATACACCTTGCCGGAAGGCGGGGGCGTGGGGGTTGGCGTTGGCGTTGCTGTAGGGGTTGGCGTAGGCGTCGGGGTCGGGGTTGGTGTCGGCGTTGCCGTAGGTGGTGGTGTGGGTGTGGGCGTTGGATTTCCGCTCAGCGGGAAGTTCACATTATTCACTTTAAAATAGGTGGTTCCATCGGTTTCGCAATACACAGCAAGCATTCCACTATAATGATCTCTCGGGGTGTCGAATCGATAAGACCCGATGGCATTCAGGCGGTCAATAGCCCCCTGGGTGGGATGGCCATAGCTGTTACCGATTCCATAGGAAAACACATGCGCCTCGGGAAGGATATAATTGAGAAAATCCGTCTGGGAGCTGGTATTGCTGCCGTGATGGTCCACTTTGTACAGATCCACATCGCCAATCTTCTGCCCCCCAGGCGCTTCATATTCATATCCCAGGTCCCCGGCGAAGCTGCACTGGAAGTCATTGAAATCCAGACGATAGATTACGCCATTATTGTTCTCATCGCTGGTGGAGTTGGAACCGCCGCGACCGAGATAGGTCATGGTTGCGGAATCCAGGGAGAATGTCTTGGCATTTGTCCTTTTATTGAGACCTGGTGTCCCGAAAAAATTATTATATTCCGTATAAGCAGTGGAGCTATAGGATCCTCCGCGATCATAAGCTGCAATTAGCCCGCCTGGATACAGCGTATAAGCCTCATCCAGCATCTTCATGTGATCCGTGTGCAAATGGCTGACCAGGATATAATCCAGGGTATTGTCCGTCAGCCCCCTGGAAATGGCGTCGCCCATTGCATCGCTGAACGGTGCGGTATCGTTAGAGGGTCCGCCATCAATCAGGCACGATGTGCCTGCAGGGCCGATGACCAGCGCAGCATCTCCCTGACCGACATCCAGGAAATAGATGTGCACTTTGCCATCTCCAACAGCAAACGCGAGGGCAGCAAAGAGCAAAAATCCCACAACCAGCATACTTTTCTTTTTCATGGGAACCTCCTCCTTCTCTTCAAGATATAGAATATTACTACAGGAATTTGGAACTTCTTAAATAAGAAAGACCTCCCCCGCTTTCTCTCTCGAAGTTTCAAGGGATTAATTATTTTTTTAATCAGCCAATCGTCAAGAAAAAAAATATTTGTATAGTCATTTTTTTTGATCTATTTAAAGATCTCTTTCTTTTCCCTGAACCACAACACAAGATCGAGATGTGAAAGGGGAATGGAAATTTCCTCAGCCCATGCTTTCATTTTTCCCTCAATCTCCAGATACTTTTTTCTGGTCAGGGAGCGGGGGATGCGGGGAATGATGCCAAAAGCCTGAAGATTCCTCAGGATATGTCGATCCAGGATGGCAAGATCATCGCCAAGCCCGATATTGCGGAGAAAATGGCTCGCCTCCTTGTATCCCAGCCCTGGGATATTCTTCACAAGCCATTCGCGCAAGTATTGTGGCTCGGGATTCCCCTTTAACTCCCCCAGAAAAAGGGGAAATAATCCTCTTGCCTGAACGAGGCGCTGCGCCTTGGTATGGTGGAACCGTACGCCCTTGAGATGGCTGGAAACAAGCGCCGGGGTTCCCTTCCAGATAAGATCTTTCGAGCAGAGCCGCTGCACCGCTTCCCAACACGAGCGGGCATTGGACTGGGGCGTGAAAAGGCAAAAAGCCATTTCTGCAAACAGCCCCTCTTCCCCTCCCCCCACGAGAGGACAGCGAAATTCCCTCAGGCGATTACAAATCTCTTTCCTGCATTGTGTATAGATCTGTCTGAGAGATTCCATTGACCGTTTTTTATTTTACATTTTACATTGAAGGGACATCCGTCACGAGAAGAGCCATGGCGCATGCATAGATGCGGGTGTTACGCACCTGGTGAGTAATCTTCACATGTTCATCGGCCATGTGCGCCATTTCCTTTTCTTCTGCAGGCTCCACAGGTCCATAGCTCACGCAATTGGGATAAGCCTTGGCAAAGGTTGTGCCGCCGATGGCTTTGAGCTCGGGACTGCGGCCTGTAACGGTTTGATAGGCTTCCTGGAGGGAAGAGATAAAAAAGGGATTCTGTTCCGGATCAACAAAGAGCGGCTCGCGGCCCCATTCCTGGGCATCCTCTATGTAAATCTTGACCCCGGTTTTTTCGCTTTCTGCCTTCACCACAGCCTTTGCCCTTTCCGCCACATCGCGGCAGGAAAATCCGAGGGTGGGGCGGATATTGATCTGGGCGCTGCCTCCTTCCCAGCTCATCTTGCAGATCCCCAGATTCACGGTCGTTTTGCCGACAAAGGGATGCTCTCTGACAATATCGAGTCCCTCGCCATAGTAAGGGGAACACGCCTTGTAAAGGAACGAAGAATACGCCTGGCATTCCAGGGAAACCGCCCGATGGGTGGATAGAAACAACACGGCATCCAGAATGGCGTTATGTCCCTCCTGGGGAAGGCTGCCATGGGCGCTTTTGCCATGGAAAAATATCTTGATGCCATCCGGACATCCCTCGCCTGTGGGACAGAGTTCCGGATCTGAATACCGGACATCCGGATTTTTCGCTTTAAAATCCTCGAGTTCCCGTTTCAAATCCGACAGCGGATCTTTTACATCACTGCTGGCAATAAAGATAACCTCCGCTTTGTCCGGAACAACATTGGAGCGCGTTCCGCCGGCAAGGGAAAAAAACTTCAGCGCGCCTCCTGTATCGAGCGTACTGCACTCTGTATTGACCTTGAGATTCATGATCCCCTTTTCCCCATTGATAATGGGAAACATGGCGTCCGGGGTGAAGCTGAAAGCAGGAGCGCCCTCTTTCTTGATAAAATACTGAACGTCCTGCCATTCCCCAACTTCTTCCCCCCTGCCCAGGACAATATGGACCGGCCTGAGAAATTTGAGTCCCATCTTCTTCAGGGCGATGATGGCATAAAGGCATGCCATAAGGGGACCTTTATCATCCTGGGCGCCGCGGCCCCAGATGATATCCTCTGCCACTGTGCCGGAAAAAGGAGGATACTTCCATTCCCCGGATGCAGGCACCACGTCAATATGAAGGGGAATGCCCAATCCCTTCCCCCCATTCTGTCCCGGCTGTTCAATCACACTCACAATGCCGTCCAGGTCTTTGTAAACCAAGCCGTATCTTTCAGAAAGATCTTTCAGATACCCGAGGCACCTTCCGATTTCCAGATGAAACTTCGCCTTTTCCTCTTCCTTCCGACTTCCGGACACGGTCTCAAACGTGAGAACCCGTGCGGTCTCGCGAACCAGATCCTCTTTCAAGTCATCAATGGCTTGGAACAATTTCTCGCAGAATGAAGCGGACAATGCAGGCATAAACGTCCCCCTTTTCTCTTTATTTTCATTAAATCAACTTATTATCCATAAAAGAGAATTTTACGGATGCAACAATTTTCTCAGGGCAGAGGATTTTTCATCAATGAACTTTTTTATTTCTTCATCTTTTTTTCCGCCCGATCACCGTAATCCTTAAACATTTTGTTGCATGAGGGGCAATGATTCAACTCAAGTCCCTTTTGGGCAAGATCCCGGGCTTTTTCATAATGACCGGTTCGGAGCGCACAGTAACAGTAATGCCTGAGCATATCATTATAGGGAAACCAGGATTCCCCTGTGAACCTCATGTTGCTCAGCTCAAACTGACCAAAGCCCAGTTCATATTTTCCGAGCATGGAAGCCAAGAAGCCGAAAACGCCCCTCTGCTCATAATCCTCAAATCCCCCGGAAAAAAATTTCTCATAAGCCCTCTCGACACAAGGCCAGATATAAGGACCGGAAAGAAATTCATTCAGTTTTTTGGGATCCACTTTATTTTTTTGAGTATCATAAGAATAATAGCTGGCAAGTTCATAACATCCATAAGGAATGATTGTAAAGACATAGTGATTCTTAAAATCCCTGGACAACATTTCATTCCAGAACGCCTGGAGCTCGGGAATGCTGCCTCCCCATTTGGGCCAGAGGGTCTCTTGCATTTTTAAATAGGTCTGGCGATCGTTCGGATTGATTGCCACCGCCTTGTCGAAATATCCCTTGATTTGGGCTTTGGGCATACCCATGCCCATGCCCACGCGAATCAATTCGCTCCAGGCCCTGAAGTTTTTGGGGTTCCGTTCCGCGGATCGTTCCAAAAGCCCCTTGGCTTCCGTGAGATATTTTTCAAATTCCTTTTTTGCCTCCTCTGAAACGGTGGAGGCTGGTCCAGAACCACGGTTATGCCATGCCAGGTTGATTCTGTGGCTTCCCATGGCATAAAGACACCAGGCGTCGTCAGGGGACAGACTCAGCATCCGTTCAAAGAACGGCGCTGCCTCACATGTCGGACTCGATCCTTGCATCGCCCATCCCATTACCTCATAAGCCTTTGTGCTGTCTGGCATTTTTTTGATCGCTTCAGCCACTCTCAAAATCGCCCGATCGTTTTGCCCCATCACGTTTAAAAACCCCGCATAAAGAAGCATAAACCTGGGACAATCCTTCCACTTGTCCGCATATTCTCCCGCAATGGCAAGGATGCTGTCATCCAGGGTTTGCGCATTCAGGTAAACAGGAACAAACCAATCCATGTCCGGATCCTTGTCCATGAGCTCTGCATAATCGCTCCATTTCCTCTTTCCCGGATCGTTATAACTCTGCAGGATCATCTGGCAAGCCTCCTGCAAAATCTCCGCAGTTTTTGCCGCAGGAATATCCAGATAGGCTTTGTTCTCCTTTGGGAGGGGTTTCCCGGTTATTTCCTCCAGTACCGTGGCTGCGATTTGTGTGGGAAGCTTATGGAAATCTCCGGGCGGAATATTGGCAGTTTTCTCAATCTTCCCGCCTCCTTCTCGATGAATCCTGATTGTCACCCGAATTGCTTGATTCCCCCGCTCCACAGATCCTGTCACATACTCCTGGCATCCGAAAATCCGGAGAAGAATCTTCAGGTCTTCTTCTGTGAACTTTTTTCCCGGATTCAAGAAGCCCCACTGATGAGCGCTGCTCAGGATATATCCGTCAAAAGGGGTATTAATAAGCCGACCCGGACAATAGCTGATTTTATAAAGAGTGGGGAAATACAAGGCGAGGGAATCGGCAGTGATTGCGCCTTGGGCATCCGTGAAGGGACACACAAGAACACAGGGCCTGGGCTTGGGAGGCTTGAGATTGACGATCTCCTTGATCGCCCGCTCGAGCGCGACTTCCTTGGCTGATGGCTTGTGCTCCTGGGAATGACCGCTATCCGAGGTGTCTTGCCCGGAAACTTGCCACAGGGCAAGGACACAAATAACTGCAATCAAAATTCTCCTTCTCATAAAACCGCCCCCTATATTTTTTTATCCCTTTTTCACCTGAGACGAGGCGTCGCCCTTATCTTTCGGATCAGGACCCAACATGACAGCAATCCAGCGCGTATCTTCATTCGCATCCAGGGCAATGCGGAGAATAATGGTCAGCGGCACGGATAGAAGCATGCCCACAGGACCCAGAATCCACCCCCAGAAAACCAGTGACAGAAACACCACGAGCGTGGAGAGCCCCAGATCCCGACCCATGTACTTTGTCTCAAACATGCTCCCGACCACACCATTTACAGCAATAAATCCCGCTGCCGCAAGCATGGCATGAACAGTTCCCAATTGCACCAGGGCGATAAGAACAGGGGGGACGGCGGAGATGATGGCGCCGATATTGGGCACAAAATTCAAAAAGAAGGAGAGCAGCCCCCAAACAAAGGCATAATCCACACCCAGAATGGCAAGCCAGATCCAGATCGCCAGGCCATTGATAATGCTGAAGATCGTCTTCAAAACAAGGTAACGATTGACACTCCGGGTGAATTCATGGAGACCAGAGAGGGATTTTTCCGGATCGGAAAATGCAGCCCGCATCTTCATCGGGATCCCCGAAGCCTCCAGCAGGATAAAAATGACTGTCAGGAGAATGAAGAAGGTGTTGGATAGAATGCTGCTCAGGCTGGTCAGAATTCTTCCAGCCAGCTGCATGGCAAAACCCGGATCAAAATTCTTCCGGATCGTATCCTCGGAAAGACGCACTCCCCGCCTGCCCAGCCATGCCACAACACCCCTTGTCTTTTCCAGGAGTCTCTCCCGATAAACCGGGAGATTCTCAGAAAAATCATTCACAGACACGCCCACAAACATGGTCAGAAGGGCGCTGATGACAACAATCCCTGCCAGGATGAGAAAGATGGCCGTCATCCGGGGAATCCCCTTCCGCTTCAGCCAGAAGAGCGGAGGAGTGCAGATGATGGCAATGAACACAGATAAGATAAACGGCACAAGAATGGCGCCGGCTGCCTTCATGCCTGCCACCACTATAACAAAACTCGCCATGATGAAGAGAAACCTTGCGCCTTTGGTGAATTCACTGTTCTTTCCCATGGACATTCCTCCCCCTCCCGTTTGATCAAGAATCTTCTCAGAAAATCAGAAATATCTATAGTATATTGAAACCCGGTTATCAATGATTTTTTTAACTGGGCTTCAATATTGAATGATCATCCCCTTTTAAAGAAAAGGATCGAACTGCAAATGACAATACCCGTTGTGGATCAGGTGATGGCCCTCACATGGGCGTTAGAGACAGGAGAGCCTCATCGGTTCAGGGCGGTCCGAAAGGCCGTCAGTTATTGCGGTCTTTGCGTTAATTCGGTTTTGGAGAGATTCGAGAACAGGGATTCCTCAATAAAGCAGATACTTTCCCCGTAGTTTTATAAACTCCTCGATTGCTGGCTTCCATCTGGCGACTATCTCTTCCGGCGTCTTTTTCTGCGCGGTCAAAAGATTCCAGGTCTCCCTGTCTCCGGTTTCGGTTTTGTATCCGCCCTCTTCCCTGTACTCGTCCGGATGAGATTCGTAAAATGCCTGAACCATGTGAAGCCCGGCTGTCACGGAATCGAGGGCCTCGCGGTCATAAATGATGGCAAAAACGCCATGACAGAGTTGGTCCTTATACTTGTGATATTGGGCGGTTGGGATGAAGGAATAAGGAACAAATCTGACCCCGGGGGTGTTTCTTTTGGAAAGATTGAGAGCCACCTTTTCCGCATCTGCAAACGGAGCGCCGAACATTTCAAATGGGCGGTCAAGACCCCTTCCCATGGAGAGGAGTGTGGTCTCGCCGGAACCAGGACCCGGATACAGAATTGCGCCGTTCAGGGTCTTCATGTTCGGCGAGGGATTCACCCACAGAAGCCCCGTCTCGTCAAAATACATCTCCCGTTTCCAGTTCTTCATGGGAACAACTGCAAGGTCGCAACCGATCTTGAAATGATCATTGAACAGTTGCGCCAGCTCGCCAATGGTCATGCCATGCCTTGTGGGAATGGGATAGATGCATGTATTTCCGCCGCACATATCCATGGTCGGGATTCCCCCTTCCACTTTGAGGCCTCCCACGGGATTGGGCCGGTCCAGAACCGCGAATTTTTTCCCGTATTCCTTTGCCGCCCGCATGGCATAAGCCATGGTGCCGATATAAGTATAGAACCGGGCGCCGACATCCTGGATGTCAAACACCAGGACATCCACATCTTCGAGCATCTCCTTTGTGGGTTTCTGTGTTTTGCCATAAAGGCTGTATATAGGAAGATTTGTTTTCCCATCTTTTCCATTCGCCACATTTTCATCCGCTGTTCCGCGAATCCCGTGCTCCGGAGCAAAAAGGGCAACAAGTTTGCATTTGTCAGTTTCAAAAAGAATATCAATATCGCTTTTCCCGTCCCGCGAAAGACCCGTATGATTCGTGATCAAACCGATCTTTTTCCCTTTGATCTGCTCGAAGTTTTTCTCCGCAAGCACATCAATGCCCGGATACACCTGGCCGATGGATTCCTTCCCTCCTGATTCTTTTGGGGAAGAAGCAGCCGGTGTCGCGCATCCCCCCATAAAACAGCAAGCGCTGATTGAGAGAATAAAAAGAACCGTGAAACAAACCCTGTGCATCCTCATCTTTCTTCTCCTTTTTAAAAGATAATATGAATCCCCTTTGTCTCGATCATATATGATAAAGGTAACTATTCCCCCATAACCTTGACGATCACGCGTTTTTTCCGTTGACCGTCGAACTCTGCATAATAAATCTGCTGCCAGGGGCCGAAGTCGAGCCTGCCGCCTGTGATCGGCACGATCACCTCGTGATGCACAAGGAGGCTCTTCAGGTGCGAATCCCCATTCGACTCTCCTGTTCTGTGATGGCGATACTCCCGTCGGAATGGAGCGATCTTCTCCAGCCACTCGTCAATATCCTGGATCAGCCCGCTCTCCGCATCGTTCACATATACTCCGGCTGTGATGTGCATGGCGCTCACCAGGACCATGCCTTCCTTAACCCCGCTCTTTTGCACGATCTTCTCAACCGTATCCGTAATATTGATATAGTCCCTGTGTTTTTCAGTATTAAACCAGAGATATTCGGTTGCGCACTTCATGATCCTTCACCATCCTTTTTCCAAAAGAGTTTGCGGATTCTCCCTTACTCATACAATATCCATCTCGGGGTTGCGGATGTTCGCGGGTTCAGGTCGAAGACAAAAAGCCTTCCTGTGCTGGAATCCACGAATGGCGCGCCCAGGAGAATCTCGTCCGCGCCGTCGCCATCCACATCCCCCGCGGCAAATGTGTCGCACATCTGAAGATAATCCATTCCGCCGTTGATGATGTAATCAAAGGTCTCGCTCTGTACCGAATAACTTGTGGGAAAAGGATTTTTCCCAAGAATCAGAAAGGTGCGGCCTTCGGCGTCGTATCCGGGGCGTTCCCCGTCGCGTGAGGTGAACATGAAATCTCCGATATCGTCTCCGTTGAAATCCGCTCCCTCGAGCGCCCAGTACAGGGAATTTTCCACATTATACCCTTCCACAAAAAAATCGGCATTCTGAGAGCCGAGATCAATAGTGGCGGGGAAATCGGTTCTTCCGAAAAAGCCATAAACCGCGCCTTCGTCAACACCCGAGCTGTTTGTATGATCCCACCCTGTTGCAAGGGCGATGAGATCCCCAATGCCGTCGCCGTTTACATCCGATACACAGACGGCATCGCCCAGTTCGTCCCCTTTCGATTTTCCCCAGATCGTGAGATTTGCGCTTGAAATGCTCATGGTTGCCGGGAAAGATGCCCTTCCCCAAACGGCAAAGACCTTCCCTTCAGAACTCCAGAGCCCCTCGCTGGAAAGCCCCTCGCCCATCACAATGTCGTCAATCCCGTCGCCGTTTATGTCCCCCGTGTCAATATCCGTTCCCAGTTCCGCATCCTGTTCGTTCCCCTGGATAACGGCGCTTGCCTGGGAGAGGAGGTCAATAGTCTGGCCGTGAGAGAACGATTGTCTTCCAAATACTATATAGACATTGCCTGCATAGGTTTTTGCTCCTGAGGTGGCATAATGCGCGCCTATCACCATGTCGCATTTTCCGTCATTATTCACGTCGCCGGTTGCCAGGGCTTTGGATGTGGCGCCGGCGAAAGGCGCCATGCCCGCGCCGCCCGTATCGCTGCCCGCCTGAGCTCCGAGGATTTTCAGGTCCCAGTCGCCGCTTTGGAAATTACGTGTGGGATTCGTAAAAAAATCCGCACGACCGAAAAGGACGTACACCACTCCCGCCCCCGTTCTTCCCGAGGGGGTAAAAGTGGAATCCGCCATGATGAGATCCGCGATTCCGTCGCAATTCACATCGCCCGCAGCCAGGCTGTTCGCAAAATCCATGGACCCGGTTTCACCGTAAATGACCGCATCGGCGTTTTCCGAGGCAAGATCGATCAGGTCATTTCCCGAAAAACTCCCCCTGCCTTTGAAAACATAAAGAGGGTGGGATTTCGTGCCATAAAAATCCGAAACATCCGCTCCGAGAATGATCTCCTCCGCGCCGTCGTTATTAAGATCCGCGCACGCAATGGGGCGGCCGAGATAATCATCTTCATTTGCCCCACGCACCTCAAGCACGCGGCTCGATCCCTCGATCTGCGCCGGTGCGGCGAAAAGAACATTCGATGAAATCAAAAGGCTGAATAAGAGAACAATAATAATAAACCTCATTTTATTCCTCCAATATATAATCATGGTAAATTAATAAGGTTGATCAACCTGTGAAGGTCAAGGCTAATTCTCGATATGCCCTTTGCCGAAGCGCATTTCAATTTTCCGATATTTTTTGACGGGATGTATTATTACGGAGTGTTTCGCGCCTTGCGCAGTTTTTAAAATTTTCCACAACAATCTCCCCCTTTAATTTTTATTCGTTGAACAGTATATCAGCGGATGTCCGCGAACAGGGTATAATCAACATCCGGGAAGATGTTGTTTTGGGATTCCAGATCAGAGAGATATTTTTCATCAATCTGTCCCTGTGCGATCTGATCATAAAGGCGGTTGAAACTGACCAGGTGCTCCCTGGAGCGCTGAACCGCGTAATCCACCATGGTGCGGGTCTTCATGATGAATGCCCAATCCGAGGATTGGGCGAGGAGGAGTTCGCGCGCCGATTGCTTGAGGCCGCGTTCAAGAAGGCCCGAGGCTTGCCTGTGGGTATTTGCCATCCCGGTCATGCGTTCCGCAGCCTTGTGCAGATGACGATACAGCCAGTCGTTCGATCCCTCCAGCCACACCTCGGAATATCCCTTGTATCCCCAGCTGGAATACGAGGGTGTGGCGACCTGGTTCCTGGGAAATCCCTGGAGATACTCGGATGGTGTAATGGTCTTGACGGTCTGCTGATCGTAATGCATCTTGCGGAGGAGGAAGTTCAGAAAATCGGGTCCCTCGAACCACCAGTGGCCGAAGAGTTCCGCATCATAAGGTGAAACAATCAGGGGCGGCCGATCCATGAGGGTCGCGAGATATTCCACTTGTTTTTCCCTGTTGAACATGAAATTGCCGGCATGATCCGCTGCCTTTTCCATGGCTGCCTGTTCGTTATAAGGCTGCTTATTTTCAAGCCCCGGTCCGGTGATGCGGAAGTATTTGACGCCTGTGAAGATGCGAAGGCCGCTTTCATGAATATAGGGTTTGATATAATCAAATTCCAGGTCAAAGCCCACGTCGCGGTAGAATTCGCGGTAATCATAATCGCCCGGGTATCCTTCCTCAGCGCTCCATACGCTCTTGGAAGATTCCGCATCGCGGCCGAAGGCTGCCACGCCGCTCGGGCAGTAAAGCGGAGCGAAAATACCATACCGCGGCCGTTTGTCCGCAAAAAGAATGCCGTGCGTATCGAGAAAGAAATATCGAATCCCGAACTCCTTGAGAACTTCATCCAGGCCCGGGTAATACCCGCACTCGGGGAGCCAGATGCCTCGCGGCTGCCTGCCGAAGTGCTTTTGATAATGCGCAGCAGCAACGCCGATCTGCGCCCGAATCGAGCCCTGGTCGGTCCGAAGGAGAGGGAGAAATCCGTGCGTTGCTCCGCAGGTGATGATCTCCAGAAAGCCCGCATCCTGAAGTCGCCGGAACGCATTCACCAGATTCCTTTGATGCTTGTCCACAAACACCCGGCGGCATTCCTCAAACCGCTGGAGATACATCCGCGCGGTCCTGTGAAATTCCGGCATCCAGCGGGTGCGGGCCAACTCCTTTCGAGCAAGGTCTATGAGAAGTTCAATATGCCGGACATACCGGTCCTGGAGCAGAGGATCGGTGAGCATGGACACAAGCGGCGGGGTGAGGGACATGGTGACACGGAAGCGCACCCCGTCCTGAGCCATTTTTTCAAAATGCGACAGCAGGGGAATATAAGTTTCTGTCATCGCCTCGTAGAGCCATCGCTCTTCGAGCGAGTCCTTGTATTCCGGGTGCCGCACATACGGGAGATGCGCGTGCAGCACAAGCATCAAATATCCCTTTGGCATAAGACTTCCACCCTGTGATTAATCTCTATTAAAGTTCTTTGAAAATGGTTTCGGCATCTACCGAAAAGAGTCTTTTATAAAACTCAATGGCATATCTATCGGTCATAGATGCAATAAAATCTGAAATGGTCCTTTTCCTATTTTCAACATCTGAGAATGAATTATATAATTCATTAAAATCAGGTGGTAGGAGTTTATCTCCTCCCTCTGAATCTATCTTTTTAAAGATTGAGGACACAATATCTCCGCCTCTACCTTCAACAATCTGAAGCCTAGATTGTTGAATAACAGCATGATATACAAAATATTTCAAAACTGCAACTCTTTTTTGAATATCTGGTTTGAGAAATGCTTTAGATAATGCTGGACAATCAGGATTAAATTCAAATTCGACAGACTTAACAGCATTATCAACAAGATGGGA
>Ga0315277_10007908_pt1 | contig 13715 bp, 13 predicted proteins | sample YL17G05_15_MG_FD_203695 | JGI IMG/M metagenome (GOLD analysis project Ga0315277, IMG submission 203695) | Sediment microbial communities from Yellowstone Lake, YNP, Wyoming, USA - YL17G05_15 | ecosystem: Environmental > Aquatic > Freshwater > Lake > Sediment | place: USA: Wyoming | collected...
CGCACAACAACCTTGGCAACCTGTTGGGCTCGCAAGGAAGGTCCACGGAGGCGGAGGGAGAGTATCGCGAGGCCCTCCGGCTGGATCCGGGATACGCGGAGGCTCACAACAACCTCGGGAACATGCTCGGTTTTCAGGGAAAGACAGTGGAGGCGGAGGGGGAATACCGGGAGGCGATTCGATTGCAGCCGGATTACCTCGGGGCCCACTTTAACCTGGCCCTCACGTTGGAGGAACGGGGGAAACTCCCGGAGGCGGAAGCGGAATACCGTCTACTTCTTCGCAGGTCTCCGGAATTCACCCGAGTGTATTACCAGCTGGGGTTCAACCTGTTTAAACAGAACCGCAGGGCAGAGGCTGCAGAGGCTTTGGAGGCCTTCCTCGATCACGGCGGCGAGGGGCGGGCAGAGGTGGAGGCGATCATCCGCAAGTTGAGGGAGCCGTGAGGCAAAGCTGTCTAAGCCGCCTGCCGACAGAAACCCAATAATAGGTCCTCCGCTCACCCAATTACGGCGATATCTTTAAATGACAGAGAAGAAACCCCCCTAAAAGGGGGGCTTCTTCCTATGATAAATAAGGCTGATCTTTTTAAGCTCCCTCTTCTCCGAGAATGTTCGCGGAGGATCCGTTCGCCTCTGGGGTCCTCTCGGCCCGGGACGGGGAGCCCTCCCAGCCCCAGCGGTCGAAGCGCAAGACCATGTCCTCGCCCATCGGATAGAAGGCGTCCGCCGCCCCTTTAAGAACCGGGGATACGGTCTCGGGGAAGGCGAGAACCTCAAAGCGGATATCCCGACCTTTAAGGAATTCTTCTAAGCCGGCGAACTCCTCCTCGCCGCTCCCCAGGGCCACGGTGTCCACCTCGCCCAGAGAGGAGAGGATATCCATCGCGATCTCCATCTCCCATCCCACCCGCTTCACCGCGGTCGCCGGGCCCCGCTCCTTGATCCTCACTTCGTAGCCGTAGCGCCGCAGGAGCCCGGCCAGCCCTCCCACGTCCTTCTCGCCCTGCACCAGATAGGCCACGGCCTTGACCGGGACCCTCCCCCGCACGGCCTCCTCCAAAAACCGCTTGAAATCCAGCTTGCCTCCGGCTTTTCGGGCTCCGAAATACATACTCTGGCCGTCCACAAACACGGCCACCCGTTCTCCCTTCTCTCTAGATAAGGAAGGTTCTTCCTCCGGATCCCCGGTTGCTGGGGCTGGGGCTGAGGTGGTCAACGCGGAGAGACGGTCCCGGACCTCGCCCAAGAGGGCGAGCATTTCCTCCTCGGACTTCCCCCGTGCCTGGCCCCACGCCGCCAAGTCTTCGTGCCAGGTGTCCAGCTTCTCCAGTAAGCCCTGCTCCGTCCGGCTCGTCTCCCCGGACCCTCCGACCTGGGCCTCCACTTTCTCAAGAGTGAAAGCAAGGCGCCGGACCTCCCGTTCCATGCGGGCCAGGACGTTGGCGTCGCTCGCCGCCTCCAAGACCTCGGTCTGCAACCGGTTGAGCTCCTTCTCCTGCTCCCCGCGGATCCGTACGAGCCCTTCTTTCTCGTGGCGCAGGTCCTTTGTTTCCTCCTCCAGCATCTCGTATTTGACCAGCTTCGCTCTGAGCGCCTCCATCTCCTCCCGGGCCGTGGCCATCTCGCTCGTGAGCCTCTGAACGGTCTCGTCGTCGCGACCCCGGGGCTCCTCCTTCTTCCCGCCCGAGCTGCGCAACAGGTGCAGGAGCCCGGCGCGGAGGGCGTCCAGCCCGTCGTTCGCCTCCTGGCGCTCGTCGCGGGCCAGGCCCCAGAGAAGCTCGCCCACCTTGCCCTCGGCGAGCATAGCCCCGGAGACCACCATGTTCTCCCGGATCTCCCGGCCGCTCTGGTGGGCGATCCGCTCCCCCATGGCCAGGGTCTTGCTGTCCAGGACCTCGACGGCGGTGCGGGCCACATGGGGGTTGGTGCGGAAGGCCCGGGACGCGCGCTCGGCCAAGTCCTCCTCGCTCGCCCCTTCAATCCGGGTGGTCAGCCAAGAGAGCCGGGATTCCCTGAGCAGGTTCGACAGTTCATTCCGATCCAACAGATCCCGGAATACCCAGACCAGTTCCTCCTGATTCAACAGATGACATACCTTTTCCCAAGCTTCGTGTTTCATAGCTTTTAAATCCCTCGTCATAGAATGTGATGTTCCATAAACGACCCATCTGCCGATAGATTCGTCCGGCACTAAAGAAATCTACCCCATATTAATTTGCCTCTTCTCTCAGATTTTAATTTTTGCTCCCGGCCTTTCTCATGACTCCTTCAAGTTCGACTAATAATGAAATCCGCTCCCCCCGATGAACTCCCGAAGGATAGAATTGGAAGGTACTGGGTCCGCCGGCGCAGCCGGGAAGTAGGCCAGGAGCGAAAGCAATCGCTCCGCTTCGGGCTCCTCTGCCTCCCGAGGGATGGCCCGCAGCAGAAGTTCCACCTGTGGCTTCAAGACAGCCAGCTCGTAGACCAGCGCGGAGTTGTACATCACGTCCGCGTTCTCCTGATGGGGAAAGATGTTCGCCTCCTCGCCCCGACGCACCGAGGCCCAGCGCGAAAGAGTTTCCTGCCCGCTATACCCCCGGAAGAGGTAATCCCGCACCATCCGCCGCAGCAGCCGGACGTCCGAGGTGGCGATATGGTTGTGGTCGTCCAGGTTCATCTGGGTCAGGGCCGAGACGTAGATACGGTACTTCATGCCCGCGGGGATGGACGGGGTGAGCGCCTCGTTCAGGGCGTGGATGCCCTCGATCATGAGCAGGCTGTCCTTTCCGATCCGCAAGCGGTTCCCCTCGGACATCCGCCTGCCCTCGTGGAAATCAAAGCGGGGAAGTTCTACCTCCCGCCCGGCCAGGAGCGCTAGGAGATGGCGGTTCAGGGTTTCCACGTCCAGGGCCTCAAGAGCCTCATAATCGAAGTTCCCCTGCCCGTCCCGGGGCGTTCTCTCCCGGTCCACGAAAAAGTCATCCACCGAGATGGCCACGGGCCGGAGCCCGACGACCCGCAGCTGGATCGAGAGCCGCTTCGCGAAGGTCGTCTTGCCCGAGGAGGAAGGGCCCGCGATCAAGAGGACCCGGGGACGCGGCTCCCGCGTCGTGATCGCGTCCGCGATCTGGGCCAGCTTCTTCTCGTGCAGGGCCTCGGCGATCATCACCAACTCGTTGTACTCCCCCCGCGCGACGAAATCGGAGAGGTCCCCCGCGTCCCGCGCCCCCAAAATCTTGGCCCAGCGCTCCTGCTCGTGCAGGATGGCGAAAAGCCGCTTGCGCTGGACCAAGGGCGCAACCTCCTTCGGATTCGCCAAATCCGGGAAGCGCAGGACGAACCCCGGCGGGTAAAGCGAGAGATCGAAGACCCGGAGATAACCGCTCGTGGGCACCAGAGGGCCCACGATGACGTCCGTGAGCGGGCCAAATTTCCTGATCTCAATCGTGTCCCGCTTGAGGTGCTTGTATAACCTCAAAGCGTCTCCTCGGCCGTCCCGCTCCAAGAGGGCCATCGCCTCCAGCCGGGTGACCTCGGCTCGCAGAAAAGGCTCGTCCTCGCGAACCAAAGCCCTCATTCTTTCCCGCAGGAGCGCGAGGTCTTTCTCTAAAAGCCCTTCCTCGTCATCGAACTCGCAGTAGTAACCCTGCCCGAAGGCGTGGTTCACCTCCAGCTTCCGCTCCGGGAAAAGTTCCCTGGCCGCACGGATCAAAAGCACGGTGAGCGAAAGCCCGTAAGCCCTCCGCCCGGCCGTGTGGGCGAAAGTCATGGGCCGGATTTCCGCATCCCTGTCCAGGGGATGGGACAGGTCCGCGACCACGCCGTCCACACCGGCCACCAGAGCCGGCAACCCGTCCGGGCTCCTCCAATCCTTGATGACCTCGGAAACCGGAGTGCCTTTGGGTAACTCCTTCGCCGGGGCGTCGAAGACGCTGAGGGAAATGGTATCTATGCTTTTCTCCTTTTAATAGCCTCGGTCTGTTTTTGGAAGGGCTTCAAGGGTTTCCCTGGTGATATTCGCTCAATTTCAGGTCCACTTCAGATACCGTGCCGTGATGGACATATCGGTAGGACGTGATTCCGATACCGGGGACAAATCCGATTTGGGTATGGTCGGGCTGAGTTTGAAAACTCAAACGGTACTGTGTCCTCGGACCGGACGAGGAGATGCCCTTTACCTCTTTCAGTTCGATGGAGCCTTCCCCTTCCACGACCCAGCAATAGGATCTGTCTTGCCTCGTGATTTGCCTGACTTCGCCGAAAATTTTCCCAATTCTGAGTGGAAGATCAAGAAATTGATCGGCGTCCAGAACCATGCCCTCTCCCAAATCTCCTTCTTGGGTAAATCGTTTAAGGGCTGCATCCATCCTCTCCCCAGTCAACTGGTAATAATTCCCACATCCCACCCGGAGGATGAGACAATCGCTTGGGGCACGGCCCTCTTCATACCACGTTAAATCCCCCGGGAATCCCCTGACGACAGCCCCAAAAACATGCTCCCGCTGGACCGTGCGAACGACTTCCATTTTCCATTCAAACGTTTTTTCTCTGATCTCAATAGAATTAGGTTTGGCCCAGCGGACGATGCCCTGGTAAACCCAGTGAGTTCCCTTGGATAGTGGAAATCCCTGATTGTCCTCCGCGGATTGGGGTTCTATGATCCCAGAAGTAGTGCCCAAGAGGACGAGGAAGATTGCGAGGGTCCTAACTCGCTTCACGTTCACAGATCCCTGTCTAGGTCCGGTATTGGATGGCCTCATCCTTTTCCGACACCAGGTCCAGCTCCCCTTCGCGCCCGTGGAGGAAGTTCCGTTCCAAGATTTTGTAACCTTTGGCCTCTAGGTGCTCGGCCGTGGCTGCCTCGCCCACAGCCCCCAGTCCTTCTCGGCCCTCTCGCTCACAAGGGCAGCTCCAGAAGCCGAATCGGGGCGAAGCTCCTGCGGTGGATCGGGCAGGGCCCAAGCTTCCGGATGGCCGCCAGGTGCTCCCGCGTGCCGTATCCCTTGTGCCGGGCGAACCCGTAACCGGGATAGAGGACCTCGGCTTCACGCATCAACCGGTCGCGGGTTACCTTTGCGATCACCGAGGCCGCGGCGATGGACAGGCTCTTTCGGTCACCGCCCACCAACGGGAAGGCTGGACAGGCAAAACTCGGAATCCGATCCCCATCCACCCAGATCTGGGTTGGGAGGACTCCGAGCTTCCGGACCGCCGCCTTCATGGCTTCAAACGTGGCCTCCAGGATATTGACCTCGTCGATCCGCTCCGGCGGGACGATGCCGACCCCCACGGCTTGCGCGCATTCATAGATGACCGCGAACAACCGCTCGCGTGCTTCCGCGGAGAGGCATTTTGAATCATCAACTCCGGCTAGGCTTTCAACCCGGGTAGGAGTGAGGACCACTGCCGCGGCCACGACCGGCCCGGCCAAGGGCCCTCTCCCGGCCTCGTCCACGCCGGCTACCGGCCCCGGGATCTTCCTCCAGAGGGCTTCCTCGAAAGCCGCCAGCTCAGGGAGTCTTCGGCTCCTCGGCAGGCTTGAGGTCTTCGGTCGCCTTGGCCGCGACCATGACCGCCTCGCGCTTCTCCGCGATCCGCGCACTCTTGCCCTTCCTCTCCCTCAGGTAGAAGAGTTTGGCCCTCCGCACCCGTCCCCGCTTGACCACTGTGATCTTGGAGAGCATCGGCGAATAAAGCGGGAAAATCCGTTCCACGCCGACCCCACCCGAGACCTTGCGCACCGTAAAGCTCGTCCCCATTCCGGAGCCGTTGCGTTGAATCACGATGCCCTGGAAAGCCTGGAGCCGCTTCTTCTCACCTTCCACGACCTGCACCTGCACCTTGACCGTATCGCCCGGGGCAAAGCTGGGAAATTTCCTCTTCTCAGGCTTGACCAGGTCTTGAATGTTCATCCTTTGACACCCCCTTCCCGTTCCTTGCTCAATTCGCGTAACAGGGTTTCATCTTCCTCGGTCTTCTCCTGCGATTCCAGCAGCTCCGGCCTTCGCTCCAGCGTCCGGCGCAGGGCCTCCTTCCGCCGCCAGCGCCTGACCGCCTCATGGTTTCCGGAGAGAAGAATTTCGGGCACGTTCCATTTTTCGAACTCCGGAGGCCGGGTATAATGCGGATGGTCTAGCAGTCCGCTCTGAAACGAATCTCCCATGGCGGAATCGATGTCTGACAACACGCCGGGCAGGAGCCGCACCACGCTGTCCATCACCACCATCGCGGCCAGCTCCCCGCCGGAGAGGATGTAGTCCCCGATGGACAGCTCTTCATCGGCCAGATTCAGCCGTACCCGTTCGTCCACGTCCTTATACCGCCCGCACAGAAAAAGAAGGTGCTCTTGTTGCGCGAGTTCGTTGGCTGCTTTCTGGTTGAAACGCCTTCCCTGAGGCGAGAGCAGGATGACCTTGGGCCTGCTTCCTTGGGAAAGTGCCCGCACGGCCCGGAACCAAGGCTCGGGCTTCATCACCATCCCCGCCCCACCACCGTACTGGTAGTCGTCTGTAACCTGGTGCCGGTCCGTGGTGTAGTCGCGGAGGTTGGAGACCCGTATCTCGACCAGGCCCCTCTCCTGCGCGATCCGCAGGATGCTCTCCTGGATGGGCCCGGTAAACATCTCCGGGAAGATGGTCAGGATGTCAATCCGCATCATCGGGGAACAGCCCCTCCGGGGGCCGGATCACCATCTGCCTTGCGGCCAGGTCGATCCGGGTCACGATCGCTTCCACCGCCGGGACCATCGTTTCCCTCCCCTGCAAGTCTTCCACCACGTACACATCGTGGGGTGGAAGCCTCAGAACCTCCTTGACCCGTCCCACGGACCTCTCCCGATCCGTGATCACTTCCAGGCCTACGATGTCGAAAACGTAATATTTCCCTTGCGGCAAAGGAGCCGCCTCCTCGGTCTCCACCTCCAGGGTCGCTCCGGCCAGAGCCTCTGCAGTGCTCCGATCATCCACCCCCGCGAATTTCAGGATCCAGTTCCCGCCTTGCTCACGGGCCGATTCCACCTCTAGGCACCGAGGCATCCCGGGGTTTCTCTTCTCCACCAGGAACACCCTCCTCAGGCTATGGAAACGTTCTGGGAGATCTGTCAGGGACTTGACCTTCACCTCGCCCCGTATCCCGCTCGCCTGCAAGACCTGCCCGATGATGATCCGCTCCCGGGGCGACGGCTCTTCAGCCATTTACTTCTTCGCCGCCTTCTTCGCCTTCGGCTTGGCTTTGGCCTCTGGCTTCTTCGCCGGCTTGGCTTCCTCCCGGTTAACCGGAGTCTCTGCCTCTTTGGGCCTGGGCGTGGGCAGGATCTGCCCCAGCCATTTCCGGTACAGACCTTGCTTCTTTAAAAGCTTCACCACTGTATCCGAAGGCTTGGCTCCCTTCCCCATCCAGGACAGGATGGCCTCCTCCTTGAGGACGATGCTCGGGGGATTAGACCGGGGGTTATAGTGCCCCACGGCCTCAATGAACCTCCCGTCCCTCGGGTTCCGTGAATCCGTCACCACCAATCGATAGGTCGGCCGCTTGGTCGTTCCCTCTCTGCGCAAACGAATGACTACCATGAGTCTGCTGTCTCACCCCTCTCTGTTGGTTATTAAAGTCCCGATGTTGGATTTAGAAAAGGCGCCGTTCCCATGTTATCGGATTTCGGCCATCTTGGGAAGGCGGCCTTTGGTCATGCTTTGGACCATTTTCTTCATCATCTCGAAATCGCGAAGCAGTTTGTTCACCTGCGGGACCGTGGTCCCGCTGCCCTTGGCAATCCGCCTCCGTCGCGACCCGTCGATGAGGCGGGGATTGACGCGTTCCACCTTGCTCATGGACTGGATGATGGCCTCGATGTGAACCAATTCACTCTCGTCCATCTTCATCCCTTTGAGCTGTCCCATGCCCGGCAGCAATTCCAGGATCTCCTCCAGAGGGCCCATCTTCTTCAAACCCCGCAGCTGAACCAGGAAGTCCTCGAAGGAGAAGGTTTTCCTGCGGAGCTTTTCCTCCATCGTCTCGGCCTGCTTGACATCAAAGGCCTCCTGGGCCTTCTCCACCAGGGAGACGACGTCGCCCATACCCAGGATGCGCGAGGCCATCCGCTCGGCGTGGAACGGCTCCAGGGCTTCGAGCTTCTCGCCGACGCCCAGGAATTTAATGGGCTTGCCGGTGATCGCCCGGATGGAAAGCGCGGCCCCACCCCGGGCATCTCCATCCATCTTGGTGAGAATTACCCCGTCCACGCTCAAGCGGGAATCGAACTCCTTGGCGAGGTTCACCGCATCCTGCCCGGTCATCCCGTCGGCCACGAGCAGGGTTTCCGAAGGCCGGAGCGAGTCCTTGATCTCGACCAGCTCCTGCATCATCGGCTCGTCGATGTGCAGGCGTCCGGCCGTATCTAGGATCACGAGGTCGTCCCCTCTCGCCGCTGCCTCTTCCCTGCCGGCCCGGGCGATGGCTAAGGGATTGGCTCCCTCCCGGTAAAAGAACCCTGCCCCCGTCTGGCCGGCCAGGATCCTGAGCTGCTCCACGGCCGCCGGACGGTACACGTCCGCGGCCACAAGCACCGGCTTTCGTCCTTTCTTGTGAAACAATCTTGCCAGCTTCGCGCAGGCCGTGGTCTTCCCGGACCCCTGCAGTCCTACGACCATGACCACCGCTGGATTTCCGGAAAGCGCGATCTCGGACGAGCCTCCCAGAAGCTCTTTGAGTTCGTCGTACACGATCTTGGTGAAGACCTGCCCTGGAGTCAAGCTGGTCAGGACCTCCTGGCCTTGGGCCTTGGCCTGAACCCTGGCCACGACGTCCTTGGCAACTTTGTAATGGACATCCGCTTCCAGGAGCGCCCTGCGCACCTGGGCGCAGGCCTCCTCCACATTCTTTTCGGAGAGTCTTCCGTATCCCCGGAGCTTGTGGAAAAGGGACTGGAATTTCTCGGACAGGACGTCAAACATCGGGGCTCATTCCTCGTTCCAGCTTTCCCCGGTCGGGATCGCCCCCACCGCGCCGTAGGTCCGGAGGGCAGCGATTTCGTCCCCCCGGTCCTCGGCCCGGAAGACCGCCGAGCCGGCCACCAGGATCTCGGCCCCGGCCTGGACTGCGTGATAGGCGGTGTGGCGCTGGATGCCCCCGTCCACCTCGATCAGGAGGTCCGGCACGACCGGGCGGAAGCGCTCGGTGAATTGCTTCATCTTGAGGAGTACGTCCGGGATGAACTCCTGGCCCCCGAACCCCGGGTGCACGGTCATGAACAGGACCATGTCCACCAGGTTCACGACCGGATCCAGGGCTTCCCCTGGGGTTTCCGGGTTGATGGCCACTCCCGCCTTCGCGCCCAGGGCCCGGATCTGTCGAAACACGTCCGGCTCGTGTCCGCACACCTCCACATGTACCGTGAGGTAGTCCGCGCCCGCCTCGCGAAACCGCTTGAGGTAACGTTCGGGTTTAAGCATCATCAGATGCACGTCCAGGGGCAGATCGGTGAGCCGGTTCACGGCTTCCACCAGGATGGGACCGAAGGTCAGATTGGGTACGAAATGCCCGTCCATCACGTCCAGATGAAGCAGATCGGCCCCTCCCACCTCCACCGAACGGATCTGCTCGGCCAGCTTCGTGTAGTCCGCGGACAGGATGGAGGGCGCGATCCGGATGATGCGGCTGTTGTGGTCGCTATCGACGGACATGGGACTTACGGAAACAGCTCTCTCTCCCGGAAGGCCTCGGCCACGCGCGACACGGCCAGCATGTAAGCCGCCACCCGCAGGTTCACCTTGTGTTTTTCGGCCATCGCCCAGACATCGTTGAAGGCCTTGACCATCATGCCTTCTAACTTGTCGTTGACCTCCTTCTCGCTCCAGAAATACGCGTTTCGGGCCTGGACCCATTCGAAGTAGGACACGACGACGCCCCCGGCATTGGCCAGAATGTCCGGAACGATCCAGATCTTCCTTTTCTCCAGGGCCGCGTCGGCCTCCAGGGTCGTGGGGCCGTTCGCGGCCTCGGTCACGAACTTCGCCTTCACGAGGTGTGCGTTCTCTTCGGTGATCTGCTTCTCCAGTGCCGCGGGGATGAGCACGTCCACCGGCAGGGTCAGGAGCTCCTGGTTGGTGATTACCTCCTTGGCCGCAAACCCCTTTATCACCCGGTGCTTGCCCGCGTGGGCCAGGAGTGCGGGCATGTCCAGGCCGGAAGGGTCGTATACCCCGCCGGTGACATCGCTCGCCGCCACAACGCTGCATCCCATCCGGAACAGGAGATCCGCGGTGACCGAGCCGACGTTCCCGAAGCCTTGCACCGCAACCTTCAGGCCCTTGAGGGGTAGCCTGAGCTTCCCGGCCATCTCCCTTACCGCGAGGGACACGCCCCGTCCAGTGGCCTCCCGACGCCCCATCGAGCCTCCGATGGAGGGCGACTTTCCGGTCACGGCCCCGGGCTCGGAATAGCCCTTGAACACGCTGTAGGTGTCCATGATCCAAGCCATCTCCTTGGTCCCGGTGTACACGTCCGGGGCCGGGATGTCCACGTTCGGGCCTAGGATGGGCATGATCGTGGCCGTGTATCGCCGGGTGAGTCTCTGCAATTCGTTCTGGGACATCTGGGTCGGATCGCAGACGATCCCGCCCTTGGCCCCGCCGTAGGGGATGTTCAGCACCGCACACTTCCAGGTCATCCAAGCGGCCAGGGCTGTGACTTCGTCCTCCGAGACGTTGGGATGGTAGCGTACCCCTCCCTTGCAGGGCCCGCGCATGTCGTTGTACTGCACACGGTAGCCCTCGAACATCTGAATCCGCCCGTCGTCCATCTCCACCGGGATATTAACTTTGAGGATCCGCTTGGGATACTTCAGCATCTCCAGAATGTTGGCTTCGAGCTTCAGGATCTTAGCTGCCATTTCCAACTGGGTCTGGGCGACTTGGAAGAGGGAGGTCGTGGTCTTCTTCATCGTCTCTCTGTCACGCCTAATTTCACCGTGTCTCCGCCGGCCACCTGGAATCCGGGCTGCGGGGCCTGCATCAGGACCAACCCTGCGCCCAGGCTGTCCGAGGGAATCTTCACAACCTCACCTAAAACCAGACCCTGGGCCGTAAGGAGTTCTTTGGCTTCCTCGAAAGTTTTCCCGGCCAGGTCCGGCATGGTCTCTTTGGGCTCTTTCGGGCCCAGACTAATCACCAGCGAGACCGCGCTTCCCTGATCCACTACAGTCGTGGGTGGAGGATCCTGGGCTTCCACACAGTCTTTGGGCACGCTGTCGGAGTAGATCGTCCCCCGCGGGACGGCCCGTAGCCCGGACTTCTCCAGGAGCGTCCGGGCCTGCGACGAGGGAAGCCCGACCAGGGACGGGACCGTGATCTTCTCTGTCCCCTTGCTCACCACCAGCTCGATAATCTGGTTCGGTCTCAGGGAGCGCTTGGGAGGCGGGCTCTGGCTTACTACGAACCCCTCGGGCCAGACCGCGTCGTAGCGCTGCTCCTTGACGGCGTAGGCGATTTCTTTCTCCTTCAGAACGGCCTGGGCCTGAGCCAGGCTTCTCCCGGTCACGTCCGGGACCTCCAGGTTCGGGCTCCGGCCCACCCCGAGGGGAAGGACCACGAAATAGAACAGCCCGAAGCCCGTTCCGAAGGCCGCGATCGCCCCCCCCAAGAGAAGCAGAAGAAATTGCAGAGGCCCTCTGCGCCCGGCCCGCTCGGCCACCGTAACTACTCCTCTTCGTAGGTCACCCAGAGATCCACTGTATCGCCCTTCTTGGCTTTACCGTTCGCTTCTGGGTTCTGCCGGATCACGATCCCGGGGTCCATGTCCTCGCTGGTGGCATAGCGAACATTCACCTTCAGGTCTAACTTTTCTAACGCTTCCCTGGCGCGCGAAAGGCCCATTCCGGTCACCTTGGGCATGACGACCTCCACGGCCCCGCCCGAGACCACGACGTCCACGTTCGAGCCCCGCGGGACCGCCGTGTTCTGGGTTGGGAACGTCGAGACTACGCAGTCCGTGGATACGGAGTCTGAGGCCGTGGTCGTCACCCTCCCCATTTTAAGCCCCATCTTCTCCAATTGCGCCTGAGCCTCGGCCAGGGGGACTTTAATGAGGTACGGTACCAGGATCTGCTCCGGGCCCTTGGATAGGATGATCTTGACCAGCGTGCCCTTCCTCACCCTCTCTCCCGGAACGCGATCCTGCTTGACTACACAGCCCTCCGGGATCGCCAGGTCGAAGACCGCGTCCTCCTGATAGACCCGGAGTCCCTTGGCCTCGAAGATCGCCTTGGCCAGCTCCGAGGTCTTCCCGGTGACGTCCGGGATCTCGGTGTTCGTGGTCAGGAACCAGAATATGACCCCCACCACGACGGCTGTAGCCAGGGAGGCGATCACGGAAATGAGGATGATCTTGTTGCCGTGCTCGATGTACATCGTCCTCCTCCTCTGAATCAGTGCTTACGTTTCTTGAAACGGACGGCGAATCCGCCGTCCACCCCGTGTTTTTCGGGATGCGTCTTCATCCATCCTTCAGCCTCAACCAGGACCTTGGGGACAAAAGACTCTGCCATTTCGATCTCGTACTCCTCATGCCTTTCCAGAAAATGCCTCGCCACCTCTTGGTCCTCCTCGGGCTCAAGGGTGCAGGTGCTGTAGACCAGGACCCCCCCGGGGGTCAAGAGCTCGTTCGCGGAATCCAGAAGTTCTCCCTGCAGCCTGGCCAGAACGGGGATTTGATTCTCCCTGAGCTTCCAGCGCAGGTCCACCCGCCTTCTCAGGACTCCTGTGCCTGAGCACGGCGCATCCACAAGGATGCGGGCGGACTTCCCCTTTAGGGCTATCGATCGCCCGTCCGCGGCAATCGGAACGATGCAATGGTGCCCCAGCCTTTGGGCGTTCTCTCTCACGGTAGCAAGCCTTCGGGGGTGGAGGTCGCAGGCCAGAACGGTCCCCTTGTCTTCCATCATCTCCGCGAGGTGGGTCGCTTTCCCTCCCGGGGCGGCGCAGAGGTCAATGACCTGTTCCCCGGATTGGGGGTCGACCAGCTTTCCGACCAGGGTGGAGGCCTCGTCTTGGACCTGAAAGAGCCCTTCCCGGAAGCTTTCGCTATGTGCCGGGGAGCCCCGCTCGAGGATCAAGCTCTCCTCGCACCATGTCCCCTTTGTGACTTCCAGCCCTTCACCTGCAAGGCCCTTCCGGAGGCCCTCTCGGGTCGTCCTCAGGAGGTTTGCCCTGAGAACGACCTTGGCCGGAAGGTTATTCATCTGACAAAGAGCTTTGGCTTTTTCGTATCCGAAGGAGGTGATCCAGCGCTTGACCAGCCATTCCGGATGAGACTCGGTAACGGCCAGAAAACGCGCCGGTTCCTCTTCCTCCGAAGGCCACTGTAACTGTTTAAAACATTTAATGATAGCACGAAGCACCGCATTTGTCAAGGTGCTCGTTCTGAGGCCCGTGGTTTTGGCCAGCTCCACCGTCTCGTTCACGACCGCATAGGCCGGCAGTTTCTGCGTAAAAAGAAGCTGGTAGGCCCCCAGCCGCAGCAGGTTTCGGGAACGGGGCTCTACTCGCTTCAGCCCTCCTTGAACGGTCTGCTCCAGGACATAATCTAGCTTTCCCCGCCACCGGACCGTCCCATTGACCAGCTCCACCAAAAGCCGCTTGTCGCGCTCGTCCCACGGACCCTCTAAGGCTTTTTCGAGGAGGATGTCCGCGTAGCTCTCCTCCTCTTCCACCCGGCATAGAATCCGGAAGGCCTCCCTTC
>Ga0315277_10007909_pt1 | contig 13714 bp, 13 predicted proteins | sample YL17G05_15_MG_FD_203695 | JGI IMG/M metagenome (GOLD analysis project Ga0315277, IMG submission 203695) | Sediment microbial communities from Yellowstone Lake, YNP, Wyoming, USA - YL17G05_15 | ecosystem: Environmental > Aquatic > Freshwater > Lake > Sediment | place: USA: Wyoming | collected...
CCCCCTGTCGGTTGGCCCAACCTCGTTACCCCAGCCCGCGAAACCGCTGCCATTGTCGCCCCACCGCAGCCTTGAGTTAAGTCCGACAGACTCCTAGCCTCAAGCCGCGTGGAGCAATTCGCGGGGTCAAGCTGTTCTCTCTCCAGAGTTTGCTGTCTTACGTGGAATCCTGCGTCAGATCGGATTCCAAGGGAAAGGAGTCAGATGCAACCAGCTAAGCTCAACGTCCTCGGATCAACCCAAAGCCCGGCACCGGTTGTCTCCGTAGAGCGCCCCGCTCCAGTTGACCTTGAAGAACAAGGTGGCGTTCGGAAAAAGTCTGCCGTCCCACCGGCCCAAGGTGGCGAACCTGCCCGCGCATCAAACCGCCGTAGGAAACCGAGCACGACCCACCGGAAGAAGTCGGCCCCAGCGCGTGATGATGGTGAGACTGAAGCCCTCGACGTGGTTACGAACGCGGAGCGGATCAAACTGCGGCCACAACTGCGCAAGCGCGAGCGAATCATCCAGCGGGGCCTGAACGCGTGGCAAGCTGTAGCCACGGCTTTCATCGAAATACGCAATCTCAAACTCTACAGGGCTGAGGGCTACACTGATTTTGGGCAGTACTGTAGGGAGCGGCTTGGTCTGGGCAAAAGCACCGTCAACAGGCAGATCGGCACCGGCGAGGTCTACAATGTACTGGCTTCCACGGGAGCCAAATTGCTACCCACGAGCGAGCGCCAAATGCGACCGCTCCTGCGCTTGCGGCAGCCGAAGCAGGAACCGACGATTTGGGGTGCGAAGGTCGCCAAGGTCTGGGCTAAGGTCGTTCACGATGCCGAGCTTAACAGGACGCCCATCACGGAGAAGCAGGTCATCGTCGCCCGGAAGCAACTCGGCTTCGACCCGCAACCCAAGGAATCCCAACCCGAACCCGATCTCGAAAAGCGCTGGGCGCGGTTGGAAGCCCTGCTTGAGCACGAGCGAGAATTCTGGCCCGTCGGGCGTCGACGTGAGTTGCGCGTTCGGATTATCGGCGTGGTGAGCGGCTGGGAGGATGGGAAGGAACGTCGATCAGAGTTAGACGAAGCACCAGCACCCAAAGTCATCGGCATCACCGTCGAGCAGGAACAAGCCCGTGAGGCGGAACCTGACGATGATCCCGCGCAACCGGCTGAACAGGTCGTGGCACATCCCTCTTTGTCCCCCGCCCCGCCAGCCGAAGTTCCGGTTCCCAAGTCCAAGCGCGGGCAAGCGGCGGCCAAGGAAAACGCTGAAGTCGGCGAACAGCCTGAAGATGCCGACGACCCTGATGATGCCGATGAGCGTCACCCAGACGGCCCGACGGTCGAGGAAGTGCTCAATGAGGTAGTCGGCCACTTGCAGGGCATTTCAGAAGAATGCGAAGACCAGCGGGACAACCTGCCTGAGAACATGCAGGGGACGCAAAAGGAGGACGACCTAAGCGAAATGGCCGAGGCGACCCAGCGAATCGGCGAGGACTTGGAAGAAGTCATCTCCAATCTGGGTGAGAACGAGGACGACGGAGACGACGAAGATGGCGATGAGTTGGATCGCGAACGGAGCCGGATCAGTGAAATGCGCATCAAGCCGCCCCGCTTCATCCAAGGTTCGCGCCCCAAGCGCATCAGTCGGCTGATCGAGATCATAGAGGCCGTGGCAACGGCGGTAAAACCGAGAACAGCCGAAGGCGCTGAGGAACTAGAGGCGCTGGCCGGGGAGCTTTCAAATGTTTGACCTCCGCTTGGATTTAACCGGAACGAGAAAGATCGAGTATGAATCCAAAACCTGAAACCAATGTTTACCCACCACGTCGTGGCGGCTCCACCGCGCCGACACCAGCCTCCGGCTACCCGCGTCGCGGTCAGCCCGTCGAGCGGCCCAATGTAGACGATCCTCCCAAGCGCGGAGAACGTGCCACCGAATCCAACACGCCACCCCGGCGCCCTCAGCCTGCCGGCGACGGATTGCCGCCCCGGCGGCCCGGCAGCGCCCCGGCTCGTCCGACAGCAGATTCGGATGAGAAAGCCGATCTTCCACCAAGCCGTCGAGCGGACACTCCAACGCATGACGTGACTGCGCAGCCACCCCGGCCAGCGGCTCAGGCCAACAAGATCAAGGCCGAGATCGAACCTGATCCTGAACCAGAAGACCCAGACTATGAAACAAACCGGCAGCGGCTCAAGAAACTGCTTACGGACGAATGGGGTCGATGGCCCTCGGATTACCGCCAAGAATTCGAGGACACCATCGTTGAGACGGTCGAGTGTTTGCTTTCGGGGGAGAAGACCAGCGCGACTGAACCTGTTGCCCCCGCACAGGTGGGCACTTCAGGCCCACGAAATAACCCCTGCACATCGCCGGCATCACCAACATCTCCAGCCCCCGGCGGACGGAGGCGAACCTGAACCGGCAGAGGGCGCCCGCCGAGCCGGCGTGCCGGCTGCGGTGCGCAGTACTGGGAAGTGTTTACACTGTCGGGCACCCCATGATGCAACACCCGCCAGTCATGGCCCGTACCGGTTTCCAACGCTGTATACAATGATCCCATCATACCAAGGAACTGCGCGATGCCGACGTTGAGTAAAATTGTTTAGTGACGGTTGTAGTTACCTTGCGGCTTGAAAACCCGCATGAGAAATGAAGCGACAACATAAACCGATTTATGGCGGGCGGCCCTGCGGGGCCAGCGGGTTGCTTCATCCCGGTTTTCAAGCCCGCCACCTTCTTGCTGGCAGATACAGTCTGCCAGCGTTCCCTTCACCCTGCGCGTCACGTGCGCGGGGCCAACCCTGCACATTTCGACAGCATGTTTGATTACGAGAACAACGATTGCGAAGACGACGGACTCGACGAAGTTCAGGATTACAGGAGCGGCCCGGTGGGGTGTGCCACCAATGCAAACATCCGTGAACTGGTCGAAAGCGTGGTTGACGTGGTTCGATGGCATGACGACTACGCGGAATGCGTCTGTCCTTACGGTCACAAAGACGCACACCTGTATCTGAACGGTGCGATCCCGTACCTTCACTGTCTACACGAGCGCTGCCGCGCTGACGTGGCAGAGGTCAACGGCCAATTGCGTGAACTGGCCGGGGCCAACCTGAGTTCGCAGCAGTGGGAGGCGATGTTCAAGCCGGACAAGATGGAGCAGGCTCGCCGGAAGCGGCTGGCCCTGATCCGTGCCCAAGCCCGGAATCGGCTTCTGCCCAGTCTGCTCAAAAAGGGGAAGCCCGTGACACGCGACGATTGGCTGGCGCGTTCGCCGTTTCCTCTGGCCGGCGACGTGCGAGACGACTGGTCGCTGTTCATCCGCGCCCTGTACCAGCAACGCGACCCAGCCAAGCCCGACGACTGGCAGAACCAGAGTGACCTGCTCTGGGTTGGCGAACTCTGGGAGAGCGGAAAGCCGGAATACCGCCGCTGTTTCAAGCGCGTACATGAGTGGTTGCGGTATCCCGGCTGCCCCGGCTCGCAAATCTGTGTCGCACCGTTCAACGACAATTGTTCTTACCGGGGGCAGTACCTGTCAGACACGTGGCGCCGTTCAAAGCACTGGGCACGCCTTTGCCCCTACTACGTTGCGGAATCCGACATGCTCGAAGTCGAACGGTTCGGAATCGTGGTCGAATACCTCCAGCGATTCTCGACCCTCCGGGCCATCGTCGATACCGCCGGCAAATCTTTCCACGCTTGGTTTGACGTGCCATCGCCTCCGCGATGTCCAGTCCAGCGCCCGGCCTACCCGCTGCTGACCCCGGAAGAAAAGGCCGAGTACAGATGGGCCAGCGAAGGTGACCGCTGGCGACACGATGGCAAAGCTGCGGCAACTTTGACCCGCCTCACTGCCGAGATCAAAGAGCGGGAGGCTGCCGTCCAGCCAAGTCTGGACGCATGGAACAAACAGATGCGCCCGCATCTGGAAAAGCACGAACGTCGGTTGCAACTCCATCGGAAGCGCGTGGATGAGCTTTATGCCGTCGCGGAGGGGTTGGGCTGTGACCGGATGATGTTCCGGGTTTGCCCAACGGCACGGCTACCCGGTTGCGAACGGCTCGATAGCCAAGGCCAGCCAACCGGGCGCTGGCAATCTCTGTTGTACCTGAACCCGAAGCATCCCATCACAACATGAATGCGCCACAGGTCACTGTCACCAGCAAAGGAACCGAAACACAGTCTCCCACAGGTGAGCCAGTGCGGCATGAGAAGGTCATTGACCCAGTGGCCGATCTGATGTCGGTGAGCACGCTGGTATCCGAGACGGATCGGATAAAGGAGTGGCTGAATCGTTTCGCCTCGCTGCCGTGGACTGCCGACGAGGCATTGGACAGCCTGCGAGAGGCATTCGAGGCGGCGAAGGAACTGGACTTGCCGGTGCAGACCGTGGTGCGCCGGGGAAAAGACCGCCGGCCCGTGTCTCTGCTTCAGTGGGTTTACCATCACTTCCGCCCGGTTTGCGGAAGCCACACTGAGGCGGAAGACGAAATCCGCGACGCCATCGACGAAACCCAAGTACGCCATGATGGCGTCGCCAAGGATCGCCTTGAATTGCCTGAACTCCATTTTGACCGCGACAGCGGGCGCTACTGGCACATGCTGGAGGATGGCAACTGGCAGGCCGTGAAGGATTCGGATGCGGCTGACCTGCTGGTGGAGGCGGGCGTGAGCCGCGAGACTCCCAAGGACTTATCACTGTCGGATGTCGACCGGCACCTGCTTAATGTGCGCAATGACCGGGGCATCGACTGGGCGGGGCCGCTGGCAGGGCACCGCACCGGCCCGCAGATGATGCTTGGAAATCATATTCTGGTCACGCGCAGCTTCAACCTGATCGAGCCGGTCGAGGGTGACTGGACGGTAATCCACAAGATTTTGCATGGAATGCTCGGCGAAGTTCAGCTTGGGTACTTCGCCGCAACTCTGAAGATTTTTTACGAAGCCCTGCGCGATGATCGCAGCCATCCGGGCCAGATGATGGTGCTTTGCGGCCCCCGCGACTGTTTCAAGAGCTTTGTGCAACATGAAATCATCACGCCAGTCTGGGGTGGAAGAAGCGCAGATGCCGCCCGGTACATGATGGGACGGACGGACTTCAATGCAGAACTCTGCGGCGCCGAGCATCTGTTCCTCGACGACGCCAAGCCCTACGGCAACTGGCTTTCGCGCCATGACTTCGCCGAAAGCCTGAAAGGTCTGATCGTCCCCAAGGTCGTCAGCCTGCATACCAAGCATAAAACGTCCATCAACGTCAAACCCCGTTACCGCGTGACCATGAGCGTCAACAATGACGAGACGGCCCTGCGCAGCCTGCCGGATATGTCCGAGAGCTTTGAGGATAAGGTTCACCTGCTCCTGTGCAAGAGCTTCGAGTTACCAATGCCGAACCAAACTCCCAAGGAGAAGACAGCCTTCGAGGCGGCACTGCGGGCCGAGCTTCCCGCTTTCATTCACAGCTTGTTGGAATGGGACATTCCCGAAGACATGTTGGGCGTTCGGTTCGGCGTGAAGCACTACCACAACCCTGAGCTTCTGGCCAAGGTGCAGGCGATGAGCGACGAGTCCCGGCTCGATGAGCTTATCGAGAGCGCGGGGCTGGCGACTGTGGATGGCGTTTGGAGAGGGTCAGCGATGGAGTTGCACTCACGGCTGACCAGTCACCACGTTTACGGCAGACAGGCGTCCACCCTGCTTTCATGGAATAACGCCACGGGCACGCTGCTCGGACGCTTGGCCAAATCGAAACCAGAGAAGTACAAACCAGACCTCCACAAAGTGAACGGCAGACCCCAACGGGAGTGGATTATCCGCTTGGAGAACGCTGATGGAACCATCGAGTGAGCGGTAACACCCGCCACACCATGCGTTACACCCTCCGAATGCTCCTGAGTGCTTCAAGCTCAAGCAGGTAACACCAGTAACACCCTATTCTGTACAAAGTTGATGGGAATGATGAATAGAAGTACAGGGGTGGCGATGGTTGTTCCCCGGCGGAGTTCTGATTTGTCCCAGATATGGTGTTACCGGTGTTACCTCGTTGATTTTCAGATGGAACACGGAAGTTGGAAGGTGTGACCCGGTGCTGGAGGGTGTTACCTCACCGCCGTCCCCTGAACGTGGTCGGTCGGGTTGGCCATCGTTCACCCTGCTGCGAGGTCTGGAAGTTTGGGAGGTCTTCCACGCACGCGGCCCGCTTTCGCCGGCTGGCGGCCATTGACGCGAGCGGCCTCCTGCTTGCGCGGGCTGAATTTTTCCTTCGCGCCAGCCTTGCGCTTTCCCAGAACAACTGCGTGCTCGTTTTTCACGATGCTCACCGACGACGCAGGCAGCACGCCCCAATCGACCCCGACGCCAGCGACGCTGAAGTTCAGCACGTCCGGTAGCGTGCTCCAGACCGTGCGACCACGCAGGCAACCGAAGACAAAGACCTGTTCGCCGCTCGCGAGCCTTACCTGCATCCCGCGATAGCTTCTCTTGGGGCCAATCCACCCTGACCAGCGCTTGGTGCGTCGTGGTAATGTGGCCAGCGCCCTCGCCGAGTTGGTCACGATCTCAGGGGTAGCGGTTTTGGTTTTTTCGACCTCCGGCGGGGGCTGCTGGCTGCCGTGACTTTCAACATGTACCTCAGCCTGAGCTTTCAAGGCTCGACACTCCGGCTCCGGCAGGCTTGATGGCTTAACCTCGTTGACGGCCTTCGTAAAGATTGCCTTCATGACAGTCCGCTTCCGTCGGCGGCGCGGCATTCCCGCTGGCTTGGGAGCGGGCTTGCTGGTAGCGACCGAGTTTTTCCAGCCCCTGAAAACCATCCCAAGGTCGATCAGACGCTGCATTTTGGGCAGCAACTTCATCCGTGTCTCACGGCCCTCGGCCCGATTCCGTGGGGACAGTTCCTCGGCCACGACGTTCAGCACCTGCCAGTATTTCACCGGTTCGCTTTCGTGGATGAGGGCAACCATGCGTTGTTCGAGCCAGTCCAGTTTCGGCGGCTTTGCCGCTGGTGGCGGTTTCGGTGCCGGGATTTGCGGCGCGTTGAGCGGGGCTACGATGTCGAACATGACATAACTACCAACCACCGGCAGGCAACTCGATCCGGCGCTTTGCCCAAGCGTTCCGTCGCCCAGTCGGCACTCATCGTTGTTTACGATCAGGGACGTGTTGCAGCGTCCCATTCGGCAACGGGACGTGGCAGGACGTGGCACTGGTAGCTAAACCGTATGACAAGAACCGAAATTACCGCCATCAACCGCGCCATCGCGCTGCTGCATTCGCTGACCGGCGAACCGCACGAGTCCGTTCCATTGCCACGGTCATGTTCGGTGACGCGGTTTGTCCGCGAGTACCTCGCCCCTGATCCTGCTGCTGATGTCTCGTGCGGTGAATTGTGGACATTTTACCGCGAGATTTCAGATGCAGGCGAGTTGCCGCCCATGCGCAAGACGATCTTCCTGCGCCGACTGCCGGTAGTGATGCAGGAAATCTACGCCGCTCGGAAATCTCACGGCATCCAGCGGGAAGGTCGCCGGGTGCGCGGGTTCAAGGGGGTCGGCATCCGCATGGACACCTGAATGGTGACAGGCGCTGGAGCTTAAAGCCGAGGCGCGGAGTCATTCCCGGTGCGATCACCGCTTTGAGCGATGCGGCTGTCGAGGCTCCCGCATCGTAGCCGTGGCGTACAACTCAGGTTTGACCTGCAAGCCACCCCGCAAGTCATGCACCAGTTGAGTGGCGTTGGCGACCTTAATGCCCCGCTTCCCCAGAGCCTCGATAATCTCGGTGTCTTGGCTCCCGGCCTTGATCAGTCGTTCAGCGAGATCAATGTCCGATACCAGAAGGTGGTTCGTCATCAGTCCGTTTGACAGCCCCGTCAACTGCTAGTTCAAAGCCACGGCGACGGACGCCAAGGAGGTGGCGGTGGGGAACCGCGCTGAAGAAACGTCCCGTCGCCGTGACGCACTCAAAAATGCGCTTCCGGCGATGGTCCGCAAGCCGAATCACTTCATGACGCTTGTGCTACGGATCAGCTTCAATGCACTGGTCAATAACCACGTTTAACAAAAGAAAAGAACTGACCTGCAATCAAACCGCAAGGAGAGGCGGCAACCGTAAACAACCGCCCGTGTAAACAGCGGCAGGGTGGAAATCGGCTTGCCCTCGGTGCTCGGAGTGCCATGCTCGCCGACATGAGCGAAGGGGAAGGCGCGACGTTCAAATTCGCATGTCCGAATTGCGGCCTGCATATCGAATATCTGCAAACAGACGCAGGTCGCGAAACGAACTGTCCCAATTGTCAGGACGCAATAGTGCTGCCCGTGTCTGCCGCAGCGATTATCCCGCCCCCGGTCATTGCGCCCCCGCTGCCCGCTCCCCCGTTGTCAGCCAAGCCGCAACCCACGAGGGCGGTTCGCTCTTGGAAGGACGACCCCGCCACAGAAAAGCAACTCGATTACTTGAAGGAGATCGGCTACGTGCCACCGGGGCCGCTGACAAAGGGGGATGCCTCCAGACTGATTGACCAGTCTTAGGAAGACCCAGAACGGTTGCGCATTCAGAGTGAAGTCCGCCGGCGGGCAGGGTGCGGTTTTGTCGGCGGCCTTTATCTGCTGTTGCGGGTGTTTGTTTAATGCGGAACCGGGCGCGTGGCGGCGTCGCGGGCGCGATGCAGGTCAGCGCTGGGTGATACGACGATGTAAACGTCAACGCTTGGCGGCGTTGTGTACAATCGCCAAGTTCTGGCTCAGGCCAAATCCAGCTTGGAGTCGGCGAGCGTGGTTTCGTCGTGGACTTTGAGGATCAGTTGAACCGTCGGATCAATCTGTTGACCGCCCGGCGCAGCAGTGAGGGCGCAGGTCGCGTAGTCCCGGCAAGTTTTCTGGTAACGAGTTTCCCAGTCCTTGAACCGCGCCTCCGCTTTCGCATCGGGCCACGGCCACCGGCACGGTGGCTTCGCGAAACCGCAGCGCCACGGCTTGGGTGTCAGCCGGGCGCGGAAGCACTTCTGCGTCCGGCAAAGCCGCCGGTAGAGCGGATCAGCGCCCAGTGCATCAAAAACCTGCTCCGTGGATGCGTCACCGGGTTCAAACGGGGCGTGCGTGGCCAGCAGGCGCAGTCCCGCTTTCGTGCGATACACGCGCCAACCCCAGCCCGGATGGCTCTGCCTCCACGCCTCGGCCTGCGCCAGCACACTGTCTTCCGTAACGCGGGCCGCCGACGGCTCGGGCTTGCCGAACAGCTTCTTCAACCAGCCACCCACCGGGAACTTCGGTTCCGGCAGGTCCACGTCCACGAACATGACGCGGGCGGTGTTCAGGATCAGAGCGCCGTAGGAATTGCGCGTGATGACGGCGGCAAGCTCGCCGCCGGGTGACTTGATCTCGCGCAGCACCGGTTCCCGCAGCGGGCGGTCGGGGTAACCGTAGCCGCGTCGCAGCTTGTCCCCCGCCGCAAACCGCTCCGCGATGCGGCGAGCGGCTTCTTGTGCGCGAGCGGCGGCCTCGGCCAGATTGGAGTCCGACCATCGCCAGCAAGTGAATCCCTGATGCGTACCTTTGGCCCAGAACTTGGGGAAGTTCATGGCGGCAGCGTAGCGCAGTGGTGTTGTTGAGGACAGCAATTCTCTGCGTGTCCGCCCACCGGGCCAGTGTACACATCCGCTCAGTACTATCTTCCAACTGGCCGGTCATGCCGGGGACATTCGTCAGGTGGGAATCTGCGGGGCAGAGCGCACTGGCGGGCAACGGCCCTCCAGCTTGAACACCCAACAGCGAACCCCGAAGGCGGCTGGCGGGTGTCCCCAGTACTGGTGACTGGTGAGAACGGCGGCGTGAAGTAGGATGTGGGCAGTTCTCATTGTTGGGGCCGGGCTGAAACGCCCGGCCCTGTGTGTTTACAGGGGCAGCGAGGCGGGTGACGATCCCCGCAAGCCCGTTTTTCCTGATTCTTCTTTTCAGCCACGGAGGCCGGTGGGAGATTGTCGTCCCTGTGCAGCCCATGACGACGAGCCAACAGCTTGAGCGAACCGGCCTCAAGGCCAACGACAAGGTGGTCTGCGTTGACGACACCTTTCAGCGCCTCGATCTGGCCCATGCCCCGGACGGTCTGCTGATCCGGGGAGGGGTTTACTGCGTTACCGGCATAAGCGAATGCGGCGGGGTTCTGCTGTCCGGGTCAAGTGGCCGTGGAAGACATTGAAACAAGAACCGAGGGATAAATACGATGGACAACAAAAAGGCTTTCCACGCGCCCCTGCATCCGCTCGACACCGAGAAGCAAACTGAGGGCTGTCGCCACACGAACCCCAACTTTTGTGCGAAGAACCTGCTTCCAAGAGTCTGTGCTTTTGCACGGGCCGACAAAATGTGCCTCGCCCCGCCGATGTCGTGGCCCAAGCAATTCCAGAAGCTCAAGCACGCCGAAGCGAAGTCGAAGTGAACGAATAGTGAGCGACCAAACCCCCAGCTTCCGCCGTACCCGTGACCTGCTGTTGCCCAAGCTGATTTCCGGCGCGTTGGACGGGTCGAATGTCGTTTACGCGCTGCTTCGCCGGCGGTTCGATGATGGATTTGGGGGAAATGCTTCAGCGCTGCCCTGCGGCGCAGTTCGCTGACGCAGATCGCCGCCGGAGGCACCCGGCTTTCGTCCGCATTGGCCCCATGCAGCCGTTTTCACAGCCGGTCGGCACCGTCGGGCACCCCCCGGCTGGCCCAGCGGGCCGTCCTGCGGGCGACTGGGCGTTCGTTACCTGAACTCCCAGCGTGCGAGCAGCGGCCAACTGTAAACATTTTACAGTTGATTCAGCGCTTGGCGCATGGCGCTCGTGTCGGCGTGGGTGATTGCAACCAGCGCCCCATCCGCCGCACCCGTACCTTGCACGCTGTAGACAAATCTCATACGCTCGCCGTGGCAGCCAATGAACGACCTTCCGCCAGCAGTCGAGAAAGACCTCATCGCGCTGGGTGACCTTGACGACAGCCCTTCCGCCACGCGGGATCAGCTTCTGGCCCGGCTCAAGCCTTTCGAGCGGTTCAACCCATTGCGTTAGGAAACAATACCGCATGATTCAGACCACGAGCAGATTACAGCCAGTAAAGGCTCCGTATTGCCATTTCCAACCATTTTGTGTTTAATCCGCTCTCCGGTTGCCGTTGGTTGAGCGCCACGCGGAATACAGCAATGCACTACGACGCATATTTTGGGATTTATCCACGGAGCGAGCTACACCAGATCAGCTCGACGGACATCACTGCGCCGCTGGGACAGTTGGCCATTGCGACCGAGGTGCGGAAGCGCTGCCCAGAGGCGTTGGTCAAGGTGTTCTACGGCGAGGTGACCGACGAGGCGGTCATCTACGCCGAAATCGAACTGTTGGCGAAGCACTGCAACCAAGTGCTAGTCGGCTTCACGCTCAACGCTGGCAGCACGGGCCGGGCGCTCAAGATGGCGCGGCACTTTGACTCGCTCGGGATGGATGTGATCCTCGGCGGGCCTGAGGTATGGCTGTCGTTTCAGGGTCACGGCGACCTGTTGTTGCGAGATAAGCCGTATATCCGAGGAATCGGAATCGGGTCGGGCGAACACATCGTGGCGCGGATCGTCCGAGACGGCTGGAGCACGGACATCCCCAATGTCGTCTTCCGCGAGCAGTCACGTGGAGGGTTGACACACGGCGTTCTCTCACCGGCGGGGTTGGATTTCGATGCGGTCGAAGTGGACTACAGCCTGCAACACGGAATCGAGCAAGTCAACGGCGTCAGCTATCTCTGGAAGACCGACTGCCATTTGGCGAAGGGACAACGCTGCTACTTCTGCGGTCGGGTGGAACTGGGCTTCGGCTCAAGGTCACCGGAGCGGGTGTGGCAGGAACTACGACAGGCGCGCGACACGTGGGGCATCACCAAGTACTACAACGCCGCTGATTCGGTCGCCGTGAACTTGGCCGGTCTGGAAAAGTTCGTCGCGGCGCAGCCGCCAGATTTCGGCAGCGAGATGCACCGCTGTTTTATCAATGCACACCAAGTCAATCCGCGCTCCATCGAGTGTCTCAAACGGCTCAACGCGCTGGCTGCCATCGGCGTCGAGTCATACGCGCTGTTCGACACGGTCGGCAAGAAGTTGTCCAGCGTCGAGATCAACGAGAAGGCGATTACGGCGCTGAATGGTGCCGGTATTCAGTTGGTATTGAGCTTCGTTCTCGGCTTACCCGGCGAGACTGAGGAGACGCTCGCGCGGACAGGCAGGTACATCGAATCATTGGTCGAGCGATTCCCCATGATCGCCAGCATTGAGATGTCGCCTCTAACAATCACTTCCGGCACGAACGCATACCGCGACTTGATGATGAAAGCGGGTGAACGATTCAGTAACCGCCTGCCCCCACATGACCTCATAGAGCTTTCTGATGTTTACTTCGAGGTGTGTTGCCGGGTCAGCCGCGCTTCAACCATTCAGGGAGCCGCGGCGTTAGCGCGGCGGATCAAGCGAATGCGTCCAAACATTTGGGTTGATGTAAAGGGACTCTCAACAGAGGAATGGGGTAGAGCGTTCACTGGGGTCGAGATTGGCAGCGAGGCATTGCCGTACGTCGAGCAAGAGGAAGGAGTTGCTCATGGTGTCACATCCTGCTGAACTGAGCACGATTGTCTTTGTGGCCGGAATGGCCGTGTTGTGCTGGCGCTTACTAAAGTGGCGCATCTTCGAGCACATCAAACGGTGGCACGTACCCGTTACGGCACTTGTGCTCGTGGTCGCGGTTTGGAGCAGCAGCCATTTCCTCGAAAGCCCCGTGCTGGGAATCTGTGCGGCATTCCTTGTGAATCTCGGCGTCCTCTGTCTGGGAACAGTGAGGTACCAAAAACAGGAATGGTTACCGCACCATTTCTTGTGCCTCGCAATCGGAGTTGTAGTTGGTACCGCGCTTTTCTATGCAGTTCACGTTGTTTCTTTCGAGCGGCATAGAGTTGAACACCAACCACTGGGCAAGGAAGAAGTCGCCAAAGAACCGAAACCCGACGACGCGAAACAATCACCGACCGATGGTGTTAAGACCTCGACCCCGCCGGGTACGAATTCAGCAGATTGGTCTCTGATTTTTTGTCAGAAATTCTTGGAAGGCGTTGCCGTCTTCAGTTGGATATGGATGATTTTCGGCGTATGGCTTTCGATCCACACGGCGAGAGCGCGGCAGGGCCAAGCGATGAGTTACGATAGTGTCTTGCTTAACATCATTGAACTGCTCGACCGCACGATGAGGGAGGCAGCCAGCCATCGGGCGAATTTGTCCGGCGAAGAAGAAAACCGTGTGGCAAGGCAATATGAGGTCAAGATGGTGCTGTTCACGCCGTCGAACGGTAATGTGTCCTGCCACGAATATGATGTTTACGTGCGTTACCGTGAGAAATTGTTAGAGGTTGCAAAGGCGGCGCGAGACAGAAAGATGGCCATGACTATAGTTTGCCTGTGCGAGAAAAGCATAGGCAGGTTTTATAAGCAGTACGAAGACGACGGGATCATAAGCGATGATGGATTCGCCAAAAAGGCGTGCTCTGAGGCGATTGCCTTATTTCGTGAATTGAAGTTGTACGACAACCAAAGAGACGAGACCAACGGGTTCTTTCGCCTTATTGGGAAAGGCTGGGTAGATCGTGACCCCCCTGTGGTGAAGATCAAAGTGTTGAGCACTCGACGCAAGGATGAGCTGCTCCTGCTCCTCCGGAGGAGC
>Ga0315277_10007911_pt1 | contig 13708 bp, 10 predicted proteins | sample YL17G05_15_MG_FD_203695 | JGI IMG/M metagenome (GOLD analysis project Ga0315277, IMG submission 203695) | Sediment microbial communities from Yellowstone Lake, YNP, Wyoming, USA - YL17G05_15 | ecosystem: Environmental > Aquatic > Freshwater > Lake > Sediment | place: USA: Wyoming | collected...
GAGGCGGACGCTTTCCCACCCGCAACCTGTCCGCCTCATCACTTCGGCGGCTACAGCGACGGTCAGAAATGCGAGTTAGGATAAATTGGCAATCTGTCCATTTCTTCGGGTTGCCTGTTTTGGTTTCCCAGACAGGTTGCCAATTTATCCTACTATTCCGCTCTCAGGAGGACCAGGACCGCTGCGGGTGGGTCGCTGCCGGTGGCAACTGTGCAAAGAAAATCAGCCACCTGGCGCGCAACGGCCCCGATCGGGCGGCGGCCTTCGCGGGCCAGAATCGCGGCCAATCGCCGATGCACTTCGTGGCGCGTGGGCAAGGCACGCGGCAGGTCGCATGTGTGCAGAAGAACGACGTCGCCGGAATGAAGCGGGACCTGTTGTCCGTCCCACGACTCTCCCTTGCCGTCGTTTTCCGGGAGCCGTTCATAGATCTCCGCAATCGTTTGCGTCCGGTTCTCGTAGTGGAAATGGCTCGTGCTGCCCGCGAAGAGATACTCGCGGCCCGACTGGGCGGCATCCATGCAGCAAACGTGCCGCACATGTCCGGAATCGCCTCGGGCGCCCACCCACGCCCGACTCATGATGTCCACGATCTGGGCGGGAGGTTGGTCCAACACGCACGATGTTCGAAATGCGACATCAAGCGCGAGATTCTCCCACGCCATTTCCGGTCCCGGCCGATCGAGGCGCGCGATGAACAATCGAAGATCGCTGGCCTGAGAGCTGGCAAACGCATAGAAATCATGAGGATCGCCGTTGCCGGCTCTGGTCAAAACGGCCAGACTGAGCGTGGGAAACTCGCCAACCGTCCGATCGGCGAGCAACCGCCACAACTTGCCGGACGCCGGACGGTCTGATTCTGTTTGGGAGACTGCAATTCGCCCGGCAAGCCGGCGGTGAACATCGAAACAACCGCCAATTTGACGGCCTGCCTGAACGAGCGATTCGATCGCTGCGGGCGAAGGCCCACCGTCGGCCCTGTCAAATCCCAGCGAGATCGCTCCATGTGGCTTATTGTCACCGCCTATCAGGGGAATACTTAACAGCGAGCGGATACCCGACGGGGTTTTGGCCAACGTGCCGCATCGTTTATCGCTCTGGAGATCGGCGATTCGGACCTGTCCAGGCGCCGCAGACATGGCTTGCACGAAATCCCGAAGGCTCTCGCAGATCAGCCCGGCCATGCTGGGGTCTTCAAGTCCGGCGCCGGCCTGCATGTGCCAACCCGTGCCGAGAGGGTCCTGCAAGTGCACCAGTGCCACCTGCGGTCTAAACGTCTCGACCACATGGGCGACAGTAGCTTCGGCGAGGTCGTTCTCCCAGCGACCCGCCTCTTCGGACAGCGCAGCCCAGCGCGGCGCACTCGATCCAAAACCGTCATCCGGGAGAGAGCAGTCCAGTTGAGTCAGAAGCCGATGAAGAGTCCGGGAGCAATTGAGCAGGTCGTCCGACAGGGGGGGCGTCTCGACCGGTTGGGATTCCAAATGCGGCATTCGCAGAGAATCCTAGCTCAGATGGAGATCAAGACAGGCAATCTGCGTGCCATTGTTTGGATCGTGCGCATAACCCATCTGAAGCATTGATAATACAAAAGATAGAGGCCGAAATACGCATCCAATGCTAGCTGCAAAGCGGCTTTGCATTTTGAGAAAACTTCACATTGCAAAAGAACGAGAATCTCCGTTACATTATTCACAAACTTGCACTTACAAAACAACCTATGCCCCGCCCCGGCTCGCTTGCGCCATCCATGCCGTCACCCGTCCGCAGTTGCCAGAACTTCGGCCCTCACTCCGTCAGTGCGAGAAACGCTCCCCTCGCACGCCAAGTAGGTCGTCCCGGCTACCGCGGCGCTGGCGAAAAAAGCACCACCCAAAAACACCAGAGATTCCAAGGACAAAACCAAATTCCACTTACCCCTGCCCCACCGTCCACCTTACGCGCCCATCCATGGGGACGCTGAGCAAAGCGCGCCCAAATCTGCTACCACGCATACTTGTGGTAGAGATCAAACCCCACTCCGGGCAGACCATAGTAGATGTCGCCCCAGCTGACCGTGCCGTTGGTTGGGTCATAGATCGTCATCCCCTGGCTGCCGGGCATCGGACGGCCGGCATCTCCGTTGGCGATATCTTCCACCTTGTCAGGGCCCACGCTGGCCATGAGAACGTGGACGCTGTTCTTCCGGAGGTAGTAGGTGCTCGGCCCACCCCAATCGCCGGGACCGTTGTTGGTCAGATTCCAGACCCGATAGTAGTCCTGCCAGATGTTCCATTGCTCATTATAAAACCGCCAGAACGTGTCGCGGGGAATCGTCGTGATGTAGGGAATGGGAGTGGTGAGAATAAACCACATGCCGTATTCCTGGGGCCAGCCGTGCGCGCGAATGATGTCCCACTCGTGATTGCCGGGAACCTGGGGCATAAACGGCCAATTGTTGTCGTCCACGTGGTAGGCCTCCACGGCGACCGCCAGGCTGCGCAAGTCACTCCTGGCGCGAGAGACTTTTGCGCGCGTCTGCGCTTCGAGGAAATTGGGGATCGCGATCATGGCCAGGATCGCAATGATCGCCACAACAATCAAAAGTTCGATCAGCGTAAAAGCGCCGCGCGTTTTTTGCATAGGTTCACCTCCTTTCCGTCCTGTCTCTAACATCCCGTTTCCGACCTCTCATCCCTATTTGCCATAGGAACAGCTGGGTTCTTCGGCCATGAAGTCGCCCGACTGAGAATAGGCGCGTGCCCGACAACCCATGCACACGTTCACAAACTCGCAAAGCCCGCACTTGCCCGTAAGAAGATCGCGCCGGCGCAATCGGGCGAAAACGGGCGAATGGAGCCAAATCGAGGCGAATCGCTCGCGGCGCAGATCGCCCGCTTCGACCGGCAAATAGCCGCACGGAAACACCTTGCCTTCGTGGGAGATGAAACAGACGCCGCTTCCCGCCAGACAGCCTCGGCCGGGATCGGGACCACCGCTCCACGTATCGCTTTGTCTCTTTTCGACGGCACACTCCTGACGGACGATGCGCGAATACTGCGGTGCGCACGTCGCGCGCGTTTCGAGCCGACTGTGTTTCGAGAGTTCATAGAAGTGCGTCAAGGCCTGCTCGGTTTGCTCCGGCGACAGCAACTGGTCGTCGGCAATCTCCAGACCGCAGCCAACCGGCACGAGCGCGAAGACATGAAGGGCTATGGCGCCCACCTGTTCCGCCAGCGCAAAGAGCGCGGCGATTTGTCCGACGTTATGGCGCGTGAGCGTCATGTTGATCTGCACCGGCACACCGACCGCGCGCAGATGGCCGATCCCCGCAAGCGCGCGATCAAACGAGCCGGCGATGCGGCGAAACCAATCGTGGGTCGCGGCGTCGGCACCGTCCAAACTGACCGATACGCGGTGAACGGCCGCCGCCGCGATTTTTTCGGCGATCGCACGATCAATCAATGTCCCATTGCTCGCCAGCGCACAACGGAAGCCCTCTCGGTGGGCATGGTCGGCCAGATCGAAGATGTCGGGCCGCATGAGCGGCTCGCCGCCGCTGAGAACCAGCAGCGGCCGACCGCACGCCGCCAGCTGATTAATCAGACGCTTGCCCTCGTCGGTCGTCAAATCGAGGCTGGACAATTGCTGTCGGACATCGAGGCGGCGGCAATGGGCGCAGTCGAGATTGCAGGCCGTCGTCGTCTCCCAAAACACTACCCGCGGCCACGACCTTGCGCCGGTGCCGGATTGCTCCGGGCCCACACTGGAGACATGTCCGGCTTTCGATCCCTCCTTTGTCTTGTCTTGCTCCGACATTCCACACTCCCTGTTTCCTAACCGTTCGCTCGATTCAGGATTCTAGCTGCGAGCCGTCTCCACCGCAATCCAAAAACCGTGGATTCTCGAAATGGGCGGCGCTTTCACCTCACAGCCGGAACATCTCGCCGAGCCGCCGACCCAAGAACCGCGAAGCCAGAACGAAACAACCCAGCAGGAGCGCCATGCCCAACATGCCCATTGCGCTCGCAATGAAGGGCCCATCGTCAATCCGCCCAACCATGGTGTAGATCGCCTTCGCAATCGGGTAGAATTGGCGCTCCATGGCGAGCATCAAGCTCTCGCTGACCTCAAGCATCGCAAACGCGAAGGCCAGCACGCCGCCCGCGACCAGGTTGGGGAAAATCAAGGGAATCAGGACGCGGCGAATCGTTGTTGCCGGTCGCGCCCCCAGATTGGCCGACGCCTCTTCGTAGGTGACGCTGGTTTGCTCGAACCCCGCCACGGCCGCGCGCACCGTGAACGGCAACCGCCTCACGCCGTAGGCGATCACCAAAAGAAGTATCGGATTCTGGCGCGGATCGAGCAACGGCACACCCGCAAAACACGTGATGTAACCGAAAGCCAGGATGACCCCCGGCAGAGCCAGCGGCAGCATCGCCAGGACGTCCAACAGCGCCCGTCCGCGAATGCGCTTTCGCAGCAAATAATAGGCGATCAGGAAACCCAGCGCCAGGTCGGCCGCTGTGCTCAGCAAACTCAGCAGCAGGCTGATCCGAATGCTCGACAGCGAAAGAGGATGGCGAAAAACCAAACCGTAGTAACGCAGCGTATATTCATCGGGAAGAATCGAGATACTCCATCGCGCCGCCGTGGACTTGAGAAAAACGGCCACGTGGGGCAGGACGGCCACCAGCGTGACGCCTAGCATCAGGGCGTAAATGACGGTTGCGCGCACGGGTCCCGCCGGCCGCTCGCGCGATCCCGGCGCAAGAGTGGCGCGGGCATCTTGCCCGTGAATCGCCGCTTTTCCACGGGTCACCCATCGCGACACAACGAATACGATCACGGTGATCAGAAGCACCATCAACACCAGAGCATAGCCGATCGGATTGCTCTCCGCTTCGTCAACCAAGTCGAAGATTTTTACCGGCACGACTTCGCGGTAGCCGAAAATCAGCGGCGTTCCGAGGTCAGTGAACGCCCAGACGAATACGATGATCGCGCCCGCAAAATAGCCGGGCAATATGAGCGGAAAGGTGATGTCGCGGAACAACCGCCAGCCGCGCGCGCCTAAATTTTGCGCCGCTTCTTCGAGTCGGGCGTCCACATTGGCCAGCGCGGCCAAAACATTGAGATACAGAATCGGGTAGAGGTGGAGGCTTTCGAGCAACACAACGCCCCAGAACCGATGTTCGCCCAACCAGTCAACCGGATTGTGCGGATCAATCAGTCCGCATCGCATGAGCAGCAAATTGAGCGAACCATAGCGCGTGAGAAATTGCTGCACGCCGATTGCGCCGACAAACGGCGGCAGAATCATCGGCACCAGCATCAATCCCGACAGCACTGCCTTGCCGCGAAACCGGTAGCGCGACATCGGCAAGGCTAACGCGAGCGCGATCACGCTCGTCGCGGCGACGACGGCCAGACCGATGCCGAAACTGTTGAGCATCGCCTCGCGATAGTTGGCATTGCGCCAAAGCAGTCGGAACAATTCGAACGTAAGCCCCTTTTTGATCACCAGTGCGCCGCGCGCCACATAGCTGATGGGGTAGAGCAGAAAAGCCAAAAAGAAGAGGCCAAGAAGCGCCAGAAAAAGATAGTCCCCTGAAGGAATGAAGCGGGTGGCTTTTCGCATCATCCGGCTCATGATCGGAGTTCAAATCCGTTCGTAGTAGCGCCGTCAGGCGCGTGGGAAACGCCGCTAACGCGGCCACTACAAACTTCTCATCCGTTTCAGGGTACCGCGTCGCGGCTTGAGCGACTATCCTGATCAAAGCAAGACGATATCCTCCGGCAAGACGGTCACAATGACCTCGCTGCCGACGGGCGCCGGCGGACTTCCGCCCATCATCGTTGCGCGCAGGTTCACCGCGCCATTGGCCGCACTCAACTCGTATTCCATCGTCTCACCCAAATAGGTCATGTGGACGACCCGCGCCCGAAACGAGTTGGTCCCACCCGTCTCCGAGGCGCCGGCAATTGCCACCGACTCGGGCCGAAAACAACAGCACACCTCGCGCGCAGGCGGAAGGCGGAAGGATGAAGGATGAACTGAAGCATCGAGCAAAGCCCTATCCGAAGCAGCTCTTCTTTCTTCATCTTTCCGCCTTCCGCCTTCATCCTTCACTAGGAGCCGCCCTACAGCGGTCCCGACCTCGCACGTGCCGTCGTCCAAAACCCGCGTCACCTCGCCCTCGATGAAATTGGCCTCACCCAGAAAGCCGGCCACGAAGCGCGTCCGCGGCCACCGATAGCATTCGTCGGGACGTCCGACCTGCGCGATCTGTCCCCGATCAAGAATGGCGATCCTCTGGCCCATTGAAAGCGCCTCTTTCTGATCGTGGGTAACATAGATAGTCGTGATGCCGGTTTGTTGGTGGATTCGCAGGATTTCGCGGCGCATTTCTACACGCAGACGCGCATCGAGATTGCTTAAAGGCTCATCGAGCAAAAGCACGTCGGGCCGAACAACGATGGCCCGCGCCAACGCCACGCGCTGCTGCTGTCCGCCCGAAAGTTCGCCCGGATAGCGCCGCGCCAGGTCGGACATCTGAACCACGTCGAGAATGTCTCCAACCCGGCGCCGGCGGTCGGCGGCGCTCATTTTCCTCACGCGCAGCCCATACTCGACATTTTGTTCGACGGTCATGTGCGGCCATAGCGCATAGCCCTGGAAGACCAACGCCGTGTTGCGCCTGTAAGGCAACACGGCGGTCATGTCGCGATCGTCGAAATGGATTGTCCCGGCGTCGGGTTCGACAAATCCCGCGATTGCCCGCAGCAGCGTCGTCTTGCCGCAGCCCGACGGGCCGATCAAAAAAAACAACTCGCCCGGCTCGACCTCGATCGAAACCTGATCGAGCGCCACAACCTCGCCATATCGCTTGGACAAGCCGTTGATGCGGACGCGGACCGCCATTTCGCGCACTCCGCACTGGAGTGATCGTGAACGCGACGCTACGGCCCACGGATGCGGCGGTCAAGATAGAAGGCAAAAGGCAAAAGTGAAAGCCAAAAGTCCGGGGTAAAAGGAATTCCATGCCCGGTAGTCTGCAGGCTTTTTCTGCTATTGAACTGTTTCTCTTACCCTTTTCCTTTTGCCTTTTCAGTTTGGTTTGCAAGCGCCCGGAGTCTCTCGCGGTGGGCCGCGTCGTCCTCGATGACCGTTGTCAGGAAGTCCCTGGCCTCGGGCACGTCGCAGAGGTCGCGCAACTGTTCGAAAAGGGCGATGTCCCGTTCGAGACGCACAAGCAACTGCCCCAAAAGATAGCGCACCGACAGATAGTTGCTGTCGGCCACACTGGGGTCATAAGAACCCCCCTGGGGAATTCCTTCCAGAAGCAGAATCCGCCGCGCCGCTTCTTCGGCATGTCGTCGCGCGGTGGCACTCAACGCTTCGATCGCCTCGATGATCGGCCGATCGGTTTCGGTAACATAGGGAGACGCCTCCAACACATAAGCCGCCGGGGAATTCATCTTGCGGCGAAGCACTTCGTTCAACATTTCAACGGCGCGTTCGGTGTGGTTCATCACAAACGTCATCTCAGAATTTGGATAGATTCAGCGGCAAGGCGGCCGCCAACTCCTGCACGGGTGTCCAAAAAATGAAAAGGGCAAAAACAGCCACGGCAAAAACGATCAGAATGGTTCCATCTATCGGGTGAGTCGCGATTGGCGCTTCATCGTCACCGGTGTCGAAAACCATGGTCTTGACTACTTTTAGGTAGTAATAGGCTGAAATCACACTGTTGAGGATGCCAAGAATTGCCAGTATAAAGGCCGGCCGCGTCGCCGTCTTGATCAGCGCGCCGAACATTTTGAACTTGGCCATGAAACCCGCCAGAGGTGGAATTCCCAGAAGCGAAAGCAGAAAAATCGTCAGAACCACGGTCAACAAAGGCGATCGCCGAACCAAGCCCCGATAGACATCGAGATCGGAACGCCCGGTCGCGTTCTCGACGAACAGCACAGTGAAGAATGCTCCCAGGTTCATCACAAGATAGACGATAAGATAAACGATGATCGCCTCGAAGGCTTCCCGATTCATCAACGAAAACGCCATTGCGATGTATCCGGCATGGGCAATGCTCGAATACGCCAGCAGGCGTTTGACATTGGTCTGCCAAATGGCCACGAGATTCCCCAACGTCATGGTCGCAGCCGACAACACCCAGAAGAGCGTCCAGGGATCAATGCGTTTGATTGTTGCCGAGATCGGATTGCCTGTCTCGGTTGCACAAAATAGCGGGAACAGAATCCGTACTAATGCCGCCACACCTGCTCCTTTCGAGGCTACGGAAAGATAAGCTGTAATCGGCGTTGGCGCGCCCTCGTAAACATCGGGACACCACGAGTGAAACGGCACAAGAGCCATTTTGAAACCAAGACCCGCCAGTATTAGAATCAGCGCGAGGCCAAGCCCCCCCGCTTTGTCGGCAGGAAGCGCATAAATGCTCGCGATGATTGTCGTCCCTGTCATTCCATAGACATAAGAAATGCCAAACAGCATCACACCGCTTGCCACGGCCCCGTAAAGGATATATTTTAGTGAGGCTTCGGCGCCCAGACGATCCCGTCTTGCGTATCCAGCCAGAACGTAGCAGGGCAGGCTGATTGTTTCGATGGCCAAATATAATACAAGGAAATCGCGCGAAGCGATGACAACCGACATCGCCACCGTGGCCAGCAGCAGCAATGCGTAATATTCTCCGACACGCTGGTGTCGAAGCAGTTCCGCGCGAAGCGAAACCAGGACCGTCGCAATCGCCGTGAGCACAAAAAACAATGTAAAGAACAGCCCCAGCGGATCGAGAATCAGCCGGTCGCTGAGAATCGGAGCCGGCTCGACCAGCGGCTTCGCCGCCGCCGCCGGCGCTACGTTGACCAGCAACCCGACCAAAAGAGCCGCGGTTGCCGTCAGGCCAACAAGCGCGACGAAGCCAACATAGAAAGATCGCCGCGGATCGAGAAACCAATCCACAACAACAACAAGCAGCGCGATCACACACAACAGCAGGATCGGCAACCCCGGCGTCAAATCCGCGATGATTTCTTGCCAAGTCAACCCGTTTGCTCCTTACTGCAAAAAGCCATCCATCATATTTCCCACAGGATGTTCTGTTGTCCAGCCTCTCACGGGCTAGGATATAATTGCCGGATCAAGGCTCCCATGGTTCCATCAAAAACCCGGATCGCGATAGTTGGATATATTCCCAACAGGATGCACAATGCCGCCAACGGTGCGAGAGTAAAGATCTCTCGCCCGTTAGCATCGGGAAATGACTGATACTCCGGTTTCGCTTCACCGAGAAATACGCGCTGAACGCACCAGAGAATATATCCAGCCGTCAATACAACGCCAACGGATGCACAGAGCGTGAGAACTTTCGCATTGGGCAGAATCGCCTCTTCTGCGCGGAAAGCGCCCAGAAAAACCATTACTTCGCTGATAAACCCATTCAGACCCGGCAGTCCCAGCGACGCAAAGAAACCGACAATCGCCAATGCAAAGTAACGCGGCATGTGGGTGCCAAGGCCGCCAAATCGCGCAATCTCACGATGGTGCGCGCGGTCATAGATGACGCCGACGAGCAAGAACAGCATGGCCGAAGATAGGCCGTGATTGAACATCTGAAAAACCGCGCCATTCATCCCCTCAGGGTTCATCGCCGCGAAGCCAAGCAGCACGTAGCCCATGTGGCCGATGCTGGAATACGCAACGAGTTTCTTGAAATCCGTTTGGGCCATCGCACACAACGCGCCGTAGATGATGTTAATCACACCAAATACGGCGATAATATATAATGTTGGTACGCCAAGCGTGAGCCCTTTCGTCGTCTCGGCGAACATCGGGAAATTGATTCGCAAAATGCCGTATCCACCCATCTTCAGCAAAACACCCGCGAGGATGACCGAAATCGCCGTTGGGGCTTCAACGTGCGCGTCCGGCAACCAGGTGTGAAAGGGAAACATCGGGATCTTGATGGCGAAACAAACGAAAAACGCCCAAAACAGCATCTGTTGAATATACAGTAGCTGCGGCACGCCATACGGCTGTTGCGAAATCAGATATTGAACGTCGAACGGTCGGCTTCCCGGCACGTCTCGGTAGTGGAAGTAGAGCGCCAGCATTGCGAGCAGCATCAGAACGCTGCCGATCAGTGTATAAATAAAGAACTTGATTGCGGCATATTCCCGCTTGGGTCCACCCCAAACACCGATGAGAAAATACATCGGCAGCAACATCAATTCCCAGAACACATAAAACAGAAACAGGTCGCGCGCGCAAAACACGCCCATCATTCCGCAGACGAGCAACTGATACATCGCATGGAAACCCTTGACGCCCTTTTCGATGTTGAAAGCAGCGAAGACCGCGAGGAAGGACAGCAGACCGGTGAGAAAAATCAGCGCGACACTCAGCCCGTCGGCACCCATGTAGTATTCGATGTGATAGGCTTTAATCCAATCCACCCGAACATCGAAAAAGAACTGGTTGCCGCTGGCCGGCCCGTTTTCCGCGAAATACCCTACGAGAACCTGACAGGAGAGCAGGAAGACGATTCCCGAAAACACCGCAGACGTCCAGTGGATGGCGCGTTGCGCGCGACCTGGGATGCAAAGGACCGCGATGAGGCCGATCAGCGGAACAAATGTTACTAACGTCAACAACAGCCGGTCGGGAACTATCATACGATTGTGCCCTCGCCTGAAAGCAAGATTCTACACTCGAACAAAGAGCAAAACGAGAACCGCAACACCGACAATGATGAAAAGGATATAACTCCGCACCAATCCCGTTTGCGTCTGGCGCAGGATTCGCCCGGCAAGTCCCGTCGTCCAGGCTGTGCCATTGACAGCGCCATCCACAACGCGCGAATCCACTTCGCCAGCCACCCATGATCCTCCGCGCCCGGACCAGCCGCACAGATTGACGATTGCATCAATGATGTAGGTGTCAAAAAGTCGGATCGCGTAACACACAGCAAGATATGGCAGGACAATCATGACTCGATACAAATGATCCAAATACCATTTGTTGACCAAAAAGACATAAATCGGGCGACAGGCCGTTGCGATTTTCGACGCGTCAATCCAACGTAAGTAATAAATGGCGAACGCAATGGCAAAACCGATCGCAAAAGCGGCCACTGATCCGACAACCGCCATGCGGTGAGCGAGGTGCGCTCGTTCTTCACTTTCGTGGCCGCCCTCGGCTGCGCCATGCGTGGTCTTCGCTTCGTGAATGCCCACCGTCGTTTCCGCTGCCGGCTGTATTGCATACTTTGCCAGTGTGGGGCGCTCGACGATCCGCGAAAACCAGCTTTCGCGTTCAATCAGACCAAAGGTGCGGTTGCTTCCAACAAAACCCAGCGACAGAACGGCCAGAAGGAGCAAGGGCAGCGCCATCACCATTGGCGACTCGTGCGCGTGGTGGTAAAGATGCTCATTTCGAGGCCGGCCGGTGAACGTCAGAAAGATCAGCCGAAACATATAAAAAGATGTCAGGGCGGCCACCGCGAGCGCAAGCCAGCCGAGAATCCTCTGCCCACTGTTGAACATGCCAAATTCGAGCGCGGCCGCGATGATTCCATCCTTGGTGAAAAACCCCGACGAAAGATAAGGAAAACCGCAAAGCGCCAGTGTGAAGAGTAAGAATGTTACACAGGTGACCGGCATCTTGCGCGCCAGACCGCCATATTGCCACATGGACTGTTCGTGGTGCATCGCATGGATGACGGAACCTGAGCCGAGAAACAGGCCCGCCTTGAAAAACGCATGAGTGGTCAGATGGTAAAGGCCGAAGAGAAAACCGATTGCCACGCCGCCCTCGACGCCGCCGACGCCGAGTCCCAACATCATGTATCCCAATTGGCTGATCGTTGAGTAGGCCAAAACCTGCTTGATGTCATCCATGACCATGGCAATCGTTGCCGATATCGCCGCCGTGGACACGCCAATGTATGCAACAAACAGCAGCGCTTCGGGTGGGAAAAACGGATGCATGCGCCCAACCAAATATACACCTGCCGCGACCATCGTTGCGGCGTGGATCAAGGCGCTGACCGGCGTTGGGCCTTCCATCGCATCCGGCAACCATACATGGAAGGGAAATTGCGCCGATTTGCCCATTGCACCCAGGAAAAGTCCGATCGCGGCCCAGAATCGCAGCGATCCATGAATGCCCAGAATGGTCACTTCCTGCGACATTCCGCCCGAATGGACATAGCGAAATATATCTTCAAAGCGAAACGATCCCACGTTCCAATAGATCATGAGGATGCCGATCAACATGCCGACGTCGCCGATTCGGGTTGTCACAAATGCCTTAAGTGCCGCGTCGGCGGCCGACTTGCGTTCGAACCAGTGGCCAATCAACACATACGAGCAAAAACCAACCAATTCCCAGAAAATATAGAGCGTCAAAAGGTTGTCCGACAAAACCAAACCCAACATGGAGGCCGAAAAAAGCGAGAGCGACGCATAGTAGCGACCATAGCGAACATCGCCTTTCATGTAACCGGCAGAGTATAAAAACACAACGAAACTGACGAGAGTCACCACCACCAGCATCACAGCCGTGAGACCATCGAGCAGAATACCGACACGCACGCGCCCATCGGATGACGGGTCAGTGGTTGAAGGCGCAACCGGGTGGGAAGGAACGCCTCCGCTGGGCCTTTGTGGAGCGACAGGACTCACATAGCCACCATCACGATTGAGCAACAGCCAAGCCCAGCTGCGTTCCTTACGAAGCGGCTGCCCGGCATTTGCGCCGGCCATTGCGCGATGGAAAATGATGAGCGAAAATGCAAGGGCGACGCCCATCACACCAATCGCAAGCCAATCGCCGCCTCGCGGCAAGCGGCGGTTGAAAAGCGCGAGAATCCCGAATGCTCCCAAAGGAAGCAGGAATATAGCGATCGCAAGATATATTGTTTCAATGTTCATTGGATATATTTTCGGCCTTTGCGAAAGGTGCGTATTCTTGCCAAAGACAGGCTAACAGCCTGCCCTACTTTTTCATCTTCGAGGCGTAGTCCACCTCGACCGTTCCGAATCCGTGGAACAAATTGATAATGATAGCCAAAGCCACGGCGACCTCGCACGCGGCCAGAACAATGACGAAAAGGGCGAACACCTGTCCTTCGAGATTTCCCCAGTAGCGAGAAAACGCGACCAGGTTGACGTTGGCCGCATTGAGAATCAATTCGATGCCGATGAGAATGCCAACCGCGTTGCGACGGGCCACGCACGCAATGACGCCCATCGCAAAAAGAAATGCCGCCACGACGAGATAATGGGTTAAGCCAATCTGCAACACCATCTCATTCTCGCTTCACAAGGATTGGGGCGCAGCCTGTGGCGCCCCTACCGCTTTACCGATCGTCGCGCCTGACCAAATAGGCCGCGCCGATCAGCGCCGCCAGCAAGGTCAGCGAAGCGAACTCAAACGGAAACAGATAGCGGCCCAGGAGCAACTGCCCTAGCGCGGCAACCGTCGGCTGTGGTTCGCTCCCCGCGGCCGGACCCGCCCAGTGTGTGTGAATGACAACGAGCAAGAGAAGGGCGAACACAGCCGCGCCGGCCAACGTCGCGAGCAGATAGGTTCGCCGCGAGGTCAGTCCGAGAACCAGCCGCGTACGGCTGGTCAGCAAGATACCGAAAAGCACCAAGACTAAAATGCCGCCAATATAGACAACCACTTGTGTGACCGCGAGGA
>Ga0315277_10007912_pt1 | contig 13708 bp, 16 predicted proteins | sample YL17G05_15_MG_FD_203695 | JGI IMG/M metagenome (GOLD analysis project Ga0315277, IMG submission 203695) | Sediment microbial communities from Yellowstone Lake, YNP, Wyoming, USA - YL17G05_15 | ecosystem: Environmental > Aquatic > Freshwater > Lake > Sediment | place: USA: Wyoming | collected...
AGAGGGGGTCGTCGACGTGGGGTTCGATGATATTCAGGTGCTCAACCTCCCAGAAGAGGTTCTCTGAGGTGTTGTGGAGGTGCAGCATGGTCTCAACCTTCCTTGAGGACGCCGTCGCGCAGACTTCTTCTAGGGCATGGATTAAGGCTTCCCTTCCCTCTGAGCCGCGGTCGAGGAGTGGGTCGTTGAGGAACCCGAGGACCGGCTCGTCTATGGATAGCAGCTTTACTTCGCCCTCTCTGACGTTGAAGATGGATCGCGATGCTACGTCGGCGAGGGCTCCTCCTAAACCCCTCAGTAGTTCTGGGCTTGCCTTGGAGAAGGATGAAGATAGTGTGTATGGGCCTGTTATGCAGATTCTCATCGGGACCCTGTCTAGGTTGACGGTTTCTCTGATCTTCGAGATGTTCTGTTTTAGGATGCTTACTTCGGGGATCGCCGAGCCAGGCCTTGTGTAGACTTTTTGTGTGGCTATGTACCCCGACCCCGTCCTTGTTATCCCGAGAAGCATCTCGAGGATCATCTCGTTCATGTCTCGGAACTGGGGATAGTTAGGGACCTCTATGCCTGCCCTGAGCTTGTCGATGAAGGCGCCCACGACCTCCTCCTCGAAGACGCCTAGGGCATCTCCTCCGGGTTTCTTGGGCAGGAAGCGTTCCACCGTCTGTGTTTTTCTGGCTCCCTCCCTCAGATTTGAAGGGAGGACTCTCGGCGGGAGGCTCCCTACGTCGGTGGAGGTTGTCAAGCGTCATGGTGCCTTCTGACTGTTCATTGTATGCGGTGATAATATTAGTTATAGCGTTTACCCATGAGTGGAATATTTTATGAAGATGTATATTGGCCGTGTAGCTAAGAATCCGTGTCCGTTGCGTTTATGTCTCTCCTTGGAAAGAACCTGGGGTAGGGTCGCTCGGTTTTTGGGGGTAGATTTGTCGGACCAAGCTCTCATGAAAGCGCATCTCACCCGTCCCCTGATAGTGAACATCGTCTTGGATAGAGTCTTGTTCAAAACGTTGCAGGGATAGTCGTTTCTGAGGAGCGTAGATTGTTTATGTGAGGGCTGATCAGGTGAAACCGAGGATAGGGTTACAACCCCAAATCGCACATGCAAATAACAAAGGGTATATACAAGCAATTATTCTTCAACTTTAAGACTAACAATTCAAAAATATCTAAGATAATCTGTAGGGGATTGATTTGGAGCCAAATTTCAGTATTCGTCTTTATGAAGAGGGTGACGAAGATGGCATTATAGAGCTCTTCGACAGGGTTTTCAAAGGATGGCCTAAGATAGACCTCAAGGTCTCAAAGAGAGATCACTGGATGTGGAAGTACCTTGGTAACCCAGTTGGTAAGAGCATCATCCATGTCGCCGTTAAAGATGGTAAAATAATTGGCTCCAACAATACCATTCCCAGGATGACTAAATTCGGTGGCTCTCAGGTTCTCACTGCGATAGGCACCGATCTCAGCGTCGATGCCGAGTATAGGCACATGGGGATCAGAAATAGTTTGAGGGAGAAGAGCTTCGAGCTCAAGACCCTTCGCGGCATTTATTTCGTGACGCTCATCACTGGCAACCAGATTCTAATCGAGAGCTATCAGAGGGAGAAGCTTCCAAGGTTCCCGCATCCTATAGTGGCTCTTGCGAGGATACATGACATCGACCTCCACCTGAAGGCGATGCCCGTCGACGACCCATGGATAAAAAAAGCCGGGTTCCAAACCCTGAAGGTCGTCAACAGGTTCGGCAGATCTCTGCAGTACAGGGCGGCTGGAGAAGTCAAGGTGAGAGACATAAGTTCATTCGATACACGCATAGACGCCTTCTGGAACGATGTATCGCCCTACTACGACTTCATAGACGTCAGGAACATGAGCTACCTCAACTGGAGGCATAGCGATCCGAGGTCCGGGGGCTTCATCATTAAGCAGGCCGAAGAGGGTGACCGTGTTCTCGGTTATATTGTCCTCAGGATAAACAGGTACATCAAAGAGTACCCGATCGGCTACATCGTCGATTTATTAGCTCATCCTAAGAGACCTGATGCTGCTGATGCGTTGATAGGTGCAGCTGTCGATTACTTCGACTCTGACAACGTCAATACGGTCAACACGATTGTAGTCAAGGGTAATTCGTTGGAGAACGCTTTCTCAAGATTTGGCTTTCTTGACAGTAGGATAAGGCTTCAAGTATTCTTTCGCCCCCACTTCTCTGACGTTGTTGAGAAGCTTCCATCCTTCAGTGCCCAAAGATCGCACTTTAGCTGGGGTGACCATGATAGTTTACCTCTTAGCACGTCAAGGGATATTTGAATGAATAAAGGATCTATCTTTACACAATAATCACATGCGATGCGCAGGCTCGTCCGTTCACGTAGTCTCTCCTAAAATGCGCACCATTAAATGGATATATTGATCCTGATAGAATGATACCTGAAATGGCCGATATCGCGATCCGTCGTTGTACTGCAGATGACGAAACGGGGGTCGTCTCCCTCCTCGACACAGTCTTCGATGGCTGGCCCAAGTTCGACCTGCCCGTCAACAACGTCGATCACTGGCGTTGGAAGTACCGTGATAATCGATTCAGCCCGTTCTACGCGTTTGTCGCCGAAGCCGGGGGACAGATTGTGGGGTTCTCGGGCGGGATATCTCACTCTGTGAAGGTCAGTGACGCCGTAGTGGATGGCGGCATAGGTTGCGATGTGGCCGTGCATCCAGACTTCAGGAGTCGGGGGGTATGGTCCAAGATAATCGATGTTTTCAACGAGGAGGCTAGTAGGAAGGAGCGCAATTTTCTTCACTACATGACCGGGAACCCGATCGTCATTAAACGGATGTCGAAGATGCGCCCCAAGCTTCCCTACAGCCTCTCGAACATGGTGCGGATAAGGGACATAGACGCTCAGCTCAAGGCGATACCTGATGAGAGCGAGTGGATCAAGAAAATTGGGTTCAAGATCGTAAAATCTGTGAACGCCCTCAGTGGAATCAAAAGGAAATACTCGCACCGAGAGAGCGAATTCGATGTCAGAACCGTGGAGCGTTTTGACTCGAGGGTAAACCTTCTCTGGAAGAAGGTGTCGCCGAGTTACAACTTCATCGGGAAGAGGGACGAGGACTACCTGAACTGGAGGTACTCTGATCCGAGGGCAGGGGATTTTAAAATCACGATCGCCGAAGACGATGCCTCGGAGGTTCAGGGGTATGTTGTGAGCAGGGTCAACAGATACATCAAAGATTATCCTGTCGGCTTCGTCATGGACCTGGTCGCCGTGCCTCGAAGGCTCGATGTCGCGGATTCCTTGGTGAATGAAGCCGTGAACGGGTTTGACGCTGAGGGGGTGAACATCGTAAATTACCTGAATGTGTCGAGGCATCCCTACAGTTCGCTCATGGCCAGATATGGCTTCGTGAACAGCATGGTGAAGTTCAACGTCTTCTATAACGCGCCTAATTTAGCCACCGAGTTCGAGGCGCTGAGAAAGGCTGTTCCCAGCAGCATCTTCTTCTCATGGGGAGACCATGATTCGCTCCCGCTGGGGACGAAGAAAATCCTGTGAAAGCGACCATTTAGGGAGCGTAACTTCATCTGCTTATGATTGAGGATGATTGCATCGTCTCCTCAGCCCCCTCAGTGCAGGCCCCTTCTTCCGGCGATGCGGGATTATTGGATTTAAGACAAGATCACCTATCGTGCGCTGAGGATCAGGTGGCTCAGAAGACAAGTCAGCTGACGTTGACCGTGACGCTTGCCACGGTTTTTCTCTGTATCCTGATCTCAATCGTCACGTCGCTGGGGCTGCCTACGCTGATGCCGAACCCTAATCCGATGGGGCTTCCGGTCGGATCGAGATGACTTATGTTTGCCCACACCATCTCGCCGACTATTGGGATGTAGACGCTGAATTCTGAGTTGTCACCCTTCGGCCCCTGTACACAGAGATGAACTTGCTCACCTGAGGAGATCACGGTGAGGTGTGGCGCTCGGGAAATTCCTATATATGTGAGAAAATAAGTTTTACTCAGATACAATTTGAGTTTTAATTCACCGAGCGATTTCTACCAAAAATATAGAGACGACGTCGGAGCCGCGAGAAAAGCCGCGTTTCAGATAGGGCAGGATATGGGTAAAAAGATGATTCAGAGGGACGGCATTGAGGGGCATGATCTTGGAGCCGTCGCCGACATCCTTAATTCCGCCATGAGGTCCGTGAAGGGGGAACCGTCTGCGAGGCTTGAGGATGATAAAGTTGTCATGCAGAACAAAGGTTTCTGCGCCATCATGCGTTCGGCTCTGACCCTTAACATTCCTTGGGAGTGGCTTGACAGCAACTTCGCTTGGCCTTGGCTTGAGGGCATCGTCTCGATCGTCAGACCCGACGTTAGGTTGAGTGTCTCCTCAGCTAGGTGCAGGGGAGACAAAGCCTGTGTACATGTGTTTGAAAAAAGATAACCCGATTTTCCGGCTTATCTGCGCATTCAAGGCGCGCAGACCGATTTAAAGATGGCCAGATCAACTGATCATGCTGCCTGAAAGAAGCGTCAGTGGAGATTAGGATAAAATTAAGGCCCAAACCCAAACCCAAAACACATCTTAGTGAGTGAAAGTTATTATTAGTAAAACCTTGAGAATCGTGAGTATTTTACGCATTTTTACGATTACTAGTTCCCTTTTTCAAATATAGATATATTGTAGATATTAAGAAAGTTATCGTTGTTATTCCTAATATTATTGGTAAGCTAGAATTAATACTGACCTGAGATTGTAAACTGGATTTGTCACTCTGTAATGTACTTACCTGAGATTGTAAAGTAGCTTTATCATTTTGTAGTGTACTGAGTTGAGATTGCAAACTTAATTTGTCACTCTGTAATGTACTTACCTGAGATTGTAAAGTAGCTTTATCATTTTGTAGTGTACTGAGTTGAGATTGTAAGCTAGTTTTGTCACTTTGTAGAGATAATGACTGACTCTTTAATACATTATATTGATTTTGTAGAGTAGAATATGTAGAGTTTAACAGAGAGTATTTACTATTAAGGTCATCATATGTCTGTTGAGTAATCACTCCACCCGAAAGGAAACCTATTGACACTAAATTAAGGTCCTGTGTGCCTTGTGCAACTACTTCAACCCAAGCCGGTCCAAATGTTTTTGACCAAGATTTATCGTTAACATCCACCCATGAGATATGAAGATAGAAAGAAATTTTACCTAAGGCGGAATTAATTGGTGAAGAGATTGTCATTTTTCCACCATATGTTCTAGTACTTCCGGGCAAAAAGTAGTTTTGTGTAAGTAGTCCATAATTCCATACATCCCAGTCAGTTTCAATTTGAACACCCTGAGGGGTATTAAAATAATAAGCAGCCACCCAGCCATAATTAGAAATATATCCTGTTTGTATCCAAATAGATTTGATAGCATAATCTCCGGTGTTTTGAATCTGGACGTAAAAGGGCACCGATGAGCCTCTTTGAATTTGAATCGGGTTTGAAGATACAAAGTAAATATCGCTGGCCAGATCCTGGGTTTTTACGAAGGGTATATTACAGAAGAATAATGCTAGGATGATTAGCACTGTAACTTTTTTCATGAAATAAGAATAACTTATCAGTATTTAACACTAATTCTTAATTATAAAAGTGAGCGCGCGCGCTCTCAAGCCACGTCGTCACTATTTGGGGGGTTTTTCACTAAATTTTATCCCCCAAACCCAAACCCCTCTTTCAACTCCCACTACTAACTAACACTAACTACTCCCTTACTCCCTTACTCCCTTACTCCTATACTCTCCTATATCCCACTCTCTCTACAAACAAACATAAACAAAAACACAAATTTTATTAGAATTGTTATCTTATTTTGAAAATAGTTGAGTCTCTTTGAAAAACCAAACTTTTGCAATTTTGGCTGGAATAATCATCGTAGGAGCTGGGATAGCATTTTTATTAATCCCTCAATATGCTCCATTGATACGCACTATATTTGAAACAAAATATATTGAAGTACAAAAGATAGTAATTGATTATTTACCTGATCCTTCTTTTTATCCGGTAAATATGGGAATACCAATCAAAATTACTGCGAAGAACTTAGCAAATACAAATTTAGATTATGTAGGAATCGAGATAGATGGGAATTCATATGGAATCCTGCGCCCGATGCCACCAATACCAGGAATGCCACTTCTTCCAGCCGGTCAAACTTCACAATTAGTCTATGATCTCAACAATTTTAGCCCAGTCAGCGATCACATATATAATATTAAACTCACTTTTACGATGGCTGATGGCAAATATCAAAACTATTTTAGCTCATACACAATGCCACATTTTCAAGGTTCAGCGAAGTTAACATTATTCAAATTTGTTCAAGGTAACTTATTCGGCTTTTCAAGTCTTTCAGTAACTATAACAAATACCGGTAATTTACCGATTACAAGTATAACTTATTCTTTAAACAATAACCTTCAAGGTACATGGTTACAAAATGGATACGAAATAATAAAACCTGGTGATTCTTCTTCATTTGAGAGTTCATGGCCTTACAGTAATTTTGTTAAGGGTAGAACATACACATTGACAGTTATCGTAACATACCTTTATGGAAATACAAGCACACTCACAGGTTCATTTATTGCTTAAATGAAGTTAGCGATCCTAGTTATGTAGCTCCGAACCTCATAACACGCATGACTTAAATTATTAATTCTTTAATCTGTTTACGGTATTCCAAAAATTTCTGAATCTCGTGATCCTGAGAGCTAAACCTGTAAATTATTTTAGGAATTGGTTTATCACCCTTTGGACCAATTCTCAGTGTCGAGGATTCTTTGATTCCCTGCATCAATGCATAATCTTTCAATTTCAGAAGCTTCGATTGAATAGCTACCCAGTTCATTATATGGATGTTTTTTCTCCATATCACCCTTCGATTAAAAACAACATGATAATGATTTTTACTGGATCTGAGGATGATAAAGCCTTCAAGTTCGAACCAGTTGCACGCCCTCCTAGACCAGTATTTAACTATCCTCAAAGGCACTCTGTCGTAATCAAGCTTAACTGTAGACCTGTCAGAATAGCCCAAAATGGGGTTATGAATTGACTTCGAAGTCATCCCAGTGGCCCTCCGAACCGTATCTTGATGGATTTGAGTTGAACTCACTAGCTGAAACACTTACAAACTGACCTTTAGGTGGATAGTGGTAAGCCCTCCTAACTGCTTCCTCAAGTTCTCTGCCTCTTCCGAAGAACTCATATCTGCGAGATGCCCTCCCAAACCTGTTGACGCCAACGCCGTAGACTGCAATCGCCTTCCCATAGTAGTTCTTCCTGATCAAAGCTTCATAGTATAGTTCCCAGTGAACGAATCGGCCCCTCTCATCACGGGTAACTATAACTTTGCCACGTTTACCCCAGTTCTCTTTCCTAGTCGTCGTCAATACTCAACCCCTCCATCATCCTAAGCTCAGCAATAGTCGGCGGATCAAGGTGCTTACGCCTCCTTTTTCTGCAACGACGTTTAACAGACTCATCCGAGTCGATCTCCCTCTGAACGAGATCGGCTTCAAGAAACAATGGCTCACTCATCTAGATCGCCTTCGGATCGTTCGGGAACCGAATCAGCTCAGATAGCTCCCTAAGCGTCGCCAAGTCCTCGTAGTTGACCTCATTACGACCACGGTCGTATGCAATGCTCTGGGCCAATAACCTCAGCATCTTCTGCAACCTGAACCCCTTGAGGTCCAGATATATTCTGTATTGTCTCTTCCCGGCGTACCTTGTGACATAGAACTTGAGGAGCCTCTCCGTGACCTCCTCGGTCAGCAGCATAATCGCCGCGCTTATGTCACTGTTTATAGTTATAGTCTGCTTTCCTCGCCGCTTGACTTGCTCCAGTGTCTTGTCTACCTCAACGGGCAGATTCAGGCTGATGTAGCGGTTAACCTCATGAATGGTGTCGGGTGTGTACTCGTAGCTGCACGGTATGAAGCGCGAGATGGCTCCGTTCTCGTTCCACCGGGGGAAGTGTTTCCTGAACAGCGGAGGGGTGATGGCGGTGATTATGCCCATCTGGACTCGGTGCTTTAGCTTGAACTCCTCCCCGTAGAATAGGTTCTCCTGTACGCCTTCGTCGATCAGGTTTAGGAGCGTCCCGATCACCGCGTCCACCACTGTGGCCTTGTGCTGCAGCGTTCTGATGAAGTCGAGGATGATCAGGTGGTGTATTGTTTGTTTTTCGTCCTGCTTCATTATCAGTTGGTTGAGTGGTTTGCTGCTGAGGTTCTCAATGGTTTTAGTGTTGGGCATCTTCTGGAACTTGAGGAGGATCCTGGTCTTGTCCTCCTCTGGGGGTGCTATCAGGATCAGGCTCAGGGGTGCGATGGTTCTGTTGACGAAGTGGCTTATGAGGGCGTATCTGACGAGCAGGGCTATTTGCTGTGTTCTGTATAGGCCGTTTGTGGGTGGTAGCAAAATTGAGGCTCTTTGAGGGGAATTTATACCCACATACTTGTTGGTATGAAAATACTCATCTTTGGTTTGGAGTTGACTACCAGTTTTAGCCATTTTTTATCTCCTCCCTCACGGGTTCATATCGGTTTTTCATCTCGGCGATAATATTGAGGCGATAGCGGAGAAACGAGTAGTAATTTGCTCTGGAGTGGTTAGAGGTGAACTCTGAACCACAGTTCAAGTTTTTCCTCATTTAAACGCTCACTTATTTTAAATAGATACAGCTCATAACTTTCTGATTTAGGGACAAAATGGAGCCAAAATCGGACGCGTTCAAAAATGGCTTAAAATTGGACCTAAAAGATATAAATATCTTGAAATTATTGTTAAATAATTATGATAGTATTTATTCACTCATTAAAGAATATAATAAGATAGATGATTTATCTAGATCTACTATAGTTAGAAGAATAAAAAGAATGGAAAAATATGGACTTATATCAATTATAGGAACAGAAAACGAAGACGTTGAAGATAAAAGAGGGGCTGAAAAACTATCATTAACAGAATATGGCATAGCTCATTTAATAATTAAAAGTGAAATGTTGACTGATACTGAGATGTCCTTACTATTGGAGAAGGCTTATCAAAATGAACCTTATAATGTAACATTCTTCTCTGATTATATTGATGAAAACGTTCAAAATATAATCAATTTTGTTTTCAAATTCATTAAAATAAGAATTAATCTGGATTATTTCGATGTTGATTATTTTAAAAATCAACTTAAATCCGCTACTATTATGGCATATACTAATACAATTATGAAAAACGCTAAAAAGTTTACAAATATGAAATTAACCAAAAAGGAAATGAAAAAAATAAGGCGAATGAAAGATTATTATCTTAAAGAAAGTATCAAATTTTTTGATCAATCAATTGAATTTCTTAATTCTAAAAATAAACTATATGAACAAGCAAAAGACATATTAGAAAAAATGAAAAAGGGGGCGCAACAAGCTTTAGAGCTTTAATTCTCTTTTTCCTTTAATTTCATTATAGCATATTCTATAGCATGAGTTCTATTAGCAAATTTTTTCCTTTGTATTTCGTTATCTATCCATTTTAATAATTCTTCATCTAATGCGACGCTGGTCTTTATTTTCCTTACCATATACTCCCCAATACCCCAATATACCGCAAAGTATTTATCTATTTGCCCATATACCCTATTGGGGTAAATGGGGGTATAGGGTGAGGGAATGACAAAACTAGCTTCTAAACTTGTCCTCGATGGTAACGGCTCGTATCTAGGCATGGAGAAGGGCTGTTTCGTACTCAAAGACAAGCAAGGTGAGATCAATCGTTACCCTCTCTTTGAGCAGGAAATCGGGGAAGTGATCCTGAAAAGCGGTAACTCGATTTCAACTGGTGCCTTAGCTTCGATGGGTTTCTGGGATATAGACGTTCTAGTTATGACGCAGAGGGGCAGACCTGTTGCGATGCTGAAGAGCCTAGACGACGACTCCCACGTTCAAACCAGAGTTGCACAGTATCAAGCCTCGTTAGACGAGAGAGCCTTCAAGATCTCGAAGCACATCGTCATGGCCAAGCTTGATGGTCAGAATATTATCCTGAGAAAATACGGTTTAAAACCACATTTCGATGATTTCAGGGAGGAGATTGAGCGAACCGAGACCAAGAGCCTAGAACTATTCAGGCGAAGGATAACAGGGATCGAAGGAAAGCACACACAGAGATACTATAAGCAAATCTTCTCCCTGTTCCCAGAGAAGATACGCCCACAGTCAAAGGAGGGATTCATGGCCTACGATGGCACGAACAACATCTTCAACTTGGCCTATGAAATATTGGCGTGGAAGGTTCATAGGGCGTTGATCAAGGCGAAGCTTGAGCCCTACCTCGGCTTCCTTCACTCAAACCAGATGGGTAAGCTGAGTCTCGTCTGTGACTTCCAAGAGCTTTACCGCTATCTGATTGACGACTTCCTGATCCAATACTGTCAGAGGATCAACAAGAAGGATTTCGTAACTAAGACCGAGAACGCGACAAGAAAAAAGAAGGGTAGAAGGGAGTACCTTAACAATTCGGAGACGAACGAGCTTCTCAGGGAACTGAACCAATTCTTCGAGGTAAAGGTCGAGGTCGCACGTATTAGAAATGGTGAGCATCAGACGATTGAAACTCTAATCAATGAGGAAGCTATGTTATTTTCAAAGTATCTAAGAAACGAACTAGAAAATTGGAAACCAAGACTTCCAACTTCTAGTTATGAAAGAGACTGAGGAATAGAGGTTGGTTATATGAGTGCCGAAAAATATCCAAGGTTGAAAACAGGTATTCTATTGCTTTCATTAATACTCTCTAGTGTTTCAATCTATTTTACTTATAATTTCTATTCTTCAAATCTACAACTGCAATATTCAAGTAGAAGAGCTGATCTCAGCCTGTTAGTCAGTTCGGCTTATCCTGCAACAAAAGGCAACGTGAGTCTTAATCTTCGGGGGATAATTAATAATGAAGGTTCGAGAACATCAATTATAAAAGAGATTAGAGTAGGACTGCTTTTCAATCCGATAGGAGCAACTTCAACGCAAATTGTTTACACATATTCAGGAGCCATTTACGCTTATTTGGGTTGGAACAATTCTTTATTTCAAGAGAAAGAAACAAAGAATCTTTTTGTTTATTTTTCAGTTCCAAATAGTTTGAATCTTACTTCTCCTTCTAGTGGTTTTATAACAATTAAACACGACGACGGAATAAGTATTCAAGAACAAACGTATAAAATTGAGTTTACAAAGTAGTTAGTTTGTGTCTAGACGCATTTTATATAATTGTTGTAAATATTTAAGGCATAGAACAAGGTTTTTAAAGTTTATACCCCAATCAATTTCTTAAGGGCGATTCTAAATTGTCGAATATTTCTGAAGGAATTGTTTTAAAATTATTTGATCTGTCAATAGTGATCGTTGGAGCTTTTTTGGCATATTTTTTTGGAATCAAGAAATTGTTGAAAGAAAGGGAGCTATCTAGACAGGAAAATAAGTTAGCCAGACAGGAAAATGAATTATTCAGAAAAATTGAGCTTTATAGACAATTGATTAAAGATTTAGTTATTCTTCCGGATATAGGAAACTATGAGCAAGAAAAAAAAGAAGAACTTAAGAATAGATTGAATAATCATGCATGGGAACTTCTACAATTCGCACCCGATCATATATATAGAGAGTATATGCAAATGCTTTCAAAGATTAAAAAAGGTGAACCAGCAATGCCTGTTTATGAGTTTATGATTACCTTAAGAAAAGAATTGATTCCAGAGACAAAATTGAAAGCAGATGAGCTTGGTGAATTGGAGAGAATTGGTTAAGACTTGATGAAAAAACAGCAATAGATTATTAAAATACTTTCATTTGGTCATACATATAATTCATAATTATCTTCTGTGTGATATACGTGATACGTGATACGGTGATGAAGAGAGTATAAGAGAGTAGGAGAGTAGAGGAGAGAAGAGATAAGAGAGAGTGAAAGTTAGTGAGTGAATGTTTGGGTTTGGGGGATAAAATTAAGGCCCCCAACCCTCTTTCACTTCAGATTTCACCTTCTCTTTCTTTCTCCTTCTTCTTCACACTCTCTTTCTATATACCCCTCACACACCGCATACAGTAAGCTATTAAACTCCTAAAATACACATTTAGAATATATGGCTTCTAGTCCTGAAATTAATCAGAATGAATCTAGGATCAAAGCATTGGCACTCGGATTATCACGATACGCGCCAAGAGGAGCCACGCTGGTAACTGGTGTCCTTCTAATAGAGATTGGGAACACGTTCGGAGCCCCGATAGGTGTCACAAACCAGCTCAACGCAACACATTCGTTCCTGGCTCTGCTTACAGCGCTGGCGATGGGGGTGATATCCATCAAGCTCAGCATGAGCTCACTATTATTCGCGGGATTGACTCTGTCAGTCATATCCGCTGTAGGATGCTATTTATCAATATCCTTCCAAATGCTGTTCTTACTGTATGCACTAAATGGAATCGCCTGGTCTCTGATTTACCCAATGAGTACAGCACTTGTAGGAGAGATATATTCACAGGAGAATAGAGCAAAAATGTTTTCCATCATCTTCGCGGTACCGCCTATAATCACTGTTTTTGGCTCCCCCCTCATAGCATACATCGGGGACTGGAGAATGGCTCTACTTCTATTCGCCATCCCGATAGCAATAACCTCGCTCGTATTGGTAAAATTGAATATCCCTCCACTTAAGGCTAGGAAGGAGATAAGCCTTGTATCGGCTTTCAAGACATTAGCCACAAACGTTTCAGCCATCTCATGCTTAGCCAACTTTTTCCTCTCATCAATCACGTGGCAGATCATAGGAGTTCTCAGTATATCCTTCCTGAGAGAATATCATCAGTTGCCTCGGGAGACCACCTCATTGATATACTCGGGATTTGCTCTCGCGGTGTTCCTGGGTGCTCTATCTGGTGGAAAGATAGTTGATCATCTCGGCATCAAGTTGAGCACGGTCTCATTACAGATACTCGGGGGCGTCAGCGCGATTCTATTCGTGGTTGTGCCTGATCCATTCGTTGCAGCTGGGCTGGGAGTATTTGCTTGTCTTCTTTCCGGTCTGGCTCAGCCTGCTCAGAGTAGTTTGACTATTGAGCAGACTCCTGAGATTCGGGGCAGTATTATGTCTCTTAGTTCGGCTTCTGATAGCCTTGGCGGCACAGTCGGCGCCATGATGGCTGGTTATCTGTTGTTGAATTATGGTTGGAGGATGACAGGGATAGTTCTAGGCGCCGTGGGGATCCTGGCGGGACTAACATTACTGATATTTGCAAAAGAAATGAATCGAAAAGAGTATTGATGTGAAGATAAAATGGTGGCCCGCTCCCAAAGAACATACGCGTTAAGTTGGTAAGTGTCAATTATATTCATGAAGTATGAGCGGAGGGTTAACTTAGCTTAGCTATAAAATATAATTTTCAGAAAATAGAGCACTAGAAGATGAAGAGGATAGTAGACGTAGAAAAAATACTTCCTCCATAGTGGATGATCGGTTTTTGCACTAATTTTTTTGAAAGGGAATCTTCCATCGTTGTGCAGGAGTATGAGAGGGAGGGCAAGTAGAGCTAAGGATTGGTATGGCACATCAAAGAAGATGAGTAGATTGAGTAAGACGAATAATATTATCCCTGTG
>Ga0315277_10007913_pt1 | contig 13706 bp, 15 predicted proteins | sample YL17G05_15_MG_FD_203695 | JGI IMG/M metagenome (GOLD analysis project Ga0315277, IMG submission 203695) | Sediment microbial communities from Yellowstone Lake, YNP, Wyoming, USA - YL17G05_15 | ecosystem: Environmental > Aquatic > Freshwater > Lake > Sediment | place: USA: Wyoming | collected...
CCGGACACTGGCGATTACTCTATACGGCGACCTGGACATATCGGTGATTAACGAACTGCCTCCCGGTAGAAAACCCGTTCAGACGAGGGTTTTTAGCGAAGAGCAGAGGCAGGAGGTATACAGGCTGATTGAAGAAAAGATAAACCAGGGAAGGCAGGTGTATATAATCTACCCGATTATTGACGAATCCTTTGAATTGGACCTTCATGCGGCGGTAGAGATGTGCGAAAAATTAAAACGCGAGGTTTTTCCTAAGGTTAAGATAGACCTAATACACGGCAGGCTGAAACATAAAGAGCAGGAGAAGGTAATGTCAGAGTTTGTAAGGGGGGAAATCAATATCCTGGTTGCTACCACCGTGTTAGAGGTAGGGGTAGACGTTGCCAATGCCTCGGTTATGGTTATTGAGCACGCGGAAAGGTTCGGCTTAAGCCAGCTCCATCAGTTGCGCGGCAGAATCGGCAGGGGGCCGTATCCTTCTTGTTGTATGCTGATTGCCCAGGCAAAGACAGCGACGGCGAGATTAAGGATAAAGGCGATCGCAGAGAACAGCGACGGTTTCCGTATTTCCGAAGAGGATTTAAAGATCAGGGGGCCGGGCGAATTTTTCGGCAACCGGCAGCACGGGCTTTCCGACTTAAAGATAGCCGACCCCCTTACGCAGCTGCAGCTTTTGAAGGCGGCAAGGGAGGAGGCAATCAGGCTGGTTAAGTCAGACCCTGATTTAAGCCAAGGGCAGGACATACAAGTGCGCGAGGCATTGGTGAGAAGGTTCCCCGGTTATCGGGAATACATCGGTTCATGATAAGGCGAGAATATGAATATAATTTGCGGTAAACTAAAGGGCAGGAAGATACATGCGCCCAAAGGTATCCGGCCCACCCAGAATAAGGTAAGGAAGGCGATATTCGACATATTAAGCGACGTAGGGAAGTTGTCATTTTTAGAATTATTCGCAGGTTCGGGTGCAGTGGGTTTAGAGGCTGCTTCCCAGGGGGCCGGACAGGTAGTGTTTATAGAAAAAGACCCGGCTTGTATCAGCGCCCTGAAAAAAAATCTGGCGTATTTGCCGCCCGGCGGTTATTGCCTGCTGCCGCTTGACGCCTTTAAGGCGATCGGCCAATTGGCGGGAGAGAGGGCAAAGTTCGACGTTATCTTTCTTGACCCTCCTTATTATAAGGATAAGGACTGCCGGCTTTCCTCAGGGCCAATAGCAGGCCGCAGCGGACCATTATTCCGCCGGATTCCTCCGCCGGCAATTACGTGCCCTGGAGATTCATTGGCAAGAAAAACCTTGAAAATGCTTTCAACTTATGATATATTAGCGCTCAATGGTTTTATAATTATCCAGCATTACCGAAAAGATAATCTCCCGCTTTCCTCGGGAGATTTAGTATTATTTAGGCAGTCAAGGTACGCAGACACTATTTTATCGTTTTATAAAAAAAATAGTTCATAGAGTTTATTGTGTTTATTGCGCTTAACGCTATAAACGCAACAAACGCTATAAACTCAAAGGATGTAAGATGTGCAAAAGGGCGATTTACCCCGGAACGTTTGACCCGGTTACCTACGGTCATATCGACCTGATAAAAAGAGGGCAGGAGATATTTTCCGAGCTCATTGTAGCGGCCGCCCATAACCCCTCGAAAATACCGCTGTTTAGCGCATCTGAAAGGGTGGATATGCTTAAGAAGGCAACTGCGGGCTTAAGCGGAGTTACGGTTGAGGATTTTGACGGCCTGGTTGTGGATTTCGCCCGCAAGAATAATATCCGTGTGCTCATCAGGGGTTTACGGATGTTCTCCGATTTTGAATTCGAGTTCCAGATGGCGCTGACCAACAGAAAGCTTGCCCCGGACATAGAGACGATATTCCTGATGCCCCATGAATCTTACAGCTATCTTTCCTCCAAGCTCCTGAAGGAAGCTGTTTCTTTAGGCGCTGATTTGTCCTGTTTTGTCCCGGACTTTGTAGAACAGGCGCTTAAGAATAAGCTGTCTAAACGTGAAGATAGAAGCAAATAAAATCCCGCTTGAGGGATTGATTTTAGAAGAGAGTTTAAGCGCTGCAACGTTGGGCCTGGAAACGGAAATAATTAAATTTCCCGGCCCGATTAAGATAAGGGCTGAGGTTTCCCGGATAACCAATACGGTAAGCGTATTGCTGGTCTTGGCCGGCTTAATGCGCATCCAGTGTAGCCGCTGCCTGGACGATTTCCCGGCAGATTTTGAGAAGCAACTGAAGCTGCATTATGCGGTTGATAAATTGCAGACGGCAATCGAATTAAACCAAGACATAAGAGAGGAGATAATCCTGGATTATCCCTTAAATCCGCTTTGCAAACCGGATTGTAAGGGCTTATGTTATAAATGCGGCAGGGATCTTAATCAGGGAGCATGCAATTGCGCAGCTGGTTAGGCTTGCTGTTTTTTGAGTTAAGAAGAAAGGAGCGCGGAAGTGGCACTACCTAAAAGACGTCATTCTAAGACGCGCGGCAGAAAACGCCGGACGTTTTGGAAGCTCGAGAATAAAAATCTGGTTACCTGCCCCCAGTGCAAGAGCCTTAAGGAAATCCATCATATCTGCAGGACCTGCGGCTATTACGACGGCAAGCAGGTAATCGAAATTAAAGCAAAAGAAAAGAAAAAGAAGCCTAACCGATAACCCGATATGAAGATAATCGTAGACGCGATGGGCGGTGATTTTGCTCCCCAGGCAGTAGTAGAAGGAGCGGTAGAGGCGGCACGGGAGTTTGATATAGACATAGTACTTGTAGGCGATGAGCCCAGGATAAAATCCCTGCTGGATAAAGCCCGTTGTCCCGCGGGAAAGATTACCGTCCACCATGCATCAGAAATAATCGAGATGTCGGAACCGGCGGCAACCAGCATCAGGAGGAAAAAGAACTCTTCCATTGTTGTGGGTGTCAACCTGATTAAGGAAAAGGCCGGTGACGCCTTCTTCAGCGCCGGCAATACCGGTGCGGTAGTCTGCGCTTCCACGCTGATGTTGGGTTTACTGCCGGGGATTGAGCGGCCGGGTATTGCCATCATCTGCCCCACGCTGAAAGGGGTATCCTTGATTATAGATGTGGGTGCTAACATCGACCCTAAGCCGATGCATTTGCTGCAATACGGACTTATGGCTGACGCCTATTTCCACTATATCCTGAACAAGCCTAATCCCCGCGTCGGCCTGTTAAATATCGGAGAAGAAGAGACGAAGGGCACGGATTTTATGAAAGAGACGCATAACCTGCTTTCTTCCAGCCACCTGAATTTCATCGGCAACGTGGAGGGTAGAGACCTGTTTTCCGGCAAGAGCGACATTATCCTCTGTGACGGTTTCGTAGGTAACGTTGCCCTTAAGGTATCGGAGAGCCTGGCAGAGGCAATGTATGAATTCCTCAAGCGGAATTTAACCAGCAGCATTATGGGTAAGCTCGGCATTGGCTTATTAAAGAGCGGCCTTTCCCGTTTTAAAAAGGAAACGGATTATTCTGAGTACGGGGGTGCCCCCTTATTGGGGGTGAACGGTGTGGTGATTATCGGCCACGGCCGTTCCAGCAGTAAGGCGATAAAGAACGCCATACGTTTTGCCAAGGAAGAGGTTGAGCGTAACGTAAATAGTAAGATTATAGAAGAGATACAACAGATATGAAACGAGTAGGCATAATAGGATTGGGTGAGTATCTGCCGAAGAAAATTTTGACCAACAGAGATCTGGAAAAAATTCTGGATACTTCCGACGAATGGATTACTACGCGCACCGGTATAAAACAGAGGCGCCTGGCGGGGAAAGACGAAGCAACCAGCGACCTGGCGATAAAGGCAGCCCGCAAAGCGCTGCAGGACGCGGGTGGAATGGACCCCCAGGACCTGGACCTGATAATTGTGGCGACCGTCACTGCCGATATGCATTTTCCTTCGGTTGCCTGCCTGGTCCAGAAGGCAATCGGGGCTAAACACGCCTGTTGTTTTGACATTTCTGCCGCCTGTCCGGGATTTGTATACGGTATAGTCATTGCCCAGCAGTTTATTGCCCGTTCAACCTATAAAAACGCCCTGGTAATTGGCGCAGAAGTTCTCTCTTCGATAACCGACTGGCAGGATAGGAATACTTGTGTTTTGTTCGGCGACGGCGCAGGGGCTGCGGTCTTAGCACCGGTTAATTCCGGCGGCATTCTTTCCGTATATCTGGGCAGTGACGGTTCGCAGTCAGAATTGCTCCAGATGCCCGCAGGCGGCTCGAGGCATCCTTCTACTCATCAGACGATTGACAAACGCCTTCATTATATTAAGATGCGCGGCAACGAGCTGTTTAAATTAGCGGTGATGTTAATGGCTAATGCCGCCCGCAAGGCCGTGGAGATGGCAGGGCTTAAATGCGATGATATTGACTGTTTTATCCCGCACCAGGCAAATATCAGGATACTTCTGGCAACCGCCAAGAAGATCGGCATTCCGGAAGAGAAAATATTCCTTAATATAGAAAAATACGGTAATATGTCTTCTGCTTCGACTGCCATAGCTCTCTGCGAAGCAGTCAGGGAAGGCAGGGTCAAGAAGGGCGATATTGTTCTTTTGGACGCTTTTGGCGCTGGCTTGGTCTGGGGCGCTTGTGTAATCAAATGGTAAAAACATCGGGTCAATAGTCTATAGCCGATAGTCTATAGTTTAAGGTTCATAGTTCATCGTCTGGAGGTCCGACCATAGACTATAGACCATAGACCCGTCGATTTTTCGTTTATATGGTAGCTTATCTCTTTGCCGGACAGGGCAGTCAATATGTAGGGATGGGCAAGGACTTATATCAGTCCTTTGCCCAAAGCAAGGCGGTCTTTGACAAGGCAGAAGAGGTTCTGGATTTTCCTTTAACGCGGCTTATCTTTGAAGGCCCGGAAGAGGAATTGACCAGGACAGTGAATTGCCAGCCGGCAATATTGACCATGACCATCGCTGCCTGGGAGGCGTTCAGGTCGGTTAATCAACCCCAGGCTTGCATCGGCAGTTATACCGCCGGTTTAAGCCTGGGGGAATATTCGGCTCTGGTTGCGGCAGAGGCAATAAGCTTTGAAGATGCGGTCCACCTGGTGCGCCGGCGCGGGGAACTGATGGAAGAAGAAGCAGCAAAGCGGCCGGGTAAAATGGCCTCTATCCTGGGGCTGGATTTGGCGGCAGTAAGAGACATCTGCCGTAAGGCCAATGCTGAAATCGCCAATATAAATTGCCCGGGACAGGTAGTTATATCCGGCGGTATAAAAGAGATTGCGCAGGCGTCGAGATTGGCTGAAGAACAGGGAGCAAAAAAAGTTATCCTGCTGGAGGTAAGCGGTGCTTTTCATTCCTCGTTTATGGCCGGCGCCTCCTTAAGATTTGCCGAAGAGCTGCGGAAGATAAAGATAAACACTGCCGGGATCCCTGTGGTAAGTAACGTTTCTGCCGGGCCGGTGAGCCAACCGGAGGAAATCATAGAGAACCTGGTTAAGCAGATTACCGCTACGGTGCTCTGGGAAGATTCCATGAAATTCATCATATCAAAAAATGTAACTACATTTTTTGAATTTGGGCCGGGTAAGGTTTTAAAGGGCCTGATGCGCCGCATCGATAGTAATGCGCAGGTAAGAAATATCGAAAAAAAAGAAGACGTGGTTAATTTTAAGGCCCCCCGATAGTAGAAACAGGACGGTTGAATTTTTGAGCAGCGAGGTGGAAGGATGGTTCTTAAAGGTAAAGTAGCCCTGGTAACCGGCGCGGCAAGGGGCATAGGTAAAGCTATTGCCTGCGCGCTTGCTAAAGCAGGGGCGGATGTCGTAATTTGGGATTTGAATATCGAAGAGGCGGAAAAGGCCTGTGTTGATGTAGAAAAAGGCGAGGTAAAGGCGCTGGCGCAGACAGTGGACGTCACCGACTATGGAAAAGTCGAGGAGGCGCTAAATAAAATCCTTGACAAATTTAAAAGGCTTGATATATTAGTTAACAATGCCGGCATCACCAAAGACAATCTCTTGCTGCGGATGTCGGAAAGCGATTGGGATGCAGTGATTAATGTGAATCTCAAGGGCACATTCAATTGCACCAAGGCGGCATCCAAGATAATGGTAAAGCAGCGCAGCGGCAGGATAATAAACATCGCTTCGATCATTGGCATAATCGGCAATAGCGGGCAGGCAAATTACAGTGCTTCCAAAGCGGGTATTATTGCACTTACAAAAACAACCGCGAGGGAACTGGCATCGCGTAATATAAATGTGAATGCCGTAGCTCCCGGGTTCATTCAGACCGAGATGACGGCAAAATTGCCTGAAGAGGTAAAGACCAGGATGCTTGCGGCAATTCCTTTACAACGCTTTGGCAGTCCCGCAGATGTAGCGAATGCCTGTTTGTTTCTGGCAGGCGAAGAATCATCCTACATCACCGGTCAAACCATAGTAATTGATGGCGGAATGGTTATGGCGTAACAGAAAAGGAGGAAGAAGAAAATGTCCGTTGGAGATAAGGTTAAATCCATAGTGGCTGAACAATTAGGCGTGAAAGTTGAAGAGGTGACTCCTACCGCTTCTTTCATAGATGATCTGGGGGCAGACTCTTTAGATACGGTAGAACTGGTTATGGCTTTAGAAGAAGAGTTTAATGTTGAGATACCCGATGAGGACGCGGAAAAGATTACTACTGTAGGCGATGCTATCAAGTATATCGAGGAAAAGGCCCAGAATAAATAATTGACCAGGATAAGATTGTAATTAATTGATTAAGCTGCCCCGCTTTAGCGGGGCAAATTTTTGGTGAGGATGAAGAATAAAGTAGTAGTAACCGGTTTAGGCATAGTTTCGCCCGTAGGCAATGATGCGGCAAGCTTTTGGAATTCCCTGAAAGAGGGCAAGAGCGGGGTCGGCCCGCTGCTTACCTTTGATGTCAGCGACTATGATTCCCGGATTGCCGGAGAGATAAAAGACTTTGATCCCGCGCTGTACGGCTTATCCCCAAAGGAGATCAGGCGCCTGGAGAAGTTTGTGCAATTTGCCGTAGCAGCGTCGAAACAGGCAATATTGGACTCCAGCCTGGAATTGGACAAGGAAGACCTTACGGCAATCGGTGTTCTTGTCGGTTCCGGAATAGGGAGTTTGCATATCATTGAAGAGCAGCACAGGGTTGTATTAGAAAAAGGCCCATCGCGCATAACTCCCTTTCTTATCCCCAGGCTTATCGTAAACGAGGCAGCAGGGCAGATATCCATTACCTTCGGAGTCAAGGGCCCTAATTCCTGCGTTACTACCGCTTGCGCTTCCGGGTCTCATTCTATCGGTGAGGCGTTCAGGATTATCGAGCGCGGCGATGCTCAAGTAATGATTGCCGGCGGAACGGAAAGCTGTATTACTTCTTTAGGGTTGGGGGGCTTCTGTGCGTTGAAGGCGCTTTCCATGCGAAACAGCGAGCCGGAGAAAGCCAGCCGTCCCTTTGACGCGGAACGCGACGGGTTTGTTATGGCCGAAGGGGCGGGTATTGTTATTCTTGAAAACTTGGAACACGCCAGGAAAAGAAATGCCCCCATCTACGCCCAGATTGTAGGTTACGGCATGTCGGCTGATGCCTATCATATGACCGCGCCTGACCCGGAAGGAGACGGCGCGATGAGGGCAATGCAATCGGCGCTAAGAGACGCGGGCCTCTCTGCCGGGGAGATAGGGTATATAAACGCGCACGGTACATCCACAAAGCTCAATGATAAGATTGAAACCCTGGCGATTAAAAAGGCGTTCGGCAGCCACGCTAAAAAAATTATGGTCAGTTCCACCAAGTCGATGACCGGACACCTCTTGGGTGCAGCCGGCGGAGTGGAATTTGTTGCCTGTTGCCTTGCCATAAAGGATAGCGTTATCCCTCCCACAATAAACTACCAGTATCCTGACCCGGACTGCGACCTTGACTATGTTCCCAATACCGCCCGGCAAGTAAAGATTGAGGCGGCGATGTCAAATTCGCTGGGTTTCGGCGGCCACAATGCCACACTTATCGTGAAGAAATTTAAAGGATAATAAAGTTGCCAAGTTACAGGTTGCAAGTCGCAGGTTCCGCCAAAAATATTGGCGGACCCGCCACTTCTTATGGCGGGCACAGGTTCCTGGCTTGTGGCTTGTGACTTGTCTGCCCCGAGCGTAGTCGAGGGGGTGACCTCTGACCTAGTAAAATGAGTTATACCATCGCGGAAAAAATATTACTCGTCCATACGGATAGAAAAGATATCGAGCCGGGTGAATTTGTCGAGGCAAAGGTTGACCTTGCCCTGGGTAATGACATAACCGCACCCCTGGCTATCCAGGAATTTAAAAAGACGGGGATTAAAAAAGTTTTTGATAATAAAAGAATAGTCCTCGTCCCCGACCATTTTGCTCCGGCCAAGGATTTAAACAGCGCTAACCAGTGTAAGATTCTTGCTGATTTTGCCAAAGAACAGAAGATAAAGAACTATTTTGAGGTCGGCTGCATGGGGATTGAACACGCGCTTTTGCCGGAGAAGAAACTGGTTTTGCCGGGGGATTTAATAATCGGAGCGGATTCTCATACCTGCACCTATGGAGCTCTGGGTTGTTATGCCACGGGTGTTGGCTCGACTGACTTAGCGCGTGCCTTTATTGACGGGAAATGCTGGTTTAAGGTTCCGCGCACAATGAAGTTTGTGTATACGGGCAAGCTTAAGAAATGGGTGGGCGGTAAAGACCTGATTCTTTATACTATCGGCGATATTGGCGTTGACGGCGCGTTATGCAGGATAATGGAATTCAGCGGCCCGGTTATCCGCAGGTTAGGTATGGATGACCGCTTTGCGATGTCCAATATGGCGATAGAGGCAGGCGCACGGGCGGGGATTATTGAGCCGGACGCAATTACTCTTAGTTATATCAAAGGGGGTACCCAGATACCCAGATACCCAGCAACAAAGAAAACACTGGGGCACTGGGGCGCTGGGGCACTGGGGCGCAATCTAAAGAGCGATAAAGACGCCGTATATGAAAAGGTTTACGAATACGACGTATCAAAATTAGAGCCGCAAGTGGCTTGTCCCCATTTACCCAGTAATGTTCAGCCAGTAAGTAAATTAAAGGATATAAAACTTGACCAGGTAGTAATCGGTTCTTGTACTAATGGCAGGATTTCCGACTTAAGGATAGCAGCTAAGATATTAAAGGGTAAAAAAATAAAACCCGGATTAAGGCTGATTGTTATACCGGCGACCCAGAAGATTTATCTGCAGGCGGTGAAAGAAGGCCTGGTAGGGGTATTCGTTAGGGCGGGCGGCATATTTTCCACTCCTACCTGCGGTCCATGCCTGGGTGGGCATATGGGTATATTAACCGATGCCGAGACCTGTCTGGCTACAACCAACAGGAATTTTATCGGCAGGATGGGAAGTCCTAAGTCTTTCGTGTATCTCTCTAATCCGGCTGTGGCAGCGGCTTCGGCAATAAAGGGAAGAATTACGCATCCTGATTTATTATAGCGCGTAGCGTATAGCGTATAGTTTACAGGTTGATGTACGCAATACGCACGACGCAATACGCTAATGATGATTAAAGGCAGAGTCCACAAATTCGGCGACGATATAAATACCGATGATATCATTGCCGCCAAGTATCTTGTTTCCACCGATGCCAAGCAATTAGGCAGTCACTGCATGGAAACCATCAAGCCGGATTTTATCGCTAAAGTTAAAGAAGGGGATATCATTGTCGCGGGCAAGAATTTCGGCTGTGGCTCGTCCCGCGAGCACGCGCCCCTGGCGATAAAGGGGGCGGGTATAAGAGCCGTTATCGCCAAAAGCTTTGCCGGGATATTTTTCCGCAACGCCATAAACATCGGGCTGCCGTTTTTGGAGTCCGTTGATGCGGACAAAATAAATGACGGCGATGTGCTTGAAATAGATTTATCCGGTGGTATAATTAAGAATCTTAAGCAAGGAGAAACTTACAGAAGTCAGCCCTTTCCTGAATTTCTGCAGGATATCATTGCTCGGGGAGGGTTAATAAACAGGGTGATAAGATGCATAAAATCGCGGTAATCCCCGGAGACGGGACCGGGCCGGAAGTTATCCGGGAAGGCCTGAAGGTTTTAGAGGCGGCATCCGGTAAATTTAAATTCAAATACGAAACCAAAGTATTCGACTTTGGCGGCGAGAGATATCTTAAAACCGGCAAGGTACTCGATGACGCGGATATTGAAGAATTAAAAAAATATTCGGCGATCTTTCTCGGCGCTATCGGCCATCCGGGCGTCAAGCCGGGCATCCTGGAAACCGGCATACTCTTAAAGCTAAGATTTTCTCTAGACCAGTACATAAACCTGCGGCCGGTAAAGCTCTACGATGACCGGTTTTGCCCCCTGAAGGATAAGAAGCCGCAGGATATTGACTTTGTGGTAGTGCGCGAGAATTCAGAAGGTCTTTATAAAGGAATGGGCGAATTTAAGGATAAGGGCGGCAAAGACGAGGTGGCAATTCAGGTTTCCTATAATACGCGCAAAGGTGTAGAGCGCTGTATCCGTTATGCCTTTGAATATTGCCGTAAAAGGAACAAAAAGAAAAAGCTTACTCTTTGCGGAAAGACCAATGTCTTGACTTACGCCTGGGACCTTTGGGAGCGGACGTTTAATGAAGTGGCCAGGGAATATTCCGACATTGCTACGGATTATGCCCATGTAGACGCCACAACCATGTGGTTTGTGAAGAATCCGGAATGGTTTGACGTAATCGTCACCGATAACATGTTCGGTGATATTATTACGGATTTAGGGGCAATGATTCAGGGCGGCATGGGTATTGCCGCAGGAGGGAATATCAACCCTGCGGGTGTTTCCATGTTTGAGCCGATTGGCGGGAGTGCCCCTAAATATACCGGGAAGAACGTGATTAACCCCCTGGCGGCAATCTGCGCAGCCGGGATGATGCTGGAGAATTTGGGTGAGGTTAAAGCTGGCAAGGCAGTCGAGGACGCGGTGATTAAAGTAGCAACTTCTAAATTGAAGTCCCTGGCAGCAGGTAAGATGGGGTATTCGACGCAGGAAGTCGGAGATTTAGTCGTTGGAAATTTATAGAGAAAGAAATACAGTAAATTCGATTTAAGATTTCGCTGGAGGCGCATTAAACTTTTTGTAGAGCTTTAGCGGATGGCGAGGCTTGGTTTGAGCAGCATGTAGTTTGTGCGAGCGGCCAGGGTGCCCGAGCTGAAAGCGAGGGCGAGCGAGCGCAAACTCCAAGCGACATTTTCCTCGGCGGGGAAAATGGAGCGGTGCTGCGAGAACAAGACTCGGCAGCCGCTATCTAGCTAGCAAAAATTCTAGTGCGTAAGGTATGGGTATGAAAAAGACTAAATACAATGTAGCGGTAGTAGGTGTGGGTGCAGTAGGAATTGAGATGCTGCGTTGCTTAAAACAGCGCAATTTTCCCTTCGGCGAGCTGCGCGTGTTCGCGCGGTCGGCAAGGGATATCGAAGTTGATGGAGAAAAATATCCGGTGAAAGTAATTTCACCCGAAGGTTTTGCGGGCATAGATATTGCCTTGTTTGCCGGAACTGAAGGAGAGAAGGGTGCGGCAGTAACTTACGCTCAAGCAGCAGTAAAGGCGGGTGCTGTGGTAATTGATAACGGCGCGGATTTCCGGATGGACCCCAAAGTCCCCCTGGTTGTCCCGGAAGTAAATTCCAAAGATATAAAGAAACACAAAGGAATTATCGCTAATCCTAATTGCTCTACCATCCAGATGGTCGTGGCATTATCGCCGATTTATAAGAAGGCAGGTATTAAACGTGTAGTGGTTACTACTTTACAGGCTGCTTCGGGTGCCGGCAGGTCGGCGGTAGAGCAGTTGTGGAGCGAAATAGAAAACATTGTCACCAGTCACCAGTCACCAGTCACCAGTCAGGAACCTGTGACCTGTGACTTGAGACCTGAAACCAGGGCATTGCCTCAACAGCTTGCCTTCAATGTTTTCCCCCACATCGGCGGTTTCGGCGAGTTTGATTACACCAGTGAAGAGTGGAAGATGGTCAGGGAAACTCATAAGATTATGCACGATGACAAGATTAAGATTTCCGCCACTACGGTCAGAGTACCGGTGAGAACCGGCCATTCGGAATCGGTATATATTGAGACCGCTAAGCCTGTTGAGCCGGCAAAGGTAAGGAGCATTCTTTCCCAATCGCCCGGTATAACCGTAATAGATGACCCTAAGAACAATCTCTATCCCATGCCTAAGGACGTTGAGGGCAAAGACGATGTATTCATCGGCCGGATCCGTAAAGACCCCTTTGTCAAAAACGGCTTGTGGTTATGGATAGTGTCGGATAACCTACGCAAAGGCGCTGCCTTAAACGCTGTCCAGATTGCCGAACGGTTGGTAAGGTAACCCTAAAGCAAAATTGACCAGAAATATAGTATTGACCTTAGAGTATGACGGTACGGCTTATGCCGGATGGCAGATTCAAAGAAGCCGCAAGCCTAAAAGCATACAGGGAGTAATAGAAAAGACGCTCTCCAGTATTCTCCAGGAGCAGATACGGCTGACTGCTGCGGGAAGGACCGATGCCGGAGTGCACGCCGTAGGTCAAGTCGCCAATTTTAAGACCGATTCAGGGATTCCCGCGGAAAAATTGCAAAGGGCCCTCAATGGGCTCTTACCCGATGATATCGTAATTACTAAAATAAAAGAGGCGGGCTTAGATTTTCATAGTCGTTTTGCGGCTAAGTCGAAAATATACCGCTATACCATATTAAATCAACCTTATCCTTCAGCGTTGTTAAGAAACGCAGTCTATTTTTGTCCTTATCCGTTAGATATTAAATTAATGCGGCAGGAAGCTTATTGTTTGCTGGGCAGGCATGATTTCCAGGCATTTTGCGCTGCTGGCTCAGGAGTAAAATCCAAGATAAGGCAAATTAAAAATATCTCTGTGAGTAAGAAACGCTATAGGCTATACGCTATATGCTATATGCTGATAATTATCGAGATAGAAGCAGACGGTTTTTTGCGCAATATGGCAAGGAATATCGTGGGGACGCTTTTGGAAATAGGCCGGGGCAACCCGATAGATATGAAACAGCTGCTGTCGTTAAGAGACAGGACTAAAGCCGGGCCTACCGCACCGGCAAAAGGCCTGTGTCTAATGGAGGTCAACTACCGATGAAAAAATATATACTTCTCGCATTTACCTTAGCGGCTGTTTTGGGCCTGAATATTTACTTTCGTTTATTCCCCGCCTACTTCCCCCAATTTAAGGCTCAAGCGAGAGATATCATTGGGCAGAGAATCCGCTGGAATATAAAACAAGATATTGAAAAAAAATTCCCCGAATTGGATGATTTAGCCAAACAAAGCATGGTAAAGACTAACCTTTACCAATACTATAAATTCAAAAAAGCGGAAATAGATAGAGCAATCAAGACGGAGTATGTTCTGCTGAAGGAGAGGTTCCAGGACGAGCGCGGCCAGACCTACCTGATGGAGCTGGACTGCTGGCACTGGGCGAGGTACGTGGAGAACGTGGTAAAGACAGGCCATCCCGGAGACCAGACCGTAGGCGGCAAACAGTTCGACCTGTTCATGCTCGCCCCCCAGGGCAGCTACATGCTTTGGGACCAGTTTTTGTTTTACCTCTCCGCCTTCCTCTACAAAGGATTCTCCCTGTTCAAGAAGGTAGAGCTGTTCGATTTCCT
>Ga0315277_10007914_pt1 | contig 13705 bp, 12 predicted proteins | sample YL17G05_15_MG_FD_203695 | JGI IMG/M metagenome (GOLD analysis project Ga0315277, IMG submission 203695) | Sediment microbial communities from Yellowstone Lake, YNP, Wyoming, USA - YL17G05_15 | ecosystem: Environmental > Aquatic > Freshwater > Lake > Sediment | place: USA: Wyoming | collected...
AGCGATCCCAAATCGATTCCCCCTTTCCATCCTCGTTCCAAGCACCCTCAATCTGATAAGCAGAAGTCGCTACACCCCACAGAAAACCACCTGGAAAAGAGATTCCGTTCTTAGACGCAGGCATAAGGTTACGCTTATTTTCTCTTGATATTTATTATTTCGCGCGCGCACCACGGGGGTTTGTCCGAAATGATGTTGAAGGCGCCGGGGGTGGGATTTGAACCCACGCCACAGTGGAGATGTCACCAGCAAAACTTCCTTTTTTCCAAGAATGCGGATTGTGGTTCTTGTTGGCGGAGTTCCGGCGCGCATGCTATGGGCTATTTCACAAGTAATTTTCCATTCTGCATAAGCAAGCGTTTGTCAATCTTGACAGTTGGTTGAAGGAGGATTCCGTCCAAATGAATGTTGCTTCTGGTGTGTCCACCGGTAAATGATGTGTTGTCTCCTACGGCAATATGCACTGTTCCCAACACTTTTTCATCTTCTAACACATTTCCTATCAGGCGAGCCTTCGGATTGGTTCCAATGCCCAGCTCAGCAATGTTGTAGGCGTTTTTGTCAGCCGCTTCCAAGATGCTCTTAAGCTTGGCTGCATCAGGACCAACGAGGCTTCGCGCCCTTCCGTCTTTCACAGCAACTTTGAGTGGCTGCGTTACCGACAGCCCCAGAGCGGTATCTACCAAGCTATCTATGACAAGAGTTCCACTTGTTGACCCTTCGACTGGTGCCAAGGCGACTTCCCCTGCAGGTAAGTTGCCAAAGTCGCCACGTTTATGAAACAAACCCGTATCCCTCATCGGCTGGCGTTCCTTGATGCTCATTGTCAAAATTGTTCCCGAAGGAGTTGAAATGGTGACTGCTGAGCCCTTCTGCACAAGCGTCGCCACCTTATCCGTCAAAGATGCCACCTTCTTGTAGTCAGCTGTAAGTCCACCTACGCTCATCATGTGTTCAGTTATGCTCGGCATGCTAGCGATTCTTGCACCTTGGTTGGTTGCGTTACGCCGAGCGTCTGTATGCGAAAGCGACATGTAAGTAGGTACAAGCACAACGTCAGCTGCTTTCATGGCTTCGGCAACGGGCTTCGGAGGCTCATCTCCATGACGTCTAGTAGGCTCCATAATCATAACGACCGTTTTAGCTCCTATTGATGCTGCAGAACAAGCCAAAGCCTCAGCTACCTTTAGCATCTTTGTATCAGTGACGACTAGAACGGTTTCCTCTGATTTAATTTTCATGCAAGTCTCAACCGCAATTCGTGCACCCTTCATCATGGACATGTTTTCAAACAAGCAAGACACCTCTTCTCACTGGGGCGTTTCTTCCACGCCAAAAATACATACTGGAAAGTTGCTTAAAAAATGAGTGACGCACTAGCGCTACGCATTTTCTTTCAGCGCTGGCAACTCGGATGCTTGGCTCGCAGCTCGAAGTTTCCCCCTTCTTTTTAGCGTGCGCGAAAACGCAAGTAGCCTCAAAAAGTTCGGTGGGTTCGTTGGAAAGTGCGGGGGGTGGGATTTGAACCCACGAACGAACCTTCTTTACCGAAAGAAGCTTCACCAAGAAATTCTTCTCCTTCGTTCATCGTTGTCTCTCCTCTGCACATATCCATTATGAGACGGTTTCTAGAAGTTTTTGGAACGGTCCTATAGAAGATAGTTCTAGTTCTCACGCCTAGTTTACCTTCGCTCATGGCGAACACTCCAAAATCCAAGCAAGTCTAGAAGCTAGTTCCTCAATACGTTTCTCTAGAGCATCCACGCTAGCCTCTAACTCTCGAATATCAAACTCTAGTCTTTCCAAACGAGTCAGGGGTATTTCCATTACGAAACGTATCTCCTGTCAACCTTTCTTTCTCGGATGTATTCTGATGTTCTTTTTTGCTCCAAACCCTCAAAATACTGCAAGTCCAAAAACTTCAATTCAAGTTTCTGATATCTTTCAAACCTTCTTCGCTGTCTCAATCGCTCCCTTTTGCGCCTTCGCAACCACTTTCTCAGCGAAATCATTGCTAGACCCAGCTCCATACAGTCGTTCCGTCTTCTCGGTCATGCCAAAACAGTTCTGAACCCTTCAACCGCTCAAAAAGAGACTGAGCGTCTTTCCTGACGAGACCCCGCTCAACAGCTAGGTTGACCCATTCTTCTTCAGTTCCCTCAACAAAACGCTCTCGAACAAACTCTAATGTTTCCTGAACTGAAACCTTTGAAGAATTTGTTCTGAGTGTTCCGAGTGGTATTCTTCCTTCTAGAAAATTTGAAATTGTTTCTTTAGTATTAGAGGTCGGAACAGTCGTAACACTCGGAACAGTTCGTTCGAGAGTTTTGAGGTATTGCCATACCCAAACGGGTTTTCCTTCAATGCGTTCTTTTGTTTGTTTGGCTTGTGCTAGGTATTGGTGAATGTTCTGAGTTAGAACTGCTTTCTTGCTTGTCGGCAGTTCGTTGTCGTTGCAGAATTCGATGTATGTCCGATATAATTCTGCTTCGGGGATTATGGCGTTACAGTCAGGTTCGTAGGTCAGACATTCCTCTATGAATGCCTTTGAACTGTTTGACTTTCGGATGTATTGCTTCCTCTGTTCTTCAAAATCTTCATTTACGCTGAACTGTCCTTGTTCTAGGAGACGTTTCAAACCCTCAAGAGACCAATTCAGGAGACCACTCAGTTCCTCAGTGTTTGTCAGTTTCTCTAGGATATGCGGGTCGCACTTGTCTCCTGAGAACACGTTGTTGCAGGGGACTATTTGCCAACGTCTATAGTAGGCATCGGTATCGTCTTTGGTTTCGGGAACTTGGTTGCATGAGAAGACGAGTTTTGCATAGTTCCAAAAGTTGAACGAGTTTTTAAATTTGAATTCAGCACTCAAGGGGTCGTCTCCCGTTGATTGTTTGAAGGTTCCCGTATGAGTCAATGGCGTATTCGGAATATCAGCACAAGTGTTAGCGAGTTTCCCGTAGAGTTGAGCTTTGGAGAAAGGACGATAGCAGAGGTCTTGCAGAGTCTCATGACTGACGTTTTGTTTCCCGAGAAACGCTGTCAACAGGTTTTGAAGCGTTGACTTCCCGTTCTTCCCGTTTCCAACAAACATGAAGGCTACATGAAAAGGGTAGGCTTGGTAGAGGCAGTAACCGACCATTTCTTGCATGAGTGGTAACAGTCTTTCTTCAACGACCTCAGCTAGAAACTTCAATGTTCTTGGACATTCAGCTTTCCCATCGTAGATTACGGGTAGTGCAGTTAGGTAGAACTCGTCAGGACTGAACGGGGAGACTTGTCGGGTTTCAACGTCTATAACTCCGTTGGCTACGACAAGTTTCTTCGGGTCAACGGTCAGGGGTCTGTCGAAATAGGTTTTGCCTTTAATGTAGAATATAACATCATGGTAGTGGCGATGACGGGTCTCTTTACCGAGTATCTTCACCATCAATCCCTTAATTGTCACTTCACCATTGGGAGAATAAACCCCTTCTTTCTTGTCATAAATGAAGACGGTCTCATTGTCTCGGGTAGTTTTTATTTTGAAGTTTGCTAGGACAGACTCAGCGAAGCAGATAGGGTTGAATTTCTTCTCGTCATCATCGCAGTAGCTACTGAACGCTCTGAACATTCCGCCAGTCTCGTCTTCTTCCTTCTCAGTTTCTTTTTGCCGCAACTTGGCTAGGAATTCTTCTCGATTTTTGGCGAGACCTTCAGGTATCTCGAAGTCGGTCAAGATGGGATGTCCCTCTAAGCGTTTTTGAGAAATTCTTGTAACGCTGTCCGAACAACTTGAGAGAGGTTCTTGAACTTACCTTCTCGGATTAGTTCCTCTACTCTTTGCCTGTCCATCGGTTCAACTCTTGTCGTTATTCGCAAGTTCTTCATGTTCTCACTGTCCGAAACTGTTAAAGGGGTGCTTGAGTCCCCCTTATTTTCGGACAACAATGAAGAGTCAGACATGGTTTCAAACAAACCTAGCTTATCACACAACCAAAGACAGACTTCTGGAGTCAGGACTCATGATAGGCGACAAATCCGACTCTTTTGGTAGGCTTTCGTTTGTTGTCAAAGGTTTGAAGGACTATACTGTCCAAGTAACAACGAAAGGTAAGCTAGGCATTTGGTATCCTGAGGGAGAAGATTTCAACGTTGTTCTCGAGAGGCTGAACCCCTATCTTGTCAGAGCAGACGGTTCATTAGCTACTAAACGTAGCGTTATAGACTCTACGTCTACTCAACTTCAACCTTCAAGAGATGAGCCTTCTCATCAGAACGAATTGAAGTCTCGACTCGAAGACTGCTACTTACAACCAAACTCTCGACAAGAAACCCTCAAAATTCTACGACTTATCTATGAACAAGACCCCGAATGCAGAAACCTCATTGACAAAGCTCTGATAAATTCTTCACAACGGAAGAAGGAAACTCAACTTATCATGCCAACTGACGCTAGATACAGAGGGGTCGGGAAGAAATCCGATAGACCTGTTGTCGTTGAACCATCATTAAAGGATATGATAAGTAACCTAGATGAGTATCTCAGCGACAGAGAGCTTGAAGCATTAGTAGTTTCTATCCTAGCGCTCTAACCAATGATGTTGTATGACAACGTCACATTTAGCGTAGCTGGCAAATAGCTCGTGTATGTAGTCGTGCAGACAAAGGAAATTACATATGAGCCATCGGTGGTTGCAGGCATTCTGAACGAGTCTGAAGGCGTGCCATAAAGAGCCAGAACGTTGCTTTGTGGGTCTAGGATAGCCGTAGTTAGAAAGCACGGGTAGAAAGTGCCGCTGTGTGGAACGCCCGATATCGTGAAGTTTCCCACTAGAATTTCTCCACTATGCAGACTGATGCTCCTAGAAATGTTTACGGGAGTGAAAATGTGACTCGCAGGAAGCAGGAACGACTCGTTCTTGGAAGTGACTCTTTGAGGGTTAAACAGGGAAAGAGCGTTCAAGATGGTTGGTGAAGCATACCAAATGAAGGCACCAATTACCAAAACTGCTACCGAAACACCAATGACTTTCCCAATTGGGAACCATTTTCCTCTCATTGAACTGCATCTAGCTTCCTCATTGAGCATTGATTGTGCTGGAACCGTCTTTGGTGGCAATGGAAGCTTTTGTAGTTTCTCCATTTGTTCAAGCGCTTGCTTGATGTGCCAAGGAGCTTCTCTGGGCGCATTCATACAATGATGGCTTTCGGGAATATAATGCTCAGAACAATGTGCTCTGCCACAGTAGTTACATTTGAAGGGAAGCTGGAGCTCCTTTCTGCAAGTGTCACATTTGACCATAGCAACCCGTGATAGATGAGAAAGGTTCTGCGTAGGTTATCTTTTATGAAATCAGAATTAGGATTATAGAGAACTCATCGACCGAACGCTTCTGACTTCACCATATTTCTCACTAAACCTCTAATCCGAACCCCTGTCAATTGAGCTACCCGTCCAACGAGCATACTAGTTCTGTCTCCTGATACTCTATCTTGAATTAGAAAGGCAGAGAGCGCTGAGCGTCAGATGGGAAAGAGAAAGGTCTAGAACTGGTGGACCGCTCCAAAATGAAGCTCATCAATGATTTTGGCTAAGGTTATGTTTCCATATTTATTTCTGATTTCGTTTTCAATTTCGTCTAATCCTTGTCCAGTCTCTTTTTTGCGGTCATTTAGAGCGTCTCTGATTTCTTTTTGAGTCTCTTTTAGAAATTCCAAATACCCCTCAGGATTATCACGGATACGACTGTTCTTATGTCCATATCTTTCCCTAATTTTGACGTCCGACATAACAAAAATTTCTGGATTAAGAGGATGCAAAGTTTTCGAGATGGTAGTTGCGCCTCCCAAGTATGGAAGATGGTCTAGTTTCCCGTATATGGTTGTGATTGAGTCTGAAATCTTGTCTCTTTCAAAGTTGATAGTTTGGAACCTCTCTTTTCTGAGGTTTCCAAAGTCCTTTTCTGAACTTCGCAATCCGTCGCCCAGACCTCTCCAGTCTAAGCCTTCTCTACCAACAACTCTACCCATTCTCCCCCACTTAATGAGAAAAGGCTTTACTATTCCAATCAAGTGCTTGGTGTCGTCTAGTTTGGTTATGTCTTTGCGTAATTCTTCAAGGTCTGCAATTGCTTCAAAGTAGGCAGGCTCATTTTTGTAATGATATTTGTTGACTTTGTCAATAAGGTCTTTGTATTTCAGTTTCATGGTTTTCTTTTTGCCTTCCTCTTTTGGAGGCTTGGTACCCCCGAATTTATCAAGGCGAATGTGGTCTAAACATGCGTGGTCAGCATCTTCTCCGAATATTCTTCTTGCTTCTAATGGTGTTTTGTAAGGGTTATGTCTATACATTCTGTGGTCTGTACCCAGAATACGACTGGGTTCGTCCATCCACCTGTGCAGTTTTGAAAAGGATTTGCCATATCGCCTTCGACTTTCTTCACAATGCTCTCCATGATTAGGCATGTTAAGTCAATTACCACTCTTGTACGCTTTGAATATTTCCCTTTTCTTGTACCTACCTATACATCCTACTGACCACTAATTCTCCGCATGTGTCAGGTAAAGGCTGGTTGACAAAACTTTACCCCAACCAACGCTCTAGAGTTTGAACTGTCTCGCTTCGGAGGGCGTAAAGCCTACAGCGTCTAAGACTTCATTCTTGATATCGGGGTTAGCTTTGACCTGAAACAAAATGTCGTCTCTTACTATGCCTCTCCGTAGAGCGCTTTGAGACCTAGGGCGTCAGCGATTTGACCCGCATAGATGTTCGATCCTCTTATTCGGATAATAGTGTCATTCATAAGCCTCCCATTCAACTCCTCCGCAAGTCTTTGTCTTTCCTCGAACATAACTCCTGACAGTCTCTCTCTCAGTTCAGGAGAGTAATGCCACAAGTGGTGATGCTTGTCGCCTTTGCCTATGACCCCTACCTCTGCTAACGCCTTCAAGACAAGTCCCGCTGTTTGAGGAGCTAACCCAAACCTCTCATAATCCGTATCGGACAACCTGAACGTCTTCTTCTTTCCCTTCTGAACTTCTCTGTTGTCTATGGCTAGATGCAAAACGAAAGAGTATAATGCTGACCGTCTAGCTCTCTTGCGTTGTTGTGTTTCAGTCATACTAGCTGACCCTACACAGTTAAATGTCTACTCAATAATGAGTAGCTATATTAGATTTAGGATTTATCCAAGCGAAAGACGACTGTAACTTTCTGTAAGTATGCACATATATTAATAGAAAGAGCAAAAGGAACTCAATTCTTGGCGGAAAAGGGAGAACTGCACACAAGCTATGATATGATACGATATTTCAGGGAAGTATCGTATGAAAATAGGAATAGTTGACTGTAGAGGTCTAGGTTTTCCGTTGAATTGAAAAGCGTCAGAGTTTGCAGACTTTCTTGAGGTCTTTCTCCCATTCGCTTTGAACGTAGGGCGTGCAACTCTCTATGGTCTTGACGCCCATGTAGTCTCTGAGTTTGAAGACGTTGTTGTCGAAGGTCAAGCGTCCCATGACTGTTTCATGGATTGACCTGAACCAATGGGGAAAGCGGTCTATTGTGTCTTTGAAGATTTGGTGAGGTCTCTTGTATCCTAGATGTCCATTCCAGAGAAATTCTCCATGTGTCGTTGCCGAAGGAAAGAGGTAGTATTCGGGTTTCTCAATGCAGTCAAGCCATTCTTTGAATATCATGGTGAACGGTGCTAGTCTACCATCCTTAGGTAGAATGATTTGTTTTCTTGGATTGCCGTGTTTCTCAGTCTTGATGTCTGTCAACTCTAGGTAATCGTCGTATTCTATGACTTCCTCTTTCTTTCGGTCTAGCGCTTCATTTATTCTGAACCCCGTCAAGATGAGGAAGCAAGCTAGAGCTTTGTCTCGGGCGTAGAACTCTTGCATGTGACTCTTGTATGACCATTCGATTTTCTGAATTGTTTTCTCTAGAGCACCGTTCAAGACTTCTTCTAGGCTGAACTTGACATCTGAGACCGCTCGTTTCTTCTTTGCTTTCTTCTGAGTCTTCATTCTATCTCCTCTTTCGAAACAGCATTAATTCATCTTTCTCACAAACATACTCAAACCCTAGTTCCAACAGTTTTCTTGCTTCATCAACGGTCCTAGCTACCGCTGAATGGTATTCATCGCCTTCAAAACTGACAAGATGTGTATAGACCAGCGTGTTTTCTATTCGCTTATGACCCAACTGTTCCTTGACGTAGAGAATGTCTTTCGTTTTGTGGTAAAGGGTTGAAGCAAAATAGTGTCTGAAGTCATAGAGTCGGACTTGCATTAATGAAGGGTCTCCAAGCTTCTTGGAAGCGTTTCTTCTAATTTTCAGGTAGTTGTCTCGGATGCTACGACTATTTGGAAATGTTCTTTCCGTCAGAGAGTAGTTGTGTTTGGATAGATAGCTCTGGAACATTGTGACTAGGCTAGGACTTATGCTCAGCTCTCTCTGCTTCCCGAGTTTCGCTCCAGAAGCTATCACAGTTCTCTTGGTCAGGTCGAAACTTCTCAGGGTCAAATTGCTGACTTCTACGGGACGCATTCCCGTCTCCTTCAAAAGAGACAAAATCAGCGAATATTTCGGGCGAGCATGAGCTATGAGCTTATCTATCTGTTCCTTAGAGGGGACTTTCGGAATTTTGCTTATCTCAGCAAACCAAATATCTAATGTGGAAAGACCGTTGTACTTAGCATAATGGTTGTAACCCTTCACCATGTTGTTTTTGAAACCGTTGCTCCATTTCTGCGAAAGGACGTACTCCTTGACTCTTGCAGGGTTGTCTAGGTCAACTTTCTTAGCTAACCAAACTAACCGTCTCAGCATCTTCTCCAGAGTTGACTCGCTGTAAGCTCCTCTCTTGTGTCCGTTCTTTCTAAGCCACAAAACAACTTCAAAAGATAGGTGGGTCTGTTTCAAAGTGCGGGGGGTGGGATTTGAACCCACGAACCTCTACAGGATAGGCGCCTCAGGCCTACGCCTTTGACCATGCTTGGCAACCCCCGCTTTCAACAAGCAAACGCTTTATCATCTAATCTAGGGCATAAATTAAATCTTGCCTTCGGCGACAATAGAAAAAGTAGACAGTACGAAAGCTGTTAGACTATTCTGAAATCTTCCTTGACTGTCGTCAAGACAACGTGCGTATTCGTACGTTCTACGTTGGGCAAAGAAAGAACGTGCTTCGTGAATCTGCTCAGTTCTTCGCGCGTTTTGAATTTGGCTATTATTGCAGCATCAGCCATTCCTGTTAGGTCGTACACGCAGCACACGTTTGGCATTCGGGCTATCTCGTTCTCTATTTCCAGAAGCCTCCCCTTCGACACGGTGATCTCGGTGACCACGGTCAGTTCATAACCCAGCCTTTCATGGTCCAAAACGGCTGTGTATCCTTTGATGATGCGTTCATCTTCTAACTTTTTTGTTCTTGAAAGAGCGGTTCCTATGGAGATGCCACATTGTTTGGCAACTTGACGGGACGAGAGTCTAGCATCGGCGGTCAAGGATTTCAGTATTTTGACATCTGTCTCATCCATATCCATAACTACTCACACCAACTGCACATTCATCCAATACCACCAATCAACTATTTAACATTTGCTTACAAATTCTGCAACAACATTTATATTCATGCAAGGCAGTCTGTCTTTATTACAAATCTGTTCAATGGGGGAAAAGGGAGATGCGTACAAGATTGCAGACGGTAGAACGTTTTGACACGTACTTGAAACTCATGAAAAGCGCCGAATACGTGCTCCTCCACTTCACAGACCTACTTGGAGGCTTGAGAGGCCGCACAATACCTGTTGAAAAAGCTGAAGAAGCACTCAGAGAAGGAGTGACATTCGACGGCTCATCGATGATAGGCGGGCCGCACATTGAAGACAGCGATATGATCATGAAACCCGACGCTTCAACCTTCACGGCAATTCCGCACTACTTCTACGACAAAAGCGTCGCAGCCTTAATCTGCAACATACAATCACCAGACGGAAAACCATTCGAAGTTGACCCCCGCCATATACTCAACAAATGTCTCGAAAAAACACTGACCGAAGGGTACGAACCCACAGCTGCCGTAGAGCTCGAATTCTATCTCGTCCAGAAAAACAAAGAAGACCTCATCGAGCCAATCGAGAACCATGTCACTGAAAAACAAAGATACTTCGACATATCGCCGGACCGAGACCTCACCGAAACATACCGAATGGACGTCAGCAACGCGCTGGCAACGATGGGAATCGCCGTAGAAAGACAACATCACGAAGTGGGCTCAGCCCAGAACGAAATCACCTTCAAATACTCAAACCCGACCACAACGGCTGACAACGCAGTGCGCTACAAGTTCGCAGCCAAGGCAGTCGCAGACAAAAAATACGGATGGACAGCCACATTCATGCCTAAACCGTGGCAAGGCAAAGCCGGAAGCGGCATGCACATACACCTAGGCCTAGTCAAAGCCAGAACAGAAAAGAACCCGTTCTACGACCCCAAAGGCTACGCATACATCTCACAAGAATGCAGATACTTCATCGGAGGAATACTTGAACACTCTAGAAGCCTCTGCGCAATAGTCGCACCTTCTGTGAACAGCTACAAAAGACTCGTACCAGGATACGAAGCCCCGGTTTACATAACATGGAGCAGAAGAAACAGGTCAGCACTAATAAGAGTACCAGCATTCTCCCCCGAGAAGGAAAAAGAAGCAAGAATAGAGTTCCGATGCCCCGACCCACTCTGTAACCCTTACCTTACGTACACAGTGGTTCTCGAAGCAGGAATGGATGGGATAAAAAGGAAAATCGAACCCGGCGATCCCACAGACCTGAACATCTACCATCTCAGCGAAGAAGAACGCGCGAACCTCGGCATAGAAGTCCTGCCCACATCGCTGAATGAAGCGTTGGAAGAATGGAAGAGCGACGACATCTGCATAAGAGCATTAGGAAAAGAAGCTGCAGAAAAATACGTTACACACAAGACCCAGGAATGGCACGAATACGAACCGCATCAGCCGAGCAACACGAACGAAGTGACTAGCTGGGAACAGCACAAGTACCTGTACGCATAAGACCCCGCAGTCAAGCGTGAACCATTAGACCTTTGGCTTCTGGAACAAATCCTCCATCTGGGCATTCTTAAGCAAGTTCACATGCTTGACAAGTTCGCCGACAGCTGCCTCAAACACTATCTTCCCTTTCTTGACCGAAGCTGTTGAAGCTTCGGCGTAGACCCCCGAGCTTGTCTCGTCAACCGTGCTCAGCGGCAATGTTATGCCCTCTCCATACAGCACGTGTTTTTTTACTACCTCATCCACAAGCTTGTCCAGATCAACAAAGCCTGGATGCAACGCCAAGTTCATTGAAGTTTCTTCTGCCCCAGCATGCCGCCTCTCCTCAGGCTTGAAAAGGTCCGGCAGAAGCTTCGGCATTGCCGTCCACCACTGGAAGATTGTTACGAAAATTTCCTTTTCCCTGAGCTCCTTTGCCAGTTCCGTAAGAGGGGCCAGGTTTCCGCCGTGACCGTTGACTATCACGATTTTGTGCGCGCCGTAATAGTTCAGGGAGAGGCACACTTCTTCAACGTATTTCTTGAAGGTCTTAGGCGAGATTGAGATGGTTCCCCAGAACTGTTTGTGATGGGCACTCACGCCGAAAGGAACAACCTGTAGACACAAGACACCTGTTCGTCTTGCAGTCTCTTCGGCAATACCCTTAGCTAGCAGATGGTCCGTACCTAAAGGATTAGCCGGCCCATGCTGCTCATTCGAACCCACAGGAACAATGACAACATCATTCTTGGAAAAATACTTCGCGGCATCAGGCCAACTCATCTCGTACAGCAATACCTTCTGAGCCTTCATCTCAGTCACGAAATTGCTTTATTAGAAGTAGTTTGAATATAAGGTTGCGGTTTGAACGGTGAAAGTGTTTGAAAGCAGTAATTCTGGCAGGCGGATTCGCCACAAGACTAAGACCCCTCAGCTGTACCAGACCTAAAATCCTTTTCCCAATAGCCAACAAACCTTTGCTACAATGGACTTTCGAAAGGCTTGCAAAAAACAACATCCGAGACGTGATAATGGCAGTCAGCTATAGAACAGAAATCCTGTTCAAACAGTACAGAATCCCAAAACACGGACTTCACGTCACTTACTCGCGGGACCCCCTGCATAAACCGCTGGGAACAGGCGGTCCCATAAAAAGAGCTGAGAAGCTCATCGGCCATGATGAACCTTTTCTTGTCCTTAACGAAGATGTTTTTGCAGAAATGGATTACACTGAAATTCTCAAGGCTCATGAAAAACATGACGCGGTGGCGACTATAGCCCTTCATGAGGTAGAGAACCCGAGCAGGTACGGAGTTGCGGAACTGGGAAAAAACCAAAGTATAAAGAGATTTATCGAAAAGCCAAAATCAGGAACTGCTCCGACCAACTTGATAAATGCAGGAGCCTACGTGCTAGATCCCAGAATCTTCGAGTACATTCCCGCAGGGTGTGCAGTTTCCATCGAGCGGGAAGTCTTCCCCAGACTTGCAGAGGAGAACACGCTCTTCGGACACGTTTTCAGCGGACTTTGGACGGATATAGGCAAACCTGAAGATTACCTGGAAATAAACAGAAAAATATTACGTCACACGCACCCAAAACACTCCAGATTGCCGAGTAACGTAGAAATACACGAACCCGTCGCGATAGACAGAAAAGTCGTGTTGGAAGAAAATGCCAGAGTCGGACCGTACGCAGTTTTAGGCAGAAATGTCTCCGTTGGGAAGAACACGCGAATAAGAGATTCTGTCGTTTTTCCGCACACAAGAATATCAGATTTCTGCATCATAAATGGTGCGATAATCGGCGAAAACGTCAACATCGGCAAACGAGTCAAGATCAGAAGAGGTTGCATAATAGGAGACCATGTTAGGATAAAAGAGAACGTATCACTCGCTGAAGGAGTATCAATCTGCCCCGCCAACGAGGTTTCCAAAAGCGTATTAACGTCTAACCGCAACTGATAGCAGAAGGATCGCCTACGTATGTTAAGTTCAAGACACCTATTCGGCACAAACGGAATACGTGGACTGGCAAACAAGGAACTGACCCCTGAAATGGCCGTCAAGATAGGAGCAGCAACAGGGACCTTATTCAAACGGGGGACCCTTGTTGTCGGTTATGACGCAAGAACAAGCGGACCCATGCTTGCCAGAGCTGTCATTGCTGGCTTGAACTCAACCGGATGCAACGTGCTTTTGGCAGGAATGGCACCCACACCTACACTTCAGTTCGCGGTGAAAAAACACAAGGCAGACGGTGGAGTCATAATAACTGCGTCGCACAACCCTCCGGAATACAACGGAATAAAGGTGATTTGGAAGGACGGCATAGAGGTTTCGCATGAACGGGAGCTTGAAATCGAAAAAACCTTCTTTACCGAGAAGACCCACGTCGCAGCCTGGACCGAGATCGGAGAAACATGGGAACTCCCCGGCGTCATCGATGAATACGTCGAAGCAATAGAAAAACACGTCGATGTCAAGGCCATCATGAAAAAACACTATCACGTAGTGGTTGACGGAGCAAACAGCGTAGGCAGCCTAACCTCACCGAATCTGCTGCGGAAACTGGGCTGCAGAGTTACCACCATTAACGCCAACATCGATGGGACGTTCCCTGGAAGACCACCTGAGCCGCGTCCTGAAAACCTCGGCGATGTGGCA
>Ga0315277_10007915_pt1 | contig 13705 bp, 8 predicted proteins | sample YL17G05_15_MG_FD_203695 | JGI IMG/M metagenome (GOLD analysis project Ga0315277, IMG submission 203695) | Sediment microbial communities from Yellowstone Lake, YNP, Wyoming, USA - YL17G05_15 | ecosystem: Environmental > Aquatic > Freshwater > Lake > Sediment | place: USA: Wyoming | collected...
GCCTGGGTGAGCGAATCCACACCCTCCAGTTTGAGGTCGGAATGCATGCCCCGGGGAATAAGGGACTCAACCCTGTATTCCCTGAAATCCCCCTCTCTCCCTACAAAAACGGTCCTCAGCCCCTGACAATCGGCGGGCGTTATATAGAAGAACCTGACTCTAAGCTCTCCCTCTTTACCTTGGCTTCTCAGTATCCGGGCAACGGTGACCAACTATCCCTTTTCGATGATCTCGAGGTTGAATCTCCTCTTCAGTTTCATCCCCGCGGCTCCCAGGATGATCCGAATGGCCCTGGCTGTCCGTCCCTGTTTTCCGATGACTTTCCCCAGGTCCTCCGGAGCCACCTTGAGCTCCAGGATGGTGGTCTGTTCACCTTCCAGCTGGGAAACCTGAACTTTCTCCGGGTTGTCAACGAGCGCTTTGGCGATCAATTCAACAAGTTCCTTCACCGTGACCTCCTTAAAGGCAAAGAGTGTTTAATCGGAAAGCTTATTCCTCCGGGAAGCTCTATCCAAAAGGGACTGGACCGTCTGTGAAGGCCGGGCGCCCTTGGCCAGCCAAGACTTGGCTTTATCCAGGTCGATCTTGAACTCTACGGGGTCGCTCAAGGGATTGTAGTTCCCTATGAAATCCTTGGCCCTGCTCTGCCGGGAGCTCTTCGCTTCCATCACAACGATCCGATAGAAAGGCTTCTTGGCCGCGCCGAAACGCATCAATCGCATGCTAAGCATTGGACACCACTACCTTGTAAAATGATTACAGATAATAGCGAAAATCGCCTTTGAAGTCAACTCGGAGGGGAAGACCCCTTCCGACGTTCGGCCAATTTCGTCGGCCTCTCTGAGGCCTTTCCGGAGACACCTCACCTTTTTCCCCTTGATTGCTCAAGGGGCAGGGGGTTTAATGTTTTAATTCAAATTCTTAAATGGTGTCTCCGCATATATTATGACTCGGGCGGGGGCATGAAGCCCCGCCCCGAGACCAAGAGGGCGGCTCCCCCTTGGGACCCTCTACGAGCGGCTCCCGTGCCAAGCCACGGGGCATATTCGCCGCTCGTCAACCTGAATCACGGTTTTACAGGGGTAAGGTTTTGACAACGGGCCCTGGAATTGGTAATTTTCCCCCTAAAAAGAGTTCAAGCCATGGCCATAGCCGACTGGCTGGCGGGCGATTGCGGCCAGGGCGGAGGTCCACCGGCCGGAGGCTCTCCAACAATTCCCCCCGACCAGCCTGCTCCCCGCCCTGACGGTCGCGATGCTGGTTCTCCAGGGCCTTTTTTTTGCCGGGTCGTCGACGGCCGGGGAGGGAATGACAGCCCAACGTTTCATGGGCGCCAAGAACGAACGCCACGCTGTCGGAGGCCAGCTCTTCAATGCTTTTTTGGCCCTTTCCCTCAGGACGATTCCATTGATCGGCCTGGGAGTCCTGGCGCTCTCCCTTTTCTGGACGAGAGACCTGACCAGCCAGGTCGGAGGCGTGCCTCCGGGTTTTCATCTCCTTCAAGATCCTGCCCATGCCTGGGGGGAGTTGGTCAGGCTGTCGCGGCTTCCGGCCGGCTTCAAGGGCGTCCTGGTGGCCGCTGAAGCCGCCGCCTTCATGTCCACGCTGAGCGCCCTGATCAATTGGGGCTCGAGCTTCATCATCAACGACTTCTACCGGCCGCTCCGGCCCAACGCATCCCCCAGGAGCCAGGTCGTGGTCAGCCGCCTGTCCACGCTCCTTCTTTTCTTGCTGGCCGCGCTGGTCGCTGTCCTCTATGTCAAAGGGATGGTGAGCCGGTTCCTGTTCATCAATTCGGTCATGGTCATCTTCATCCTCCCTCTTTCCTGGTTCCGTTTCTTCTGGTGGCGGTTCAACGTCTGGGGCGAATTGGCCGCCATTATCCTGGGACTCCCATTGTCCATCCTTTTCTGGTTCATCCTCGGGTTTGAGCATCGGCCGTTCTGGCAGAGCACGGGGTTCCTCTTTCTGCTGAGCATCGCGCTCCTGATTTCCGTCTCCTTATTCACCCGGGCCGAATCCGAAGAAACCCTGATCCGCTTTTATGAGCGCTGCCGCCCGCCGGGACTCTGGAGAAAGATCCGGCAAAAAACCGCCCCGTTCCCGGAAGGAGTACAACCTCTCGGCCGGCTGGCCGTCAGCTGCATCCTCGGAATCGCCTCCTGTCTGGGTCTCGTGATCATGACCAACTCGCTGTTCGCCCGGGACTGGACTCTCTGCCTGGCCGGCGGCCTGGGCTTTGGCCTTTTGGGGTACTGGTTGATCAGGAGGATATTGGTAGCGAGCAGGGACTAGCGCCGTGCCGCCGATTTTTCCCCGCTCTACAGATAGACTTGCGTTAAGGAGACACGGGCAAGAGGATTGAGGATGACCGCAAGAAAAATTCTCGCTCGTTTCATTGTCGCGTTGGCGTTGCTGACGACTCCCCTTGGCGCTCAAGAACCAGTCGTCCGGATCGACGGTGGCATGTTTGAGCGGCCGTCTGCCGATATTCGGGCCATGTCGGCTTCTCTGGATAAAATCCCATCTGGGCCTATCTTCCTCTTCCTCAAGCTCAGAAACGCCAGAGGACCTGACGCTCTCGGCCGACTCGAGATCGACATCAATAACACGGCCGTTGCTCAAGGGACATCCGCGGCCTCGGGATTCTTCTGGAAATTCAGACGGTTTCCTCTTCCCTCAAACTGCCTTCGCCCGGGTCGGAACACAATTCGAGTAAAGAGCAGCAAAGCAGCTGCGCCGCCGCGTACCGGAAGATCGTGAACCACGGGCTCATCATCTGGGACAACTACCCCGTCAACGACCGCAATCCCACGCTCCATCTCGGTCCAGTCACAGGCCGGGATCCGGATCTGGGCATGGTTGCCTCCGGTTATATGAGCAACCCGTTGTGTCCGCAAAACGAAATCAACCGGATCCCCCTGTTCACTGGCGCCGGAGCGGCGGCAGCAGCAGGCGATCAAGCATCTGGTCGAACTCTATCCCGGGATGCTCCTGTATGCGGAAGCGGGGACGAGCTTCAATCCTGTCCTGGGACGATTCCGTGCGCTTCTGAGCTCTCCGGATGGACGGGCCAAAGCCGAAGTATTTAGGGAGCGGGTGAATAATGCCCTCAAGGAGTTTGACACGGCTTTCCCCGGTCAATACAACAAAACAAAGGAAACCCTCCGGCTTAATCTGGAGCAGATGAGGATAGATGGCAATCGTCATTATCCAGGGGAGCGACTGAAATCCTCCGGACGGAGAACTTATCGGTATTGAATTTCGTTTCCAGGAAATGGTAGGTACAATATCCCCTTGTCCAATTTCTAGAAAACTCTGCAGGAAGGAGTCCAAATGACCCGCAGACGAACGATCCAGATAATAGCTCTGCTGGCATTCTTGGCCATTCAGGCCTTCGGCGTGACCGCCGCCTCTGTCCAGCCAAAAGCCGCGGATGCCCGCGGGCTGGCTCAGCTTAAGGGATTCGATGACTTCGTTAACGCGCAGCTCGAGAAATATCATGTGCCCGGCGCCGCCGTGGCCATCGTAAAGAAGGATGGGCTGCTGTTCGTCAAGGGATACGGTTTAAGAGATATCGTCGCCAAGCTGCCGGTGACCGAGCGCACCATCATGCCCATCGGCTCACTGACAAAGTCTTTCACCGCCTTTGTAATCGGGCAGCTCGTCGACGACGGCAAGCTGGACTGGGATACGCCGGTGCGTAGCTATGTGCCGGATTTCCGGATGTTCGATCCTTGCGCCACCGAGCGGATGACCCTCCGCGACATGGCCTGTCACCGCTCGGGCCTGCCGCGCCACGAATTCATGTGGCTCGGGAGCCCGTTCAGCCGTAAGGAGCTCTTCGAACGCCTGCGCTATCTGGAGCCGAATGCTGATTTCCGGTCGTGCTATCAATACCAGAACCTGATCTATATGGCCGCCGGATACATCGCCGGCCAGGTAGCCGGTATGAGCTGGGAACAACTGGTCAAAGAGCGCATCTTCCAGCCCCTGGGCATGGCCAGCGCTGGCTTTTCCGCCGTCCAAAGCTTCGAGTCCGGCGACGCGGCCAAACCTTATCTCTATCAAGACGGCGCTTTCGAGGAGAGACAGCCGATCCCCGAGGACGCCGTCGGGCCTTCGGGCTCGATCTGCGCCCACGTCTTGGACGTGGCCAAATGGATTCAGCTGCACCTTGGAAACGGCGAATTCGACGGCCGGCGCATCGTGTCCGAGTCCACCCTGAGGCTCCTGCACACGCCCCAGATGGTCATCGAGGAGGAACCCGGCGACCCGATCGCCGAGGAGATGCGCCAATATCGTGAACTGAGCGACATGGCCTATGCCTTCGGCTGGACGACCGGCGCCTACCGCGGACGCCGGATGGTTGAGCACGGCGGGAACACAGACGGTGCGACCACGGCGGCCAAAATGCTCCCCGACGACGGGATCGGCGTCGTCGTGCTGACCAACGCCGACCATACCGACGCCGCCGACGTGATCGGCTACAACGTCTTCGACCGGATGCTCGGGCTGGACCAGATCGACTGGTCCGGGAGGCTGCTCAAGATCTGGCAGAAAGTCCTGGATATGATTGCCGAGATGAAGGAAAAGTCCGTTTCCAGCCGGAAGGAGGGGACCCGGCCCTCGCACCCCCTGGCCGACTACGCCGGCGAATACGTGCATCCCGGATACGGGACCTTCAAGATCATGGCGGAGGGCGATCGCCTCAAGGGCTACTACAACGGGCATGAATGGCCGGTGAAGCATCTGCACTACGATATCTTCCGCTTCGAGTTCTGGATGCTCGGATATGAGTTCCCGGGCACGTTCCTGAGCGATCACGACGGAAATATCGACCGCCTGTCGCTGCCGCTCGAATCCTCGGTCAAGGAAATCGTCTTCACCCGAAAGGAGGACAAGCAGCCCGAACGGCCTGCGAAATAAGGACCCTCCCCAATTAAAAGGAAACTCTTAGGTCCCATCTGGAACGTCTGAGAGAAGATTTACTCGCCCTCCTTGCCACCTTTTGTCCACTTGTCACGTATTGAGTATTGAAGACTAAGGTTTTGAAGTGGAAGATGACCATGAGTCTTCAATAAGGGATTCGTGACCTTAGGCCATCCGAAAAAGTGATTAAGGGACGGAAAGAATGAAAGCCAAGAGGATCAGAGCATTGATCATTGCCGCAGTGGTCGTGGCCATAGTGGTTGTGGCCGTGGTGTTCATCATTCCCTTGGCTCGCCATCGTAGTCAAAACGTGTCCCTGGGAAGGGAATGGGCGGGCCTCTTGAAAAAGCACTCTACTTTCTCGACCAAGAGCCCGCCAGGCCTTGTCGACGTGAATTTTCAATATGCCGCTCCAACGGATGACAATCTCAGAAAACTGCGCGACACCTATGATCTGGAAACGGTCGCCGGTCAGGGTTCCGAAACCGATCGGGTCATCAACCTGACAAGGTGGGTGTTTCAACTGACCGGACATGCGAATGAACCCCAAATCCCGAACGAGCTAAACGCCCTGAGTTTGATTCCTCTGGCGAAAGATGAGCATAGGCCGATCAATTGCTTCATGAAGACGGTCATTCTGAACGAAGTTTTCCTGGCCCTGGGATTTTGCTCCCGGTGGACGCACCTCTTGCCCCATTCCCACGAGGAGGATGAAAGCCATTTCATCACCTCGGTATACTCCTTTACACTGGGGAAATGGATTCTCATGGACCCGGATTTCGGCGTTTATGTGACAGATGAAAAGGGAAGCATTCTGGGAGTCGCAGAGATCAGGAGCCGTCTGATCGCCGGCGAGCCTTTGGTGGTAAAGGATTTGACGACCGGCCGAAGCGGCTTGGCCAAGGCCTGGGATGATTTTAGAAACTTCGTCGACGGATCGGATTACCTCTGGTTCCTCTCGGATTTCATCTTCAAGATGCGCTGCCCGCAAATCAGCATGTTCGACCAAAGATCGAAACCGAATAAGGTGTATTTCGAATTGCTTCCCGACGGGTATCGCGAGGAGCTACTTCAAGAGCCAGAGATGACTGAGAGAGGGAAGATCATTTACCTCAACGACGAGGGCTTGTTCTGGCAGAAACCTACAAGGCCATCGCAATAACGGCATAATAACAAAAAGGGGAATCTGCCGGCCGGCAGCCGAAAATCTGTGCACAATTCGCCCCGAATTGTGTATCATTGAACCATCTCCATGAGAAAGACGTATTTTATATCAGAAGTTTTTTGGACCGCTTCGCTTAGGACGACCCCAACTTTAAATAATTGAACGGGAACAACGGAGGTTTATCAATGAAACGCATTTCCTGTCTCCTCCTCACCGCAGGGATCTTGCTATTGACGACCGCGACATCCGAGGCCAGGCCGATCCTGGCCCAGAAACCGGCCCTCAACGGGACGCACGTCGTCTTTGTCTACGCGGGTGATCTCTGGAAAGTCTCGCGCGACGGAGGGGCCGCCCAACGATTGACCTCGGGACCGGGAGTGGAGACGAATCCCGTTTTCTCCCCGGACGGGTCTCGGGTCGCCTTCACCGGAGAGTATGACGGGAACGTGGATGTCTTCGTCGTGCCGGCGGAAGGCGGGGAGCCCCGGCGGCTGACCTGGCATCCCGCCGCGGACGTCGCTCTCGCGTGGACCCCGGACGGGAAGGAAATTCTTTTTACTTCCGGCCGCACGGCTTATTCGAGGTTCAACGAGCTTTTCACCGTCGAGGCAAAGGGCGGGTTTCCAAAGAGACTCCCCTTGCCCATGGGTTATGAAGGGAGTTTTTCTTCCGACGGAAAACGCATCGCCTATGTTCCTCTGCGGAGGGTCTTCAACGTTTGGAAGCGCTACCGGGGAGGCACGGCCACTCCGATCTGGATCGCCGACCTTTCCGATTCCAGGATCGAGAAAATCCCGCGGACGGATTCCAACGATTACGAGCCGATGTGGGTCGGGGACAAGGTCTATTTTCTCTCCGATCGCGAGGGGCCTGTCACCCTCTTTTCCTATGATGTTAAGACAAAGGAAGTGAGCCGGGCGCTCCGGAACGATGACTTGGACCTCAAATCGGCCTCGGCTGGACCGGGGGCGATCGTCTTCGAGCAGTTCGGTTCCCTCAACCTCTATGACCTGGCCTCCGGAAAGGCAAGCCCTCTCTCCGTTTCTATTGATGGAGATATGCTCGAAGTCCGGGACAGATTCGTGAATGTCGGGGACAGCCTCTCCTCACCCAGCCTCTCTCCAAACGCTGTCCGGGCCGCTTTTGAAGCCCGGGGAGAGATAATCACCGTCCCGGAGGAAAAGGGCGATTTCCGCAACCTCACGAATACCCCGGGGGCCATGGAGCGCTATCCGTCCTGGTCTCCCGACGGACAAAGGATCGCCTACTTTTCGGATGAATCGGGCGAATACATGCTCCACATCCGGGACCAGAAAGGGAGCGGTGAAGTGGTCCGCATCGAACTCGAAAAAAGGCCCACATTCTATTTTTCCCCCCGCTGGTCTCCCGACAACAAGAAAATTGCCTATGAGGACTGCCACCTGAATCTCTGGTACGTGGATCTGGAAAAGAAAACGCCGGTCAAGGTGGATAAGGACCGCTCTCTCGCCGGCCAGGGCAACCTTACGCCCCATTGGTCGCCCGATTCCAAGTGGCTGGCCTACGTCAAGCGGCTGCCCAATTATCTGGGCGCCATCTTCCTTTACTCCCTGGAAAGCGGGCAGAGCGCCCAGGTCACCGACGGCATGAGCGATGCCGGGCTCCCCGTTTTCGACCCAGGGGGAAAATATCTCTATTTCACGGCCAGCACCGATTCGGGCGCTTCCCTTCAGCCGGACATCCACAGCATCTTCCGGGATGTGACAAGCACCGTCTACCTGGCTGTGCTCGACAAAGCGGAACCCACACCCTTTGTTCCGCAGAGCGATGAGGAGAAACCGGAAGACGAGTCGAAGAAGACAGCTGACGAATCCGGCAAAAATGAGGAGGAGAAGAAACCGGATAAAAAAGAGGTCGTCGTCAAGATCGACCTCGAGGGCATCCTGCAGCGGACTCTAGCCGTCCCCATGCCGGCCCGTCGCTATACCGATCTCCAAACGGGGGAAGCCGGGACGCTCCTGGCCGTAGCGGCCGATGCGCCGCTCCCGGGATCGCCCTTTCCCCAAGGCTCCTCCGTTCATCGTTTCGACCTCAAGGAACGCCGGGCCGATGTGGTTGTGGGCGGAGTCGATGCCTTTGAGATGGCCCGAGGCGGAAAGAAGTACCTCTACAGCCAGAAAGGTCGCTGGCTCATCGGAACGCTCAAGCCCATGCCTCCGGCAGGCGCTCCCGCTCCGCCTCCTTCAGCCGGAGGAGCTTCTGACAAGGCCATGCCTACGCAGGACATCCAGATCAGGGTAAAACCGCTCGAGGAGTGGCGCCAGATGTACCGGGAAGCCTGGCGTATCGAGCGGGAGTTTTTTTACGACCCCAACCTCCATGGTTTGGACCTGAATTGGGCCCAAAAGAAATACGCTCCCTATGTGGAAGCCCTGGCCTCGAGGATGGACCTGAACTATCTTTTTGCTGAAATGCTGGGCGAGATCACGGTGGGGCATCTCAGCGTGGGTGGCGGCGACATCCCGCGACCGAACCGGGTTACGACCGGACTCCTGGGAGCGGACTATGCCATCGAAAACGGCCGCTACCGATTTTCCCGAGTCTACAACGGCGAAAACTGGAATCCCGAGTTCCAGGCTCCCCTGACCCAGCCCGGAGTTAATGTCAAGGCCGGTGATTACCTGCTGGCCGTGGACGGCCGGGAGGTCATGGGCACGGACAATATTTATAAGTTCTTCGAGGCCAAGGCGGGAAAGCAGGTCGTCCTCACCGTCGGGCCGGAGCCGAAGACGGAGGGGTCGCGCGAGGTGACGGTCGTGCCGATCAGCAGCGAATCCTCGCTCCGCAATTTCGCCTGGATCGAGGATAACCGGCGCTATGTGGAGCAGGCAACGAAGGGAAAGGCGGCCTACGTCTACATGCCGGATACGGCCTTCGGAGGGTACACGTATTTCAACCGCTATTTCTATGCCCAGGTCGGACGTGACGCTCTCATCGTGGACGAGCGTTTCAACGGCGGAGGCATGCTGGCCACGGACATCATCGAGCGCTTCAGCCGCAAGCTGATGAGCCTCGTTGCCACCCGGGACGGAGAGGACGAGGTCCAGCCTCAGGGCGCCATCTTCGGACCCAAGGTCATGCTCATCAACGAGTTCGCCGGGTCGGGCGGGGATGCCATGCCCTGGTACTTCCAGCGGGCCAAAGTGGGTCCTCTGGTAGGCAAGCGCACCTGGGGAGGCCTGGTCGGCCGGGCCGGAGCTCCGCAACTTATGGACGGAGGCTTCGTGACGGCTCCGAGTTCGGGCGTCTGGAGCCCGGACGGCCATTGGATCGCGGAGAACGTCGGTGTCAGCCCGGACGTGGAAGTGGAGCTTGACCCCTATCTTGTGCGACAGGGAAAAGATCCCCAGCTGGACAAGGCCATCGAGCTCGTTATGGATGCTCTGGCCAAGAACCCGCTGCCCAAGCCAAAGCGTCCCGCTTATCCGGATTATCACAAAAAATAGCGGACAAATAGACGCCGCATGCGCAGAAAGATATTTTTATTCCTGAGCGTCCCGGCTCTCCTCGGTCTGTCTTTTCTGCAATGCCGGCAGAAAGAGAATGCGGATCTGGTTCTAATCAACGGCAGGATTTCTGCCGTCGAAGGGACCGGTTCCTACATTGAAGCGGCCGCCGTCAAGGCCGGGAAGATCATCGCCCTCGGGCCAACCGAGACAATCAGCCAACAGATTGGCCCCTCCACCCGGGTCATAGACCTTTCCGGAAAGCTCGCGCTCCCAGGCTTCATCGATGCCCACTGCCATTTCGCTTCGGGAGGAAAATCATTGGCCGGCCTGACGCTCAGAGAGGCGAAGTCGGTGGAGGCCGTTCAAAGGCTGGTTGCCGCAATAATCCAGGAGCTCCCGGAAGGAGCGCCGGTCTTCGGAAGCGAGTTTGACCATACCTTGTTTCCCGGAGCCAAGTGGCCCACAAAAGAAGACCTGGACAAGGTTTCCCCTCATAATCCCGTCATCCTGGAGAGAGTCGACGGGCACTCCTTATGGGTGAACTCGCTGGCTCTAAGCCTTTCAGGGATATCGGGGAAGACGCCGGATCCGTTCGGAGGGGAGATATCCAGGGACCCCGCGACCGGCGAGCCCAGCGGCATTCTCAAAGAAGCGGCCACGCGTTTGATAAAGATCCAGCCGCCTGAATCAAACACGGAAGAGGATATCAAGAGGGCGCTCGGCCTGGCGGCCCGGCTCGGTCTTACGGGGATCCACACTTCTTCGACCACGGAAGAACTGGAAATTTATCGGAAGCTCGAAAAAGCCGGCCAATTGACACTCCGAGTTTATGCCTGGCTCCCCATCCAGGAGATCGATGATTACCTCAGGAACAATATCCGAACCGGCCAGGGAGACGAGATGGTCCGGGTCGGCTTCCTGAAGATTTTTGTCGACGGGACGGTGAGTTCGTCGACCGCCCTCCTTTTTGAACCGTTCTCCGACGAGCCGGACAAAAGCGGCGAAGCCCAATACCGGGAAGAGGAGCTCACCAAGCTCATTGGAAAAGCTCACCGCAGCGGTTATCAAATCGGCGCCCACGCCATCGGAGACAAGGGGATCCATTGGGCGCTCAACGCCTTCGAGAAAGCCCAGAAGGAATACGGGAAAAATGGGGCCCGTCATCGCATCGAGCACGCCTCGCTCATCCATCCGGACGATATCAGAAGGTTCGCCGGATTGGAAGTCATCGCCTCGATGCAGCCGACGCACTGCACCACGGATCTCGTCTACTGCGAACAAAGATTCGGGAAAGAGCGGTGCCGGGGCACCTACATCTGGAAGACCCTGGCCGACGGGGGCGCCGATCTGGCCTTCGGAACGGATTGGCCGGTTGAACCGCTGGACCCGATGAGGGGGCTGTACTCGTGCGTGACCCGGCAGAACATCGACTCCGGCAATCCCCCGGGAGGATGGTTCCCCGAACAAAGATTGTCCATCCGGGAGGCGGTCCGGTATTACACCTATGGGCCGGCCTATGCGTCATTCGAGGAAGGCATAAAGGGCTCCCTCCGGGTAGGGAATCTTGCTGATTTCGTTGTTCTTTCAGACAATATCCTGGAAATCGAAGCGCCGAAAATTCTGACCGCCAAAGTGCTTTACACCATCGTGGGAGGGAAAATCGTTTTCCAGAGTAACTGACGCGGGCGGATTTGAAAAAGCTCAAACAGAATAGGGCCCGGCTGGATCTGGCCCATAGGTGCCTCCTTCCGGAACACTGTATCCCAGATGTCCACTTTTCACCTTTAAACTGTCCAGTTTTCAACTTTAAATAACAAGCCACCAACATATCCTTGACACCTTCTTTGGTCATGATTTATAGTCCCGGGGCGATGGTTGGAGGGAAAAATGGAGGAGTCCTTATGAAAACGATCCGTATGGAAGAGATGAACTGGCCGGATATCAGAGAGGCGCTGGAGCGCGGCTTTACGACCGTCGTCGTCGCAGTGGGTTCGACCGAACAGCACGGGCCCCACCTGCCGACCATGACCGATACCCGGATCGGAGACGCCCTGGCCAACGCCGTGGCCCTCAGGCTAGGCAGTGCCCTGCAGGCGCGGACCATCCCCGTCGGCTGTTCGGAGCATCATCTCGCTTTCGGCGGGACCATATCCATGAAACCGGAAACTCTCCGGATGATCGTCCGCGATTATGCCGACAGTCTCGTTCGCGACGGTTTCAAGAAAATCATCTTTCTCCCCAGCCACGGCGGGAACTTCCCGCCGGTGCGCCAGGCGATCGAGGAGGCGCGCCGGGCTCATCCCGAAATCGATATCGTCGGGTATACCGACCTCCATGGCTTTATTAAAGTCCTTTACGCTGCCTCGGCGGAATGGGGAATCAGCGAGGACGAGTCCGGGGCCCACGCGGGCGAGAACGAAACCTCTTTAATCATGGCCCTCGAGGGCGGTCTCGTCGCCGCCGAGCGGATGGCCCCCGGGTATCTCGGCCCGCTGGGCGACGCCGAGCTTGCGATCATCTTCGAGAAAGGCATGCCGGCGCTGACCCACAACGGTGTCCTGGGCGACCCCCGCCGGGCCTCCGCCGAAAAAGGCTTGCGCTACCTCGAGAAGCTCGCGGACTTCCTGGTCAAAGCTCTCACCTGACCGAAGCGCGGCGCACACATCCAGCGGCGGCGGAATTCGGTCTGTGAGGGGAGGGCCGATGAACCTCGTTACTCCGTTATCTCACAGAGAAAGAGAAGGAATTATCCGGCGCGGTCCGTGGAAGTGTCTCTCGCCGGCCCGAACGGTCGGCAGCCGATAGATAATATTCAACCGTTTCTCCTGAACTCACGCCGGGGATGGAGGCCTGGAAAATACGCGGCTCTGTGGTTGAACTGAGTATGATAGTTCGCCATTTCTGGTCACTTCGGGACCGGACATGAAGCTGAAGCTCCTCCGAGATAAGGCCGGCTTTGCTGAAATCCTGGATCATGGCTTCAATTGGCCAGGATTCGGCCGGCTCGTCCATTCGGCGATGGGCGATTCGAAGCATGCCGGGATCCCAGATCGCCCGGACGCGGCAGTGCAGCCCGTCGAACGATTGCCAACCCCTGTAGCCCATCACCGGGACGGGAATGTCATTCTCAAATCCGATGACCTCGTAGCCCGGCATAGCCTCGTGCCATGTCTGGAGCGCCTGTTTATCCTCCGGGATCCCGTAAAAGGGCACAAACACTTTTTTATTGAAAATTAAGGAGTTTGTGTAGGCCGCCACGTCATCCTTTTTATAGCGCCCGGTATTGATTCTGATGATTTTATAGGGACGCCCATAGGCATTGGTCAGGCTTTGGAGTTGATGCGCTATTTCTTCAATGATGGTGTATTCCTGATGGTCTTTAGGCACGCGCATAACCAGAATGGTTTCCTCATCGAGAAGCTTGATGGCACAGTCGACGTGTTGAATGCCGATCTCCTCATAGTTCGGAAGGATGACATGCCTTCTTATGCCGAGTTTTTCTTTAATGAGTCCGGAAAATTCCTCATCCGACAGGCCGAGGGATCGGTTTTCCATCCGGATGACACAGGTCGAAAAGGCGGTCCCCAGACCGTCAACCAGAAAATTGCCTCCCGTGACGGCGGCGGCCAGAGGAACAATGGCGAAGCCCAGTGAATCCGCCAGGGAAGAGGAGGCCAGGTCATCTCCGATATACCTCTCTCTGAGAAATGAGTCCGGTCGCAGCTCCCCATTGCAGTCCGGCCCGGCTAAGGGATAGGTGACAAAATGGGGATCGGCCAGCCGGTAGGCGCCGCTCTCCGAATAGACCGCAAATGGGCCCCAATCACGAGGCCAGCCCCAGGCCAGGCCCAGCCGCGTGACGACAAAATGGATATTGTCCGGGTTCATCCCCCATTCTTGGAAAGTCTTCTCGGCCTCGTACCGGTTGATCTCGTCGGAAACCATCACATAAAGCGGCCTATTTCCCTTGGTCAATTCGATGACAAGGGGTTTGGGAATAATGAGAGGCCAGGCGATGATGGATCCGACAACGGGCTCCCACTCCGCCGCCATCCGGCAGGGAGATAATGCAGAGGCTGTTGCCTGAGCTTCTAGATGGGATCTCGCCGGCAAGATCAGA